>Ga0075464_10001434_pt1 | contig 10742 bp, 14 predicted proteins | sample DEB19_08_DNA_5_FD_75068 | JGI IMG/M metagenome (GOLD analysis project Ga0075464, IMG submission 75068) | Aqueous microbial communities from the Delaware River and Bay under freshwater to marine salinity gradient to study organic matter... | ecosystem: Environmental > Aquatic > Marine > Coastal ...
AATATAGAAATACTTATGAATACAATAACAGAAGAAGTTATTGGTGATGGTCAAGTAGTTAATAAAATCAGAGTTAAAAATATAATAACAGAAGAAGTTAGTGAGATACCAACAACTGGATTCTTTTTAGCAATTGGTCACAAACCTAATACAGATATATTTACTGAACTTGAATTAGATAGTACAGGTTATATTTTAACTAAACCAGGATCTACACAAACAAATATACCTGGAGTATTTGCCGCAGGTGACGTAGCGGATCATGTTTATAGACAAGCAATTACTGCGGCAGGTACTGGTTGTATGGCGGCATTAGATGCAGAAAGATATTTAGCAAGTTTAGAATAGTTATTAAAAAATTTATTATCTTTGTATAAACCTTTTCATAGAGGACATCATATTTTTAATATATAAAAATAAAAATATCTTATGTATATTCAAGAATATGAGTTCATATCTATAAAATCGTTAAATATAAAAAAATGTCTTTATTTAGAAAAAATTTTAAACAAAGACATTGAATTAGGATTAGAATACAATGTTCATTGGTCACTTTTGAAAAAATCTTCCCTAAGAAGACACAAAATAAAAGTAATATGTGACGGATGTAATGAGATAGTACTAAAAAGATTACAAGATCTTAATGTGGACGTCAATGAACACTTTTGTAGAAGTTGTGGAAAAAAAGGTGGTAAAAATCCTATATTTGGTCTAAAAGGTGAACTCAATCCAAAATATGGAATAAAAGTACCTAGTATAGTTGGAGAAAATAATCCTGCAAAAAGATTAGAAGTAAGAGAAAAAATATCAAAGTCAAATAAAGGTAAACCATCTAACATGTTAGGTAAAAATCATAGTAAAGAAACTATAGATAAGATAAAAAAGTCTAACACTGGACAAAAACGTAATGAGACAACAATTGAAAAAATAAGAGAAGCTAGAAAAAAACAGGTTGGTGAAAATTGTCCAGGTTGGAAAGGTGGTATAACATCACACATAAGAAGACTTAGAAATAGTGATGAGTACCAACTATGGAGAAAATCAATATTTAATAGAGACCAATATAAATGTAAATTGTGTAGTGAAAGTGGAGTCTTAAATGCACATCATATAATAGGAGTTTCGGTTGACATATCTTTAATTTTTGATACCAATAATGGTATTACATTATGTAAAAAATGTCACTTTGACTTTCACTCAAGATATGGAATGAAAGAATTTCCATCAATATTAGAAATATATAAAATTGAAATAAAATGAAAACAATAGCACTTTTTTGTGGGTCGTTTAATCCAATTCACGTTGGACACATAAACATTTTAGAGAAAGCAGAACGTATTTTTGGAAAAGGAAATGTAATTACTGCAATCGGAATCAATCCAGATAAGGTCAATAGAGTACCCAAGATTGTATTTTCCGAAACTGGTTGTACAACCACACAAGATGATTACTTATTTGAACAAGATAATAAAGCCAAGATTATTTCTCAAAAAATAAATCGAAGTGTGATTACTTATAGTAAATTCTTACATGAACTTGTAGAAGATTATGAGAAAGAAGGTTTCAATGTAGTTATAATCAGAGGTTTAAGAAATGGGGTTGATTTAGATTATGAAGTAAATCAAATGAGATTTATAAATGACTTTAAAAAAGATATAAATGTAGTTTATATTACGTGTGACCAAGAGTTTGAACATATTTCTTCTTCTGCAATTAGAAAGATTGAACAATTTGGTGGTCCAGATATGATAAAAAAATATATTCTATAAATGGTTAGTTATCAAGGAAGTTGTGAAGGTTGTTATCGTTTTACAACTATTATAATAGATGTAAAAAAGAATTATAACACTTCGTATCATGAAAAAACATTTTTGTGTCAAGATTGTGAACAAAAACAAGTAATTGAAAAAAGAGATAAAAAATTAAACCAGTTACTTAAACGTAACTGGTTTGATATATTTAAACGGTAGGTTTATTTAGATAATCTGTGTAATTTGCCACTATTGAATTTACCTTTTTCAAATCATGTGGCTCTTTACCAGTAAAATCAACATCTAAATAAAATAAAAATTCAAAGAAATCTAAGTCATACTTATTATGTTCTATAAGTAGTTTCTTATCACTTAAAATCTGAATAATTTTTTCTTGTGTTATTATATCATTCATATCTTTTAAGTAACCATTCTTGATCATCCATCTTTTTAAACCATGAAATCTAACATAAACCTCTGCAGGAGAAGTTAAATACTTAGTAGTTTTTTCATCATCAAACATTCCAAGAAAGTTATTTCTAAATTCCTCTTCTACATCCTTTACTTCTTTTCTACCTTTTTCACTTTTAATATCTTCTACTTTTCCACCTATTGCCAATTCAACTAAGTTTTTAGAGTAAAAATCTATCTTCTGTTTTAATCTTTTTTTACCAATAGGAGTTCCTAATACTATATCTTTATCTAAAATATCCACTATATTGGCAAACTCACTATAATCCTCACTATCAAATGATTCACCTGCCAAAACATCATCAACTAAGTGTCTAAGTTCATGAATAATTATTGAACTAGCTCCTAATGAACTAAGTCTCTTTCTATCAACTATAATAGCACTAACTTGTTGCATCTTTTCGTTTAAGTGTCTAAAGTAACAAGCCATAACACCTTTATCTTCACCAATTATTTGCATCGTTCGAGTATCAACACAAACAAATTTTATATTCTTAATAACTGATATAACTCTTTTCTTCTTTATTGAATCTAGATTATTTGTTTCTTCAATATCTGAAATTAAATCCTCTCTTATTTTTTTAATAAATATATCTTCCTCTTTAGAAGGTGCATTGTTTATATCATAAATAGTCTTATCTATCTCTTTACCACTCATATGAGGTAATCTTTCTTCACCAAAATAATGGTTTATTCCATAAATAATACCTAGTCCTATAATAAGCTCTTTCCAACTTATCTCTATCTTCTCGTTTATTAATTCTTCCTTCGATTTAATGTATTTCATAGTGTATATATTAATTTTTATTATTATATTTGCAACTAAGCTTAAATTAAAAAATGAAGTAATGTTTCCTGGTTATTTTTAATATATATATTTATGAGATATATTAAAGGTTATTGGACAAAAGAACTTTGTTTAAAAGTAGGTAGTAAATGTCAATCAAAGAAAGAGTTTAAGGAAAAGTATCCTGGTGCATATACATCAAGCAGAAGAAATAACTGGTTAGATGAAATTTGGAAAAATATGAAACCAATAGGTAATAGCTTTAAAAGATGTATATATTCTTATGAGTTTGATGATAATTATGTTTATGTTGGTTTGACATATAATTTAGAAAAAAGAAATAAATCACATTACTTGGAGAAGTATAAAAGTGTTGTATTAAAACATGAAAAGGAAACCGGTATTAAACCAGTATTAAAACAACTAACGGATTATATTGATAGTAGTCTGGCATCTGTATTGGAGGGTAAATTTATAGAAGAATATAAATCAAATAATTGGATAATTTTAAATAAAGATAAACCTGGATCTTTGGGTGGTAATACAACAATATGGACTAAGGAAAAGTGTATAGAAGTAGGATCACAATGTAAAACAAAAAACGAGTTTTTGAAAAAATACAGAGGTGCATACCATGCCGCAAAGATAAATGGATGGTTAGATGAGGTACAAAAAAATATGATAGAAGTTATAAAACCAAAAAATTTTTGGACTAAGGAAAAGTGTATAGAAATTGTATCACAATGTTCTAATAAAAGAGAACTGAGAGAAAAACATATAACTTGTTATCAAATAATACATAAAAATGGTTGGATGTCTGAACTTGATAAACTATTTAAAGATATATAGAAAAATTCATTTTTTATTCCGAACCGAGCAAAATTAAACTAAATATAATTTTTTAGATATAACTTACAAATGAAGGAGAAGATGAAATGGATAGACACAAAACATATTTTACCAAAGACAAAGTGGTAAATAAAAGAATAAACAACTTTTTAGATAAGTTTTATATGAGAGATAAAGGTAGATTTTTTTGGAGAGAAAGATGGTTCTCAATCTGTAGTACACATCAACAATATAATAAAGAGTGTAAAACTTGTAATGTTGGTACTTGGGAAAACGTATGGAGAACTAATATAGAGAAATTAGTATTTATAATCTCTCCAAAATTATACAAATGGTTATTAAAATTTAAAAAAGTACAGTTGATAAATATAATTGAAGAAAATGAACCCAAGAAATATTACAGAAGAAATCAAAGAAAAAATTAAGAACGCACATTATTATAAATTTGGTGCAGTTTCACCAGATGGTTTTGTTTTAATACCTAAAGAAACATTTGAAAGATTAAAAGATTTTGATGTTTGGAAAGAATGGAAGAATAACCCAAAATCATTGGAAGATTTAGCAATCGAAGATTTAAAAAAACAAGAATAAAATTTGGTAGACTAAAAATTAGTTGTATCTTTGTAAAAGAAAACAAAAGGGTCCTTCAACGTAATTGCCTTGGTGGTAAGCTGGCTTCTAAACCCAGTGTTTCCGGGTTCGAATCCTGGTGGGATCACAAAAAAAATTTAATAATAAAATGTTAAGTTGGTTTAAAAGTTTATTCAAATCAAAACATGTTGAAAAACGATTTGTTGATGATTATGAATTTAACTCATTAAGGAAAGAAAATGAAGACGAATTAAATCGAATTCTGGATAAAATTTCCGACAAAGGATATTCTTCTCTAAGTAAAAAAGAGATTGAATTCCTAAATAAAAAAAGATAGAATATGAAAAAAATTTTATTTCTAATACTTATTGGTCTAAGTACTATAAGTTGTGCAACCAAAAGTGAATGGAAAGAACCCACAAGTATAAACTTTTTAGTTCTTGGGGATTGGGGTAGAAACGGTGAATTTAATCAAAAAGATGTTGCCAAATCTATGAGTATCGAATCCACAAAACAACGTGATAATTTTATACTTAGTATGGGAGACAACTTCTATCCAGATGGTGTTATTAGTACAAATGATCCAAATTGGAAGAAATCATATGAAGATGTTTATAACTTTTATAGCTTAAATATTCCTTGGTACACAGTATTTGGAAATCATGATTACAGAGGAAGTATTCAAGCAGAAATTGATTATAGTAAGGTAAGTAGAAGATGGAGAACTAACGAAAGATATTATTCATTTGAAAGAACAATACCTTCATCTAAAGAAAAAGTTTGTTTTATATTTATGGACACAAATCCATTTGATAAATCATTAAATAGAAATACACATAGTGATCTTGCACAACAAGATACAATTGCTCAGAAAAAATGGTTAGAAGAAACACTTTCTAACTCAAAAGCAAAATGGAAAATAGTAATGGGACATCACCCTGTTTACACATCAAGTACACGACACGGTGAACCATTTATGACACAATTTATACCAATGTTTGAAAAGTACGGTGTAGATGTTTATCTAGCAGGACACGAACATAACTTAGAACATCAACAAAAAGGAAGTATAAACTACTTTATCAGTGGTTCTGGAAGTCAATTAGTTCCAGTTTCCAAATCAGATGCTAAGTTCTCTAAAGCAGAACACGGATTTATGAGTGTTCAGTTAAGTAAAGATGTAATGAATATACAATTTATAAACCATAGAGGTAAAATAATATATAAAACTAATATAACAAAATAATATATAAATAAAAACAAGTAATTATGAAAGCAACTTAGATTAACAAAGACGAAGCAAAATTAGTAGTTATCACTAGAAGTGATTTAACTCCAGGCTACCAAGCCCAACAATCTACACACTCTGTCGCAGACTTTGCATACGAGTTTCCACAACAATTTAAAGAATGGAAAACTACATCTAATTCTATCATCTGTTTACAAGTAAACAATGAAAAAGAATTAAATGATCTATACTTAAAGTTATCCAAACTTACCTCAGTCACAAAATTTTACGAACCAGATTTAAACGATGAACTTACATCTATTTGTTTATACGCAGATAAAGATGTCAGAAAGAAAGTTTCATATCTACCACTATTAGGTAAACAACCAAAACTTACTTATAAACAAGTTATCTATGATATGATAGCAACACCTCAAACTGATACTCAAAACGTATTAGAACACGGTATATCTGTTGCTAAACACTTTGATAAACTTATCAGTGGTGATACCGATAACTGGAAATTACCAACTTGGTTCACAGATAATAAAGAGTTTATCTTAAATAACCTTCATTCATTAGAAGATATTAAAGAATATCAAGTAATGCACGACTGTGGTAAACCTTATTGTATGACAATTGACGAACAAGGTAAAAGACACTTTCCAAACCATGCACAAGTTTCATTTGATACATTCTCAAAGATTTCTGATAACAAAGTAGTTGCAGATTTAATCTCAAAAGATATGGTATTTCATACTATTAAATCAGATGAAGTAGAGGATTTTGTTAAAAACAATTCAATCGAAACTGTTTTAACATTATTAGTAACCGCACTTTGTGAATTACACTCTAATGCTACAATGTTTGGTGGGATCGAAAGTACTTCTTTTAAAATCAAATTTAAACAATTAGATAAAAGAGGTAAACAAGTACTAAATTTATTAAAATAAAATTCGTATATTTGCAATATAATATATAAAAAGAAAAGAGTTATGGCGAACGCACCGATTACACCGAAAGAAAAATTAGCTTGGGAATTTGCCCAAAGAGCACATAAAGATCAAGTAAGAAAATTTACTGGTCTACCATATTTTGATAATCACGTACAAAAAGTAAATGGTACATTAAAATTGTACACTACTGATGAAGCAACTTTAATTGCTGCTTTATTACACGATGTTATCGAAGATTGTTATGAAAATAAATGGGATGCTTACAATGATATTAAAGATCTTTTTGGTCAAGAGGTTGCAGACTTAGTTATGGAGTTAACTTCTGATAATGAAGAAATGAAACATAGATGGGGTGGTAGTAAAACAAACTACTTAATCAATAAAATGTTGAAAATGTCTGACAAAGCGTTTACTATCAAACTTTCTGATAGATTTAATAACATTGCTGACGCATTTACTGCTTCTGAAAGATTCAGAACTAACTATTACAGAGAAACTTGTGCAATAGTTGATGCAATGGAGGAAGGTAGAACTTTTACTAGAGTTCAAAGACAATTACTTGATGATATTAAAGCAAAACTTGATAACATCAAAAGAATATTTAAAGTGAAAAAATTAAACGAAATGTAATATGAAATAGATTGTAATTAGAGGTCCAACCTGATATTTTAACTTAGAGATTAAAATTATTAAAAAATAACTAAAAAAAATATTAAAAAAATGGACACAAAAAACACAAACACAGGAGTAAATGAATTAGATGTAAACTTGAAAAATCTAATGCAAAAAGCAACACAAGTTGCAATTGATAAAAAATATGTATTAAAAGTTGATGGTGAAGTACAATCACACTTAGAGTTTATAAACTTTAAGATTGATCACTTAACACAAACTGGGAAGAAAAAGTTAGCAAGACGATTATTTCTTGTTGGTAAAAAAACAGGACAAAAGTCAATCAATAACTTCTTCTGGTACTTAAAACTTAAAAATGTTATCGATTTCAAAGTTGTATTAGAAACAAGTCAAAAAGAAAAACAAATTCAATTACTTAGAAAAGAATATGTTAAGTTAAGAAAACAAGCTGAAGAAGCTAGATTAAAATATGTTGAAGAAAAAGGAGACTTTTACAAATCATAAAAAAGAAAACCACTCATTTGAGTGGTTTTTTTTATTACTTTTTAAATTTAAAAAACTCATTTAATGGTTTAAGGTATCTAAATCCTTTTTTCTCAGTAACCGGTACTGGTTTACCATTTATTAAAATACTATTACTAGATTTATCATAATCCATTTTAACAGTTCCTTCTATTTCACCACCCAAGATTTCATCCGAAAGAGGATCTTCTAAGTAATGTTGAATAGCTCTTTTTAATGGACGAGCACCCATCTTTTCATCATATCCTTTATCAATCAATAAATCTTTGAAAGCAGTAGTAATTTCTAATGATAATTTCATATCTTTTAACTTATTCTCAACTTTCTTAATCTCAATGTCAATAATCTTATAAACATTCTCTTTAGATAAAGAAGAGAAGATAACAATCTCATCAATTCTATTGATAAACTCAGGTTTTAATCTTTTACTTAACTCTGCTTTAATTATAGATTTAGCATTTTCTTCTTTAACTGCTGGTTTATCAGCACCAAATCCAACTGGAGTAGCCATTTGATTAACCGCACTTGCACCAATGTTAGAAGTCATAACAATAATAGTATTTCTAAAATCTACTTTTCTTCCTTCACCATCTGTTAAGTGACCATCATCAAAGATTTGCAACATAATGTCCATTACACTAGGGTGTGCTTTCTCTAACTCATCAAATAAGATAATACAATAAGGCTTTCTTCTTACTTTTTCAGTTAACTGTCCACCTTCTCCATATCCAACATATCCTGGAGGTGATCCAATCATTCTAGCTACGTTATGTTTCTCTGCATATTCAGACATATCAACTCTAATCATTGCATCTTCTGAACCAAATATGTTTTTAGCTAATGTTTTTACAGTATGTGTTTTACCTGTACCAGTAGATCCTAAGAAAAGGAATACCCCAGAAGGTCTATTAGGGTCTTTTAAACCAGCTCTATTTCTTCTAATAGATTTAGCAATTTTTGTAACTGCTTCATCTTGTCCGATAATTTGCATCTTTAACTCATTCTCTAATCCTAAAAGACGTTTACCTTCATCCCCAGTTACTTGTGTAGGAATACCAGTTTTTAATGAAAGAATTCTTTCAACATCTTCTTTAGTAATAACTATTCTCGGCATTTCTGGAGCAGCTTTCTTTAATTCAATAACTTTAGCAACAATTTCTTTTTCTTGTGGTCTTAGATCACCGGCAGCTTGATAATTTTGTGCCTTTAAAAATTCTTCTTTTCTATTTCTTAACTCTAATAATTGTTGTTCTAACTCAGCAATTTCTGGCGGAGTATTTTTCTTAGCGGAAATTCTCATTTTTGCACCAACCTCATCCATTAAGTCAATCGCTTTATCAGGGAAGTATCTATCTGAAATAAATTTACCAGATAAATTAACACAAGCTTCAATAGCATCATCATTAAAAGTTACTTTATGGAAATCTTCATAGTTCTTTTTAATTCTCATTAAGATTTCAATTGTTTCTGCAACTGACGGCTCTTCAACATTTACTTTTTGAAAACGTCTTTCTAATGCACCATCTTTCTCAAGTGAATTTCTAAACTCATTATTTGTAGTAGCTCCAATTAAACGCATTTTACCTCTCGCTAATGCTGGCTTAATTTGATTTGCCATATCAATTGGCACAGTTTTATTTACCATTAAGTGAATCTCATCAATAAATAAGATAATGTCGGGATTTCCCTCAAGTTCATCCATTAAAGCCTTAACTTTAGCTTCTAAACCACCTTGTCCAGCCATAATAGTACCCATATCAAGTGATATAATTCTTTTACCTTCTAATGATTCAGGACAATCTTCACCTACCATCATTCTAGCAATACCTTCAATAATTGCAGTTTTACCAACACCAGGTTCACCAATGATAACAGGGTTATTTTTATTTTTTCTGGCTAAGATCCAGATTACTTGTTCAATTTCTTTTTGTCTACCAATTACTGGGTCAAGCTTATCTTCTTCAGCTAACTTAGTCATATCAACACCATACTTATCTAAGAATGGAGTTGGTACACTTTGTTTCTCACCTTCAGTAAACTCTTCGTAAACTTTTAGTTTCTTCATAAAAATGAATTATTTTTGTAGTATATATTATTTTTCTATAATTAAAATCTTAACTTTATATATTATTTTAAATATAATTTATATGACAAATGAAGATAAACAATTTTTCGAGGAACTATTTGGTGGCTTAGAAAATATGGAAAAAGGTTTTGGTTATGATTATAATATTTTTTGTTGTGAACAAGGTATTTTAATTGCAGAACTAGGAACAAAAGAAGCTATAGTTGAGTTTAATAAACTAGATTGGGGTAAACAAAAAGAAATGGTACCCGGATTATCTGACGATCATAGTGGAAATACTTTTGGTATGGCTTGTAGATTAGCAATTTCCTACTTACCACAAGTTAAGGCAATTAAAAGAGACGAAAAAATTAACAAAATTTTAGATAAATAAGTTTGGTACTTCACACAAAATGGTATATTTTTGTAAAAGAAATTAAATATATAAACAAAAGATAAATTTATACTATGGTAACAAGAGTAGCACCCTCTCCAACTGGCTTTTTCCACTTAGGAACTTTAAGAACAGCATTACTTGTTTGGCTTCAAGCAAGAGCTAATAACGGTACATTCATTTTAAGAATTGATGATACCGACCAAGAAAGAAATAAACCAGAATGGATTGACTATATCTATGAGCAAATGGCTGATTTTGGTTTAGATCACGACATTACTTTCAGACAATCTGAAAGATTAGACCGTTACAGAGAAGTAGCTGAGAAAATCGGTACTAAAACTGATAATGGTTACGAGTTAGATATGGGAGAGTACTCAATGGTTATCCTTAGAAATAACGGATTCCCTACTTACAACTTCTGTTCTATCTTAGACGACTACGATTACGATGTAACTAACATCATCAGAGGTGTTGACCACATCGCAAATGAGG
>Ga0075464_10001436_pt1 | contig 10734 bp, 11 predicted proteins | sample DEB19_08_DNA_5_FD_75068 | JGI IMG/M metagenome (GOLD analysis project Ga0075464, IMG submission 75068) | Aqueous microbial communities from the Delaware River and Bay under freshwater to marine salinity gradient to study organic matter... | ecosystem: Environmental > Aquatic > Marine > Coastal ...
AGATTAGCAGAATCTGGTACTTTAGAAAGTATGCCTAAGCTAGAGGGAAAGAGAATGTTTGCCATTTTCCAACCAAAAGCGGGTGGTAAAAAGAAGCCAACTGCTTAAAATATCCATATTAAATTAGCTAACTAGCTGATTTTCAATATAAATTATATAAATAGCCCTCAATTTGAGGGCTATTTTAGATTATTTAGCCTTTTTCTTTTTAATATAAAGTCTAAATAATCTAACGCTAATAATTTTAAAGCCCTCAAATTGAGGGCTTTTTGTTTTGCTATATAATGAATCTACACTACCTTCGCCATCCATTTCCCACAAGGCCCAATAAGTGTTCTGCCTGAGTAGAACCGCCAGTAGGGAGTAATCGATAAGATTATAATAATGCCAAAAGTAAAAACTAACTCAAGCGCGAAAAAGCGTTTTAAAGTTACTGGAACCGGTGAAATCACCTTCCAAAAAGCGTTCAAAAGACACATTCTAACAAAGAAATCAACAAAGCGCAAAAGAGCTATGCGTAAGAAAGGACTTGTACACGGTACTAACAAAGATTTCGTTTTACGTTTATTAAGATTGAAAGGATAATAGCTTTCAAAAATCAATTACAAAATTTAAATCACCGAGTCCGATTTTAAGACATAGGATTCAAAAAAATATTAATTATGCCACGTTCAAAAAATGCCGTTGCATCTAGAGCAAGAAGAAAAAAGATTTTAGATCAAGCGAAAGGATTTTATGGTAAACGTAAAAACGTATATACCGTTGCCAAAAACGTATTAGAGAAAGGTTTGACTTATGCTTACGTTTCTCGTAAGTTGAAAAAGCGTGAATACCGCACTTTGTGGATTGCACGTATCAACGCTGCTGTAAGAGAAGAAGGATTGACATATAGCCAGTTCATCAACTTGTTAGCTAAGAAAGGTTCAGATTTGAACCGTAAAGTATTAGCTGACATGGCAATGAATGAGCCAGAAACTTTCAAGAAGATCGTACAATCAGTTAAATAATTATTGCGGCTTTTCTAAAAGATAAAGCCTTATACTTATTTCTCTCATGATTTTCCAAATGCCCCGAATTTCGGGGCATTTGGCTTTTCGGGACTTAATTCCGACACTTTAGATAGTTTAAATACCTCCAAATTTGGGGGTATTTTTTTTGCCCAATATATCCTAGCAAAGAACTATTTTTGTGGTCTAAAAATTAACAGCTAACAATCCCTGCTTAACTAATGAACAATACCTACACTTCGCTGGTGAATCAAACTTTCCATTTCCCTCAAGAGGGATTTGCTAAAAATGAAAACGGTTACCTAGAATTTAATGGACTAGATTTAAAAGCAATTATTGAAAAACATGGTACGCCACTTAAATTAACTTACTTACCTAAAATTGGTATGCAAATTAATAAGGCGAAAAAAATGTTTGAGGATGCTTTTAAAAAGCACAAGTATGAAGGGGAGTATTTTTATTGTTATTGTACAAAAAGTTCTCACTTTTCATTTATTGTAGAAGAAGCATTATCACATAATGTTCATTTAGAAACATCTTTTGCATACGATATTGAAATTATAAATCAATTGTACAGACGTCGTAAAATAAATAAAGACATCTTTATTATTTGCAATGGATTTAAACAAAAAACATATACAAGTAGGATTACTAAATTAATTAATACTGGTTTTAAAAATGTGATACCTGTATTAGATAATGTAGAGGAATTACAATTCTACAAACGAAATGCAAAAGTTCCTTTCAAATTAGGAATTAGAGTAGCTGCAGAAGAAGAGCCAAGTTTTCCTTTTTACACGTCACGCCTAGGTATTCGTGCAAAAGATATATTGGAATTTTATGTAGACGAGATTGAAGGTTATGAGGATAAGTTCCAATTAAAAATGTTACATATCTTTTTAAATAAAGGAATTAAGGACGATATTTATTATTGGTCAGAGTTGAATAAGATTATCAACTTATATTGTCAATTGAAAAAAATATGCCCTGAATTAGATTCTATAAATATTGGTGGCGGGTTCCCAATTAAGCACTCTTTAGGTTTTGAATATGATTACAATTTTATTATTAATGAAATTGTATCTAATATCAAAAAGGCTTGTAAGAAAGCGAAAGTACCTATGCCAAATATTTATACTGAATTTGGAAGCTATACAGTAGGAGAGAGTATGGCACACATTTATAAGGTATTAGCAGAGAAAAAACAGAATGATAGAGAGTGTTGGTATATGATTGACTCTTCTTTCATAACAACACTTCCAGATACTTGGGGTATTGGTGAAAAGTTTTTAATGTTGCCAGTGAATAAATGGGAGAACGATTATCAGCGTGTGGTATTGGGAGGAATAACATGTGATAGTCATGACTATTATGATTCAGAAGAGCATATCAATGAGGTTTTCTTACCAAAATTGAAGGATGACACTATGGAAGACAAAGAAGAAGAAAATAAAGAGCCATTATACGTTGGATTTTTCCATACCGGTGCTTATCAAGATCAAATAAGTGGTTATGGTGGTATTAAACATTGTTTGATTCCTTCTCCTAAGCACGTAATTGTTGAAAAAGATCCTAAAACAGGTAAAATGGTAGACTGGGTTTATGCAAAAGAACAATCTGCTCAATCTATGTTGAAAATTTTAGGATACTTAAGGTAAGATTAAAAAAAATGTTCAATCATATTAAAGGCCCCGATATCATATCGAGGCCTTTTTCATTTTCTAAAGAGACAACTAATTTTATTTAATACTAATGGTAGTTTTTGGCGTTACAATTGCTTCTTTGATAGGAAGTGTAAGTGTAAGTATCCCAGACTCCATTTTTGCCTCAATTGCTTCTGAATTAATTTTTTCGTCAAGGCTAAAAGTTCTTTTGAAGCTTTTAGTTGAAAATTCATTTTTAATTAATCTTTTGAATTTTTTTTCCTTGTTTTCAGAATGGTTATAGATTATTGTCATTAATCCTTTTTCCATTTGAATACTTATTTCTTCTTTTTTAATACCAGGAACTTGTAATTCAATTAAGAAACTATTTTCTGTTTCTTGAATGTTTACTGGTGGGTAATAAGATGAAGGAGCAGGGAAAATTTCGTTTTAGGTTTGTCATATTGTTTTTATAGATTTTTTAAAGATTTTATCCATATTTACCTCTACAAACAACATTCCAGTGCATTTTTTTGAATTTAATACGCCAAAATGTCATGTTATTGTATTGTTAATAGCCAAAATGACTTGAAAACAAATTTGTGGGTGATTTTTAAAATCCCTAATTTTGGTACAAATAGAAGAGATATGTACCCAGCGGAGATAGTTTTACCAATGAAAGCAGAGTTAGTTGATAATGGATTTATAGATTTAACAACAGCATCAGAAGTTGAAAATGCAGTGAAGCAAGAAGGTACTACATTGGTTGTGATTAATTCAGTTTGTGGTTGCGCAGCAGGTGCTTGCAGACCAGGTGTTGTAATGGCAATTGCAAATGCAACAATTAAACCAGACAGAATTACAACTAGTTTTGCTGGTTTTGATGTTGAAGCAGTAAATAAAGTAAGAGAACTACACTTACCTTATCCTCCTTCTTCTCCAGCAATTGCGCTTTTTAAGGACGGAAATTTGGTTAGTATGGTTGAAAGACATCATATTGAAGGAAGTCCAGCTCAGGTGATCGCACAACATTTAATTTCATTGTTCAAAGAACATTGTAATTAATATAAAATATTAAAGGTTTTGTTTTTAGATGGGTTAGTAAAATACGGCCGCACTTTCTAGTGTGGCCTTTTTTTTTCGTAACATTGCATTACATATTAATAACAATACATGTATCCTAATTTATATTACTTAATACAGGACTTATTTGGCATCAAAATCTCCGCTTTACAATTGGTCAATACTTTTGGTTTTTTTGTAGCGCTGGCATTTATTGGCTCTGGATATGTTTTGTATACAGAACTAAAACGTAAAGAAGCATTAGGAGAGTTTGTAGCCATAGAGGAAGAATTTATTTTAGGTGCTCCTGCTTCTATGGGAGAATTGGCTACAAGTTTAGTATTTGGATTTCTTTTTGGATTTAAAATAATAGGGGCATTTATTATAGAAAATGCGTTGAATAATCCTCAAGCATTCATTTTATCATTACAAGGAAGTGTGGGTGCTGGTATTATTTCTGCAGCTATAATGGTCTATTTAAAATGGAAAGAAAAAGACAAAGTAAAATTAGCCAAGCCTGAAACCCATAAGTATATGGTGTGGCCACACGACAGAGTGGGAGACATTGTATTACAAGCAGCTTTGTGGGGCTTTATTGGTGCCAAGATATTTCATAATTTAGAGAACCTAGAAGATTTTGCAAGAGACCCATGGGGATCTATAATTGCATTTAGTGGGTTAACATTTTTTGGGGGATTAATTGTGGCGACTATTGCAATTGTTATTTATGTCCGTAAATATAATATGCGTGTTATTCATTTTGCAGACGCTATGGCTCCAACTATGTTATTTGCATATGCAGCAGGTAGAATAGGATGTCATATGAGTGGTGATGGTGATTGGGGTATTCCTAATTTAAACCCAAAACCATTTACTTGGTTACCAGATTGGATGTGGGCATATCATTATCCTCATAATGTAGTAAACGAAGGTGTTCCTATTCCTGGTTGTATAGGTAATTATTGCAATGAATTGCCATTACCAGTTTATCCAACTACTTTTTATGAGATTATTGCCATGTTTATATTGTTTTTAATTATGTGGTCTTTTAGAAAAAGAATAACTCAGCCTGGAATTTTGACAGGTGTTTATTTTTTATTCGCAGGATCTGAGCGATTTTTAATTGAAAGAATCAGGGTAAATAACAAATATCAGTTCTTACCATTTCAGCCAACACAGGCGGAATTGATTGCTGTAATCTTAATTATATTGGGAATTATATTCTTGGCAATGTCCAAGCGTTGGTTCCCTAAAAATATTTCTAAATCTTAAATCTTATATAATGCCATCATTTGATATAGCAAGTACCGTAGACATTCAAACTTTAGACAATGCCATTAATGTGGTAAAGAAAGAAATCACCAATCGATTTGACTTTAAAGCAATTCACGTAGTAATTGATTTAAATAAAAAAGACTATGTGATTAAATTAGAGTCTGAATCTGAGATGAAAATTCAACAAATTGTTGACGTTATTTTAAGTAGATCAATAAAACAAGGAATTGACCCTAGTGCCTTCGATTTTTCAAAAGATGCTTTACCTAGTGGCAAACTCTTTAAAAAAGACGTCCCTGTAAGAAACGGCCTAAAACAAGACGATGCTAAGAAGGTAGTGAAAATGATAAAGGATAGTGGATTGAAGGTACAAACGGCTATTATGGACGACATTATTCGTGTTACAGGCAAAAAAATTGATGATTTACAAGACGTTATTGCTGCTTGTAGAGCTGCCAACTTAGGTTTGCCGCTTCAATATATCAACATGAAGGCCTAAAAAGCCTTTATTTGCTTATATATTTGGCAAAAACAGTGGTTTAGCCTAAATTTGCATCCTATTAAATAATTGTACGGCAAAAACCGTGCTTCCTTAAAAATCATAATAATGAGAGAAGGTATCCACCCAGAATCGTATCGCTTTGTAGTATTCAAAGACATGAGTAATGGCACATCTTTTTTATGTAAGTCAGCGGCTAACACAAAAGAGACAATCCAATTCGAAGACGGCAACGAATATCCAGTAATTAAATTGGAGATTTCTAACACTTCACATCCTTTTTACACTGGTAAAAACATGTTAGTGGACACTGCTGGACGTATCGACAAGTTCAACAAGCGTTACGCAAAGAAGTAATAAAAGCGAGCACGTTAATAACGACTCTTTTTATAAAAAATTCAAACCCTTTCTTACCTTCGTAAGAGAGGGTTTTGTCTTTTTAGACCCATCAATACTTACCTTTGTTACTCGTAAATTTCAACTATGCAAAAACTAGATATACTTGCTTTTGGTGCACATCCTGACGATGTGGAATTAGGATGCGGTGGTAGTTTGATTGCTGCGGTGGCGCAGGGAAAAAAAGTAGGCATTATTGATCTTACAAAAGGGGAATTAGGAACAAGAGGAACTACTTCAATTAGATTAAAAGAAGCGCAGTTGGCTGGTCAAATTATTGGTGCAGAACTGCGAGATAATTTAGGAATGCCGGACGGTTTTTTTGAAAATAATAAAGAAAACCAATTTTTAATTATCGAAACTATTCGTCGTTTCCAACCAACAATAATTTTGTGTAATGCACCAACAGACCGTCATCCCGATCACGGTAAAGCAGCTCGCTTAGTGGTTGATGCGGCATTTTTATCAGGGCTTAGTAAAATTGAAACCACACATAACGGGGTGGGACAAGCAGCATGGAGACCTACGCAGGTATTTCATTATATACAATCAAGAAATTTGGTTGCCAATTTTGTGGTTGACATTACTGGGCATATGGATAAAAAAATGCAATCTATTTTAGCCCATAGTTCACAATTTTATGATCCAAATTCTATTGAGCCAGAAACTTTTATTTCAAGTAATTCCTTTTTAGAATTTATAAGAGGAAGAGCAAAAGAATTGGGTCAACAAATAGGAGTTGAATATGCCGAAGGTTTTATTACGGAAAAACAAATTGGTATTTCAAGTTTTGATGCCATTATTCAAAGAACTACTTAATACAATTTTAAATTATAAGATTACAATATTAATTTCAGCTTATGTCTATAGTTAAATGTGGTTTAGTTCAAATGTCTTGTACTGCTAACAAAGAAGGCAATACTAAAAAGGCCATTGATAAAATAAGAGAAGCAGCAAGTAAAGGGGCTAATATTATTTGTCTACAAGAGTTATTTACTTCATTATATTTTTGTGATGTTGAAGCCTATGAAAATTTTAAATTGGCAGAGCCTATTCCTGGTAAAACAACCGACGAATTAGCAGCCATTGCAAAAGAGTTAGGAGTAGTTATTATTGCTTCTTTATTTGAAAAACGAGCAGAGGGCTTGTATCATAATACGACTGCAGTTTTAGACGCGGATGGAACTTATTTAGGTAAGTATCGTAAAATGCATATTCCTGATGACCCAGCTTATTATGAAAAATTTTATTTTACTCCAGGTGATTTAGGATACAAAGTATTCAAAACTAAGTTTGCTACTATTGGTGTTTTAATATGTTGGGATCAATGGTATCCAGAAGCTGCTAGAATTACCAGCTTAATGGGTGCGGAGATGTTGTTCTATCCAACTGCTATTGGTTGGGCGACTGCACAAGACGAAGCAACTAATATTGAACAATATAATGCTTGGCAAACTATTCAACGTAGTCATGCTATTGCAAACGGTGTTCCTGTAATTAGTGTTAACCGTGTTGGTTTAGAACAAGACGGATTGATGCAATTTTGGGGAGGAAGTTTTGTAAGTAATCCATTTGGAACTTTGTTATATAAAGCATCACATGATAAAGAAGAAGTTGCAGTAATTGATATTGAAACTGAAAAATCAGATAGCTATAGAACTCATTGGCCATTTTTACGCGACCGTCGAATAGATTCATATCAACCTATCACTAAAAGATATATAGACGAAGATGTTAAGTAGTACTCCAACTCCAAGATCATTAGGTTATTATTTTCCTGCTGAATTTGCTAAGCAAGACGCTACCTGGTTAAGTTGGCCTCATAAAGAAGCAAGTTGGCCTGGTAAATTAGATAGTATTTATCCTTCTTATATTGAGTTTATAAAAGTGTTGACTAAGTCACAACGCGTTTGTATTAATGTGGTAGACGCTGCTATGCAAGCTGCTGCTACTAAAATGATGCAGGCCTTAAATGTAGATTTTTCAAAAGTTCAATTTTATTTACATCCAACCAATGACGCATGGTGTCGTGATCACGGCCCCTCGTTTTTAATTCGTGATAATATTGAAGCACCTAAAGCAATAGTTGATTGGAACATAAATGCATGGGGCGGTAAATATCCTCCTTATGATTTAGATGATGTTATTCCAACACTTATTGGTAAGGCTTTAAACTTACCTGTATTTTATCCTAATATTATAATGGAAGGAGGTTCTGTTGATTTTAATGGAGCAGGTACTGTTTTAACTTCAAAATGCTGTCTATTAAATCCAAATCGTAATCCAGAATTAAGTCAGGATCAAATTGAAAGATATTTATGTAATTATTATAATGTTGACCAAGTTTTATGGGTATCTGAAGGAATTGTAGGTGACGATACAGACGGTCATATTGACGACACCGTTCGTTTTGTAAATGAGGATACAGTGGTCACAGTGGTAGATCATAATAAGCAGTCAGAGAATTATGAATTGTTACAACAAAATTTAAAGGAATTAAAATCAATGCGTTTGTTAAATGACAAACAATTGAATATTGTTGAATTACCTATGCCTGCAGACGTGATTCATGAGGATCAAATGTTGCCGGCTTCTTATGCTAATTTTTATATTAGTAATGGTCATATAGTGGTTCCAACTTACCGATGTAATCAAGATGATCTAGCTATGCGTATTCTTCAAGACTGCTTCCCAACTAGAGAAGTTGTTGGAATTGATTCCACTGATATAATTTGGGGCTTAGGAAGTTTTCATTGTTTAAGTCAACAAGAACCAAGCTGTATTAAATAACTTAATTCTCTTTCCCTTTATTTTAATATTAAAAAATGAATTTATTTAAAACAGCATTTATTGTGCTATTAGTTTTAGGAATAGTTGCTTGTAATCATAATCAATATGCTATTACTAATAAGTTTTATAAATCTCAAACTAAGGAATTACTCAAACAAATTAAACTAAATCCAAGTTTGCAAACAGTGAATAATATTGCTGTTGGAAAAGATTGGGTAGGGACTACAAATTTTGATTTACGAAAACCAAATTTGGTAATTATACATCATACTGCTCAAAATTCATGTGAACAAACATTAAGAACATTTACACTAGAACGCACTAAAGTAAGTGCGCATTATGTTATTTGTAAGGACGGAACAATACACCATATGTTGAACGATTATATGCGTGCATGGCATGGAGGTATTGCTAAATGGGGAAATATTACGGACGTCAATTCTGGATCCATAGGAATTGAATTAGATAATAATGGTTTTGAGCCTTTTGAACCTGCTCAAATGAATAGTTTACTTTTACTATTAGCACAGTTAAAGTCTAATTATAAAATACCAACTGAGAATTTTATAGGTCATGGTGATATTGCACCAAAGCGTAAAAATGATCCAAATATCCAATTCTCATGGAGCCAATTGGCTAAAAGCGGGTATGGGTTATGGTTTGAGCCAGATACTACAAAACAATTATCAGAATCAATTTCTATCCCGTTTGCATTAGCACTTATTGGGTATGACGTTCAAGACAGTACTGCTGCAATAATGGCTTTTAAACGTCATTTCAGACAAGACAGTACTGCAGTAATCAACGAAGCCGATAAGTCTGTTTTATCTCAATTAATAGCACATAAAATTGGTACAAAATAAATTTCATCCCTAACAATTGTTAGTGTAAATTTAGGTAAATGTATTAATTATGGATTTTAAGCTAACCGAAGAGCAATTGATGATTCAAAGGGCTGCTCGTGAATTTGCGCAACAACAATGTTTGCCTGGTGTGATTGATCGTGATGAAAAACAACAACTTCCCAAAGAACAATTATTACAATTAGCTGAATTAGGATTTTTAGGTATGATGGTGAGTCCTGAATACGGAGGAGCTGGTATGGATACAGTGAGCTATGTATTAGCTATGGAAGAAATTAGTAAAGTAGACTCAAGTGTGAGTGTATGTATGAGTGTTAATAATAGTTTGGTTTGCTGGGGCTTGGAAGCATATGGAACGGAAGCACAAAAAGAACAATATTTAAAACCATTAGCTCATGGAATTAAAGACGGACAATTATATACGGGTGCTTTTTTATTAAGTGAGCCAGAAGCGGGAAGTGATGCAACACATCAGCATACTTCTGCAATAGACAATGGAGACCACTATATTATTAATGGAGTAAAGAACTGGATCACCAATGGTTCATCCGCTTCCGTATATCTTGTAATTGCACAAACAGATTATACAAAAGGACATAAAGGCATTAATGCTTTTATTGTTGAAAAAAATACAGCTGGTATTACAGTGGGAGCTAAAGAAAATAAAATGGGTATTCGCGGAAGTGATACGCATGCAATTTCATTTACTGACGTTAAAGTGCCTAAGGAAAATAGAATAGGAGCGGAAGGCTTTGGCTTTAATTTTGCCATGAATACTTTGAATGGGGGTAGAATTGGAATTGCTGCACAAGCTTTAGGAATTGCAAGCGGTGCATATGAATTAGCATTGGCTTACAGTAAGCAAAGAAAAACATTTGGTAAACCAATCCATGAGCATCAGGCAATACAATTTAAGTTAGCAGAAATGGCAACAAAAATTGAAACGGCTCGCTTATTATGTTTTAAAGCTGCTTGGGAGAAAGACAATCACCTAGATTATACCACTACTGCTGCCATGGCTAAATTGCATGCTAGTGATACGGCAATGTGGGTTACCACAGAAGCTGTTCAAGTGCATGGTGGGTATGGTTTTGTAAAAGAGTTTCATGTAGAGCGTTTAATGCGTGATGCAAAAATTACTCAAATTTACGAAGGGACTAGTGAGATTCAGAAAATGGTAATTGGCAGAAGCATTACTA
>Ga0075464_10001437_pt1 | contig 10724 bp, 9 predicted proteins | sample DEB19_08_DNA_5_FD_75068 | JGI IMG/M metagenome (GOLD analysis project Ga0075464, IMG submission 75068) | Aqueous microbial communities from the Delaware River and Bay under freshwater to marine salinity gradient to study organic matter... | ecosystem: Environmental > Aquatic > Marine > Coastal ...
GCCACTGAGCGCCTTGAACAAGCGCTTGGGAAGGCGACAGAGGTAGTCTCCGCCAGCCCGGATACCGGCCAACAAGGTGGCGGTGCGCCTAAAACGTGCCGCTTGAACGCTCAAGCACTGTCGGGGAAGGCGGTGAGAGCACACAAAGTTGGTATTTAAATCATGAAGAAATCTATCGCTCGCCGCGCGCGCACCTATGTGCCCGTGCTTTCTGTTTTGGCTTTGGCTGTCACTGCTCGTGTTCAGGCGCAAGGCATTGAAATTAATCCTGTGGTCGTTTCTGCGACGCGTATGGAGCAGCCTTTGTCTGAGGTGCTTTCGTCTGTGTCTGTGATTACGCGAAAAGACATTGATAAATCACAAGCGGCCAGTCTGGCTGATTTGTTGCAAGGGGAGGCTGGTTTTGAGTTTGGGCGTAATGGCGGGCCTGGAACGGTGACGTCTTTCTTTTTGCGTGGGCAAGACAGTATCAATACTGTTGTCTTGATTGATGGCGTGAGAGCTCAAACGGATCAAATTGGTGCAATTCAGACTACAGATTTTCCTTTGCAGCAGATTGAGAGAGTGGAAATTCTGAAAGGTAACGCTAGTGCTTTGTACGGCAATGGTGCAATTGGTGGTGTGATTAACATCATCACGCGTCAAAACAAAGGGGCTCCGAAAGCCTATGGCAGTGTTTCGGCGGGTTCATATAAAACAACAGGTGCATTTGCAGGCTATGGCGGCACACTTGATGATGTCAACTTTGATTTGAATGTGGGACGAGATAAGTCGGCAGGTTTTTCTGCCATGAATACGGTCCAAAAAACATCTGCCAATCCAGATTCTGACGGGTTTCAAAATGATTACGCCTCAGCTAAATTCGAGAAACGGATTTCAGCAGATACCCAAGTAGGTACTCGTTTCAATTACAGCGTGTTAAACGTGGACTATGACGATATTTATAGCGCGCATCCGACAACTGATGTTCATAAGTTTAAGAAAGCAACTCAATCGGCTTCGGGTTATGTACATCAAGCAGTTAATGCAAATTGGGTTAGTAATGTCAGCTTTACCCGCTCTGATTACAACTATGACGACAAGCTCAACGGCTCCCCTTGGCCTAGTTCTGGCTGGACGAATAGCTATTTTCAAGGTTGGCAAAATGCGTTGGCATGGAATAACGCCTACCAGCTGCAGCCGCAAACGAAAGCAGTGTTTGGTGCGGATTTAAGTGATGACACTTTTAATGGTAGTGGTTCGCAGAATGCCTATGCCTTGACACGTCGTAGCCAGGGCTACTTTGCTGGTGTGACACATCAAGTCGAACGTTTAACAATGCAAGCCAATGTACGACACGACCAACTCAAATTGCAGAAGGAGAACTCTTCCACGGGCAGTGAAAATCAAGCTAATACAGGCTTGCTGGGACTTGGGTATCAGCTTGCTCCGTTATGGAAGTTGACGGGAACTTTATCAACAGGATTTAGTGCGCCAACAGCGGGTGCTGTGAGCTCGAACTCCAATATCAAACCTGAACATCACCACAGCCAGGAGGTCGGTGCGATTTACCAGACAACTGAAACTTTGTTGCGTGCAACGTACTTTCAGACGAAGGCAACTGATGCGATTATTTACAACGTGAATTCTGATCAGTACGTAAATAGTGATGTTGACAATAAAGGCGTAGAGATAACAACCCGCGCTAATGTGTCGGGTTATTCGTTTAAGTCTTCTTTGACCGTACAGGAGCCACGTGATATTTCACAAAATTTGCCACAGGCGCGTCGCGCTAAACAGTTTGGATCGTTAGATGTTTCTCGGATTTACTCTGGCTATGAATTAGGCTCAAGAGTCTATGCGGCGGGTTCACGTCGTGACAGTAACTACTCGACTTCCTATGATTTGAGGGGCTATTCCACTTGGTCGTTCTACGTCAGCCGAAAAATCGACAACGAATGGACAGCTCGCGTGAAGCTGGAAAATGCGTTTGACCGGCAATACCAGTTGGCCAGTGGTTACAACACCCCAGGCCGCGGCATCTACGCCACTTTGCAATACCAACCCAAGTAACGTGAATGCTTGATCTTCTCCCCCAACGCATCGTCTGCCTCACCGAGGAAACGACAGAGTGGCTGTACATGCTGGGGCAAGAGGCGCGCATTGTGGGTATCTCGGGTTACACCGTGCGCCCGCGTCGTGCGCGTGACGAGAAGCCTAAAGTGAGCGCATTCTTGAGTGCCAAGATTGACAAGATCTTGGCACTCAAGCCCGATTGCGTGTTTGGGTTTTCTGATTTGCAGGCCGACATCGCGGCCTTGCTCATCCGTGCGGGTGTGCAGGTGACTGTGTTCAACCAACGCAGTGTGGACGAGATTTTTGCCATGTTGTACCAAGTGGCTGCAATGGTGGGCCAAGCAGAGCAGGGGTTGCAACGTTTGCAGCAGATGCGCGCGCAGCTAGATGACATACAAAAAACAACCGCAGCCTTCAAGCGTCGGCCTAAGATTTATTTTGAAGAGTGGGATGTGCCTCACATCAGTTGCATTCGCTGGGTGTCAGAGCTGATGGGCATTGCCGGTGGCGACGACTGTTTCCCAGAGCTGGCGCAAATGTCCTTGGGCAAAGACCGCATCATTGCCAGTAGCCAAACCATCATTGATCGCTCGCCCGACATCATCATTGGCTCGTGGTGCGGCAAGAAGTTTCGGCCCGAAAAAGTGGCTGCACGGGAAGGCTGGCAAGACGTGCCAGCGGTGCGCAACCACCAGGTGTTTGAAATTAAGTCGGCTGACATCTTGCAGCCAGGGCCCGCTGCGTTGACGGATGGCGTGGCGCAGATGCACCAGATCATCAAACGCTGGGAGGCGACCTATGCTTAGACGCTTCATTGCGTTATCAGCCTTGTTGCTGACCAGCAGCCTCTCGCAAGCTGTGGTGTTGCGTGATGACCGCCAGGTGGATGTGAGCATCCCTAGGCCACCCCAACGCATCGTCAGCCTGTTGCCTTCGCTCACCGAGACGGTGTGTGCATTGGGGCAGTGCCAAAAATTGGTGGGTGTCGACCGTTATTCCAATTGGCCCGAAAGCCTCGCCAAGCTACCGCGCATGGGCGGCGGCATTGACCCGAACATTGAGAGCGTGGTAGCTGCCAAACCCGACTTGGTGTTGATGGCCACCTCAGCGCGTGGGGCCGAACGCTTGCAGGCCTTGGGGCTCACCGTCTTGGTTTTTGAGCCACGTTCGCACGCGGATGTGCAGCGTGTCATGCACCTCGTGGCGCAAGCTTTGGATGTGCCTGTGCAAGAGAGTGAACGCGTATGGCGACACATCGATGCAGCCGTGAATGCTGCGGCGCAATCGATTCCTGCGCAGGCCAAAGGCCAGCGCGTGTATTTTGAGGTGAGCCGTGCGCCGTATGGTGCCAGCGAGTCATCGTTCATTGGCGAGACATTGCAACGCTTGGGCGCGCGCAACATCTTGCCTGCATCGCTTGGGCCGTTCCCCAAAATCAATCCCGAGTATGTGGTGCGTGCGCAGCCAGACATCATCATGGTCGGCGATAGCAACTACGCCGACATGGCCGCACGCCCCGGTTGGCAAAACATGCATGCCATGCGCACGCAGCGTGTGTGTCATTTCAAGTCGGAAGAGTCTGATGTGCTGGTGCGTGCAGGCCCGCGCATGGCCGAGGCCGCACGCTTGATGGCCAAGTGTTTGATAGACAAAGCCGTCGATCAACCGAAAGGGAAGGCATGACGAATCACGGAGCGCGTTGGTCGCCGCTGTGGGTGGCTCTTAGCTTGTTTGTTTTGTGCGTCCTCGGGATTGCGCTGGGCAGCGCCGTCGGCAGCACAGGGTTTGAAAGCTGGCTCACTGCACGCCAAGACGACATTGCTTGGCAAATCGTGTGGGACATTCGTTTGCCGCGCAGCGTGGGCGCTTGTGCAGCGGGTGCGTTGTTGGGCTTGGCCGGTGCATTGGCACAAGGCTTGTTCCGTAACCCCTTGGCTGACCCGTATTTGCTGGGCAGTGCATCGGGCGCATCGCTGGGTGTGGCGGTGGCCTTGGCGCTGTTTGGAGGCAATCCGTTTGCGACCGAATTCTTGGTCCGCTTGGGTTTGACGGGCGCAGCGTTTGTGGGCGCTGTGTTGGCTGTGCTGCTCACGCTGGTGTTGGCCCGTGGTGTGCAGCACACCTTGCGTCTGTTGTTGGCGGGTGTGATTGTGGGTGTGGTGCTGGGGGCGGTGGCGTCGCTCATCACCCTCATGCGGCCCGATGTGTTACAGGGCATGCAAGGCTTTTTGTTGGGATCGACCAGCTTCATTGGCTGGAACGCTTGCGTGTTGATGTTGGGCGTGTTGCTGGTGTGCGTGGTCTTGTCGTTTGTTTTGAGCCGTGTGTTGGATGCCTTGACATTGGGTGACGCCACCGCCTTAAGTTTGGGCTTGCCACTCGCACCTGTGCGTGTCGCGTTGGTGTGCGTGTTGGCTTTGGCGACAGGCACTGCGGTAGCGCAAACAGGTTTGGTGGCGTTTGTGGGGTTGGCCGCACCGCACTTGGTGCGCTCGCTGGTGAAGGCCAAACACAACTGGATTGTGTTGTTGTCCACGTTGATGGGCGGTGCGTTGCTTTTGGCGGCTGACTTGTTGGCGCGCATGTTGCTGTCACCGCAAGAAATGCCTGTGGGTGTGCTGACAGCTGTTTTGGGTGGCGGCTACTTGCTGTGGCTGATGTACCGCAGCCAAATGACGCACGCAAGTCAACGCGCGGGGGCTGTGCGATGAACCTACCTACCATGGCCCTGCGCGTGCGCGATGTGCATGTGTCTCTTGCTGGGCAAGAGGTGTTGCACGGCATCGATATGTCATTTGTGTCGGGCCGCTGGACCAGCATCGTCGGGCCCAACGGCGCAGGTAAATCCACGTTGCTCAAAGCTTTGGCAGGTTTGCTGCCCGTGACTGGGCGCATCTTTTTGTTTGACCAAGAGCTCATGGCGATGGACCGCAAACAACGTGCACAGCAGCTGTCGTGGTTGGGTCAAAACGAATCTGCGTCCGATGACTTGCGCGTGTGGGACGTGGTCATGCTCGGGCGCATGCCTCACCAAGATTGGTTGGCTGCACCCAATGCGCACGACCATGCGGTGGTTGAAACTGCGCTGCAAGCCACACAGGCTTGGGATTGGCGCGAGCGTTCCTTAGGCCAACTCTCGGGCGGTGAGCGTCAACGCGTGTTGCTATCTCGCGCCATGGCGGTGCAAGCGCAAGTGATGTTGATGGACGAACCATTGGCAAACCTTGACCCGCCGCACCAAGTGGATTGGCTTGAGCAAGTGCGTTGCCTCACGTCACAAAGCACCACGGTCATCAGCGTCTTGCACGAAGTGGGCATGGCCTTGCATGCCGACGACATGGTGGTCATGCAAGCAGGACGCGTGGTGCACCAAGGTGCATGTACCGATGCCGCCACACACCGAGCGGTAGAGGCCGTGTTTGACATGCGCATTGCCATTCATTCGCTGGATGGTCAGTGGGTGGCGGTGCCTAAGCTATTGCCCACGCCATGACGGCCAAGTGTGTGATGGTGTTGGGCACCTCCAGTGGCGCTGGCAAGAGCTGGCTCACCACGGCGCTGTGCCGTTGGTATGCGCGTCAAGGTTTCAAGGTCGCCCCGTTCAAAGCACAGAACATGAGCAACAACGCCAGGGTTGTCGCTTCACACAATGGCCTCGGCGAAGTGGGCTCTGCCCAATACTTCCAAGCGCTGGCCGCCAAAGCTGAGCCTGATGTGCGCATGAACCCTTTACTCCTGAAGCCTGAGGCAGACACGCACAGCCAAGTGGTGTTGTTGGGCGAAGTCAACCACGAGCTCACCCAGACGCCTTGGCGCGATCGCAGCGAAAAAGTGTGGCCTCAAATCGCTGCTTCGCTCGATGCCCTGCGCGCCGAAAACGATGTGGTAGTGATTGAAGGCGCCGGTTCGCCCGCAGAGATCAACCTCATGGCCAGCGACATCGTCAACCTGCGCGTGGCACGCCACGCAGACGCCCGCTGCTTGCTGGTGACCGACATCGACAAAGGCGGGGCGTTCGCGCATTTGTACGGCACATGGGCTTTGCTGCCAGCCGAAGACCAGGCGCGAATCAGTGGTTTTGTGTTGAATAAATTCCGAGGTGATGCCTCCTTGTTGGCGCCTGCGCCAGAGATGCTGCAAACGCTGACAGGTGTGCCCACCGTGGCGGTGCTGCCCATGTGGTGGCAACACGGCTTGCCTGAAGAAGACGGCGTGTTCGATGACCGCAGCCGTGCCACAGGCGTGGTGACCCAAACGGTGGCTGTGGTGGCCTACCCACGCATCAGCAACCTCGATGAGTTTCAACCGCTCAAAAATATCCCCGGCGTGCGCTTGCTCTGGGCGCGCTGCCCTGCAGACTTGGCCGGTTTGCAGACGAGCGATTGGGTCATCCTCCCCGGCTCCAAGCACACTAGCAGCGACTTGGCTTGGCTGCGCACGCAGGGGCTAGACGCCGCAATTACCCAACACGCCGAGCGGGGCGGCGCCGTATTGGGAATCTGCGGCGGGTTGCAGATGTTGGGCGAGGCGTTGATTGACACCCACGGCATCGATGGCAATGCGGCCGGCTTAGGCCTGTTGCCCGTGGTCACGCAATTCGCCGCTGACAAAACCGTGCGACGCACCACCGCGATGTTTGGTGAGGTACGCGGTGCCTGGTCTGCGTTGTCGCGTGTGCCTGCCAGCGGCTACGAAATTCACCACGGCCAAACACAGGCGCACGCTGCCATGGCCGCTGCAGGGCAGATCGCGCATGAAGTGATGCTGGGCCTCGCGTGGCAGAACGAGGCCGGCAACGTGATGGGCTCTTACCTGCACGGTTTGTTTGAAGACCCTGCGGTGTTGCAAGCCTTGTTTGGTGCGCAAACACCCACGTTAGAGACGGTATTTGAAGGCTTGGCCGATTACTTGGACCAACACATAGCCACCAAGGTCTTGCACGGTTTGATCGCCTGAACCTTTGTCTCTACGGCGACACGCTGTTGCACTGTGCGTTGCTAAAAGGTTGAAGATCTGCAGACTTGTATTGGAGATCAACCCATGTTCAAACTCTCGTTGATGATGCGCCGTTTGGCGGTGTGTGCGCTGTCTTGCAGTGTGGTGTGCGTCAGCAGCGTGATGGCGCAATCCAGCTATCCCAGTCGACCCATCTTGATGGTGGTGCCACAAACAGCGGGCGGCACGAATGACATTGTGGGACGCGTCGTCAGCCAAAAACTTTCTGAGGTGTTGGGCTCACCCGTCGCGGTCGAGAACCGACCAGGCGCTGGCGGCAACATCGGCACCCAGTTCGTGGGTAAGTCCAACAAAGATGGCTACACCCTCTTGATGACGATCAGCAGCAGCCAAGCCATCAACCCAGCGCTCTACAAGAACCCGGGCTTCGACCCAGTCAAAGACTTCAAGCCCGTGGCCTTGATTGGTTCGGTTCCAAATGTGCTGTTGGCCCATCCCGACTTTGCCCCCAATTCGATGAAAGAGCTCATTGCCTTGGCGAAACAAAAGCCCGGGCATTACCAATACGCATCAGCCGGTAACGGCACGCTGAACCATTTGCTGGGCGAGATGCTCAACACCATGGCTGGCATTGACTTGCAGCACGTGCCTTACAAAGGTGTGGCGCCTGCATTGAACGATGTCTTGGGTGGGCAGTTGCCACTGGTGTTTGCCAGCGTGCCTGCGTCACTGGCCCATATCAAGGCGGGCAAACTCAAACCTTTGGCTGTGAGCAGTGCGCGCCGCTCGCCTGCGTTACCGGATGTGCCTGCTCTGGCAGAAGCCGTGCCGGGCTACAGCGGCACGCTGTGGATCGGTTTGTTCGCCCCCGCGGGTGTGCCTGCTGAGGTGTTGTCTAAATTAGAAGAGGGCATGGGCAAAGCCCTCGCGTCTAAAGACCTGCGCGACAAGCTGGAGTTGCAGGGGGTTGAGCTCGCGCCACCCACCACGCCCGAACAATTTGCAAAACTCTTGAACGAGGACATCGCGCGTTGGTCTCAAATTGTCAAAACCTCTGGCGCTTCGATTGATTGATGTATGACCACACACCTTGACCCACACTCACTCGCGCATTTGCAAACGTGGCAAGGCCGCAGCGAAACCCTGGATGACCTGATCACCCCCGCACCCCTGCATGCGCTGAGCGCCACGCTCGACCGTGGTGACCCGTTAGCGCAACAAGGCACCGAGCTGCCGCCGCTGTGGCATTGGTTATTTTTTCTGCCGCATCACCGTCAACGTGATATCGGTCCAGACGGCCACGCCAAGCGGGGTGGCTTTTTGCCACCCGTGCCGTTTCCACGTCGTATGTGGGCGGGAGGGCGTTTGCAGTGGCACGCCCCATTGCGGGTGGGGGACATCGTCAAGCGCGTGTCCACCATTGAATCGGTCACACACAAGTCGGGCCGCACGGGCGACTTGCTATTCGTCGTCGTCAAGCACGAGGTGCACAACGCGCAGGGTTTGTGCTTGACCGAAGCGCACGACATCGTGTACCGACCTGCGGCGCAACTGGGCGATCCGGTGCCCACCGCACTGGCTGCCCCGACCGACGCCTTGTGGTCACGCGATGTGACGCCCGATGACGTGCTGCTGTTTCGGTATTCGGCACTCACCTTCAATGGCCACCGCATTCACTATGACCGCAAATATGTGACGGAAGTAGAGGGCTATCCAGGCCTCATCGTGCACGGCCCATTGATCGCCACGTGGTTGGTCGACTTGGTGCGTCGCCACACAGACCGCCCCATCCAACGCTTTGAATTCAAAGCGTTGAGGCCCACGTTTGAGTGCGGTGACCATCGAACCATGCGTGTGTGCGGCCAACCCCAGGCCGATGGCAAACAGGTGCGCCTGTGGGCCCAAGACCACGAGGGCTGGCTCACCATGCAAGCTACGGTTGAGCTCGCCTAATTTTTTTGAGACATTGATGAAAACGCAAATCCCTACCCCTGATACCCATCAAGAACTGCGCGAAGCTCTGCGCGCCATGTGCGGCAGTTTTGATTCAACGTATTGGCAAAAAGTTGACGACGAAAGAGGCTATCCCGAAACATTTGTCAATGCACTCACCGAAGCGGGCTGGCTTGCTGCCTTGATTCCCGCCGAGTACGGTGGGTCTGGCTTAGGGTTGGCTGAAGCCTCGGTCATCATGGAAGAAATCAACTTCTCGGGCGGCAACGCCGGCTCGTGCCATGGCCAGATGTACAACATGGGCACGCTGTTGCGCCATGGGTCGACGCTGCAAAAAGAGCTGTACTTGCCCAAGATCGCCACAGGCGAATTGCGCCTGCAAGCGATGGCCGTGACCGAGCCCACCACGGGCACTGACACCACGCAACTCAAAACCACGGCGGTAAAAAAGGGCGACCGTTACGTGGTCAATGGCCAGAAGGTTTGGATTTCACGTATCCAACATTCTGATTTGATGATTCTGCTGGCACGTACCACCCCACTTGCTGACGTGACGCGCAAAAGCGAAGGCATGTCCATTTTCATCGTGGATTTGAAAACCGCCCTCGGCAATGGCATGACGGTCAAGCCGATTCGCAACATGGTGAACCATGAGACCAATGAGGTATTTTTTGACAACCTAGAAATCCCTGCCGAGAATTTGATTGGTGAAGAAGGTAAGGGCTTCAAATACATCTTGGACGGCCTGAATGCTGAGCGCACCTTAATTGCCGCAGAGTGCATCGGCGACGCATATTGGTTCATCGACCGCGCACGCCGCTACGCCACCGACCGCAATGTGTTTGGTCGCGCGATAGGGCAGAACCAAGGCATTCAATTCCCCATTGCCGACAGTTACATCGAAACCGAAGCTGCCAACCTCATGCGCTTCAAAGCCTGCGCCCTGTTTGATGCCGGCCAGCCTTGCGGCGCCGAAGCCAACATGGCCAAGTACCTAGCGGCCAAAGCTTCCTGGGAAGCGGCCAACGTCTGCTTGCAAACCCATGGTGGCTTTGGTTTTGCGTGTGAGTACGACGTGGAGCGTAAATTCCGTGAGACGCGTTTGTACCAAGTCGCACCCATCTCTACCAACCTGATCTATTCCTACGTTGCCGAGCATTTGCTTGGATTGCCGAGGTCATTTTGATGACAAAACCCGCCGTCAAACCGTTAGACCACATCACCGTGGTATCGCTCGAACATGCGGTCGCTGCGCCTTTTTGTACCCGTCAGTTGGCAGACTTGGGGGCGCGCGTCATCAAGGTCGAACGCCCGGGACCGGGCGACTTTGCACGTGCGTATGACCAGCGTGCCAAGGGCCTGTCCTCTCACTTTGTGTGGATCAACCGGTCGAAAGAAAGTTTGGCCTTAGACCTGAAAGATCCGCAAGATTTGGACGTGCTCAAACAACTCATCGCCAAAGCCGATGTGTTGGTGCAAAACCTAGCCCCTGGCGCGACCGGTCGTATGGGTCTGGACGCGGCCACTTTGCGTGCCGAGCATCCGCGTCTCATCGTGTGTGATATTTCGGGCTATGGCAATGACGGGCCTTACCGCGATAAAAAAGCGTATGACTTACTCATCCAAAGCGAGGCCGGTTTCTTGAGCATCACGGGCACACCAGACCATCCCAGTAAAAGTGGTAACTCCATCGCTGACATCGCGGCTGGCATGTACGCCTATACCAACATCTTGTCTGCCTTGATTCAGCGGGATAAAAC
>Ga0075464_10001438_pt1 | contig 10724 bp, 7 predicted proteins | sample DEB19_08_DNA_5_FD_75068 | JGI IMG/M metagenome (GOLD analysis project Ga0075464, IMG submission 75068) | Aqueous microbial communities from the Delaware River and Bay under freshwater to marine salinity gradient to study organic matter... | ecosystem: Environmental > Aquatic > Marine > Coastal ...
CGTCACCGACGACAGCAAGGCACCACCAAGGCCAGTGACACTCTCGTATTCGCGCACCATCTGCCCAAGCGCGGCGAAGCTTGGATCCTCGACCCGGTCAACCTCACCCGTCGCCACGTCGATCAACCGCTGCAGGCGCGTACCCTCAAGCCTCTGCACCACCTTCACGTCGCCGCGGTTCAGCTTGGCGAGTTCGGCAATCTGTCCCTTGAAGAACGCTTCGGGGTTCGTTCCGGTGATCGACAGCAGGCCCGCCGTGCGCGCCGCCTTGTTCATCGTGTTCTGCACTGCCGTGAACAGCGATCCTGACCCGAACGTGTCGTTGTAATCCATCCACGCATCAGCGTCGTTCAGGATGATGACGCGGTGCTGGCTTTCCTTCTTCGCGACGTTCACGCCAAAGTCGAGTTGCGGCCCCACGGGTAGGTCGTCGATCACCCGGCCAGCGGTTAGCGTCTGGTAGATTTCGCGCATCGCCTTGTCGAGCGCATCGATCTCCAGGCGCTTGCCGAAGGTCCGCTGCATGTCCATGCGCGGTGCGACGAAAGCGAACCATTCGTCATAGCCGGCGCGCATAAGTTTCAGCCGGTCGTGGGACTGCGTCGCGATGTAGCCTGTTAACTCCTGGATCCACGCGCCTTGGCGGTTCATTTTGATGCGCGCATTTTCCATATGGTTATGCACGATGCGCGCGATCTTCAGCGCCTCGGGCGAGCCGGTGATGCCCGGCTTGCCGTCCACCTTGTTCAGTTCCCACACTTCGCGAGCAATTGGCCGGTCAATAGGGCCGGGGCCGAAGCCGACGCCAAGAATCTTGCGCGCCTGTAGGTAGATCAGCATCCCTTCGCGCTGAAGCTCGGCGAACATCTCCCCTAAGAACTCGTTGCGGTAGTTCTCCGTCTGGCTCTCGACCGAGACGTGCGCTTCGTCGACGCGCTTGTTCGACTTCGAAATCTGCGCCTCAATGCCCTGCACATCATCCATGCCGCCCGGCGCGCGCTCAACATACTTCTTCCCGCCAACGGTCTTGACGGTCTCCTTGACCGTCGCGCCCGTGCCAGCGGTCGACTTGCCAAGGCTGAACTTCGCAATGCGCTGACGAGCGGCAACCGCTTTGACAAGGTCGCCGGCCTTGTTCCGCTTCGTGACGGCGGCGTCCAGTTTCAGTTGATAGGCCAGGCGCGCAGCATCATCGCGCAGGCCCGTTATGCCGGTGTCGGGGCGACCCTCTTGCGCGCGAGCGCGACGGCGACCCTCAAGCTGCTCAATGACCTCGTCTAATTCGTCGTCGCTGAATTGCTGCCCCTCGTCACCGATACGGCCGCGGATGCAAAGCTTCGTCGCGTTCGTCATGCCACACCAAGGCAGGCCGCAGCGGCCTCGTAGGTTTTCGCCTTCAGTTCGGCGCGCTTAACGGCATCACCGATCGCCTTCAGACCCGCCTCATCTTCTTCCGTCAACCGCCCCTCAGAACGAAACTCGTCGACGAGTTCATTCGAGTACGCTTCGTCAGCCTTGGCGCGCGCAATGTCGTCCTTCGGCTCTGGCTTCGGTGCCGGTGCGCGGCCGTCTTCAACAAACTGACGGGTGAAAGCGTCTTCCGTGCGATCTGCGCGGGCCTCGGGGATCAGGTCGGAGAGACCGCGGGGGCCGATGCGCTCGCCGTTGCGCGAGACGATGTTGACGTCCTTATCGTCGAACACGACGAAGTTGCGCGTACCCGCCCCTTCCTGGCGCGACACCGCGTCGAAATACTGGATACCCTTGACGCCCTGCGCCCGAAGATCCGCGGCTAGCTGCTGCGGGTCGGCGTTGTTGACGATCTCTTTGCCGAGCATGGCCGACTTATCGATATCCATGCCAGGCGCGATGTAGCCCGCGTCACGAAGCGCACGCTTGACGAACGCGGACTGCTCACTGAGCGGCGCGTCCCAATCCAAAAGACGCTCAGGGTGAGCCTTGATGGCGACCTTGTAGACCGCGCCTTGCCCGGCCTCGACACCGTCTTCAAGATATTTCGCGAGTTCTTCGTCCGACGCCTTGCGCTTTTCGAAGTACAAGAAATCCTCTTCAGCCGCCGCGATGTCTTTCATCGCTCTGTCGCCCACTTCGCCCTTGCGCCCGCCGCGCAGCCACGCCACCGCATCGCCCTGGCTACGCACATCGGCGGCGCTCACCACTGCCAAGTCGCGGCGATAGTTTTCGGCGACCGTGGGGCTTTGCGCGAAGTACAGGCCGTGGCCGAAAGCCTGGCCGCCTTCGCCTTTACCGATCTTCGTGATGTCGAATTTTTCGAACGTGTGGGGCGAGCCGTGCCACGCATGGAAGATGTGCTCTACATCCCCGATGTCGCCCTGCTCGTGCGCCGCCACCATCTCCTGTAGCGCGTCACGCTTGACGTGGTCAGGCGCCGGAGCGGCAACGTCAAGCACCTCAGGCGGCGGCAATTTCGACCCTGCCGCGCGATCATAAATCGCCCCGCCGATTGAATGCAGCCCGCCACCGAGCACCCCGCCCAGCGTGACGTTCATAAAGCTGTCCATCAGCCCATAGTCAGCTTGCTCTGACGTCGCGCCTGCGTAGACGATCGGTTCAATGATCGCCGCGCCAGCGGCACCCTCGATCGCACCAGCCCCCGCACGAACACCCGCACGAGCAAACGCCCCCTCCCCTGCACGCGCCAGCCATTGCGCATACCGCGCCTCTGGAACGATAGGGATGAAGGCTGACGCCACGTTGATCGGGTCGACTGCCGACCCGGCAAGCGCACCGGTCAGCAACGATGCTGTGCCGCCGATCGGGCGCGGTCGTGCATAGGTTTGCTGGCGCGCAAGCTCGCGCTGTTTCAGATATTGCAGCATGTCGAGCTCATGCCGCGTCATGCCGCCGACAGGAACCTTGAGGTCGAGGCCGCGCTTTGCGATTTCGGCTTGTGCGGTTTTCTGGTCGACGCGCTCGCTCTGGCCGGTCAGCGAATTAAGGTCTTCGTCGAGGTAGCGCATTTGCCGACCCAGCAAGGCCGTCGGGTTGTAGGCTTCGAAGCTTTCTTGAAACCCAGCCCCAAACAATTCGCCACGCGACGCGGTGTAATCCGTGATCGACCCCTTATCGGTCGTCACCGCGTCGTCGAGGAGGTCGAAAGCGTCAGCCACTATTTGCCGACCTTCGCCGCGCCGTAGCTGTTGGTAGGCGGCGCAATGGATACATCAGACAATTGGTCCCACGTCCGCGTGATGCGCTGCCCTTTATGCGTGACCGGCGCGCCGCCGACCCACAGTTCGAGCCCCTTGTTGCCCGTCGTCGTGATCCAATACCCATCACGGCGGATTGCATCGACATAGGCGCCGCGCGTGTCCGCAACCGGCACGGCCCCGTCGAGTGGGCGGGGAAGATCAACGTCATCGCCCTTGAACGTCTGCATGATCTGGCGCGCCGACGCCTCGGCCGCGCCTGCGTCGACATGCTTGGGTGTGACGAACGGCACACTGTTGACGCGACCGAAATTGTATTTCGAGGTCACCGTCTCCTTGATTGCTGTCTGCGTCGCCTCTTCGATGCTGATGCCGTTGCGCGCCTTGAGAGCTACAGCCAGGGTTTCGGTCCCCTCAGCCCACTTCACGCCAACGGTGCCGCCCTGGCCCTTGAAAAACATGGCGCGACGGAAATCTTTGAAGTCTTCATCCTCTGCAATTATCGCCGTCGCGCTGCCTACACCGCTCGCTGGCACGCCGAGAGACTTGCGCAACTCATCGACACCGCTGCCAGCCTTACCGCTCGCACCCGCAGTCCGCGACGCCTCAAGAAGCACGGCCGCCATGTTCGGCGACAGCGTCGCGGCAACAGCCGAGTTCGCATCGAGTTGCGGCGCAATTTGGCTGTAGACCTTGCGCCAGTCCGCACCGAACTTCGCGGCCGTGTCCTGCAGCAACTGCGCCGCGCGATCGGGCGGCGCGCCGCGGATCTCGCCTGCGATCGAAGCGGCCATCTGCGCCGGCAAAGGCTTCTGTTTGTCGGCCGCAATTCCCATTGCCGACTGTGCCGCAAGCGTCTTCCTGATCGCCACGCGAAGGTGGCCGGGATCGCTTGGGTTATCGTTCTGTTGTTGCCACGCGAGCGTGACGTCGGGGAACGCATCGCGCGCAGCCGAGGCCGGATCGTTCTTGCGATCGTTCAGAATGTCGGCGGCGATCTTCTGCGCTTCGTTGTGCGCGGCGACCTGGTCGGCGTAGTCAGCCGGCGCCGTGCCGTCAGCGGCGAGCGACGGCTTCGACTTCTGAAGCGTTTGCTGAATCTCGGCGTAAGACTGCGAGCGCATGTCGCCCGTCACCTTGAACGTCGCGTCCATTTTGGCTGCGGTGCTCTGGTACTTTTCCCACTGCTTATCCGTGAAGCCGGCGCGGATCGTTGCGAGGCCCTTCGCGTCGACACCCTTGCCTGTCATCCGGCGCGCGAGAAGGTCGGACTGCGCAAGGTCGGCGGCGTCTTGGAAGTTCTCGGCGCGCGCGACGGCGGCTTTCGCCTTCGCTTCCGAAATGCGCTGCTTCTGCTCGCGTTGCGCGCTGTTATACAAACCCTTGCGGTCGTCAGCGTCTAGGTACTCGTTCCACTGCCCAGCATCGAGTTCACGTATCACGCGACCGGGGTCTGTCTCTGACATCTTGGAGATGGCTTGTGAGGCCAGACCCCGGCGCGCAATTTCTAGCTTCTGTTTCACTTCGGTCGGAAGCTGAAGCCCACCGAGCACCGCGCCGCTTTGCTCCCAGCCCTTCTTAAACTGGCTAGGGTCGGTCGCGATGATGTTGCCCCAGCTGTTGAGCATCTGCTCAGCCTGGCCGGTGCGGCGCGTGATGCGCATATCGCTTTCAGCATCGAGCGCGGCGTTGCCGAGGTCGCTACCGATGTTCGTCAGGTGAATGCGCATCGCATCTTTGGCGAAGGCCGGCGCGGCTGCAATGGTTTCGTCTTGGTAGGTCTTGAACTCGGTTTCGATCTGGTCCTTGAAGCCGTCGGCGACCTCGCCCTTGTCGCGCGCATCGCGCACACGCTGAAGCCATTCCGACCTGGCCTTAGCCGACTGCATGCCTGCCCACACGGCCGCGTCTTCGCGCGCCTTGCGTTCCAGCATGCCTTCGGTCTCGTAACCGGCGTCAGCCGCCGCTTGCAAGCCCGACGACACGTCGACACGCTGAATGGTCGGCGCCTGAACGACCGGGACGCGTAGGCCGCGCTGATAGAGTTCCTGCCCCATCAGCCCATGCCGCCCGAAGCCGCCTTAGCCGCAGCTTTCTCGATCGTTGCGTAAGCCTTGATCCCGGAATTGATCAACGACATCTTGCCGGCGTGCCGCGCCTGCTTGCCTTCGAAGTCGCGCGCATGCTTCGTCACCTGCCCGCCGTAGATCGCCAGCAGCGCGTCACGCTCACTCGCGCGCGCATTCTCTTCCGTGATCACCTGCGCCGATGCAGAGCCCATGTCGACGCCAGACGAGCCGAGCCGCGCACGGTTCGCACCTTCGATGCGCCGACCTTCGTCACGGATACCCGCCGCTTGATCGTTCCCCGCCATGACGGCAGAGCGACCCTCAGCCTCAAGCGCGCGCTGTTGCTGCTTGCCCTGCTGGTTGTCGCTGATGCCCTGCAGGATATACGCGCTGCTTTCCATCATCGCGCCTGAAACACACATACCCTAACCCTCGCTGACGCTCTGAAGAGGCATCACGGCTAAAATGTCGAGAGGCATCGGCTCGTCTTGAACGACCGCCAACTGCCCGTCCAAATCGAAATCACCCGCCGGGAACACGTCGAAGATCCCCGACCGCATCGGCGGTGAAGCATCGGTCGGGTCCGACGCATCGCGCCGCACCAGTTCTTCCATGATGGTTTCGTTCGACGGCCCGCACTTGCCGCCGATGCCGTTATGCACCAGCACCGAAACGCGCGCCGTTCGCCTCGTCCTGCCCATCGACGAGCCCATAGAGGCCCCCTCAAGACGAAGGGTGCGAAGCCTCGACGTGAAGGCCAAGCCTGCCCACACGTTCGTATACGACCCGTCGAGCGTGATCTTGCCGTTCGTCACAACGACGTCGCCATGCAGCGCACCGTTCGCCACGACCTTCACCGTCTGGCCTTCGAGGTGCCATAGCCCTGAGAAGTTCGACGCGGCAGAGCCGCTGTAGCGCAATCCTGAGTCGACGTAGCCCATGTCGTTCTTGTCGGTCGAGCTGGTCGGCTCAAACGGCGCGGCAAGATATTCGACGTAACGTTTCGTCCCGCCGTTGATCGTGCGGTTGACGACCATCCAAAGTTCGTCGACCGTCCCACCGACCGACGGGATGACGGCAATGCTCTCGACGGTACCCGTGATCGGCTGCGGTGCCCAGGCGATGAACTCTTGATCGGGCCGGTAGGTGCCGGCAATCAGCGTCCCGTCCGACAGCAACACCCACAGGGTCGAAGACGGGTTCTTCGCCCAGGCCATGGCCTTGATGGTCTTGCTGGGGCCGGTGAGGTGTTCGGCCAGCTCAAGAAGATCGCGCGCCGCATACGCATTGCCTGCGCTACCGTAGGCCAGCGAAAACAGCTTGCGGCCGGCGCGGTTCGCGAAGATCAGCTCGGTGCCGACCTTGACGGGTTGAGCCGCGTTTGAGCCTTCGCCCGATTGAGGAACGATGCGCGTATTTGTCGGCGTGATCGGATCACCAAGCCCACCACCATATGCGGCAAGCTCTTGAGCCAAGGTGCCAATGACAAGGTCAGCGGCCGACGCAATCCAGCGGATAGGGTCAACCTGGTTCGCGGCGATGTTGTAACTGATCGCGTCGTCGTCAAGCGTGCCAATCGAAAAGTTCGGATAATCGCCCGACCTCGACGCCCACAAGCCGAACGGCTGCGCCTCGGTGTTTCCGAACACAAGCCGTTGCTCGTGCAGCGCGACGCAGGCCGGATACCCACGTTCAGCACTGAAGGCCCCGAGAGCCCAAAGCCACGTTGCAAACCTGCGTGACGATCCGTTGGCCGTGTAGGCGTTGACGAAGGCCGACCCGACGAGGTCGAAGGTGTTGGCCGCGACGTCTTCGATCTGCCAATAGCCATTGGCCTCGGTCGTGCCGGCGACGTTCTGAATTAACACATAGTCGCCATCGACGTAACCGTGCGCGGCCGACGTAATGCGGATATTGCCCGACCCGTCGTTCGCGGCGCCCGTGATCGTGCGCGTCGGCTGGTTCAAGCCCGTGGGGCACTGCGTGACAATGTCCGCCGTGACGGTCTTGGCGTCGGTGTAGGCGGTGATCCTGAACACAGCCGTCCGGCTGTGAAGGTATCTCCACTTGCAATAGTCGACCGCACCAACGGGATGGTCCCACGCGTCGCCCTCGGTATGCGTCGGCGCCACCTGACCGGCGACCGTGCCGGCGCCGACCTGGATTAGTTCGTAGACGTTGCCGTCGTTCGACTTCTGATCGCCGACACTGCCGCGCGCCTGCGACGCTTGCCACGGGGACACGGCGAGTTGGTCGAGAAGGATCTCGCGCATGTAGAACAGCGAGCCGACGTGGTCCGCCGTGAACATATCCGCGTTCGCGCGAATGGTCGTCGACTTGCCGGGCCGATAGTTCTTCGCGACGTCGGTGTGGCCGACGCAGACGCGGACAGATGAATCGGTGTTGAGCGGCGCGAATGGCCCCTTGCTCAATCCGTAGGTGCCGAGCGTCCACGACGTGTGCGCGGTGCGCGTCAGCGTTCGCGGTGCGTAGCTCGGGTGCGCGATGTACAACACGTCAGCAGATTGCGTGACGTAGATCGAATCGAGATCGGCTTCGAGATACGGCGAAACGATCTCGTAAATCTTCGAGACGCTGCCACCCGAGGTGTAGGCGTCATATCCGGTCGAGTTGACGCCTGACAGCTGAAACGTGTTCGCGCCGGCGTTCAGGCCCGCAACCGTGAACTCGCGATTGTTCACCTGCCCCATGCCGACTACGGACGTCACGATGACCCGGTCACCGTTCGCAAAGTTATCGGCACCGGAATAGGTCAGCACCGCCGTCGCCGCCTGAGAGATGTTCGTGATGCTGTTGGTGGCCGACGTGACCGGCGCGTTATCTTTCCATACCCGAATGTAGGCGTCACCGAACTCAAGCATGTAAGCCTGTATCGTCGAGAAGACGAACCGGATCATGCGTGAGCGCTTGGTGTGATCCTTGGTCTCGCCAGCGAAGCGGGTGCCGTGGCGGCGCTGAAGGCCGCCTTCGGGGCGGACGATGTAATTCTGGATCGCAGCCGCGGCGGCCTGATACTTCTGAAGATCAGCGCGGCCGTAGAGCCGCGGCGAGATTTCGCCGCCGCCGAAGCTCGGATGGATCGTGACGGTACGTGCCAAAGGCTACGAGCCGTCCCAGTCGCGATACGGCTGAAAGCCACCGTCATTGCGCGACGAGACCCACGAGCCCTGAGGCATGTTGTCGGGCTGGCCTTCCTGCGCATCGCGCCGCTTCGCCTCAGCGAGCTTGGCTTGGTAGACCTGCCAAAGGCCCTGCGCGCGCGAGACGCTCTCGCTCAGCTGCACGGCGATGTCGGAGGCAACGCGCGCCGCGAGCGCTTCGACGAACAGAGGATCGAACCGCGCCGTGTCGGTGATGAGCCTCGTGAATTTGATGTAGATCGGGTCGCCCATGTCGGTCAGGATTTGCCGTCCCTCTACGACCCATTTCTCCGCATTGCCTTCATAGACTTCGCGCACGAGTAGGCAGTCGGCGGGGAGGTCGTAGGCCTTTGCGAACTCCCAAGCGGGCGCAGTCGCGTTCGCTGCCAGTTCGGCGCGCGCCGCGGCGAAGTTCCAGTCATAGGCTCTCAGGCATGCGTCGCGCGCATACGGGTAGCGCAGCTTGCACGCTCGCGCGGCTTGGCTCGCTTCGTTGATGTCTGTGATCTGCGCGCCGCGGCCGATCTCGGCCAAAGCCATGTTGCAGATCGCGACTTCGCTGTACTCGCCTAAGGTCGGCATGACACCTCGCGGTTGGAATCAAACCGAGCGGGACATCAGCCCCGCCCGTCTCACTCAAGCCGCGCCTACGTGGCGCAGAAGTACATGTCGGTGAAGTACGTGCCCGAGCCGGGCATCGTCGCGGCAGCGATGGTGATGAACACCTCGACACCCGCCGAGAGCGGATCGAGATCCGTGATCGCCGCAACCGCGCCCCACAGGGTCGGGGTCAAGGTGGTGGTGAAGGTCGCCGCAGCCTTAAACTTAGCCGTGGCGCCGGAAATGCCGACCGCGACCGTGGACGAGCCCAACGAGGTGCCCGTCGTGTGCGTGCCGAACAAGAAGCTTTCGCCCTTGAGCGGGTAGCCGATCGTGATCGTGTCCGATGCCGTCTGCGCCGCGAGGGTGATCTTCTCGCGATAGACACGGACGCGCGCGCCTTGAACGCCGCCGTCAATTTGGCTCGGCGGAGTTGTCGTGCGGGCGCCGGTGTAGGTGCCGTAAAGTGCAGCCATGGTGGTTCTCCTTTTCCGAGCTGATTATTCGAGGCACGAGATTTCGACGACGGCGACTTCCTGCATGCGGGTTGCCCCGATCGACATGCTGTAGAAGACCTGCGTCGCGTAGTTCTTGTCCGCACGCTCGCTGATGCGAGCAGACGGTTCAGCACCGAGGCCGAGAACGACGTTGTCCTGCTGCCACGCCATGACGGCGCGGTCGGCGCCGGTGACAAACGGCAGGATCTTCGTGCCGTCGATGCGCAGACCGTTGACCTGCCAGCACTTGAAGCCGAGGAAGGTGTCGATCTCGCCGCCCACCAACGCCTTCACGGTGTTGTAGTCGGCCGAGATGATCGGCGTCAGGTTCAGGAGGTCTTCAAGCTGCTCGGCCGTCATGGCGATGTGGCGGCCTTCGGAATCGACGTCCGCCGCGTCCATGATCTTCTTCGCGTTGATCCACTTCGCGATATTGAGGCCTGCACCGCCCTGCGCAACCTTCTGACCCGAACCGAGGGCCTGCGTGGTCGAGCCGGTTTCACCGGTATAGGCCGTGCCGCGCATCGCATCGACGACGACTTCGTCCATCGCGCGACCCATGGCGTTCGCCGCAGCCTTCACATAGGACGACGTCGGGTCGATCAGAAGACGAACCTTGTCTTCTTGGTCGATCAGGTCGGCCCAATCGAAGTCTTCAAGCGCGCACCGACGCCGGCTGTGCGGCGTTTCGATGCGTGGCGTGTCGCTGTGCCGGGTCGTGCGACGGCGAGCCGACGTGGCGCCGACCTGGTCAAAGAAAGCCTGCTTACCGACGACGGTTTCGGTGCGCGTCAGCGAGCGAAGCTTGGAGCCCTTCTGCTGGGCAAGCATCTGCACAGTCGCCCCGTACTGCTGGACGAATGCGGTAGTGACTTGAGTAGACATGTGAATGTCTCCGCTGGGTTGGGATGATCAGCGGACGCCCTGCCCGGCGAACCGGAGGCTGGTCCTTGCCGCTTGACGCGCGACTAGGCGGCCGGTCTTACCCGGCTCGTAGCGGAGGCATCACAGCCCTGCCCGCCCTCTTGTTCTGAAATCAGTTCCCGACGATCGCGCCGCGGCGCACGTCGGTCTTGTTGTCGAAGCGCATCGCGAAATACTCGTTCACCTTGCGCACCGTCGCCTCGTGTTCAGGATGGTCGCGCTTCATGAACGCTTCCGTGCCCATAAGCTTATCGGCGGCGGCCTTGGCTTCAGCCGGCGTCA
>Ga0075464_10001439_pt1 | contig 10723 bp, 8 predicted proteins | sample DEB19_08_DNA_5_FD_75068 | JGI IMG/M metagenome (GOLD analysis project Ga0075464, IMG submission 75068) | Aqueous microbial communities from the Delaware River and Bay under freshwater to marine salinity gradient to study organic matter... | ecosystem: Environmental > Aquatic > Marine > Coastal ...
AAGGGCGAGATCCGCCTGGCCGGCAGCGGCGTGGCCGTGCTGGCCTTTGGCACCTTGCTGTACCCGGCTCTGGAGGCGGCCCAGACCCTGGGCCTGACCGTGGTCAATATGCGCTGGGCCAAGCCGCTGGACACCGAACTGCTGCTCGAAGTGGCCAAAACCCATGTAGCCCTGGTTACCGTTGAAGATGGCGCCCTGATGGGCGGCGCGGGCAGCGCGGTGCTCGAAGCCCTGCAGGCCGCGCAGCAAACGGTGCCGGTGTTGCAACTCGGTTTGCCCGATGTGTTCATCGAGCACGGCGACCCGGTCAAGCTGATGTCCATGCAAGGACTGGACGCTGCCGGCATTGAGACATCCATCCGGGCCCGATTCAAGCCCTGATCTGCGACAGATTCCAAGGGAAAACACCCGGGTGAGACGGGGGCTGGCGTTTCTACAATCGCCCTGCGGGCCTGCCAATGGGTTTTACCCAGACGCGGCGCTTTGGCGGATCGTTTCACTATTAAAGGAGTACTCCTATGGATCGTCGTTCAATTATCAAAAATGCGGGTCTCGCCGGGGTCTTGGCGGCTGGCATGGCGCCTTCGGTTCACGCCCAGTCCACCTTGCGCTGGCGTATTGCCTCTAGTTTCCCCAAGTCGCTCGACACCTTGTTTGGCGTATGCGATGTGTTTGCAAAAAAAGTGGGCGAGCTCAGCGGTGGCAAGTTCACCATCAGCACCCATGCAGCGGGTGAACTGATGCCGGCCTTTGGCGTGCTCGACGGCGTGTCCAACGGCACCATCGAGATGGCCAACACCGCCTCTTACTACTTCTTCGGCAAAGACCCAACCTACGCCCTGGACTGCGCCATTCCTTTCGGCCTGAACAGCCGCCAGATGTCGGCCTGGATGTACGAAGGCAACGGCATGAAGCTGCTGCGTGAGCATTTCGCCAAGGTGGGTATCGTCAACTTCCCCATGGGCAATACGGGCGTGCAGATGGGTGGCTGGTTCCGCAAGGAAGTCAACTCGGTGGCCGACCTCAAAGGCCTGAAGTTTCGCTGCGGCGGCTTTGCTGGCAAAGTGCTGGAGCGCCTGGGCGTGGTGCCACAGAACATCCCTGGCGGAGCGATTTACCAGGCGCTGGAAAAAGGCACGATCGATGCGGCAGAGTGGGTTGGCCCCTATGACGACCTGAAGCTTGGTTTCCACAAAGTGGCTCCCAACTACTACTACCCCGGATTTTGGGAAGTGGGCCCACAGCTGTCCCTGTACGTCAATCAAAAGGCCTACGAAGGACTGTCCTCCGAATACAAGGCCATCGTCGAGTGCGCGTCCACTTACGCCCACACCGACATGCAAGCCAAGTACGACGTGCGCAATATGCCCGCGCTCAAAACCCTGCTAGGCCAAGGCGTCAAACTGCACAAGTTCCCCAAAGATGTGCTCAACGCCTCGTTCAAGGCCGCCCAGGACGTGTATTCCGAGCTCAATGACACCAACCCGGCCTGGAAGAAAATTTACGGCGACTACTCTGCGTTCCGCAAGGACAGCAATCTGTGGTTCAGCTTGGCCGAAGCGTCCATGGACGACTTCATGCAGGCTCAGAAACTGTAAGTGAGCGCCTTTTGCCCATAAAAAAACCCGCTTCGGCGGGTTTTTTTTGGCACTACTGCCGCCAGCTTGGCATACCGGGCCGCCGCCACCGTGTCGTTGGCGGCACTGCCATCAGGGCTTCTTGGTCTGGTCCTCTTTCATGGATTCGAGCATGCGCTTCATCGGATCTTCCGCTTCTTCGGCCGTGCCCTGCTTGGCTTTTTCATCTGCATCCTTGTCATTCGATTTCTGCTGCGAGTCTGTCTCCATTTGCTGAAGAACCGTGGCGGCATCAATCAGCGGCTCTTTCGTCAATCCGCTGGAAACAAGCCCCGGGAAGGCAATGATCAGGCCGACCATCACCACCTGAATCACCACAAAGGGAACTGCGCCCCAGTAAATCTGCTCGATGGTGATTTTCTTGATCGGCTTCTTGGTAACTTTGTCGATGTAATCCTCGTGCGGGGCTACGCTGCGCAGGTAAAAAAGCGCAAATCCAAAGGGCGGGTGCATGAACGATGTCTGCATATTGACCGCCAGCAGCACGCCAAACCACACCAGGTCAATACCCAGCTTTTCGGCCACCGGGCCAATGAGCGGGATGATGATGAAGGCCAACTCAAAGAAGTCCAAAAAGAAGGCCAGCACGAACACCAAGATGTTGACCACGATCAGAAAGCCGAGTTGCCCGCCGGGCAGGCCCGTGAGCAGATGCTCCACCCACTTGGGCCCATCCACGCCCTGAAAGGCCAGGCTAAACACGGTGGCGCCAATCAGGATAAAGAGCACAAAGCAGGACAGCTTCATAGTCGAGTCCATGGCCTGGCGGATTAGCTTGAGGTCAATGCGGCGCCGCGCCAATGCCATGACCAGGGCGCCGACGGCACCCATGGCCCCGCCTTCGGTGGGTGTGGCGATGCCCAGAAAAATCGTACCGAGCACCAGGAAAATCAGCGCCAGTGGCGGAATCATCACGAAGGTGACGCGTTCGGCCATGTTTGACAAGAGCCCCATGCCGGTAACGCGGTTAAGTACGGCCAGCACAAAGGCAACACCTACGCCCACGCACATGGATGTGACGATCAGTTCATCGAGCGGCGTGGCCTCTGGACGCCACTTGGCAAACGCGATGGCGCACAGAGTCGCGCCAATCACCACCAGCGCCAGTGAGCGCAAGCCAGAGCTGCCGTCTGCCTCACGGATGGTGCGCGCCTCGGGTGGCAGCGCAGGCACCCAATGCGGGCGTACAAAGCTCAGCACCAGAATGTAGCCAACGTACAGGCCGGTAAGCACAAAGCCAGGGATAAAGGCGCCTTTGTACAGATCGCCCACGCTCTTGCCCAACTGGTCTGCCAACACGATCAGTACCAGCGAGGGTGGAATGATCTGCGCCAGCGTGCCCGAGGCCGCAATCACACCGCCGGCCACGCGCCGGTCGTAGCCATAGCGCAGCATGATGGGCAGGGAAATGAGGCCCATGGAAATGACGGACGCCGCCACCACGCCGGTGGTAGCCGCCAGCATGGCGCCCACGAAAATCACCGCATAGGCCAAGCCGCCGCGAATGGGGCCAAAGAGCTGGCCAATGGTGTCGAGCAGGTCCTCGGCCATGCCAGAGCGTTCCAAAATCAAACCCATGAAGGTAAAAAACGGAATCGCCAGCAGCGTGTCGTTTTGCATGATGCCAAACATGCGCAGCGGCAGGCTTTGCAGAAACGCCGGCTGGATCATGCCCAGCTCGACCGCTACAAAGCCGAAAAACAGGCCGCAGGCCGCCAGGGAGAATGTGACCGCGTAGCCGAACATCAGGAAGATGATCAGCGACACAAACATGATGGGCGCCATATTGGCGGTCAGGAATTCGATCATTTCTGTGCTCCAACTTGAACGGCTTCGCGGGCAGCCACTTCTTTTTGCAGCAAAAACTCGGCAAGCTCTTGTTCAGGTGTCTTCGATCCCTGCTTCTTGCTTGGGTCCGGTATCAACCCCTGCAAAAACGCGATGCGTTTGATCAGTTCAGAGACCGCCTGCATGGCCAGCAAAAACATGCCCGCCGGCAAGAGCGCAAACACAGGCCAGCGGATCAGGCCGCCGGCGTTGGACGACACCTCTTGGGTGACGTACGCGTTAATGACCAAGGGCAGGGCCAGCTTGATGATCATGTAGGTGAACGGCAGCAAAAAGACGCAAATGCCGATGATGTCAATCCAGATCTGGGTGCGCTTGGAGAAGCGGCCAGAAATCACGTCAATCTTGACGTGTTCCTGGCGCATCAGGGTGTAACCCGAGGCCAGCAGGAAAACGGCGGCAAACAGGTACCACTGTATTTCGAGGAATCCGTTAGAACTCATATTGAAGGCTTTGCGCATGACCGCGTTGCCCGCGCTGATCAGCACGGCAAAAAGCACCAGCCAGGCAACCCAGCGGCCGATCCACTCGCTGATGCCGTCAATCCTTTTGGACAGGGATAGTAGAAAAGTCATCATGTCTCCAATCGTTGGCTGTGTTTTACTTATGTTGCATTGACTACCGCGCAAGCGTAACCGCTAAACCTCGCAGAGTACCGCCCCGGCACGGCTTGGACCCCTAGGGGAAACGCCTAGTCAGTGAAGCCAGTGGTACTGCGCCAAGTACACCAGCGCCCCGGCCAAGTAACCTACCAGCGCCAGGGCACTGACTTTGCGCAGGTACCACAGGAAGTCAATGCGCTCCAGGCCCATAGCCGCTACGCCGGCGGCCGAGCCGATGATCAGAATCGAGCCGCCGGTACCCGCGCAATAGGCCATGAATTCCCACAAAAAGCTGTCGGTGGGGTATTTGGCCAGGTCGTACATGCCCATGGACGCAGCCACCAGGGGCACGTTGTCCACCACCGCGCTGGCCAGCCCGATGACCATCACAATCAGGTCCAGGCGCCCCACAGTCACGTCCAGCCAGTGCGCCAGCGCGCCCAAAATGTGGCTGTGTTCCAGCACAGCCACCGCCAGCAAGATGCCGACGAAGAAAACGATAGAGCCCATGTCAATGCGCGCCAGGGCGCTGACCAGCGTCAGGTGCTGCTTATTCGCGTCGTCCTTGCGGCGGTGCATCAAATCTGCCACGGCCCACAGCAGGCCCAGGCCCAGCAAAATACCCAAAAACGGCGGCAAGTGCGTGACCGACTTGAACACAGGCACCAGCACCAGCACCGCCAAACCCAGCACCAACACCACCAGCCGCTCCAGCGGCGTGGTGGGTAGCGTGGCTTTTTCTATGCTGCGTTGCGGCGCCACCACCGCGCGGGTGCCCATGAGCCAGCCAGTGATGGTCAGCGGCACCAGCAAGTTCACCATGGACGCCAAGAAAACGCCCTGAATGATGGCCAGCGTGGTGACCTGTCCGCCGATCCAGAGCATGGTGGTGGTGACGTCGCCAATCGGCGTCCAGGCGCCGCCCGCATTGGCGGCGATCACAATGATGCCGGCAAACGAAAGCCGGTCTTCGCGTTCGGCCAACAGGCGCTTCATCAGCGAGACCATCACGATGGTGGTGGTCAGATTGTCCAAAATAGCGCTCAAAAAGAACGTGAAAAACCCCACCAGCCACATTAGCGTGGACAGGCGCGTGGTTTTGATCAGGGCCGTCAGCACCTCAAAGCCGTCATGCGCGTCCACCACTTCCACAATGGCCATGGCCGCAATCAGAAAAAACACGATCTGCGCGGTGCCCATGAGTGATTCGCCAAGTTGCGCATTGACCAGCGCTGCGTCGCCCTGGGCGAGCGCGTACACGGTCCACAACAGTCCGGCGCCGATCAGGGCGCTGGCCGATTTATTGACCTTGAGCGGGTGTTCCAGCGCAATCGCTAGGTAGGCGAGCACGAAGAGCAGGGACAGGATAAGAGTCATGGTGGTGTCGCGTGGCAAGCCAAAAAGCGCTTTCTACCACGTTGGCCCAGCGCTACTGGGGCCGTGTGCTGCGACCGAGTAAAAAGTGCGTGCTCACGGCGCCAAGTCCCTTGCAAAAAACCTGTCCGCCCACCTCCACGTCAAAGTCTGCTTTTACCAAGCTCGCGGTGGTCGGCGCGAGCTGAATACGTCCAGGCAACGACGTCGATTCCATTCGACTGGCAACATTGACCGTGTTGCCCCATAGATCGTAGGAATATTTCGTGTATCCAATCACCCCGGCCACGGCCGGCCCGCTGGCAATACCAATGCGCATGTTCAAAACGGTACTGTTTTCACGGTTGAAGCTTGCCAAATCCTCGAACATGCCCAGCGCCATGTCCGCACAAATTTGCGCGTGGTCGGGCCGGGGAATGGGCACGCCTGCCGCTACCATATAAGCGTCCCCAATGGTTTTTATTTTCTCTACGCCCAACAGTTCTGAGCGCTTGTCAAAACGGGTCACCAAATTATTTAGTAGTCGGACCAGTTCAGTGGCGGAAATATGCGATGACAGCTCTGTGAAGCCAATAAGATCCCCAAACAAAATTGACACATCGGAATAGCTTCCGGCGATCAATTGCTCGCCGCGCTTGAGCCGCTGCGCTATGGACTTCGGAAAGATATTGAGCATCAATTTTTCGGATTTGAGCTGCTCATACTCCAGATGCTCGGCCCGTTGATTCAGCGCTTTCAGGTGTTCTCGCTCCAAATCGCGCAGTCTTTTTCGCTCGAAGCAAGCATAAATACGTGCTTTGAACAACACCGGGTTAAACGGTTTTGGCAAATAATCAACGGCCCCATTTTCTATGCATTTGTAGGCGCGATCCAAAGCACTGATTCCGGAAATCACAATGACTGACATGGAATGCAAGGCACCTTCGGCACGCAGGGTCTGCAAAACCTCCAGTCCATCCATCTCCGGCATTTCCATGTCCAGCAGCATCAGGTCAAAATGCTCATCTTGGAGTCTTGCCAGCGCTTTTTCGCCATCGTTTGCCAGTGTGATGTTGTGAATGCCCAATGCAGCCAGCGACTCCGACAAAATCAGACGCAAGGTTCTGCTGTCATCGACCACCAAGACTTTAAAGTTGGAAAAGTCTTGCGCTGCGCCGGCCGTTGGCGGTGAAAAGGACTGAAGCAAGACGTTGTCAGGCATGGGTAAAACAGCTTACTTTGCCGCGCTGCATCTGTTTGAATGCGGGATTGCCAACAATCGACTCCGTCGAACCAAGAATCAATACGCCATCGGGCTGTTGCAATTGTTTCTGAATTCGATCCAGAACTATTTTTTTGGTCTCTGGCAAGAAATAGATCAACACATTTCGCAATAGCACCAAGTTGAATTTAGGATACTGCGGTGTGGATTGCAGTAAATTCGACTGTATAAAACTGATGCGCGACCGAACGTTTGGAATAATTTGGTAGCGCTGGTTCTCAATTTTTGTAAAGTACTTGCGCAGCAGGTTTGCATCCAAACCGCGTGAAACTTCGGTGCTGGAGTAAATCCCCGTTCGCGCTTTGTCTAGCACAGCGACAGAAATATCGGTTGCTTGTATGTAGACGTCCCAGTCGGCGAGTTGCGGGAAGCTCTCTTGCAAAAGCATCGCCAGGCTATAGGCTTCTTGCCCGGTGGACACAGCAGCACAGCAAATGCGCAAGGTTTTGGTGCCCGCCTCGCGGGCTATGATTTCCGGCAATATCGTCTGCGCCAGCGCGTCAAAAAACCAGCGATCTCGGAAAAACATGGTTTCGTGCGTGGTCAGGGCCTCAAAGACCTGGTTGTGCATGCAGCCCACCGGCGTGTAGACCAGCATGGAGATGAAGTCGGTCACGGTGTTGTACTGGTGCTGACGCGCCAAATCAGCCAAACGGGACTCCACCAGGTATTGCTTGGTGGTGTCGAGAAAGATGCCAGTTCGCTCTTCGACCAATTTGTAGAACTGGCGGAATGTTTCGCTAGACATGGCGTGGGCGCGGTGCGGTTCTGCGGGTGCGCAATACCAGTTCATCGGCAATTTTGTCCAGTGGCAGTACCAAGTCGGCCAGACCTTGTTGGCTCACAGCGCCGGGCATTCCCCAAACTACGCTGCTTTCTTCGTCTTGCACAATGACCTGCCCATTGCGCGCCTTGACGTCCTGGCAGCCGCGCACGCCGTCATAGCCCATGCCGGTCAGCACAACCGCCAGCACCGATTCGCCGTACACCTGCGCAGCCGACTGAAAAAGCACATCCACCGAGGGGCGGCAAGAGTTTTGGGGTGGGTCTAAGTTCAAGCCCATGTAGACCCGCGCTGCCGATCCGGTGACCACCATGTGCTGCCCACCGGGGGCCATATAGGCCATGCCCGGGATCGGGATTTCTCCGTTGATGGGTTCTTTCACGGTCATGCTGCCAGACGCAGTTAGCCTGGCTGCCAGCAAAGGCGTAAAGCTGGCGGGCATGTGCTGCACGATGTAAACCGGCACCGACAGGGGCACGGTGATGGCCGCAAACAGCTGTTTGAGAGCCATGGGGCCACCCGTGGACACGCCGATCACGATGGCTGCAACGGGCGCAGCCCTGCGAGGCAACTCGCTCATGGCGAATATTGGTGGTCGCGGTGGGGCCATCGCGGGCGCGGGGCGCACGGGGGGAGGGGGCGCTTCGATGGGTGCTACCAGCGGCGATTCGCTAATTTGTCTGCGCCGTACCGAGCGTTTGGCCAGGCCCACGATCTTCGGGATGAGCTCGTTTTCAAGCACCTGAAAGGCCTGGTTCATGCTGCCCATGGCCGCCGTTGGCTTGGCAACATAGTCGGTGGCGCCCGCCGTCAACGCCATCACCGTGGCTTGCGCGCCCCGATGCGTCATGGTGCTGAACATGATGATGGGCAGGCTGGGATGGGCCTTGCGGATTTCCCGCAAGGTACTTAAACCGTCGAGCTCAGGCATCTCCAAGTCCAGAGTGACCACATCCGGTTGCAGTTCCCGCACGCGAACCAGTGCTTGCAGCCCGTTGGAGGCGTAGCCCGCCACCTCCAGGTGCCCATGTTTTGCCAAAGCGGTCGCAATAATTCGGCGCATGACCGAGGAATCGTCAACCACCAGCACCCGAACTTTTTGAATTTCATCCATGAATAGGCCAAAGTCTCTGCAGCGCAGATTATTGAATGCAACCGTAGATCAACTTTTCCAAATCAAGCATGAAAAGCAGCTTGTCAGACAACTTGTGAAAGCCCACCATAATTTCCGCTACCGCCGCAGGCATGTGGCCCGGTGTTTTTTCCATCAAGTGCGGGTCTAGCTCCAGAATATCGCTGCTGCGGTCAATCACCAAGCCAAACATCTGGCCCTTGTTGGAAATAAAAACGGTCAATGCGTTGTCGGCCGGTGAGCGTGACGGCATGCCAAGGCGGCTGCGCATATCAATGGCAGTCACAATTTGACCGCGCAAATTAATGAGCCCGCAGACCGAGGGCGGCGCCAGCGGCACCTGGGTAATTTCGGTGCCGTTGGTCAGTTCCACGACGTCTTCGCTCGGTATACCAAAATAGAACTGGTCTACAAAGAAGGTGGCATAGGAAAGTGAGGTGCTCATACTGCAACACTTTCGATAGTATGGCTGGAGTTGCCAAGCAGTCCTTTAACATTCAGATCCTGTGTTTCTGCGCCGAACTCGCTCAAACTCAGTATTTCCTCAACATTCAGAATGCTCACCACGTGTTCGCCACGGATTGAACTTCCGATAATTCCCTTTTGGGGCGGATAGATCAGAATAATTTCAGAAGCGATTTCCACAATATCCTGAATGGTTTTGACCACAAATCCAAGGGGTTGACCCATGTGGTAATGCACAATGACATTGATATCGTCACCGTAGTTATTGCGCCGCACAATCGGGTCTTCAATATAGTCGGACAACCAAATCAGCTTCATGATGTGCGCGCCGTAAATAATCACATCGAGCTTGCCGCGCTGCTCGACCCGGCTGATGGGAAACATTTCCAGCCGATCCACGTAGTCCAGTGGAATAGCAATCCGTTGCATGTGCACCAGATCGAACAGAAGCATGGCCTGGGTTTGTTCCTGGCTGGCGGCGGCCGTTTCAATATCGGGCTTGAAGTCCTTGCTGAGCAGTTTCGTTACCAATCCAGTGTGAACTGCAAGGCCGGGAACGTCAAAAATCATGGCCACATGGCCGTCGCCCAAAATGGTCGCGCCGCTGTAAATTGGTGTGTTTTTCAGCAGCGGGCCGGTGGACTTCACCACGACTTCCTGGATGAATAAAACGTGGTCAACCATCAAACCAAAAATTAAACCTGCCGCCTGCACCACCACAATTTGCGTGGCCTGGTCTGCGTCGTTCTCTTCGCCAGCGAGCTTTAACTCATTTTTCAGATTCAAGATCGGTATGAGCTTGTTCCGGAGCCTGAACACCGGAATTCCGTACATGTCCTCCATGCGGCTGTCTCCGCTTTCAAAGCGGATCATCTCCAGCAAATTGGCCTGTGGAACGGCAAAGCGCTGGTTTGCGCACTGGACAAAGACGGCCGGCATGATCGCCAGGGTGAGCGGTATCTTCAGCCGAATTTCGGTGCCTTGGCCGGAAGTCGCCACTTCCACTGAGCCACCGATTTTTTGGACGTTGGTGCGCACCACGTCCATGCCCACGCCACGCCCGGAGAACCGGGTGACCTCTTCTTTGGTCGAAAACCCAGGCAAGAAGATCAGCTCGATGATTTCTTGCTCATTCATGCGGTTGAGCCGTTCCCGCGTGACCAAGCCTTTCTCTAAAGCGGACTGCGCGACCCGCTCCTTGTTTATCCCGCCGCCATCGTCCGAAATTTCAATCACCACCATCCCGTTTTCGTGCTTTGAGCGCAGGGTCACCGTGCCCGTCTCGAGCTTGCCCCGCGCCACGCGCTCGTTCGGTGTTTCTATGCCGTGGTCTATGCTGTTGCGGATGATGTGGATCAGCGGGTCGCGAATACCGTCAAGCAAGGTGCGATCAAGTTCGGTTTCTGCGCCAATTTGAATCAGTTCGATTTTTTTGCCACATTCCTGCGCAATATCGCGTGCCAAACGGGGAAATTTGGACCAGAGATTGGCAATGGGCTGCATGCGCGTTTGCATCATGCGGTCTTGCAACTCCAGGGTGATCAGATCAATGCTGCGCACCGTGTTGGTGAAATTTGCATCCCCACTGTGGTACGCAAAAGACAGCAGTCGATTGCGCGC
>Ga0075464_10001440_pt1 | contig 10717 bp, 8 predicted proteins | sample DEB19_08_DNA_5_FD_75068 | JGI IMG/M metagenome (GOLD analysis project Ga0075464, IMG submission 75068) | Aqueous microbial communities from the Delaware River and Bay under freshwater to marine salinity gradient to study organic matter... | ecosystem: Environmental > Aquatic > Marine > Coastal ...
AGGCGCAACATATCTTGGAACAAAAGCCGGTGGCCCTCGACGTGTTGGTGAGTGAAGCGGTGTTGCGCTTCCTACCCCGCGCAGATGCGGCGGGGGTGGACTTGGGCGCCCGTGGTGCAGACCAACCGGTGTGGGCGTTTGCCAACGTGGCCTTGATTGAAGGCATGCTGAACAACTTGCTCGACAACGCCCTGCGTTATGGCCGTGCTCCCGAGGGTGAAAGTCGCGTCACGGTGTCCTTGACCGATGCCCCGCAAGCGGTGGTGTTGGCAGTAATCGACAACGGCCCCGGTGTATCCCATGCGCAGTTGGAGCAACTCACCCAGCGCTGGGTTCAAGGCTCTGCGGGAGAGGCGTTGAAAGAGGGCTCAGGTTTGGGCCTGGCCATCGTCAGTGAGTACGTGCGCTTGCTCAATGCCAAGGTGGCGATACAAACCGAAAGCCCCCACGGCTTGCGCGTGAGCATCACATTCAACAAGCCCTTGTAAAATCGCCCCTTGCTATGCAGGGTGGCTGTTAGCCCCCGAATCCCCAAAGGTTGGTTTTATGTTGTATCCCAAAGAGTTTGATGTCATCGTCGTTGGTGGCGGCCATGCTGGCACAGAAGCCGCGCTTGCCGCTGCGCGCATGGGCGCCAAGACGTTGCTGCTCTCGCACAACATCGAGACCCTGGGGCAGATGAGCTGCAACCCCTCGATTGGTGGAATTGGCAAAGGTCACTTGGTCAAAGAAGTGGATGCACTGGGCGGAGCGATGGCTTTGGCCACGGACGAGGGGGGAATCCAGTTCCGCATTCTCAATAGCTCCAAAGGCCCCGCCGTGCGCGCCACCCGCGCACAGGCAGACCGTATTTTGTACAAAGCGGCGATTCGACGCATGTTGGAAAACCAGCCCAACCTATGGCTATTCCAACAAGCGGTGGATGATTTGATGGTCGAGGGCGATCGTGTTGTTGGCGCTTGCACCCAGGCCGGCATCCGTTTTCGCAGCCGCACCGTGGTGTTGACCGCGGGCACTTTCTTAGACGGCAAGATACACGTGGGCATGAGCAACTACGCCGGCGGCCGTGCCGGCGATCCGCCGGCTGTCAGTTTGTCTGCCCGACTCAAAGAGCTGAAGCTCCCGCAAGGGCGTTTGAAAACCGGCACACCACCGCGCATTGATGGCCGCACGATTGACTTTAGTCAGTGCACCGAGCAACCGGGTGACGGCGTTGTCGCGCAAACGGCGGGTGGCTTTTCGGCGGGCATCCCAGGCGAAGTTCCGGTCTTCAGCTTCATGGGCCGTGCCTCCATGCACCCACAACACATGCCGTGCTGGGTGACCCACACCAATGCACGCACCCACGACATCATTCGTTCGGGCTTCGATCGCAGCCCCATGTTCACCGGCAAGATTGAGGGCGTGGGGCCGCGCTACTGCCCAAGTGTGGAAGACAAGATCAACCGCTTCGCAGACAAAGACAGCCATCAAATCTTCTTAGAGCCTGAAGGCCTGACCACCCACGAGTACTACCCCAACGGCATCAGCACCAGTTTGCCCTTTGACATTCAGTACGACTTGGTTCGGTCCATGAAGGGTTTGGAGAACGCTCATATCATTCGCCCCGGCTATGCCATCGAGTACGACTACTTTGACCCGCGTGAACTCAAGCGAAGTTTTGAAACCCGATCCTTGGGCGGCCTGTTCTTTGCTGGGCAGATCAACGGAACCACTGGTTATGAAGAGGCGGCTGCGCAAGGCTTGTTTGCTGGCATCAATGCCGCCCTTCAGTGCCGGAGCCTGGCCGGCGCGGCCAATGATTTTGGTGGTGCGTGGACGCCGGGCCGTGACTTGGCTTACTTGGGCGTCCTCGTCGATGACCTGACCACCAAGGGCGTTACTGAGCCGTATCGTATGTTCACCAGCCGCGCCGAGTTCCGCTTGCAGCTGCGCGAAGACAACGCCGATGTGCGACTGACAGAGATCGGGCGCCAGATGGGCTTGGTCGACGACGCTCGTTGGGAGGCGTTCAGCCGAAAACAGGAGGCTGTTTCACGTGAAACAGAGCGTCTGAAATCTATCTGGGTGAGTCCGCGTAACCTTCCTGCTGGTGAGGCTGAGCGTGTTTTTGGTAAGGCGATTGACCGCGAGTACAACTTCGCTGACCTGCTTCGCCGCCCAGATGTGAGTTACTCGGCCTTGATGTCCCTGGATGGCGCCAAGCACCAAAGCCCCGATATGGTTGATGCGCTTGCAGGCGATGATGTTTCACGTGAAACAGCGCGCGCCATCATCGGGCAAATCGAGATTGCAGCCAAATACTCTGGCTACATTGACCGCCAGCGCGACGAGGTGGAGCGCGCCGCGCACTACGAGAACCTCAAGTTGCCCGAAGACTTGGACTACAACCAAGTCGCGGCCCTGTCGTTTGAGGTGCGTCAGCAAATGACGCGTCAACGCCCAGAGACTTTGGGGCAGGCCTCTCGCATGTCGGGCGTCACGCCGGCGGCCATCTCTTTGTTGTTGATTCACTTGAAGCGCTCACGCATCAAAGGTTTTGCAGCAGAGACTGGCTCGACTGAGGTGGCGTGATGCATCCGCAGATGACTGCCCTAAAAAAAGGGCTTGAAGGTTTGGGCTTGGTGTTGACGGACGAGCAGCAGGCCCAACTCTTGGCTTACATGGATTTGATTGCCAAGTGGACCAAGGTCTACAACCTGACGTCTGTGCGTGACGCGGACGAGATGCTCACGCACCACCTGCTTGACAGCTTGGCGGTGATCGCGCCTTTGCGCCGAGAGTTGGCGGTCCTTGCTTTGCCGCATATTCGCCTGCTCGATGTTGGCTCGGGTGCTGGGTTGCCCGGCATTGTGATCGCCATCACTTGCCCCGATGTTTGGGTGACATGCGTTGATACCGTGGCGAAGAAGGCGGCCTTTATTCAGCAAGTGGCGGCCACTTTGCGGTTGCCCAATCTGAAGGGTTTGCATGCACGGGTCGAGAGTTTGCATGAGCCATACGACGTGGTTTGCTCGCGCGCCTTTGCCTCGTTGTTGGATTTCACCAGTTGGTCGCATTCTGCCTTGGCCCCTCATGGGGTATGGATGGCGATGAAGGGCAAAGACCCAGCGCAAGAAGTCGCGGCATTGCCTGCGGGCGTGGATGTGTTTCACGTGGAACAGCTCCATGTACCCAGTCTGGACGCGGAGCGCTGCATCGTCTGGATGCGCGGTTAAACTTCCTCTAGTTTTAAATCTGGGGTTTCCATGTTCGGTATCGCGGACTACGGCTCATTCGTCGTGGCCATCATTGTCTTTTTGGCCATTCCCGGCCCCGGTAACTTGGCCTTGCTCACCGCAACGGGCAAGGGCGGTATACGTTCGGGTGTGGCCGCGACCTTTGGTGTGATGGCGGGCGACCAGGTGTTGCTCTGGTTGGCGGTGGCGGGTTTATCGGCGATGCTGATCAACTATCCCGGGGTCTATGCCTCCGTCAAATGGGTGGGTGCCGCTTATCTTTTGGGCTTGGGCTACTCTTTGTTCAATGCAAAGCCGGGCGACGCGCCCGTGCTGAACATGAAGACGGGGCATTACTTTCGGCAAGCCCTGTACATCACCGTGTTAAATCCCAAGGCCATTGTGTTTTACATGGCTTTCTTTCCTTTGTTCGTCGACCCCGCGATTCACCAAGGCCTGGTCACTTTTGCTGTGATGGCATCCACCATTGCGGCGCTCACTTTGGTTTATGGTTTGGTGGTTGTTTTACTGGTTCATTATTTGGCGGAGCGTGTGCGGGCCAATCCGATGGTCGGTGTGATGCTCAACAAAATTGCCGGCGTGTTGTTGATCGGTTTCGGCCTGAAATTGGCTTTTTTCAAATAAGTTTCCCGTCTCTTTCGAAAGTTCTTTATGGCCAAAATATTTTGCGTTGCAAACCAAAAGGGTGGGGTAGGCAAGACCACCACCACTGTTAACTTGGCGGCGGGTTTAGCCTTTGTTGGTCAGCGCGTGTTGATGGTCGACTTGGACCCTCAGGGCAATGCCACCATGAGCTCGGGCGTGGACAAGCGAGAGATGGATCTGTCGATCTACGACGTGCTGCTCGAGGAGGCAACCGTGGCCGAGGCCCGCATCCGCAGCAACTGGGGTACCGATGGCGTTCGTGCAAAGATCCCAACCTATGACGTGCTCGGCGCTAACCGCGACTTGGCCGGTGCGGAAGTCGAGCTCGTGGCGTTGGAGCGCCGTGAGAATCGCCTCAAGCAAGCCTTGGCTGTTGTGGATGCGGAGTACGACTTTGTGCTTATAGACTGCCCGCCCTCGCTGTCGATGCTCACGCTCAATGGCCTGTGCGCGGCTCACGGCGTCATCGTGCCAATGCAGTGCGAGTACTTTGCCCTTGAAGGCTTGACGGACTTGGTGAACACCATCAAGCAGGTGCATGCCAACATGAACCGCGAGCTCAAAATCATTGGTTTGTTGCGGGTCATGTTTGACCCTCGCATCACCTTGCAGCAACAAGTCAGCGACCAGTTGCGCGAGCATTTTGGCGACAAAGTCTTCAGCGCCGTGATTCCCCGCAACGTGCGTTTGGCCGAGGCGCCAAGCTACGGCTTGCCGGGCGTGGTGTTTGACCCGTCTGCCAAAGGCAGCCATGCATTTGTGGACTTCGCGCAAGAGATGGTTGAGCGCGTAAAAAAACTATAAATGTCTCTGCCTGTCCTCATTCTCCCTGGCTGGCACAACAGCGACCCAGACCATTGGCAAAGTCAATGGCAGGCCACGCACGGCTACATTCGCGTGCAACAACACAGCTGGGATCGGCCGCTGCGTGGCGACTGGATGATGCAGCTCGAAGAGGCGGTGTTGCAGCACGGGCCGTGCGTGTTGGTGGCACACAGCTTGGCTTGTGTTTTGGTGGCCGCTTGGGCCGCTCACTCGTTGAACTCACATCGTGTCAAAGCCGCCTTGCTCGTTGCGCCGGCAGACACCGAGCGTCAAGAAATGCAGCAAACGCTGCATAGCTGGAGCCCCATCGTGCGCGAACGTTTGCCGTTTGCCAGCACCGTGGCGGCAAGCCGCAACGACCCCTATTGCAGCTTCATGCGGGCCAGTGCACTGGCACATGCTTGGGGCTCAAACATGGTTGATTGCGGCATGAGCAGTCACATCAATACAGCAGCAGGCTTGGGCGATTGGCCCGAAGGCTTTGCCCTTTTACAAAATTTACTCAAAGAAGAAGTTACCCATGGCTACTAAAAAACCAAAAGGCCTAGGCCGCGGCCTCGAATCTCTGCTCGGCCCCAAGGTGGATGACAACATCGCCGCACAAAACGCCGCCGCCGATGGCCTGCCCAACAGCCTGCCGCTGACCCAATTGGTTCCCGGCATGTACCAACCGCGCACCCGCATGGACGAGGGCGCTTTGTATGAGTTGGCTGAGAGCATCAAGGCCCAAGGCATCATGCAGCCGATCTTGGTGCGCCAATTAAGCGATGGTCCTAATGCAGGCAAATACGAAATCATTGCCGGCGAGCGACGCAGCCGCGCCGCCAAGATAGCCGGCCTCGACAGCGTGCCCGTGCTCGTGCGCAACGTGCCCAATGAAGCCGCAGCCGCGATGGCGTTGATTGAAAACATTCAGCGCGAAGACCTCAACCCGCTTGAAGAAGCGCAAGGCCTGCAACGTCTCGTCAAAGAGTTCGGTCTCACACACGAACTCGCGGCACAAGCCGTCGGGCGTTCACGCAGTGCCGCCAGCAACTTGCTGCGCTTGTTGAACTTGGCCGAGCCCGTGCAGGCCATGCTCATGGCCGGCGACATTGACATGGGTCATGCGCGCGCCTTGTTGGCGCTTGATCGCGGCACGCAAATCACGGCGGCCAACCAAATCAGCGCCAAAAAAATGTCGGTGCGTGAAGCCGAGAGCTTGGTCAAAAAACTCAGCGCCGAGTTCAATCTTGTGCCACAAAAGCCTAAGAGTGAAAAATCACGCGACATCAAGCGCGTGGAAGAAGAGCTCTCTGATTTGCTCACAGCTCAAGTTGAAGTGCGCGTGAAAAAACGCGTCAAACGACACGGACGCATTGAAGAAATGGGCGAACTCGCGATTCAATTTGGCTCCATCGACGAGCTCAACGGCTTCATCGATAAACTCCGTAAACCCTGAAATCGCCATGTCCTACGCGTTGAGAAATCTTCCTTTACCGAAGAACTTTTTCAAAGGGACTGAGCTCGAACGTCGACACAGTTTATTGACTTACATGTTGCTTCTGGTGGGCGCATGTTCATTGCCGTTTTATTACATCTACCACCCCGACTACAACCATGTAGCGAACTTGGTGGGGACGGCAGGCTATTGGGCCTTGTTGGCGGGCCTCATACTGGGCGCACCCTACTTGGTCATCGTGCATGGCGCCATGTTGTGGTCGATTAGTTATGTCACTTACTTAGCCGTGTTGACCGGCGGCATCAACTCACCTGTGATGGTGTGGATGACGGTCGCCACGTTACCCGCCGTCTTGTTGCTGGACCGACGACCCGCCTTGTTTTGGGTTTTGATGACGTTTGCCGCCAATGTCATGCTCCTGCTCATCAGTCGACATGGTCTGATCACCAGCGACATCAACATGACCAATGCGGTCATGGCTTGGACGGTGAGCAACAAATTTTTTGTTCTCGCGATGGCGATGTTTGTGGTTTTCGTTACCGAGCGCATGCATCGCATGCAAGTCGATGAGATGGACCAAAGCAACGCCGAACTCGAGCTGACACATCAAGCGCTACTTCGGGTGCAAGCACACAAGGACGAATTCATTGCTTCGGTGGGCCACGAGCTGCGTACCCCGATGAATGCGATTTTGGGGCTGAACGGGATCTTGCGCGCCGAACTCGCTTCACGCCCTGAGGATGCCGAGGTGGTCGATCACATTCGCCGTTCGACCGAACAACTGCTCCAAGTGGTCAATGACATTTTGGATTTTTCACAATTGCAAGCCGGGCATTTCAGTTTTCACGAGGATGAGTTTTCGCTGCAAGACACCTTGGCCGAAATCCTCCTGCCCTACGAGAGTCAAGCCAAAACCAAAAAGATTGAACTTCATCTAGAAACCGACACCGTCCATAACTTGTGGGTCAAAGGCGACCGCCGGCGACTGGTGCAAGTGCTTCGTCATTTATTGGACAACGCGTTTAAATTCACCGCTACAGGTAGTATTCACGTGCGGGCACAAACTGCCGGAGGTGGTGTGTTGTTTCACGTCCAAGACACGGGCATTGGCATCGCCGCTGACAGACAGAAACAGATCTTCCAAGGGTTTGAATATGCCGACGTGCAAACCAACCGCAAATACGGCGGCACCGGTTTGGGCCTTTCTATTTGTGAGCGACTGGTCTCTCTGCAAGGCGGCACCATTGGCGTGACTAGCCTGCAAGACCAGGGCGCACGATTTTGGTTTCAACTACCCCTTCGTCGCATCGCACGGCAACAGGCGCGTGCCGCAGTCGAGATGGCGCGTGTGCTGGTGGACAAACCGATACGGATCTTGTTGGTCGATGACAACGCAGTGAATTTATTAGTGGCCCGCATGATGCTCAAAAAATGCTTTCCCCACGCCAGCATCACCCAGGCGGGCAGCGGCGCCATCGCCCTCGCCAAGCTGCGCGAGCAAGCGTTTGATGTGGTGTTGATGGACATGGTCATGCCCGACATGGACGGCATGCAAGTCACCCAGGCCTTGCGTCAAACCATGTCAGCCCCCACCTGTGACATGCCGGTGCTGGCACTGACGGCTAGCGCCAATCCAGTGGACCACGACCGCTGCTTAGCAGCAGGCATGAACGACGTTTTGCAAAAGCCTTTGGATGAGCAACAGTTAATTTCTAAAATCACCAATGCACTTGCGGCTCACGTTGCGCGGGGTCAAACATGAAGTTCCGCAGCTTTGATGAGTTCACTGAGTGGGTGGTCCCTCAGCTGCCTAAACGGTTCCAAGAAGGGCGCATGCCGTACTTGTTCTTTATCGTCTGGTTGCTGATTGTGGCCATGTGCATCTTGACTGTCATCTCGCCTTACCCCGTTAAAGCGCCGGTTCCTATGGTCTTTGCCGTGGTGCTCTTGTTCTTACAGTTTTTGTATGCCAGAGGCTGGGCAATGACAACCTTGGTCCACATGGGTTTGTTTGCGGCGCTGTTACAGGCGTGCTATGCGGCATCCATTTCGGGTGGTATTTTTTCTTCGCGTATGGCGTGGTTGACCGCCATTCCGCTGATCCCGTTCTACGCCATCAGCCGCCGAGCGGGCTTTGCGTGGTTCTTGATCGTGTTGCCGGCAGAAATCGGCGTGGCGTATGCGACGTGGAACGGTTGGTTGCCAGAAAATACCTCGATGGGCGCACCGCAAGTCATGACGTCGTTTGCCAGTTATTCGGTGGTGACCTTCATCGTGATCACAGTCCCCTTCCTGTACGACAGCCTCTTTCGTCAAGTCTACAGCGTCAGTTTGAGGCGCCACCAAGAGCTCGAAGACAAACGCCAAGAGCTGCTCCGGACCGCCGCTTTGCGCGAGCAATTCATTGCGACTGTCAGCCATGAGTTGCGGACCCCCATGAACGCCATTTTGGGCTTTAACAATATGTTGCTGGCCCGCGTGGTCGACAACCCGCAAGCGATAAAAATCTTGAACCACACACGCCAGTCCGCAGACCATTTGTTGACGGTGATCAATGACGTGTTGGACTACTCACAATTGCAAGCTGGGAAAATCAAAGTTCAGCCCGAAACCTTCGCCTTGCGCGACACCGTGAACACCGCCTTTGACCTGTTTGCGCAGCGCGTTGAAAGCATGCGTTTGCAGTACCGATGCACCATTGATGACAACGTCCCGCACTGGGTGCACGCCGATCGCCATCGCTTGATGCAAATTTTGGTGAACCTCTTAGGCAATGCGATCAAGTTCACGCACCAAGGCCATGTCACATTGCGTGTGCGGCTTCAACCCTTGTGCGTGCATTTTTCGGTGCGCGACAGTGGCATTGGGATTCCCGAAGCGCAACAAGCCAAAATTTTCCAACGCTTTGTGCAAGCCGAGGACGACATTCAGTCGCGCTACGGTGGCAATGGTTTAGGCCTGTCCATCACCCAGCGTTTGGTGGAGCTCATGGGCGGCCACATCGGCTTTGAAAGCAAGCCGGGCGTTGGCTCGATGTTTTGGTTCACTTTGCCATTGGTTGAGATGGAGCCGCCACAAGTCAGTGCGCCACAAAGCAAAACCACCACTGCTACGCCTATCGACACGGTGCCACGTTTCTTGGTTGTGGACGACCACCCGATCAACCGATTGCTGGTACGTCAAATCCTTAAGAACAGCTGGAAAAACTGCGAGCTTGTCGAAGCCAGCAACGGCCTACAAGCACTCGATGCATTGCGCCAACAAGAATTTGATGTGATTCTCATGGACATGGTCATGCCAGAGATGGACGGCATCGAAGCCGTCACCGCTTTGCGCCAAACTTTTTCGCAGCCTGCGCGTGATACACCCGTATTGGGGCTAACCGCCAACGTCAACCCGCAAGACCTTGAACGATTTTCAGCTGCCGGTGTGAACTCTGTTGTGCTCAAACCATTTGATGCAAACAAACTTTGTGCACAGGTTGAGGAAATGCTTAGAGAGAAAAGATCTTCCCTGGGTTCATGATGTTGTGCGGGTCTAGCGCCCGCTTGATCGTACGCATCATCTCCACCGCGCCTTCACCGGTTTCGGCGCGCAAGAAATCCATCTTGTGCAAACCAATCCCGTGTTCGCCGGTGCAGGTGCCGCCCAATGCCAAGGCGCGCATCACCAGTTTGTGGTTCAAGTCTTCTGCGGTGGCGCACTCGGTGGGGTTGTTGGGATCAATCAAATATCCAAAATGGAAATTGCCATCGCCCACATGACCCACTAAAAAGTAGGGCAGCCCTGAGGCGTCCGCCTCCACGATGGAGTCGAGCAAACAATCGGCGAGCCTGCTGATCGGCACACAGGTGTCTGTGCTGATCGCGCGGCAGCCCGGCTTACTTTGTATCGCCGCAAAGTAAGCGTTATGACGCGCCGTCCATAGGCGCGTGCGCTCCTCGGGTGTAGTGGCCCACTCAAACGACAAACCACCATGGTCGGCCGCAATCTCTTGCACCGTCTTCGCCTGCTCAACCACACCCGCTGGCGACCCGTGGAACTCCATTAACAACATGGGTGTTTCAGCCAGGCCGAGCTTCGCGTACTTGTTCACCATGCGAACCGTATTGACGTCAATCAGCTCCACCCGTGCAATCGGCACACCCATTTGAATGATGGCAATGGTGGTGTGCACTGCCGCCTCAATACTGGGGAACGAACACACCGCTGCAGACACCGCCTCGGGCAGTGGGTAAATGCGCAAAGTGACTTCCGTCATCACCCCCAGCGTCCCTTCGCTGCCCACAAAGAGCCGCGTTAAGTCGTAGCCTGCCGCAGACTTTTTGGCGCGCGTGCCGGTTCGAATCACCTCACCGCTGGCTGTAACCACCTCGAGCGCCAACACGTTCTCGCGCATCGTGCCGTAACGCACCGCGTTGGTTCCGCTGGCACGCGTAGCGCTCATGCCGCCCAGTGACGCATCCGCGCCAGGGTCAATGGGGAAAAATAAACCCGTACTTTTGATCTCTTCATTCAGCTGTTTGCGCGTCACACCGGGCTGCACCGTCACCGTCAAGTCCTCGGC
>Ga0075464_10001443_pt1 | contig 10708 bp, 8 predicted proteins | sample DEB19_08_DNA_5_FD_75068 | JGI IMG/M metagenome (GOLD analysis project Ga0075464, IMG submission 75068) | Aqueous microbial communities from the Delaware River and Bay under freshwater to marine salinity gradient to study organic matter... | ecosystem: Environmental > Aquatic > Marine > Coastal ...
CAACTCATTGGTCATGCCGGCCATCTGGCCCCGAATGGCTTCACCGAAAAAGCTGTAGACGCCAATGGCGGCGACAGCGATCAAGGCGACGATGATGATGTACTCGGTCATGCCTTGGCCGAGCTGACGCTTTTTGAATGATAAATTGATCATGAAATACGCTTTCGTTGAGAGTAGATAAACGTTACACAAACTAACGTTTTGAATCATTTCACAACATTTGTTCTTTTCAAAATCAACTTTCCAAGGTGAGAATGGTTTTCTGTTTGGATGGCGCCGCATCAAGCGCAGGGCTGAGTGAGGCTGAGATGCCTCAATGAGAATCGATGAGTTGTCGAACCTGAGCAGGTAGCCCCAGCACCATCGCGGCAGGACTTGAAAACTGAATCGATGTCAAGAAGTCCATCCAACCTTGCGGGGTCGCAATGGCCAGACTCTCTTCGACACCTGCGTCGGCCCACTCTTGTGACAAGGACTGACACAAGGCCGGCCCAAACTCAGGGGTGGCACTGGCCAGAATGTCCGATTCGTTGAGCAAAACGGAGCACCAAGCTAAGTTCCAGGCGAAGTCGGCATGGGCCACGGCGCTGTGATTCGACGCCACCAACTTGACCTCGGTGTTCAAGATCAGTTGCTCGATGTGTTCGAGGTCAAGCGGGAGCAGCGTCGATGGATCGACCTGAGCCTGCAGTCTGTTGACGGAGAAGGACTCGATCTCGGAATCAAACCGATTGATGCCGCCAGGGTGCGCAAAGTCGTGGCCAACGGCCGCAGTCAGCACGGTCGCTAACCACAGCTTGTCAACGACCGGTGTCTGCCTGAGTTGTATGCTCAAAAGGACGGTCAAAGACACCAGTACATCTGCTGTGTGCAGGCTGTTGTGATAAGACGGCTGGGGCGCTTCGTGCTGCTCTATGCGCTGTGCAATTCGCATGGCATAGCCGTTCAAGGCTTCGACTCGCTGATGGTCTGGAGTCTGATCTTGATCTTGCAAGCCCAGCACCTGCTGGCAGGCCATCAACACCGCCGGCAAGCCGACCCAGTCTCGCTGCCATGACACTCGCAAAGCGCTCAGGCTTTCAATCAAACCACCCGACCAGTCTTGCGGGTCGACTCGCAAATGAAACTGGTTATTCATGGGGCAGTCATTATTTTCAGGCGGAGCGTGTGGATAAAAAACGCTGTTAACTGTAGCGAATTTTTTGAAAGGCATAGAAATAAGTCATCAGTCAAACGCATCGGTAGGCATGACTGCACCTGTTTGGCTCAATGGCGTCCACAAAAATGGAAAGCATCAAGCGGTTTCAAATATGATGATCGCTACGGATCACCCCACCAGAAATTCATGGCCAACATCATTGGTGCGATCGCCGCATCCCACACCCCCACCATTGGCTTTGCCTTTGACAAGAACCAGCCGCAAGACCCCGTCTGGGGCCCGATCTTTGAGGCCTTCGCACCGGTGCGAGCGTGGATCAAGGACAAGCAACCGGATGTGATGTTCGTTATTTACAACGACCACGTCACCTCGTTTTTCTTTGACCATTACTCGGCTTTCACGCTGGGGGTGGGTGCGTCGTACCCGGTGGCTGACGAAGGTGGCGGTGCCCGCAAACTGCCGCCCCTGAAAGGCCACACCGGGCTGGCGCGTCATATCGGCCAGTCGCTGATGACGGATGAGTTCGACATGTCTTTCTTTCAGGACAAGGCGTTGGACCATGGATGCTTTTCGCCGATGTCGATGTTGTGCCCGCACGAGCCAGATTGGCCCGTGCCGGTGGTGCCACTGCAAGTGGGTGTGTTGCAATTTCCGGTGCCTTCGGCCAAGCGTTGCTACAAGCTGGGCCAAGCCTTGCGCAAAGCCATTGAGAGCTACCCTGAAGATCTCAAGGTGGCCATCGTGGCCACCGGTGGTTTATCGCATCAGGTGCATGGTGAACGGGCGGGTTTCAACAACCCGGCTTGGGATGCTCAGTTCCTTGACTTGATTGAGAAAGACCCGGTGCGCTTGACTGAGATGACGCAGGCTGAACTGGCTGAACTGGGTGGCCTTGAGGGCGCTGAAGTGATCATGTGGCTGATCATGCGTGGGGCGCTCTCAGCGCAAATTAAGAAAGTTCACCAGACCTATTACCTGCCGTCGATGACTGGCATTGCCACGGCCATTTATGAGAACGAAGCCAGTGCGCCCGTGGCGGGTGACGTGCTGCGTCATCGAGCCCGCATGGCAGAACAACTGGCCGGTGCCGAGCGCTTGCAAGGCACGTATTTGTTCGACCTTGAGCGCAGCGTCAAGACCTACCGCCTGAACAAATTTTTACGTGACATGCGCGAACCTGCGCACCGCGAAGCGTTCGTACAGAATGAAGAAGCTCTCTACGCCCGTGCCGGTTTGAGTCCTGAAGAACAAGACCTGCTGCGCCGCCGTGACTGGCGCGGGCTGATCCATCACGGTTGCATTTTCTTCGGTCTGGAAAAGTTCGGCGCTGTGTTGGGCATCTCTAACTTGCACATTTACGCAGCGATGCGTGGACAAAGCCTAGAGGACTTTCAGCAGACGCGAAATGCCCCTGGTGCGATGTATTCGGTGGCGTCTACCGATGCCAGCAAGGCAGATTTTTAGCCTGCGTGATTTGTCAGCGTCAGTGCTTAGAACCCAAAGTGTTTTTGAGGCGCTGACCACATCATGACCTCACGCTCTGACTTGGAAAACTGGCTTTCAAAGACTTTGAGCATTGGGCCGTAGTCGAGCCGGAAAGGGGCCTTGAGGTAGGGCCAGTCAGACGCCCAAACGCATTGCTGGGTGCCGAAATTCTGGATGAGCTCATCCAGAAATGGGCGAACATCCGGGAACGGAAATCCGGCCTTCGAAAATTTGGCGTAGCCCGACAGCTTCACCAAAGCACGGCCTTCACGACCCAGCGCGAGCAAGGACTGAAAACCGGCTTGGTGGGTCGCGCCATCGATGGCGGGGCGCCCACAATGGTCGAACATCACCTTGCCGTCTACGCGGTTCAGCATCGGCATGAACTGGACCAGTTGATCGTTTTCGACTTGAAACTGCGCCCACAGGTCGAGATCTTTCAAGCGCCTGAGCAAGGGCTCAATGTCGGCGTAATAGTCAAAACCATGCAGCGACGGATTGAACGCCAAGCCGATGACGCCACTGGCCTTGAGCTCGTTCAACGTTTCGAGCGAGCAGTCGTTCGGCACCACGGCAATGCCTTTGAACGTCCCCTTGCCATTTTTGATCGCGTCCAATAGGCAACGGTTGTCTGTGCCGTAGCCGGAGTTAGGCCCGACCAGCAGCGCATGTTCCACGGCATAACAAGCCATCACCTCCTGAAAATACCGCGCGTCGCCCATCTCTTGGCCTGCTGGGCGATACGCCACGTCTGGCCCGTATGGAAACCGGGCGGGGTCTAGAACATGGCAGTGCGCGTCGATCTTTCTTTCCGTCAGAACGCTCATGGGCGGCGCATCAAAAAGTGGCCAAGACGGCCTGCTTCAATTCATCGGTGATCTCGGGCATGACGCCGAACCACGATTTGAATGCGGGGCGCGCCTGATTCAGCAGCATGCCCAAGCCGTTGGCGGTCTTGTTGCCACGCAGGCGAGCGGCTTCTAGCAAAGGCGTCTCGAGCGGAATGTAAATGGCGTCCGAAACCATGGCGGTTGTGGGCAACGCGTCCAGCGTCACATCCAGCGGCGGCTGGCCATACATACCTTGGTTGGTGGTGTTGACCAAGAGCGCACAGCCGTCCATGGCGCTGTTGCGTTCAGTCCAGGGAATGACTTTGACGATGTGTTCATACCCGGCGGCCAAGGCCTGCGCTTTGTCGAGGGTTCGGTTCACCAGACGAATTTCTGTGGCACCTTGATCGATCAAACTGAGAACAACCGCCCGTGACGCACCGCCCGCACCCAGCACAACAATCGGGCCTGCATCTGCCCGCCAATTCGGGTTGGCGTCTTTCAGGCTTTGAATGTAGCCATAGCCGTCGTGGTTGAAGCCATGCAGGCTTCCATCCGCTTGCACCACCACGCAATTGATCGCCCCCATGCGCAGCGCCAGAGGGTCCACGACGTCCATCAACTTGAGCGCCTCGACCTTGTGCGGCTGGGTCACATTGCAGCCCGCCAACCCCAAAGCGGAGAGCCCACGGATGGCTGCCGCTAAGTTGTGAGCCTCGACCGGAAAGTGGCCGTAAGCACCTCTTAAACCGTGCTGGGCAATCCAGTAGTTGTGAAGTATCGGGGAGCGTGACTGGGTGATGGGCATGCCCATCACACCGGCCAATGTGAATTTTCTGTTGTCCATGGGGTAAACGACGGTTCCTGTTATTTTTTGTTGACGGGCGGCAAGATGCTGGTGACAACTTGCTTGCCCGCGACCACCTTGGTCATGTAGCTCTCACGGTCTAGGTCGCCTTTGTCGTCATAGCTGATGTCCAGCAAGAGACCGGGGTTGGCTTTGGCCGAGAGACTGAGATTTTTCATCGCAGCGGCAAAAGCTTTGGCATCGAATTTTCCGATTTTTTCGGTCACTGCCTTGACAGTGTAAATACCGATGTAGCCTTTGAGGCCGTTGTGGTCTGTCTTGGACTTGAACTCGCGTTGGTAGGCGGCATCAAATTTCTTGACATTGGCCTGCGGTGCATCGGCTGTCAGGCCCACATGAGCGATCGCGCCATTGGCCGCGTCACCGGCGAGCTCGATCACCTTTTGGCTGGTCAGGGTGGTTTCACCGATGATGGGTTTTTTGTAGCCTTGCTTCTTGAGCTCGCGCAGCAAACGGGCGGACTCTTCTTCGTTGGAGTAGACGAACACGCCATCGCTGTTGGACTGCTTGACCTTGATCACGGCGCTGCTGAAATCTACCTGACCGGGTTCTGTTGAGACGTCTGCACCGACCTTGATGCCCTGCGCTTCGAGGGCTTTCATGATGAGGTCGCGGCCACCTTTGCCAAAGTCGTTGTTGACATAGATCACGTCGACAGTTTTAGCCTTGATGGTGTTTTTGATGTAGCCCGCGATTTTCGGCATGGCGGTGGCTTGGGTGAACGAGGTTCTGAAGACGTAGGGGTTGCCTTGCTCCGTGATGGCAGCCGCTTCGCCGCCCGTGAAGTTTGGAATCTCAGCGCGGCGGGTGGCCGCCATGCTGACCATGATGGAGCCAGAAAAGACGGGCCCCATGACCACGTAGGCTTCGTTGTCAACGGCTTTTTCGGCCAGACCTTTGGCCACCCCGGGGTTGGATTGGGTGTCGTTGGAGGTGTAGTCAATCTTGCGGCCCAAGATGCCGCCTGCCGCGTTGATCTCTTTGACGGCGAGTTTCATGCCGTTGTCAAAATTGGTGCCTGACGTCGCGCCTGTGCCACTGAGCTCAACAAGACCGACGATCTTCACGGTTTGGGCCTGTGCCACGCCCACTGCGAACAATGCGCCGATCAATGTCAATTTTAAGAATTTCTTCATGCCTGTCTCCATGTTGTAAGGGCTTCAAAAGCCGCACATTATCAATGGGAAGTTGGCACGATGACAAGATAACCATTCTTCTTGCGTGATAACCCTTGGATCGCTTTCAATAACTCAAACCAGCGCGTTCAGGTCTTCTTCAATCTCAGCCAGCAGTGCTTTGAGGTGGCCGTAGTCCACGGGTTTGACCAGGTGGTAATCGAAGCCCGCAGCCAATGATCGGGCTTTGTCGCTGGCTTGACCGTAGCCGGTGAGGGCAATCATTTTGGTGCTCAAAAGGTGTGGAAACTCGCGCAACTTTTGGGCGAGTTCCGTGCCGTCCATGTCGGGCAATCCGATGTCCAGAATAAAGATATCCGGACTGTCGTGGTCTTTCTGGGCCAGTGCCAGCGTCGAGAGCCCGTCAAAGCTCACGGTGACCTCGAAGCCATCCATTTGCAGCAGCATGGCGAGCGTTTGTGCGGCGTCGACGTTGTCGTCCACCAAGTGCAATTTCAACGCCCGCGAGGACTTGGCGGGTGATGCGGCGACCACCGGAACGGGTAAATCCTCGATGCGTGCGCAGGGTAAATAAACGTTGAAGCTGGAGCCCTTGCCGAGTCCTGGGCTGTCAGCTGTAACCCGTCCGCCATGCATTTGAACCAGACTTTTGACCAGTGCCAAGCCAAGGCCAAGACCCCCTTGGCGACGGCCAGAGCTGCGTTCCCCTTGTGTGAAAAGGTCAAATATTTCAGGCATCAGGTCAGGGTCAATGCCACTGCCGTTGTCCCCAACCGTCATGCGGAGTTCGTCAGCTTCAATGGCCACCCGAAGATCAAGATAGCCGCCTTCCGGGGTGTACTTGGCGGCGTTGTTCAAGAGGTTGCTGGTGACTTGAACCAGCCTGGCGTGGTCACCACGGACGGGCATGGGGCCGGGCGGAAGGGAGACTGAAAAGTGATGGTGACTCGACTCGATGAGTGGCCTGATCTGTTCGGTCGCCACGGCCACCACGGTGGCAAAGTCAATGGTTTCTAGTTTCAGCGCGACTTGGCCGCGCGTGATTCTGGAGATGTCCAGCAGGTCATCAATGATGCGCGCCATGTGCTTGGCCTGGTTGCCGATGATTTGGCCGGTGCGCTGAATGAGCGGGTCGTCTTGCGCCGTCAGTTTGAGCATTTCGGCCCCGCTCATGATGGGGGCCAGTGGGTTGCGCAGTTCGTGCGCCAGCATGGCGACAAACTCGTCTTTGCGTTTGTCGGCGCGTTTCAGTGCGTCGGCCAAGTCGACCAGCTTTTGCCCTTCACGGGTGAGTGCCTGACGCTGCTCATAGAGTCGGTCTAGCATCTGGTTGATGGACGTGGACAGGCTGGCAACTTCTTCAGTGTCGGTGGTTTGCGCACGTTCCTGGCTCAGGCCATCCCTCACCAAGTGGCTGGCGAAGAGCTGAAGCTTGCGCAGGTCCCGGGTGAGCACAGAGGCCATGTGGGCTCCGCCGATCACGACCGCGACGAAGAGGCCCAAGACCAGCAAGAAGATCGGTACATAAAGGGGCGAGAGCGAACGGTTGCTGTCCAAGGGTGAGACGCCTTGAACCCGAAAATCAAGCGCCCCAAACACAGCGGGCACCTCCACCGGACTTGTCTGGTTTGGCTCACCCGCAAGGGGTGCGCCCCAGAGCAGCTTCATGTGCTCATCAGCATGCAGCGCACTCAACGCTATTTTGTATAGAAGTCCACCCTCTGGTGTTGTTGTGCGCGGATAAACCAACGGGGCCAGGGCCACCAATTCTTGGCTGTCGCCATTTGAAAAGATAGCGGAAGCAGGGCGGCCCAGTTTGAGTTTTTGGCTCAACCACGCACGCTCATCAGCTGAAAATTGCGCATTGTTGCTGGCGATTTCTGCGCCTTCAAAGTCGGTGAAAAGCACTTGCACTGGGATGCCGTTCACTTGTCGGATACCCCCCAGAAAAGGCTGAAGATAAGTTTCTTTGCCCGCGCTGTCGACGAGCCCTGTGGCCAAAATCGTACTGGCCGCAACTTCCGTCATTCGGGTGGCCAGCGCGGTCAGGTTGAGGCCGATGGTCTGCGCATGAAACTGCCGCTCGCGGGCTGCGAGTTCGTGCATGGCGTCCTCGTGTTGACGTGTCAGCAGCCACCAAGACGCGAGAGATGTCAGCAGCAGCGCGCCAGCAGCCAAACCGGCAGCGGCCAAGGCAAAACGCCGGGCCAGACTGGTGGGCAGTGAAGTTCTTGTGAACATAGGTTGAATGGGCTTTAAGCCGGAACCAGTACGCCGTCAGCACGGTAGCGCGCCATCAGTAGCTGCTGGCTGTCAAAGGCTTCATGTCGGCTGGCGGTGAAGGCTGGCGCATAGCGCCTGACCAGACCTTGGTGGGCGGGCATGCGTTCAAGTGCGCGGCGCACAGCACTGCGGTCGGTGGACTTCGCGAGTTGAACTGCTTTGGCCAGAATGTGCACGGCATCGTAAGCATGCGCTACACCGACAGGGCTTTCAATGTCTTCAATGCGCTTGATGCCCAACTCTGCGGCTGCGTTCATGAAACGCTGAAGTTCTGCCTTGCCGGCGTTGAAAAAGCTGAATGTCTGGATCACCGAAAAATCGACGTCTTTCAGCGCGGGTCCGGCTTCGCTGAAAAAACGGCCGCCTGTGACACCCCAGTGGCTGATGATGGGGATGCGTTTGTCAGGTGGTAGTGCCGAGACTTCACGGACCAAGAGCGCTGCTTCGTCGTCATTGGCAACCAGCACAATGGCTTTGGCGCCAGCGGCAAGGAGTTTAAGGTAGCGGTCGACCAAGGTGGGTTCTTGCCAGTTGTACCAAACGGTGTCCACGATGACTGGGGAGCGGTGTGCCGCCATGTATTTTTGGACGGCAACTTGGTTGCTGCGGCCCCATGAGGTGTTGGTGAGCAGCAGGCCGACTTCATTCAAGCCGCGTTGCCGCGCACTCTTCAGCATGTACGGCATCGCCAGACTGTCGCGCAACGAGAGCCTGAATACGTAGTTAGGCTTGGAGCCGTTGTCGACAATGCCATCGGCCGCTGACCAGACGGCCATGAAGGGCAGTTTGGCTATTTTGAGGGCCGGCAATTGTTCGATGATCACTGGGCTGAAGCGACCACCCAGCACCGCCACCAGGTCGGGCATGTCTGCCAATTCTTTGATGTTTTTGATACCACGCGCCGGAATGGAGCGGTGGTCTCGCGTCACGACATCTAAAGGGCGACCGCCCAGAACACCGCCAGCTTGATTGATCTCATGCATGGCGATGCGTGTGCCGAGTTCTATGGCTTGCGCAGAGGTGCTGTTGGCAAGGCCGAACTCACCGTCTATGCCAATCAGCACAGGCTTGGCTGTATTCGCCTTGGCCAGCGGGCTGAAGGCTAAAAAAGATGACAGAACGCCGAGCACCTTTCGACGCGAGATAGCGCGAAAGGGTGGTCTTAAATAATTGGGGGCAACGCAGTCTAGGGAGCGCAAGGCTGGGCTTTGATGCGGCATGGGCCATCGGTTGAGTTAGGGGGCAATTTTCACCGCAAAACTGCCCGTACTGCAACATCCCGCAGCGCCTAATCACGTAACAAATTCGTAACAGTTTGGCGCTGAATTTGATCAGCGGTCCCGGTACAACACCGTGATACTGATCCGCCGATTGCGCGGATCGAGTGGGTCACTCGGGTTGTAAGGCGCTGTGTCGGCAACCCCTTCAATGCGTGCAAATCGAGTTGACTTGACGCCATTTTTTTCGACCAATGTGCGTGTCGCCTCGGCACGTTCAGCTGACAACGACCAGTTGTTACGATTGTCAGTATTCGAAAATGCCACGCTGTCTGTGTGCCCGCGAAGAGCCAGTTTGTTGGGCATCGTGCCGAGTGACTTGGCTACTTCGTTGAGCAAAGCCTGAGCGCGTGGCAACAGGCGTGTGGTCCCCAGCGCAAACATGGCGAAGTCAGCCTTCTCGATGATCTCGATGCGCAAGCCATCTTTTTCGCGGACGAACTTGACTTGTTCCTTCAGGTTCTCAAGACCGGGACTTTTCTCTAACCGTTCGGTGACTTCTTTTTCAAGTTTGTCAAAAGCGGCCTTGTCTGCCTCTTCCACAATTTGTTTTTTCTCGGCCTCGCTCACTTGATCTGGATTGGCGCGCTCAGTGCTGTTGGGCGACGGTTCATTCTCAGTCGGACCCCCTTCGGAGCGTGGTGTGACGCGCTCCATCACGGATGTTTGTTTGGCTGAGAACGGAAATCCATCGGGGTCGATGATGGACCGGCCACCCAAAATACCGTTGGAGCCGGCGAGTTGCCCCATGGTGACGTTGCTGTGCGAGGTCGGTTTGAAGTAATCGGCAATGCTTTTGCGCTGACTTTCATTGGTCGCGCCCAGCAGCCACATGAGCAAAAAGAACGCCATCATGGCGGTCATCATGTCGGCTAACGCAATTTTCCAGGCACCACCGTGGGCGCCAGCGTGACCATCGTCCATCACTTTTTTGATGACGATGACCGGTGCCAGCGGCGCGGGGACCGCCTCCGCGGCATCGGCTGCAGGTGTCGCTGGTTTTGTTTCAGTTGCCGCAGCTGGCGCCGCAGCCACGGTTGCCTCAGCAGCGTCCGGCGTGGCGGGCTTGTCTGCGTCTGGCAGAGGAGCGACTTCCGCTTCTGCCATGATTATTTGCCGCGCAAGCCGTCAAAGACTTCAGCAAAGCTAGGCTGGTTGTGGTGGCTGATACCAACTCGAGCTGCTTCAATGATCAAAGGCATCGGGTGGCCGTGCATGGTGCCAATGATGATTTGCTTGACGACTTTGTAGATCTCTGCCTCATCTTCAATGATCTGGTTCAGCCGGCCGGCCATGGGTTCGACCATGCCGTAGGCCAAAAACACACCCAGAAAGGTTCCCACCAAAGCGCCGCCGATCAGGCCACCCAAAATGGCCGGGGGTTGGTCGATAGCACCCATGGTTTTGACCACGCCCAACACGCAAGCCACAATGCCCAGTGCAGGCAAAGCACCGGCCATGGATGCCAGTGCAGCGGCAGGCTTGAGAGCGCTGTGGTGATGTGTCTTGATGGATTGGTCCATCACTTCTTCTACCGCGTAAGCGCTCAGGTTGCTGGACGACACCACCAGCAAGCGGATGGTGTCGGTGATCAGATGGAGCAAGTCGTGGTCATGGAGCAGTGCCGGGTAATCCGCAAAAATGGCACTGCTTTCCGGGTTTTCGATGTG
>Ga0075464_10001444_pt1 | contig 10707 bp, 11 predicted proteins | sample DEB19_08_DNA_5_FD_75068 | JGI IMG/M metagenome (GOLD analysis project Ga0075464, IMG submission 75068) | Aqueous microbial communities from the Delaware River and Bay under freshwater to marine salinity gradient to study organic matter... | ecosystem: Environmental > Aquatic > Marine > Coastal ...
TAAAAAAGAATTATTAGAAAACCCAAATCAATTTATGTCGATTTCAGAGAAAAAAGTAGAAGATTTTGTAAAAGAGGAAGATTTAAAAAAATTCTTTATGCATGATATTGATAATTTATTAAAAGTGTATGAACCAGGAAGAGCAGAAAATAAACCAGATGTTTTAAAACAATTAGATGATATAAAACAACAAAGAGAAGAAATGATGATAGAACATCAAAGAAAACAATTAGAATATCAAGATACAATAAATAAAGTTAATCAAATGTATGGAGAAAATGGAAATCAAAATATTATAAATCAAATGTCAGTAGTTATACAAGAAATAACAATGGAAAATAATTTTTTAAAGGATAAAGTAAAATATCTTGAAGATAAAATACGACAGATAATAAAAGAACAAATAGAAAAGTCTAAAAGTCTAAAAGTCTAAAAGTCTAAAAGTCTAAAAGTCTAAAAATAAATAAGTTTATTTAAATTATTTAAAGAGATAAACATAATATTAATAAAATGGAATACGATGATACAATTAATTTGTTGGAGCCAACCAATTTTAATCAACAAACCGCACTAAAAAAGGTTCAAAACTTAAACAGAGGATACCATAAAATCATGATAAATGTTTTAGTTAATAACAAAAATAAAAAAGTAGAATTAGGAGTTTATGCTTCAGGTTGTCATGAATCTCCAATTAGAAATGCTGAAACAGGAGAGTATTATAAATATAAGGTTGGTTCAGTGGATGAAGATTTATTTTTTAAGTTTATTATAGCCACAGGTGAGTTATCGTCAGGACCTCTTACATTATTTTATGATAGTCCAGAACATTGTGAAAGACATCAAGAAATTTTGTTGAATAATGTTACTAAAAGAAAATGGGCAGTTAAAAGACAATGTAGACTAGATGTTTTAAGTCAGTTAAGCAAGAAATCTAGACTATAAAAATCAAATAAGTAAATCAAATAAGTAAATAAAATAATATTATTTACTTATTTTACAACCTTTCATATTTACTATGCTTTTCTGACTTAATTCAAATAGTCTTCAAATAAGATAGATACTGAGCAAGTTGAAGTTAATCCATTATAAAGAGCCATAATACCAAATGACACTAAAATAATTAATGGTAAAATATTAATTTTCTTTAATAATTTTTCTCTACTTAATTGTGTATAAATGTATATTCCTACTGATAGCATTATTATTCCCATTATTGTCTGAATAATTCTCATAACACTATAAAAATTAAATGAATTACTTCCAACAACATTTATTCTCATATCAACATTTTCATTTAAAGAAATATTATTTAAACCATATTTTAAATTAGAAAACTGAAGATTCTTACTCACTTTAATTCGTTTATGATTATTAAAATATTTATTTTTAATAAATTGAGACCTTCTTGCTGTTTGACATACAATATATATTTCATCAAAATATTTTAAATGATTAATAATTGTCTCCGCATTAAATCTTATCATATTCATGGGAATGTTATAAAAACTATATTCTTGTGATTGGTCAAAATATTTAGAATAAACTTCATCACTTTTACGTATATCAATAAAGAGATATTTCATAATATATATTATGATATTTAATAAAAATATAAATAAAATTATTATTTAATCACATATACTACTATCATCATCAATTTCAACCTCGTTTTCATCCGCAGCATTTTCTTTGGTATATTTGTCTAAATATCGGTATATTCTATTAATATCTAATTTAGTTATTTCATAATTTTCAAATAATAGTAAAAGTTGTGTATCATCATATTTATTTTTCAACTCAAGAAAAAAACTAAATAAATCTTTTTTATCCATTCCAAGCTGCTGACAAAGATTTTGAATAAATAAAGAATTATTATACTCAGTAGAATATTTAGTTAAAACTTTGGTAAACCTAACTTCAGTAGGATTATATTTTTGCTTCTTTTTAAAAGTTTCATGATATAATTTGTTATTCTTAAATGTTTTAATTAATGAACTCATCTCATTAAATTGCCAAATTTGTTTTTGAAATGTAATTCTATCAATGTAATCAGAAAAACACATATTATCTAATTGTTTAATATAAAATGGAATTGAAATACTTTTATCTGTTTTACCAAGAACATCAATAATATTTTCATGCCATAATAAACCTACAATTGTTCTATCAGTTTCATTCATAATTGTAATATGTTCATCAATGCTGTAATTATTATTAATAAGTTTATTAGTAATTTTCTTAGTATCATCATTGTATGATTTTAATTGAAAAATAGTTTCAATAATATCACTTTTAAAAATGTCATTTTTATTATTATAAATATTATAAATATTGTTCAATTTTCTAATATCTCCTTGAACATAATTAACAATTTTAGTTTTAATGTTGTCCTCAATTGTAGGAATTAATGTTTTTATTATGCCAGATATTTGAATTGTATTTGGTGTTTTAAGCTCAATAACATTACAAACTTTCATAAGTTCTTTGATTTTTTTATCAATGTGATAATTGCCAATACAAATAATAGGATTCATTGAGACCTCTTCTAATTTTTGTTTTTTTGTTTTTTTTGGGCGGATAAGTTTAATAAGTGAATTTATTCCTCCCTTATCTCCATTATTCATTCCATCAATTTCATCCATAATAATTGCGATTCTTTTGATTTTATTATTAAATAAACTCATAATATTTTTGTCAGACATATTATGCTTAGTAATATTTTCAATAATAGATTTATTTCTTATGTCGCCAGCATCATATTTAATAATATCATAATCCATTTCTTTCAATATATTAGTAACAAATGTTGTTTTTCCAGAGCCAGGGTCACCATAAACATAAATACCTTTTTTAAAAAGGAGATTATTTTTATTAAGTTCAAAATTAGTTAAAATTTCTTTAATACTAGATGCTTTTTCTTCTCTGTTTAAGATTTTATTAAAATTTAAGTCTTCCATATTATATGTTTATTAATATTCTTTTTATGTTGATTTTTACATAAACCAAGTTTATCAAGAAAATTATTAAGCATAATTCTACATTTTTCTGAATTATTTTCAATACAAAAATTTTTAATAAAATAAATATAATTCTTATAAATAACATTTTTATACAAATATTGTTTAATGTCAATCCATTTTAAATAATTTTCTTGAATAATTTGACTAAAAACATAATCAAAATCACGATAGACAATATTTCTAATATAATGTTCAAGCTTCATTTTTGGTATTAAATTTCTTATTAAATAATGATTTAATATATAATTTTTATTATTTGTAAAAATTAAATTTTTATTTGGAATATATTTTTTTATTTCATTAACTAAATCAATAGGTAATTTGTTAATATAATAAAAAATATTTTTTGAATGATTTTGTGTCATTATAAATATATTATGTATTTTATATTTATAGTGTTATATAATAAATATAAAAATTATTATTCATCTTCATCTTCTGTAGTAGTAGAGCAAGGATTTTCTACACCATATGTGATACCATCCCAGGTAACTTTACATTTATTAGCCCATGTGTATTTTGCACAAGTTCCATTATCACCAGTAAACATAGAACTATTAAAATTCATATTTTGATGCTTTTTTCCAGATTGAGCTGGACAAACTCCTAAATCTTTAACATTAATACAAGTAGTATTATTTCCTGAACCATCAGCTATCCACCAATCAGGACAGACGGGCACTGATGGTGGCCAAGTTTCCCCACTACCTGAGCTTAAAACAAGTCCCATTACAACTAAAGTTATAATTAAAACAATTATAGCAATAATCAAAACAATTTTTTGAAATCCTTCCATTTATATATAAAATAAATATATATAATTTTTCTATTTAAGTAATATAAATGAATAATATTTCAAACGGAAGAGTATCAAATGGAAGAGTAGATATTAAAACACCAAATACTTCAACTTTATTTGAAATGTATGATAAAATTCCAGCACATCAATGTACTACATTTAGGAATCCAACTGAAGGTCTTTGGGATGAAACAAGTTTATCTAATACTTATTTCTCTCTAGAGAATATTCAGATACTACAAAATGGAATAAGAGCAGGTGTGTATCACAAATCAAATGGTCAATACATAATAGGTCCTCAAGATTGTGATTCTTTAAAAATTGTAATGAGAAGCGTATTTTTACAAAATGCTTCTAATCAACCAACTAATATACCAAAACAAATAGAAGAATTAAATAAAATGGTTTTGAATTTTTGTATTCAACAAGTGTATAGTGAGGCACAAGGTTATATGAAATACATTGATGACGCAAGCACATTAGTAGTGCCAATTGCTCATCCAGTTATGGCAGACAATAGTGACAGAGAATTAGTTCTTAAACCATGGTTTTAGGTAAATAAATATTTAACAATCTCTCCATAACCATCACAAAGTTTAAAAAATAAATTAGAATTATCTTTATGAATATGTGTAAGCAATAATTGGTCAGTCCATATATTATCTTTATCAACTAAATTTTCTAAATATAATTGATAAATATTTACAAATGTATTAATTAATGATTTATGAATTAAATAAGTTCCTGAAATGTGGTGATAATAATTTGTTTTTGTTACCAAATTTTCAATATATTCATTAGAAGAAGAATAAATAAATTTATCCTTAGGTAAAAGAGATAATTTATTAATATTTGGAAATGGTATATTTGGTGGTGGGTTATCTCTGTAACTACATATTCCAGCATCAATCCATTGAAACCATTCGCTATTAAATGGGTTAATTTCATATGCTTTTTGAATCATAAATATTTTTTCATTCCAAATTAAATTCAATTCAATACTAGGGCAATGTATTTCATGTGTTATCATTTGATTTCTATATTTATATGTAAAAAAATCTTCTATCTCGCATTCAATATAATATGTTGGTAAGTCTTTTCTATATTTTTTAATTATATCTATAGATTTGCTATTTGTAAAAAATACATAGGGGCAATTAATAGATAAAGTGTTCTCAAACCATTTTAAATACTTATTATCGTGTTTATTTTTAACCGCAAAATAACAAGATACACAAGTTAACATTATACAAAATATAAATAAAAATATTTGGTATAATAAACTATTGTAAAAAATATTTAAATTTTATTTATTTTAATAATTTTATTTATTTTAATAATTTTAATATATTTAAACATTTTCTTCTTCAACAATAACTTTTTTAACAGATTTTTTAGATACAACTCCTTTTGAAACTATTTTCTTTTTTTTAGCTTCTCCGCTCATAAGTCTTTGACGTTCTTCTTTATAAACAATATATTCTTCTCTCAAACTGTCTAATTCAGAAGACCACATTTGATTGATAGTTGTAGATTTTATAGTTTCTAATTCAATTGTTTTAGCACCTTGCTCTCTAAATATTTTGTCGACATTTTCATCAGTAACTGAATCCATTGGCATTTTAGTTAAATATTTATACTCTGTATCATCTTCAATAAGGTTGTATCCCTTTGCTTCTAACATTTGAACAACTTGTTCTCTTTTCTTTTTTCTTAAATCAATTGTTCCATCCAAGTTTTCTCTAATATATTTTGCTTTATTTGATAATAAAACCAATTCTTTTTCCAAAGCATTAACCATATAATCTTTTCTAGTTTGATACATTTGTAGCCTGGTTTCAAAATAATCATCAATAATTTCTTGCACTTTTTCATATTTCTTTAGTTTATCATTTGCGTCAAATAGGTGCATATTTGTGTTAGTATTTGTTGTATACAATTTAAATAATTTTTCTATTCCGTTACAATTATGGTCAGCACTTGTTGCTTCTAATTCTTCAATTTTTCCTTTTTGAAGTGTAATTGTAAAATCAACATTAGTGTCTTTACTCATGTCATCATAATCTTTTACTATTGCGATAATTTTTTTTCCTTCTTTATCTTGTCCAGGTTCAATAAGACTTTCTAAATGTTCTTTAAAATTCTCTGTCCAATAACCAACTGGTAATTCGGTAACCCTAATTTTATCTGGAGCAACTTTTTCATATCTGCCTTTTATCAAGAATTTAAAATCACTAATTTTTTCAATTGTTCCTTGGAATCCTTCATAATATGGCACAAAATCTAAATTATAAACTTCACTACTCAATTTTGATTTAAGATAACCAATAACTTGTAGTGGGTCATAGCTCATAATATCAGTGCTAAAACCAGTTCCAATTCCTTTTGAACCATTAATAAGAATCATTGGAATAATTGGAGCATAAAATATTGGCTCAACAGATGTTCCGTCATCATTCAAATATTTCAAAATATTATCATCCATAGATGGAAATATACTACGAGTTAATTTGTTTAATAGTGTAAATATATATCTTTCAGAAGCACTATCATTACCACCTTGTAATCTAGTTCCAAATTGTCCAGATGGAACAAGCAAATTAATATTATTAGACCCAACAAAATTTTGTGCCATTCCAACAATTGCACCATTTAAACTAGCTTCGCCATGATGATAACAAGAATGCTCTGAAACATAACCACTAAATTGTGCTACCTTAATTTCCGTAGTTAAATTCTTTTTAAAAGCAGCAAACAATATTTTTCTCAAACTAGTCTTGAGTCCGTCCATCAAGTTAGGAATACTTCTATCACAATCATATTTTGAAAAATGAATTAATTCTTTACTAATAAAATCTTCATATGAAACAGTTAGTTTATTTGTATCAATATAAGACTCTCTATCATAATCTTCTAGCCATTCCTTTCTATCATCAGCTCTTTTTTTATTGAAAACCATATCAATCGCATCATCACTTGCTTTTCCATTGTGTTCAAAACCAACAATCTTTTTTTGTTCAAAATACTCACGAAATTCCTTACCTGTGCTAGTTCCAAGTCCCTTGTAATATTTTATCTTCCAACCTTTAGTATCATTTTCTGATTTCCATTCTTCATATTCTCCATCATTGTAAAACATTAATGTTTGGTTTGATTTGTTTGCTTTTAAAATAGGAGTATTCATAAATCCAATAAATCCTGGAATTTCAGCAAGAGATGGCCATTCAGATTGAAATAAGTTAATTCCTAGTCCTTTAATATGACTACCATCTAAATCTTGGTCAGTCATAAACAATACTTTGCTGTATCTCAAAGAACTTTCAACTTGGTCCATTGTCAAATATTTTTTACCAATTTCTAATCCTAGAATTTTTTTAATTTCCGCAATTTCTTTATTTTCTGAAATTTTTTTAGCTGGTTCACCACGAACATTCAGTAACTTTCCTTTCAATGGATATACACCAATAGTATTGCGGTCTTCGGAAGATAATCCAGAAATAATACCAGCTTTAGCTGAATCTCCTTCACAAAAGATAATAATACAATCCTTTGATTTATCAGTTCCAGCCCAATTAGCATCAGTTAACTTAGGAATACCCCTAATACTTTTAGTTTTTGCCCCATCATTTTTCTTTGCGGCCTTATTTTCTTTTACTTCAGTCAAAGCACATGCGGCATCCATTACTCCCATTTTTGCAACTTTTTCAATAAATTTATCAGTTACATCGCATTTAGAACCAAATTTAGAAGAAGGAGTATTCATGTAATCTTTTGTTTGACTATCAAACGCAGGATTTTCAACATCACATCTTAAGAATAAAATAAGTTGTTCTTTAATACTATTAGGATTAACTTTTACCTTTTTCTTTTTCTCAATAAACTCAACTAATTTTCTAGTGATTTGATTTAATATGTATTCTACGTGTTTACCACCTTTTGACGTATGAATTCCGTTAACAAATGATACTTGAATAAATTCACTGTTTGGTGATAATGCTACCGCATATTCCCATCTCCCTTCGGGACCGGTATCTTCATAAACTCTTGGCGCTTCAGTTTTATCACCAATATACAAATCAATATACTGTTGAAAATTTTTAATAGGAACTAAACTAGAATTATATTTTACTTTTAAACTTTTATCTGTTACAGCCGCCACATCATAAACACGTTTTTTAAGCAATGAAATCATATCAGGTGTTAATCCGCTGATTCCTAAGCGAGCATAATCTGGTTTAAATGTAATTTTAGTGTATGGTTTAAGCTTACATTTTGTAATTGATGGTTTACAAATTTCATCTAAGTTATTATTAAACTCTTGTCTGTATTTAAGACCTCTTACATGGTCAACTGTTTCAACTGAACCTTGTGTAGACCAAATAAGAACTAATTTAAATCCAAACCCATTTTTTCCACCGACAATTTTTTTTTCTGATTTGTCATAATTAGTAGATGTTCTTAGATGTCCAAAAATTAATTCAGGTATCCAAATTTTATACTCAGGATGCTCGGCAACATCAATTCCATTTCCATCATTTATCATTATAATAGTGCCGTCTTCTTGAATAGATATGTCAATATTAGTAACAGGAATCGCATTTTCTACTTTATTTGTAACTGCTTGTAACATACGTATAACGTGGTCTCGACAATTTACAATTCCTTCATCAAACAATTTGAATAATCCAGGAATATATTTTATATTTTTTTGAATAATCTTAGTCCCATCTTCGCTAAGAATCCATAAATTTTCATCAACTTCTTCAATAGACCCAACATATGTATCTGGGTTATCTAGAATATGACCTTTATCGGTCTTCTGTTGGTATTTGTTTGATAATTCTAAATCACTTGCGGTGCTCATATTTGTATTACTATAATTTAAACTGATGTGTTTAAATTATTTCAATTTTTATTTAAAATAAAAAATAAAAAATAAAAAATAAAAAATATAAAATATAAAAATATAAAATATAAAATAAAAAACTTTACTTTTATTATGCCATATAAATATTTTACACCAGGTAAAAATTCTCAAGCTAGAAAAATAATAAATTATTTATCATTATCTAGAGATAATAGTAAAATTTGTCAATGTAATACAGAAGAATATAAAAAAAATACATCAAACTCAATAACAAGTAATATATCAAATTCACAAAGAATATCACAAGTTATTAACAGTTCTGTTGGTGGTAGTACCCAATTTGGTAATTACTATTTAGGAGAACCTGTAGTATTTAATTATTTAGGTCGTGTTGAAGGACAACCTGGAGGTAGTGGAGCTCCTATAAGAAATCGATTTTAAATTTACATTAAAATGCGTTTTATATTTTATTTAGCAAAAAAATATATTTTCTCTAATGAATTTATAATGACTCGATTTACAAAAAGCGCACACGGAAAATATATTGTAAGTGGTAAAAGTTTTGATATGTTAATTGGCACTCGTGCTCAAGTTTGGCACGGTACAGCATTTAAAACTTCTGGAGGTCTTACAAAGAATAATATTATGCAAAATAAAAATGGTCGTATTGTTTCTAGAGCTAAACATACCAGTGCTAAAAGAGAGAACCGTTTAGTTAAGGCGGGTTATGGTACACAAAAAGGTAAATTTGGAGCTGTCAAGTTAAATGGTAAATCTATGCGAAAACATAACAGGTCTGATAAAGGCCGCCATCATAAGTCTCGCCGTCATGGAAAAAAAAGAGGAGGTTCCGTAAACTTTGCTCTAAGCCCAACTGATTATGATGGTGCTGGTGTAGGAACATCTGGCAATGCTGTTCAATTTGCTGCTGGAATGGGAAATTAAGTATTTAAATATTTAATAAAGTTAATTTAAATATTTAATAAAGTTAATTTAAATATTTAACAAAGTTAATTTAAATATATACATTGGTATCATAATTACATTCGCAACAACTTTTATGAAAATATATTTGTCCTTCATTATCACTAAGATTAACTCCTTCTTCAACCGCAATCATTGGATTTATTAATGCTCTTTTACCATTTTTTGTAATAATCCAATCGGGGTTATAATTAAGAGTATTAATATTTTCAAAGGCAAACTGAGGAGTGAATTTATTTAATAAAAATTCAGCATAATTTCTAGAAATTAAATACATTTGTGTACCCCAAATATCATCAGGATATAAATGATACATATATTCATTATTAATAGTAGCATTATTTAATACAGGAAAGTAATGATTATGGTGATAATTATTGTTGTCAATTTTATGATTTAATAAATAACCTAACATTAAAACATCTAATTCTAATTCATCAAAATTTTTAATAATACTTTCAATATCATTAGATATATTTTTAGAAATATAAATATCATCTTCACAAACAATACAATGTGTTTTATCTGTGTTCTCAAAAAAATCTTTCATACAATCTAAGTGTTGTAACATAATTGACCAAACACGCTTTAAATTAATATCAATATTATAATTAAGTCTGTTATCATTTGCGTGGACTTCTTTAATAAATATTGGATTAATGCCTACAGTATTAAATCTTTCTGTCATTCTAATTTTTCTTTCATCATTTTTATAATTTACAACGTATACATGAATATTCATTAATAAATAATATTATTAGTTTTTAAATGATTAAATATGAAATTAATATTATATATATATATAATATATATAATATATAATTATGAAAGCAATGTTGTTTATTATAATAGTTTTTATTGTTTCAGCATTATCTGATATAGCATTAAATTTATTAACAAGAAATTCATTAACAAAAGATTATAATTTAAAAATAATATTATCATTAATACCATATTTTAAAAATAAATCTATGATTAAATGTGCTGTGTATGCTGGTATAACAATTGTAATCGCATTATTAATAAATATTTTAATA
>Ga0075464_10001445_pt1 | contig 10703 bp, 9 predicted proteins | sample DEB19_08_DNA_5_FD_75068 | JGI IMG/M metagenome (GOLD analysis project Ga0075464, IMG submission 75068) | Aqueous microbial communities from the Delaware River and Bay under freshwater to marine salinity gradient to study organic matter... | ecosystem: Environmental > Aquatic > Marine > Coastal ...
ATCTTGTTCTTTCTTGTCTTGTTCTAAAACTTGCAATTGTTCATTTTGAACATTCAAAGTTTTTAAACGATCTTTTTTGTTATCACTTAATTGACCAATCTTAGTATTTAGGTCCGCCTGAGACATTCCAATAGCTCTAGCTTGTGCCTCTCTGTTTTGCCTATAGCTTTTTAAATAAGTAATACGCTTAACAGCATCATTAAAGCTTTTAGCAGAAAATAAGAAATTCAAATATTCATAGCCACTTCTTCCTTTATAAGAAAAAATAATGCTTTTTGCATATCTTGACTTTAGCGTGTCTAAGTCTTTATTTAATTTATGAACGTCCAATTGATTATTGTAAATAGCCGCATCTAAAATTTTAACCTGATTCTTTATCCCATTTACCAAGGCCTCTCTCTTTGCAATTTTGGCTCTAATCATAGCCAATTGCCCCAATGAACTTTTCTTATTTCTTTTAGTTTGCTCCAATAATTGATTCAACTCGTCAAGTTCCCTTCTGATTGATTGTTCCTGCTTTTGTAAATCCTCTCTAGACATGTTAGACTGAGCCGTGGCATTCAATGCAACAGCAACTATAAAAATCAATATCAGCGTAAACTTTTTTATCATATTCAGTTCAGTTTCAACAATTAATTTATCTTCTTTTTCCAGGTCTAGGAATTGCAAAGGTATATTTTAAAGGCTCATTAAAATTATACTCTTTTACTTCCATATGAATCACCAATTTCGACTTTCCACCAATACTAATATCCCTGTTTAGAGGAAATTGTGTTTGAAAAACAGGGGTATGCTGACTATAGGAAATATCGCAAGTCCTATGTTGATCAATGTCTATATCATCTAATTTTAGATTCAATACTTTGGTATTATCCTCATTTAAAATAATTAAGTTTTTAAACAACACGCCCAATAAACTTACTTGCAATTTCTCTTCGGTCTTTTTAAAAGAAGTCACTTTAGTGCTGTCCATAAAAATAGGATTGCCCACTATTAAATCCTGTAAAGTTTTAAAAGTAAAGGGTATTTTAACTACTTCTTGTAAATAACTTAATGGGCGTCGATCTATTTTTTTACTCAATGGGAAAACTAATGTTACACTGTCTCTTTTTATTAATGCCTTTAAACCAATTACGCCCATAGCACCTCTTATGGTTATATACATTGCAGTGTCTTTAGTTATACTAATATTAGCTATATAAGCATCTGCATTTTTTTCAGATTCATAGTCTACTTTGAATTTGGCATTCATTGTAACAAAATCTAATTTATGACTTGCAATTTTTTCTACTATATTATTAATAATAAGGGTTGAATCTATAACCACTTCCTTTTTAGAATAAGAACTATCAGATTTTGACAAAGCGTCTTGTATGATTTGTACTTTTTTTACGTTAGTACAAGCGCCTAATAATATGACTAGTATAAAAATGGAACCCTTAATTAATTTCATTGATATTATTGTTTTCCAGTATGACCAAATCCACCAGCGCCTCTATCTGTTTCATTCAACGCATGTACAGACTCAAAGTTTGCTTTTTCAATTTTTTGAAAAACAATTTGAGCTATTCTATCCCCGTCTTGAATGGTTTGAGTTTCGTTAGAAAGATTAATTAAAATAACTTTAATCTCCCCTCTATAATCTGCGTCAATAGTTCCAGGTGTATTTAAACAAGTTAACCCTTGTTTAATAGCTAATCCACTTCTTGGCCTCACTTGGGCTTCCATATTTTCAGGAATTTCCATGAACAATCCAGTTGGAATTAAAGTTCTCTCTAAAGGCTTTAGGCTTATATTATGAGACAAGAAAGCACGAATATCTACCCCAGAAGAACCATCCGTCGCATAATTTGGCAAAGGATGATGGCTGTTATTTACAATTTTTACTAAAATAGGCATGTACTGCAAATCTAGTAATAAATTAGAAGTAAAATATCGATCCGAATCTTAAGGTGTTAGAAAGTGGATTTTTTGTGAGTCCACCGCCAGAAGGAACTAAATATGAAATGTTAAATTTAGACTTTTGATATTGAAAACTAGTACCCACCGTGAAATACTGCATATTCCCTAAATTCTTATTGTTGTCAATAAAATAGCCTGCTCTCAAATGAAAACGATTAATATAGTTGTATTCAGCCCCTACTGATACTTTTAGTGACTCCCCAAGTGGCATACCATATTTATTGCTAAATGAATTAAACCAACTAGATATAACTGATTGAGAAAAATATTGATCCTTGAGTTCCGTGTAATTAGGAGCCGTTTCTTCAGGACTTGCAGGAACCATAAGTCTATTTACATCCACCCCAAATTCAATTGAATTCTCGTAATCTAACTTTGTCAGATATCCAAAGCCCAAGCCTATATTAGCAGGTATGAAATATTTATTTTTAGTTTCATTTGTATAGCTAATCTTACCTCCTAAATTAGATAATAATAAACCCACATGCAAACCGCTTAAGTCTTCATGCTGTTTGTAGAAAACACTAATGTCCCCTGCAACAGTATTACCTGCTCTATAATCTACATTATTACCAATAAAAGAACCAGTCACTAATCTAGAATGAATATATCTTAGCGTTACTCCAACACTTAATTTGTCGGTCACTAAAGTACTAAAGCCAAGATCGTAACTAAATTCAGCAGGTTTTTGTTCTGAAGTAGGCGTTCCATTCACATCCGAAAATTGAATATTACCCAAACTAAAGAAACGTAATGAACTATTGAAACTACTATTTTGACCTACTTTTTTATAATAACCAGCACTTGCTAAATATACGTCGGTTAATCCAAGGTCCTTTAACCAAGGTGTATAATTAATTAAGAATCCACTTGGCTCTTTTAAATAAGGAAGCTTTGCCGTATTTCCGAATAAGTCATTTGCTTCAGCAGACATTCCCAATGATAAATTTCCCATACCACCAGAACGAGCATCTGGAGAAATTAACATAAAAGGAACTGCTGTACTTTGAATTTTTATTGCATTTGTTTGTGCAATTCCAACTGTTGAATATCCTACTATATATATTATTAAAAATGTATAGAAAGCTTTTGATTTTATCATATAATTATTTATTGCAGCTTATAATGGTAAAGATACTTATTGCTTTACAGATATTTATAATTTGATAAGCTTATTTGATAAAACAACTCCTTCTTTTCCATTATTTAAGATAATTTTATAGAAGTAAAGCCCTGGCTCGATTGCAGCCCCGCCAATATTAAGGCCATCCCAGTCTAAAACTATTCTAGTAGATACAATTCTACTATCTAGTTTCTTTTCAAAAAGTTGATTTCCTTTTATATCATATAATTGCAAAATACACTGAATTGGTTCACTTGTAATATTCACATCAAAACTAAAACGAGTTTGATTGGTGAAAGGGTTTGGCGCATTTATTAAATGACTTGCCATTAACTTATTCGTATTTGGGACTTCAAAATAAATAGTATCCTTTGATCCATTACCTAATAAGTCCCATGCCTTTATAATGATTTCATGTTTACCTTCTGATAATTTCGGTAAACTATATTTTATCCAACCTTCATCATATTTGTTACTGACTGTACTATAATAATTATTTAAAACAATGGGAGATTTATAATCGCTGTCAATAATTACTTGCAAATCATGCCCCAAAGAATGACCAGAACTTTGTATCCCACTTGTATCCTTTAAATACACCAATAAATTAGTACTTGCATTTGCCCATCCGCCAGAAATAAAGTTGGTATCACTTATAAATGTTTTAATAGTAGGGCCTTGCTTGTCTAGTGACAAATTGCTTACTGAATTTTTAACGTAAATACTATCGCAAATACCTAGTGCATCCGTATTGGCATTATAGGCATACCATTGCATCCTTAGCGGTCCAGATTGTGATGACAATTCCATAGGTAAAACAAAATCAATAGTAAATACCCCTTTGTCTACGGTAGCTTTTCCGCGATACAATACTGTTTCCTGTGTTTTAATTTTTGTAATAATGCTATTAGATTGATTGCCTAAAGTAGATTTTTCTTGTACTGCATCAAATAATATAAAGTCAACTTCTCCCATAAAATCTGCCATAAGCACTCCTCCTGAAACTACCTTTCCAATTAAGTTGGACTTGATGCCGGTTTCTACACTGTCTTTCCCAGTAAATATTTTTTTGTTGATTTGAGAAAGCTCCACTTTTAATTTAGGCTTTAACAGGGATAATGCAGGGTCGCCCATTAAATTAAATTTGAAGGCATTTAAGTGGTCCCCATTTTGTGCCCAATTTTCCATTTTTGCATTTATCAATGCATGTCCAATAGTTGGGTATGCCCCATTCAGTTGGGGCACTAATAATTGCTGAATATATAAATCATTTATTTGTTTATTACTATACGCAAAAACTAGTCTGCTAGCAGAGACTAGACCAACAACTCCATTTTTATTTTGCATTAATGCTTCAAAACCAATTGGACTTAATTGAGGTTGATCAAATGGTGCAAAATCACAAGAAGCAGTAATGAATAAAGGAAGTGTGTTGCTATTATTCCATTGTGAAATTTCTTTTTCTGACACCACCGCTTCCTCTGCTAGTCTTAAGTAATTACCATGACCTGTATAATTCAAAATCAATGTGCCATTATTCACTGCCTGTTTAATGTCATTGTTAGCCAACGGATAAGTTGGTCCTGTGCTGCTAGCAACAGCAGGATATAGGTCTAAATAGTACTTCTGTTGATTCCAATCGGGCGCTTTTAATTTTAAATTTTGAGAAATAGATTCTGCATCCTGCAAGTGTAAATTATAATCTCCGTCATCCGCAATCCATGTAATTTGATTTTGCCAAGCCCCTTTATTATTGCCTGTTTGATAGGCAATAATTTTAGCAATTGCGGTGTCTGCTTCTGCTGCAGTTTTAGCAGGTATCCGTCCTACAGCAATCCCTAATTTCTTTATTGAGTTGGGGTAGTTTATGTCATCCCCTGTTTCTAGAATGGCATAAAAATCGTCCGAAGAATAGGTATTCAATATTTCGGTTGACGCCGCACTTTCAAAGGAAGGAATCTGAGTTGCCAAGTTAATTTTTCTTGAATTAAAATTTCCCATACCTAATAAAAGTAAATACTGTGGCGCTTTATAGCCATTTAAAGCTGCTCTATTTTGCAAGTATTTGATAAAATTTCTGATTGCAATGGGAGAAGCTTGACCTCCAGAGAATTCATTAAAAATAGACGCTGCACTTAGTACTGAAACTTTATAGCCATGTTTTGTTATATGAAATTGTTGTAGTTTTTTTGCTGCATTTTCGAAACTTGGTGCCGCTATAATAATATAATCTGTTTCCGGCAAGGAAGCTACATCTTGATTCAATATCGCAGCACTAAAAGTAGGCGTTTCATATGCCAACTGCTTTAATGCGAAGTAAGCTTGTGGATTTGAAATAACATCTTTAAAAGACGCAATTGAATTTTGTACTATTAATGAAATTGCAACAGGATTTAAAGCATTTGTAACATTCCAAACTACCGCTGAACTATCGGCTGCTGAAATATTATATTGAAATATAGATGTATTATTATTGTCACTTATAGCATTAAACCCAAAGGCATTTGTATAGGAAAAATCTAAATTAGACTTAGCATGTACCTCCATAAAATCAATCCATCCAGTACTATTATTGGAACCTGAATAATTAACATTTAAACTTATATTATTCAAAGTATTTCCAAAATCACTTTTATTTAAAACAGCCGCAAAATTGTCTACCACCAAATTTGCTGCAGCATCATATACAATTCCTGAAACTGGATTAACAGTTGTGGATTTTAATTTTATGTCATTTAGTTTTATATCGAATACTCCTGCAATTTGATAGCTTGAAGCTGCGTATTTAGTATTAAACTGTATTGGCTCATTCCAAATAATATTAGACAAATTGATTGGGTAGCTGATTGTTGCCAACTTTCCCGCTCCTATTCCCATTGGAAATCCAAACCAATCCTTTCCACTATTAAGCAAATTGCTTGTGTCTGTTTCAAATAACAAATGGCTTGTATAGTTGCCCATATTTTTTTGTGCTGTACCCGGATTTGAAATTTTTGAAATTCGCTTTCCATTTTCTCCTATTGTAACAAAATAATAAAGGGTATCCCCAATAGTTAATTTTTGATGCACATATTGTTGAACAGACTCCTCCCATTTCCATGCAATAGTTCCAGGCGCATAAAATAAAATATTATCTTTTTCATCCACTTGACCGTCCCCCCCGTCTTGAACTTCTATCGCAGATTCCAATAATCCAATACTTGGATTTTGAGGTACTTTTTCGTTTAAACTATCTAAATCAAAACCGAAAATTTGGATTTTATTAGCACTCAAAGGTAAAGCAAATCCCATGGATTGTAGTTGCCCCCCATTTAGTTTATAAATACCTTGCTTTGTGGTCCCAATTTTAACCCATTTCCCCTTGCTCAGTAATGCCGTCTGGGCCCATAAATTAGGTACCCAACAAATGACAATGAATAAAAAGCTTAAAACGACCCTTCTCATATCGTAAAATTAGGCTTTTACTAACATAAGAATCTTATTATTAGTGTCTAAATAACTGAAAAACGAGCTATATTCGCAGAGGAAGATTTTAATGATTTTGAATAAATATTTAAGATGAATTTTATAAATAGTATTTTATTGTTTTTTGCACTGTTGTTGATTGGTCCAAAACTATTATCAACAGAACAAAATAAGTCTAGTAATGCCGTTATTTTACCTACACAAAATAAGGACCCATATGCTGGTACTGTTCTTGTGCGCGGTGGCACTTTTTCTATGGGATTAGATGAAGAAAGTGTTATTGCCGATTGGAATAATAATATTAGAAGAGTTACTGTTAGTGCTTTTAGAATTGACCAATATGAAGTGAGTAATAAAAAGTACAGAGACTATACAAATTGGATAAGAGAGGTATACAAGCCTTTGAAAAATGATTCCATGTATATATCTTCTTTACCAGATACCTTAGTTTGGAAATCAGACTTGGCATATAATGAACCAATGGTAGAAGGTTATTTTAGATATAAATCTTTTAATGATTATCCTGTTGTAGGGGTTACCTGGGAACAAGCAAATGCATATTGCAGATGGAGAACTGATAGAGCGAATGAGTCTGCATTAAGAGCAAATGGACTAATCGACGCGAAAGCTCCTTATATGGGAAAGACACAAATTGATTACAACCAAGCAGACTCTGCAAGAAGAGCAAAACCAAATAGAAGAGCTTCAAATAGAAATTTAGACGACTATGTTTTAATTCCAGACTTCCGACTACCAACCGAAGCAGAATGGGAATATACAGCTAAGATATCTTCACAAAAACAAGGCGCTCCTGGTGAAAATGCACCAAGATCTGGGCCTAATTCTACTCATAAAGGCGCAACCATAAATCCATTAGACGCTCCATTCCCTTGGGCTACTACAGGCAATGAGAATATTAGATATAATGGAAACGGGAAAGGTAAAGAAAGCGGAGTAACTGGCATGTTTAAGGCAAATTTTAAAAATGGTTCAGGTGATTATATGGGGATGACAGGAAAAGCAAATGACGGTGCTGCATTGCCAAGTAGAGTGGATTCCTACAATCAAAGTCCTTTAAACATTTACAATATTAGAGGAAATGTAAACGAATGGGTTATGGACATTTACAGGCCTATGAGTAATATAGATATGGATGATTTTAACCCCTATAGAGGCAACACAGTTTTAGACGGCGACGATGCTAATACTGCTAGTTATGAAACAGGCGTAACCACTTTGATTTCAAATAAATCAAGAGTTTATAAAGGTGGGGGTTGGAAAGATGGAATATATTGGTTGAACCCCGGAACAAGAAGATTCTTGGACCAAGACAAGTCAACTAATAATATTGGATTCAGATGCGCTATTTCTGCTTTTGGCATGGATAATTCAAAACCAATGAGCTCCGAATCTAGCACTGGTCCATTTAATTGGATTAAAAATCTTTTCAAAAGAAATTAATGAAACTAAGAATTGGATCTGGAATAGATTTTCACCAACTAGTGGAAAGTAGAGACCTTTGGATTGGTGGTATTAAAATACCGCATACTAAGGGCGCATTAGGACATAGTGACGCAGACGTTTTATTGCATGCAATATGCGATGCTTTACTCGGGGCGTTAAGCCTGGGTGATATAGGCACTCATTTTCCAGACACGGATAATTCTTTTAAAAATATTGATAGTAAAATATTACTAAAAAGAACTTTGGATTTGATTACAGCAAAGGGCTACCATATTATAAATATTGACTCTTCCCTGTGCTTGGAAGCACCAAAAATTAAACCTTATGTTTTAGAAATGCAGCATTGCATAGCTACTATTTTAGGGATAGAAGATGATGCTGTTTCTATTAAAGCTACGACTACCGAAAAAATGGGATTTGTTGGAAGAGAAGAAGGTTTAGTAGCCTATGCGACTTGTTTATTAGCTGCTAACTAATTTTATGCAATTACCTTCTATTGTTTACTTATACGATATTTTTAAAGCAAACCCTAGTGTACAAACTGATACCAGGAAACTACAAAAAGGTGACTTATATTTTGCTTTAAAAGGCCCCAATTTTAATGGAAATTTATTTGCTATTGCCGCATTGGAAGCTGGTGCAGCTTTTGCTATTGTTGACGAACTTATTCCTAATAGTGAAAAATGGGACACTAAAATTTTACAAGTTCAAGACAGTTTAATTTGTTTACAAGCCTTAGCGAAATTTCATAGACAACAATTAAATATTCCCTTCATTGCTATCACAGGTAGTAATGGAAAAACAACCACTAAAGAATTAGTTTCCACTGTATTAGCAAGTCATTTGATAACGTATACAACTCAAGGAAATTTAAATAACCATATTGGCGTGCCGCTTACTTTGTTAAGTATTAAAACTGATGCTCAAATTGCGGTCATTGAAATGGGAGCGAATCACTTACATGAGATTGAACAGTATTGTAGTTATACCTTACCTACACATGGCTTAATAACCAATTGCGGAAAAGCACATTTAGAAGGCTTTGGGTCGGAAGCAGGTGTTAAAAAAGCAAAAGGAGAACTGTTTGATTTTTTAAGAGCTCATAATGGAACCGTTTTTATAATGAGTGACTATGATTATCTAAATGAAATGAGTAAGGGAATAGCGGAAGTGATTTCTTATGGATCTGCTAGTGGAAATTTGCAAGGAAGCGCCGAGGACCAAAATGGAATGCTTTCAGTTGTTTTTTCAAAAGGATACGAAGGCCCTATTCATACCCAATTAGTAGGTGCTTATAATTTACCGAATGTATTAGCAGCAGTTGCTATTGGCCAATACTTTAAAGTTCCAGACCAAAAAATAAAAGCCGCAATAGAATCCTACACGCCTACTAATAGCCGCTCTCAATTACTACAATGGAATGGGAATACTGTTATTCTAGACGCATACAATGCCAACCCTAGTAGTATGAAATTGGCAGTGGAAAATTTTGCTAAAATTAATTCAGATAAAAAAATTATGTGTTTGGGTGGAATGAAAGAACTAGGCACAGAAAGTTTGCAAGAGCATCAAGCACTTGTGGCGTATATGGAACAATTTAATTGGAAACAAGTAGTACTTGTAGGGGGAGATTTTAAAAACTGCCAACATAATTACTTGTATTTTGAAAATGCCATTGAAGCTAAGTTGTGGCTTCAAAGTCAAGCCTACAAACAACACCATATCCTAATTAAAGGGTCTAGAGGTATTCAAATGGAACAGCTAATTGCACCGTAGTATATTGCCATTAATTATCTTTACCTTTGCCACATGAGTAACTTTTTATTAAGCGTTCTAAATAATCGCTGTCCAAGATGTAGAGAAGGCAAATTATTTGTATCAAATAACCCCTATAAACTTTCTGAAATTACAAAAATGAATGACCAATGTCCAGTATGTGGTCAACCAACTGAAATTGAAGTAGGGTTTTATATTGGTACTGGTTATGTGAGTTACGGTTTAACAGTGGCTTATTTTGTTTCCTCCTTTGTCGCTTGGAAAGTATTGATAGGAATGACATTCGACTTAGACGACAACCGTATTATTTATTGGTTATTTAGTTCCATTATTTTACTTGTTTTATTACAACCCCTATTCATGAGACTCTCTAGAGCCATTTGGATAGCCATGTTTGTTTCATATAATAAAAACTGGAAGAACGAGCCATTGGAATACAATGAGCGAATGGACGAGCATATGAAGGAGATGTAAGAAATTAAAAAAATATTCTTTCATAAACTCCAGGTTTTTGTAGATTTGCAACCCATAAAGAGAGGTGTCCGAGTGGTTTAAGGAGCACGCTTGGAAAGCGTGTATACGGCAACGTATCGGGGGTTCGAATCCCTTCCTCTCTGCAAAGCCTATCACGAAAGTGATAGGCTTTTTTAATACGAAGTCGCGAAACAAGCTTGCTTGATTGAGCGGATAAGTATTAAAAAAGCTAAAATCAAACTTTGTTTGATTTTGAAAGGCTTTGGTAAAAGAGAACTTTTGGGATGATGGCGAACGAAGTGAAGCCTTCATCCCAACTATTTAAGACAATGTCATAAAGCTTGCTCGAATATCGAAGTAGGGTAATAAAAAAAACAAGGTGCGAAGCAACTTGGTTTTAATAATTCCTTTTAGCTCCCCCACCCAGGGAACACCGAGC
>Ga0075464_10001446_pt1 | contig 10703 bp, 13 predicted proteins | sample DEB19_08_DNA_5_FD_75068 | JGI IMG/M metagenome (GOLD analysis project Ga0075464, IMG submission 75068) | Aqueous microbial communities from the Delaware River and Bay under freshwater to marine salinity gradient to study organic matter... | ecosystem: Environmental > Aquatic > Marine > Coastal ...
ATTGCATTGGGCAAGAAACATTTATCATTTCCGGCATCAAATATTTTGGTGCCATCTGTATTTTTTATAAAATAATGATAAGTGATTTTTTCAATGTCTTTGTAGTCGCTTAAATTTAAATGTAAAACCCAATAGTCGTCATTCAAATAAACTAATGGAACTGCCTGTTCAATAGCGTTGTTACCTAACAGGGCATGTTCACCATATATGTATATGCCTTGACCGAAACTAGTCTTGTATTTTAAATGAAAACTTACCTTAATGGACGCTTCTTCCTCTTTTACTTTTTTCTTAGGCATAGCCTTAGCTGGTTCTATTGGGGACATAGTTCTTAATTGCAATTCAATCGTTTATAAAATGTTAAAGCCGGAATAAAGATAAAAAATAGTGTGTATAAAAAACACATTAATAGAATTAGTTCAAATATTGTAAATTGTATAGTGTTATTTTGTGTATATCACTAATTATCAATACTTTAGATACTGAAATGAATAAAATTGTAATCTATACCGACGGTTCTTCAAGAGGTAATCCTGGTCCAGGTGGATTTGGTGCAATTTTAATGTGGGGTCAGAAAGTGAAAGAGTTGTCTGAAGCATTTCGCAAAACGACGAATAATAGAATGGAATTATTGGGTGTTATTCGAGCCTTAGAAGCCCTAAAAACCAAAGAACTTCCTGTACATATATTCACAGATAGTAAATATATAGTTGACTCAGTGGAGAAAAAATGGCTTGACAATTGGATCAAGACCAATTTTAAAGGAGGAAAAAAGAATAAAGATTTATGGATGCAATACCATGCATTAGCAAAATCTTTAAAAATTCAATTTCATTGGGTGAAAGGTCATGCGGACAACCCTTACAATAATAGATGTGACGAGTTAGCTACCCTAGCTGCCGACAATGGTCCATGGGAAATAGACACAGCATACGAAGCTATAGCTGAATAATTAGATCGCTTTAAACTTAGGAACCATTAAACGGAACGCTCCGAATAATACTGCACCAAATACTAAAGTTCCTGCAACACTATTTGGGTAAAACGGCAATCCGTCAACCATAGTTTGCATACAACCAGCTAAAGTATATGCGTGGTGATACCCACCACCAGAAGCCCATACAATAAAGTTAGATGCTAAAAAATAAACGGTTGGTGCTGCTAAAAAACTAGCAATATATTTTGAAAGACGATTGCTTTGTAATCCAAAACCAAAAATGGTAGTACCCGCAATTAAAATATAGTTGATGTATTGACCTTCGTAAAATCCTTGAATACTTGTTAAATGATTCATGAATAAAACCTGATATAATAAATCAGAGATGAACATGGAAATTAAAGGCAACAAAAACGCATATTGTTTTTGTTTTGCAAATAAAGAACCTCCAAATAAAGCAATAGCAATTTGTGGTGCGAATCCTACTGGACGACCAGGCAACACTCTATAAATTGCACTAGAAGCAATCATTATAACTAAGGCTAAAATTATTTGTTTGTTCAATTTCATAAAACGCAGTTTTCTATTTTAATTTATAGGTTTAAAGAAATCGATTATTCAACTAACCAATACCTTTAAGCCGGAAACAAAAATAAGGCATTAAGGTGTTAGTTGACAGTATCAATTTTCCTCAAATGTGAATAACCTCTATGGAACGAAGGATTTGAATGCAACAGCATCCAAGTTTGCTTCTATTTGAATAGTTTGTCCAGCCACTAACATGGCTACCTCACCGGCTTTCAGCGTAATATTATCAATTTTTAGTTCTCCCTCTGTTACCAATAACATTTCTAAAGACATGGGTGAAATTGTGTAAGTTTTACCCTGGCTAATAGCTATTTTACTTAAACCAAAATCTGGTACAGGACAAGGATACAACGTTTCAAACTCATTCATTAAAGATCCTTTTAAAATATTTGGATAAGTAGGTATGAATTTTACATGCTCAATAAGCTCCTTAATGTCAACATGTTTAGGTGTTAGTCCTCCTCTTAATACATTATCACTATTAGCCATTAATTCTATATTCTGCCCTTCCAAATAAGCGTGTAATAAGCCCGCACCTTGAAATACTCCTTCATATTTTGAAACATGTACAATGTTTAAAATATAGATAGAGAAAATACCTTTATCAATTCCAGTATCAGGCATGACACCATTATAATATTTATTTGCCCACCAATGCGGATGTGATTTGTCCACTTCACCTCTTTTAACAGCAGCAATTGCATCCATCATTAAAGGTTTTAAAATCTTATCTGAATCTTCCAAAGACAACTGCATAAAAAAACTATACAATCCTTGAAAGTCCACCCCTCTAAAATGATCCATTAAAGGATTAAAATAAAAATATTCCTGTAACCTTGTCTCTAATAATTCCGGCGCTAAAAAGCCATGTAAAAGCCAGAAATCACTTAAGGCGACCATTATTTCTGGCTTATGATTTTGGTCTTTGTAATTTCTATTAAATGCGTCTAAACTTATGCCTGCAGCTTCTTCTCTTTCAAATCCAATTACTGCGTTTTGTTTACTTGGATGTACTTGTATGCTTAACATTTTTGCAACATCCAATACTTTAAAAAGATAAGGCAATGCTCCAAATGCTGTATTTGTATTTGTTCCTAATAACTCAATTGGATTGGTCCGAATAAATTGATCCAATAACTGCTCACCCGTTTCTGTTTGTATTGTAGAAGGTGCCGAGATATGAGCCCCCATCCAATACTCTGCAAAAGGAACTTGACTCGCATTTTCCACTCCCATTAAATTAGGAATAAAATGGCTTCCACCCCAGTCATAATGCCTATGTATTCCTTGTAATTTATACGCTTTTTGCATGTGTTAAGAAGACTTATGTTTATACTTATTATTCAATTATTACACGAAATTAATGAAAGATATGAACAATAAAGATACTGGCTTTTTTGGCGAAAATATGGCTGCAAGCTATCTAGTCAATTTAGGGTATGAAATCATTCACCGTAACTGGCGTTACAAACATTTGGAAATAGACATTATCGCATGCAAAAATGGGAAGCTCCATATAGTCGAAGTCAAAACCAGAAGCGGCACTTAATTTGGCTACCCCGAGCAAATGATTAGTTTACAGAAAATGCAGTTTTTAAAAAATGCGGCTGCTCATTTTCAATACCAAAACCCACAATGGAAATGGTTACAATTTGATGTAATAGCAATTTATAAAAACACCAATAACGAATGGGCTCTAGATTATTTTGAAGACGTGTACTTTTAGAAGATACTGGCGTTGATTATCCAATTAAATCTTTCATTCTCTCCACCATTTTATAAGTTGCAGGACAGTATTCTACGTTTTGCTTATGTACATGTATATACTCCGTCATTTTCTTCTTATTTAAATGAGGGAATCCCGCACAGTCTGCAGGTCTTACTTCGTAAATGCTACACATGTTTGTTTTTAAATTCAAGAACTGACAAGGTCTTAACTTATTCAACCAATCTTTGTCTTTCTTGTCATACTCCAACCACTCTTCTGTAAATGCTTTTGGAGTTGTATTTAAATGTGCCGATATTCTTTTGATATCTGTTTTAGTAAATGTGGGGCTCATTGTTTTGCAACAGTTTGCACAACTTAAACAATCAGTTTCTGCCCAAACTTGTGGGCTCAGATATTCTGCCAAATTATCTAAACCCTTTGGCGCTCTCTTTTCTAATTTTGTTAAAAAAGATCTTAATTGTTTTGCGTTACGACTAACTTTCTGCTTAAATGACCTTAAATTTACTTGCATATGGAGATGAATCAGACGCGAATTAAATTCATTATCCGTTAACTATCAAATATTTTACAAAATAGACATGCACTGGGACAGCTATAAAAAGGGATTCAAAGCTTTTCTTCAACTTGAAAAGTCACTCAGTGCACACTCAGTAGAAGCCTATTTACGTGACCTAGACAAGCTATCCACTTTTTTGTATGACGAAGTTGGCTCCATTGGTCCTTCGGAAGTTACCATTAAGCACTTACAGGATTTTATACAATTCATTGCAAAATTGGAGATGGCACCCACATCTCAAGCACGGATCATTTCTGGAATTAAGTCTTTTTTTAAGTACTGCTTATTAGAGCAAATTTGCACTATTAACCCAACCACCCTTTTGCCATCTCCCAAAACAAAGAGAAAATTACCAGACGTTTTAAGCTTTGAGGAAATTGAACAACTAATAGGTGAAATTGATTTGAGTAAGCCTGAAGGGGGCAGAAATAAAGCAATCCTTGAAACCATGTATAGTTCTGGCTTAAGAGTTACAGAAGCTATTACGCTTAAAATATCTTGCTTGTATTTAGACGTAGGATTTATTCGTGTTATTGGAAAAGGCGACAAAGAAAGATTGGTACCCATTGGAACCGACGCTATAAAATATATAAAGTTATACAAGGATACCATTAGGGTGCACCAAACACCTGCTAAAGACTGCGAAGATATTTTATTCTTGAATAATCGTGGCAAGGGTTTAAGCCGTGTGATGATTTTTTATATTATAAAGGACTTAATCCAAAAAACAGGTATTAAAAAGGCTATCTCTCCGCATAGCTTTAGGCATTCATTTGCAACACATTTAGTAGAAGGTGGCGCAGACCTTAGAGCCGTACAGGAAATGTTAGGTCATGAGAGTATTACCACCACCGAAATATACACCCATATTAATAGGGAATATTTAAGAGATACCCTAGACCGCTTCCATCCCGCTTTTCATAAAAAGTAAGCTACCCTATCTTTTACCAAAATTCAACTGATTCAACAAAATTGGTTTAGATTTGTTATTCTAAAAAACCAACCATAAATGAAAAAAATACTAATTGCTTTAACAAGTATTATCTGTTTACAAGCAACAGCTCAAATTAAAATGCCAGCTGCTAGCCCTACTCAAACTTTAAGTCAAGAATTTGGCTTAGGAAAAGTTGACATTGTTTATTCAAGACCAGGTTTAAAAGGACGTACTGCTTTTGGAGAAGGTTCTTTATTAGCACCTAACGGTATAGTTTGGAGAACTGGAGCAAATAGCGCAACTAAAGTTACCTTCTCTGACCCTGTAACTATTGGCGACAAAACTTTACCTGCAGGATCATATGGCTTATTCACTATTCCTGGAGCTACAGAATGGACGGTAATTTTTAACACTAACTCTAAAGGTTGGGGTAGCTTTGAATATAAAGAAGCTGAAGACGTAGTTCGTATTAAAGTTAAACCAGAAACAACAAGTACTAGTACTGAAAATTTCACTATTAATTTAGACAATATCACTGCAGAATCTGCGCATATCTGTTTAAGCTGGGCAAAAACAATGGTTTGTATTCCAGTAAAAACTGACATTAAACCTACTATCCGTAAGCAAATTGCAGAAGCAACAACTAGTGCTGTAGTTAATCCAGCTGCTTACCAAGCTGCTGCAAACTTTTATTTTGATATAGACAAAGACTATGATAAAGCTTTGGTGTATGTTGACAAAGCAATTGCTAATAATGCGAGTGCTTATTGGTTGTTCTTATTAAAGGCTAAAGCTCAAAAAGAATTAGGAGATAAAAAAGGTGCAAGAGCAAGTGCTGAAGCTTGTATTAAAATGGCAGAAGCTGGAAAGAATGCTGATTATGTAAGATCTGCACAAGAATTGATTAAAAGTTTGTAATACATCTTTTGGTGTAATTTATAACCAATATTTTAAAAATGAGTCTGCTAACGTGGACTCATTTTTTTTGACTATTTTTGAAACTCAAGCGGAGGTGGCGAAATTGGTAGACGCACTACCTTGAGGTGGTAGCGCTCATAAACCGGGCGTGGGAGTTCGAATCTCCTCTTCCGCACAAACATTATTAATATGTCTAACTATACTGTTTCCTGTCCAAAATGTCAACACAGTTTTGAACCTACTGATGCTATCAGAGAAGAGGTTGAAAAAGAGTTACGTGGTAAAATGACCGATTGGCAAAAGAAAAAAGAAGAGGAAACCAACCAATTATTAGAAGCACAAAAAATAAAGATTCAAACAGAATTAGGCGAACAGCTAAAGAAAAATTTAGCTTCTGAATATGAGCATAAAATAAAAATTATGCAAGAGAATGAATCTAATATGTCCAAACAAGTAAATGAGTTTAGACAAAACGAATTAGAGTTTTTGAAAAAGGTTCAAGCAATTCAAGACAAAGAAGCAGAATTAGAATTAGAACTACAAAGAAAATTAAATACAGAAAGAGAAACTTTAAAAATACAAATTCAAAAAGAAGAAGCAGAACGTGTATCCTTAAAAGACCAAGAACATTCCTTAAAGGTGAAGGAATTAGAAAAACAAATTGAAGACCAAAGGAAATTGGCCGACGAAATGCGCCGTAAAGCAGAACAAGGTAGCATGCAAATGCAAGGGGAAGTACAAGAACTATTATTAGAGGAACTATTAAAATCTAATTTCCCATTTGATCATATCTCGGAAGTTGGGAAAGGTGTTAGAGGCGCAGATTGTATTCAAACAGTTAGAACTAGTCTTGGCCAAGAAGCGGGAAAGATTATTTATGAAAGTAAAAGAACTACTGCATTTGCTGCCGAGTGGATAGAGAAATTAAAAGCAGACATGCGTAGTCAAGGAGCAGACATTGCAATTATTGTTACGCAAACATTCCCTAAGGACATGGATCGTTTTGGCGAAAAGGACGGCGTATACATTTGCTCTTTCCAAGAAGTAAAAAGCGTTGCCCTCCTATTAAGAAACGCTATTTTAAAAATACACGAAACCAAAAAGAGCCAAGTTAATAAAGGCGATAAAATGACTTTATTGTATGACTACTTAACTGGCAACGAATTTGGTGAACAGTGGAAAGCCATTGGTGAAGGTTTTAGACAAATGCGCCATAGCATTCAGAAAGAAAGAGATGCCATGGAAAAACTTTGGAAGTCACGCGAAAAGCAACTTGAAAAAGTTTTACTTAACGCAATGCACATTAAAGGTTCCATTGAAGGCATAGCAGGCTCAGACACTATCCACCTAGATTTTCTTGACGAAGACGAAGTACTTGGAATAGAAGAATAATTTATTCCTTTACAAAGTCTAATGCGCGTAAATGTGGGGCTAATAATTCTTTTAACTCGAACATACTACTCTCATTATAATTCCCATGTATATACTCGGTAACTGCTTTAGCATGCTTAGTTAACTGATTAAAATGTCCAGTTGTCTTTTTGGTGCCCAAAACAAATAATGGCAGTTTTGGATACATATTTAATACCGCACCCAATGATAGATCAATATGGTGCAAGAACTTGTTAACTAGTATTTCCTTATGTTCAGATGGATCGGAAAACTTACCTACTTTTTCTGGCATATCTCTTTCATATGCTTCTAAAGAATCGGAACTGTTCAATTTAATTTTCTCAAAGTTTACTTTATCATATAAGTAAAGATTCACCTTTTTAGAGCTTAATAATAAAACTAAGTATTTGTATTTATTGTCGTTAGGCATAATTTGATATTTATTGTTATTATAAAGTGACAATAAATTTAATCACGCAACAATGACATTGGTCATATTTTTTGACGACCTATCTCATACAATTAAATAGGATCATTTTATACAAGTAACACAAACAAAGTCTTCCTCGAAATAGAAATTTAATTGCACTTTAATAGAAGTCTCTTTGTGCTTAATGAATGCAGGTACTTCGCCAATATCCCCTTCTGCTAGGCCTTCTATCATAAAATGTTCAGAAAAATCGATTCCATTTTGCTCAAACATTTTATACATCGCTTCTTTGGCCGCCCAATAAAATGCCAATTGTTTTAATTGTTTTTCTGGAGCAAGACTGTCCACTAATTCCTTCTCGCTCTTATGTAAAAACTTATGCGCCACTTTGGCAATTCTTTCATGAATTATCTCTATGTCCATGCCTATTGGATGTGTATCACTTACCGCCACCGCTGCATATCCTTTACAATGGGATAAAGAAAAATGAAAACTTCCTCCAGGAATCCAGGGCTTCCCATTGGGCGCAATTTCAATTTTATCCAATTCCATTTCTGGCATCATCATTTTTAACAGCCATCTTGCTGCTAAATGCTGAATCTTCCTTTCTGGATTCTGGATATCAACTAACAATTCCATCTCCTCTTCAAAATAAGAAAGTGGCTCTTGGATGGCCCAAATGGCAAAATGATTGGTCTCGTTAATATTTTGTTGATAAAAGAAAGGCATAGAAAAAAGCTTTGAGTTAGATTGCACCGCGGTTTGAAGCCACAAATTTAACACAAATACACAAAGATGATTTTATCTGACAAAAGAATATTGGAAGAAATTGAAAAAGGGACAATTGTAATTACTCCTTATGATCGTAAAGACTTGGGTAGTAATAGCTATGATGTGCATTTAGGCAAATGGTTAGCTACTTATGACAACCATATTTTGGACGCAAAAGCGCACAATACAATTACCTATTTTGAAATTCCTGATGAAGGTTATGTGTTGGAACCTACTGGATTTTACCTTGGTGTAACTTTAGAATATACCGAAACGCATGCGCATGTACCATTTTTAGAGGGAAAATCTTCTACAGGCCGTTTAGGTATTGACATTCATGCTACTGCAGGTAAAGGGGATGTAGGTTTTTGTGGTAACTGGACTTTAGAGATATCTGTAAAGCAACCTGTTCGAATTTATAAAGGGATGCCAATTGGACAATTAATTTACTTCCCAGTAGAAGGTGAAATTGAAGTTAGTTATAACCAAAAGGCGAATGCTAAATATAGTGGTCAACCTGACAAGCCTATTGAAAGTATGATGTGGAAGAATCAATTTTAAGGAAACTTACAATTTCGAACTTTTTATAAATGATGTAGCTTTCTATAAGCAATAGCCCATAATAGTACCTCATTATAACTGTCAATACCTTTGGCTTGTTTATTCCATTTTAAAAACTGGTCATACATTTTTTCAGAACCTGGAATGCGTTTAGATTCCCTTGCCAGGAAGAATGCCCTTATTTCCTGCCTATCTTTTAATACTTGAGGTGATAATAAGGTCTTATTTCTTGCTACAACTTGCTTCCATTTATTAAAATCGCCTGTTTTTGCAATAAGCAGCAATTGTGCTTGTTGGCTATAACTAAATAGTTCCAACTGCATGGCATACTTAAACAAAGGGTCTTTAGATTGTGTAGCCAATACAAAAGCGATAAAATTAGCTTCTGTTTCGGAAGCATAACCCAATTGATGGGCAATCTCATGACAAACTGTAAATGGCTGAACTAAAATGGGAAGATCGGCACGTATGATAGCTTCTCCTGTTATGGGTTCATAAAATGCTAAATACCCAATATAGTCCCCCCATTTTGGAAAAACTGCTAATTTCAAATTGGGTTGCTGATAGCGTAAAAATGGATACTCATTTGAAATGTTTTTATACTCCAAAATGGATCTATCGATTATGGATTTTAAATTTATTTTTGAAAAATTACTGTCAAGTACCCCATAATTCGATTTTAGGCTGTCTATCAACTGTTCCCTTGTATTATTTAATTCTGTTATAAGACTTAGCGACAATTGGTCCATTTCCTGCGCTGAGTAGTTAGCTGATACCGTTAAATTAAATTGCTTTGCAGGGTTAGATTGCGAATAGTTGAGCCCCCAAATAAGCTGAAAAACGACATATACTTGTACCATCCAAAAGCTGAAGCTTATAACTAGTGACTTCCAGAAATGGTTAATTTTATTGGAAATTTTAATTGAGTTAAAATATAATAAACACTTGATTATCAAATATATAGTTAAGATTATATAAACTAATTCTCCAATGGCTATTGGCAATAAAGCAGTTATCATTCTCATGCCCAAGGCCATATATTTAAATAAACCTTTGGTATAATATTGGCCTATAAAGTCTGGGAAAAAACTAGCAATAAAAAGGGCTAAAGCAATACTCCCCCAAGCGAGCCAGCTGATTGTTTTTATACCCTTTGGACTTCTATTTTTCGAGCTATTTACCATGAAATTATTTATACCGTTAAAATTAGGATAAACTTTGTCTTTTCATTGGATTTTAGTAACTTTGCCGTCCCTTAAAGTACGGATATGGGCCAAAATAGAACTTTTGAAATACCATTCGTGGGGCTAACCTACGGATTACATGAGTTCAATTACCGTATTGAGGATAAGTTCTTTGTGGATTTTGGTGTTCAGGAATTCAGTAATTGTGATACAAATATCAAGCTTGTCTTGGATAAGCATCAAGGTTTTATGCAATTACAATTCGACGTTGATGGAACTATAGAAACCATTTGTGACCGTTGTGGTAATCCCCTGACGGTTCAATTATGGGACGAGTTTAAACTAATAGTTAAGCTGGTTGATGATCCGGACACTATGAACAGTCAAGAAGAAGATCCTGATATTTACTACATTGATCGCAATGATAGTCATTTGTCAGTAGCCTCTTGGATATATGAATTCATCATTTTGAGTATCCCTTTACAACATGTGTGTAAGGAAAATGAAAAAGGTGAATCTACTTGCGATCAGAAGTCATTGGAAGCGCTTTCTAAATTGAAAGGTGCCCCTTTAGAGGTGAATGACAAGCATATATGGAAAGGACTAGATCAGTTTAAAGCATTGGGTAGTGATGAAGAAGAGGACGCGAATGCGTCTGATGTTGAAGAGGATTAAAATAGAAGATTTTGAAATGGTTGAATAA
>Ga0075464_10001447_pt1 | contig 10701 bp, 12 predicted proteins | sample DEB19_08_DNA_5_FD_75068 | JGI IMG/M metagenome (GOLD analysis project Ga0075464, IMG submission 75068) | Aqueous microbial communities from the Delaware River and Bay under freshwater to marine salinity gradient to study organic matter... | ecosystem: Environmental > Aquatic > Marine > Coastal ...
AGGTCGCGTTCGTGCCAGTTCCGGGGAAGCCTTCACCGCGCAGTTCGAAAGCAGTCGGTGAACCGTCCACGAGGCCAAGATTCAACGTCTGATTCGGCGCGGTTCCGGTAACCGACGCGGTAGGCGTGCCACCAGACGGAACCTGCGAAACAGTCCCGACCGTGAGCGAGTTTGGTGGGCCGGGTGCGCCGGGTGCGCCGGGTGCGCCAGTTTTCAAAGTCAGGTCGAGCGTCTGGTTAGGACTTGCGCCAGTGATTCTGGCCGCTGGCGTAGCACCCTCAGTAACAGTACCGATGGTGAGCGTGTTGGGTGGGCCGTCACCGCCGACAACCACGCCAGCGTCCAAAGTCGAAGCGTCCGCGCGCGTCAGAATCAGATGATCCGACACGACAGCCGCAGAGGTGATCGTCAACGAACGCGCCTCGTCCACAATCGCAGTCCAAAGATCAGGAATCGTCATTGGACGGCCAGCCTGCTGCGGAACGTCGATCAAGTCCTCAAGGCGAACCGGCGAAGTGCCAGAAGGGAGGAACACTGGCCCGATCTGAACAGCCGACTTCCGCGCCGAGTTCACCGAAGCCGTCAACCGGAAGATGTAACCATGAGTGTGAGCCGCGCCACCGTCAACGTCAATCGGTGCGCCGTCAGACGTTTGCCAGCCGGGAAGATTAGTCGCCGGAAGCGTCACCGACAGGTCGGCAGAATGAGGCGCGACCGACGAAACAGTCTCAGTGAACGACGAGAAACGATCCCCCGTAGCCGTCCACACAAGCCCCTTGAAGATCGTTCCAGCCGCAGACACCGCCGTCACTTCGACAGTCAGGGAAACGTCATCACCGGACTCGATACCGACAGCAGGCCCAGCCAGAACCTCGACCGTGGTCATTGGGAAACTCATTCTTCCTCCTTGAAATCTTGCATAGCCGAAACAACCGAAAGGCCGACAGCCAGCGCCAACGTCACCGAAGCGAGCAACGCGCCGACCAGCAGGCCGATCAGGAAAATCATGAGAGCGAAGGCGAATCGTCACCAACGTAACCCGAACCGACCGACGTCAAAATCGAAACTAGCCCAGCCAGCCCAGCAACCGACGCCACCTGAACCCAGTCCACCGCCAACAAGCCCGACGAATTACCCACCAGCAACGCCACCGACGTTTGCGCAACAGTCTTGACCGCACGCTCGCACGCATCCGACCAGAACGACTTCTTTACCAAAAAACTCATCTTCCTACCTCCTATTTCGGAAACCGAAGCTTGAAAACAACACCAGGATGAACCGCATCAGACGCGCCGTGAGAATCAACCTTCACCTGGGTGAACTCGACCGACGCGCCCCCGAAACCACGATCTAGCCGATAAGACTCAGGCGTCGCCGTCGACATGCAGGCATCCGTGTACCCGGCAGATTTCATGACTGGCCCGACCTCATCAACGCGGCCGCGAGACAACGCCGGACTATTCCAATCGCCAAAAAACAAGCGCCGATTATCGGGGAACTGTTGCGCCGACCACGCCAACAGCGCGCGAGTTTCTTCCTTCCGCGCCCAACCAGCCGTCAACTCCCAAGACAGATGCGCTGCAACAATGTTCACTCGCTTACCCTCAGTAGCGTGCGTGAACTTACGCGCCACGGCCTTCTTCTTCGACCTCCCAAGCGTCGCCCCAACCGCAGGCCCAGCAGGAATCCAGCGCCCGCGCCGATAGAAAATGACTCGACCGCCGTTACGTGCACCCTCGACATACTTACTTTTCAGAAGCCGCGCGAACCCTGGGCGCTGCCGCGCATACAGCTCCGTGACGACCACAAAGGAAACGTCAGTACCGAGAATGTGAGCCGCCAAGACTTTCGACCTCGACGACCAACCCGCCTTCTTCGAAGCCGCATTTTGAACATATGCGGACGTCTCAAACCAATCCACCTTGACACCCTGGCGCGCCTTCGCCCACTTGATACCGTCCTCCCAGGACCGTTTCGACAGCGGGCGCGGCCCATCATCCCTGCCCCCACGACCGCCACGACCTAAACCATTGAAGCCGCCGTCAACAGCAGTGATCTGATACCGCGCTGGAGCATTATGCGGACAGCCGCGCAGAACACCGTGAGCGTGATCCATGAACCCTTGATTCCGTGTTCGGTGCCAAGTGGCGTCCGCGCCCATCTGCCGGGCAACATTGATCGCCTTACGCGAAAACTGGCCCAGGTCGAACGCGCCGCCCTTTGCGTGAGTGCCGGCAGACGCGCTAGCGTGACCGGTCAACTGGTAAACGTCAAGATTGCGTTTGATGACACCAAGGCGAAGCAGCTCGGCCTCGTAAACCGGCAGCCATTTCGCCAAACACGAGCAACAATTGTGACCTCGAAAAGAACTCATGCGACCGCTCCATTCATGTAAAGCGTGACCAGCGCGAGGCCCAAGCTGCCTGCGCCGATGATGACTGACGCGACCGCCCACCAGGGAGCACGCGACTGCTTTAAGTCAGAAATCTCGGCCTCGACCCATTCGATACCCTTCTCGTACTCCGTGCGAGTAATGTACGTTGAAGCCAGCTGATCTAGCCGATGGTAGAAGTCTTTCTGTGCCGCCTCGATACGGTTCAGCGACCGGACCATCTCGGCTCCGGTGTACTCAGTTTCAGTCATTGCTTCTCCTATTTCAGCAGATCGGCCAATGCCCGTTCGGCGTCAAACACGTTCGTATCGAGTTCGAGAACGGCTTCCCCCGAAGAAGTGGAATAGGACACGGAGACGATTCGAAAGATCGTGATCCCGTCCGGTTGAGCGTCAGAGTTGAGTGAGTCCACCGACCCGTTGATGCCGCTAACGCGGCAGAGTCCCCCCGAGCGGATCATGTACGGCTCGACCAACCGGCCTGACTGGAGGTCGATGGCTGCTTCTTTGACTGTGAGCGTGCCTGCGTTGGGAGGTGCGGCGTGGTTGTCGAGAAATAGGTTCGCGGCTGCTTGCGCTGCGGTCGCGTCCCATGTCTCTGACATTTCAAACGTTGTTGTCCGGCCTGCTGGATCGCGTGTCAATTGATACCGCTGTGGTAGGCCTTCCACGTCGATCCCGTTGATTATTACGCCGCCGTAGACTTCCGTGGTCGGTGCCGGCGAGTCGAAACCGCCTGCCGTACTGAACTGGTATCGGACTGCGCCGACCCGGGGGTCTAGGTCGATTTTCCCATCTTCCCAAGCGTGATAGGTGACCGTCGGGTCTCCTTCACAGATTTCGTCCAGGATTTCTTTAGGTGTCGCCCCGTCGTACCAAGTCAATTGACGGAAGATTGATGTTCCGGTAGTGACATGACCGATTTCGAGGCCGGTTCGACGTTTCACAATGTCGGTGAAAACGTCCTCAGCCTTCACGTCGATAGTGGCGTGGTCTGCGCCTGGCCTGACGGCGCCATCTTTGTCGAGGAGTTGAGATCGAAGCCACAGGTAGCGGGCGTGCGCCCAAACGTTCGCTCCCGCGACCGTCGAAGGGCCGGTGATGACTCGAAGCGCGAAAGAATCCCGAGTGGCCGCGAAATCAGTCGTGTGCACCTTCCAGGTTCCAGGTGCCGATGAGGTTGCCCAAGTCTGATAGTGAGAATCAGCCACGCCGCCGACTTTGAGCGCGTCTGCCGAAATTGTCCACCCGTTAGCAACACCACACAGATACCGGAAATAGTAGGAGCCGAGTTTTTGACCACACAGCCACGGGCCTCGGAACTCGGCAGAGAACGCCGCCGATGCCGAGTTCGTCGTTCCTTCTGGAACGGTGAACAGCAGGCCTTCGAGGCTGGTTCCGTTCGGTGCTGGCCCAGTCTCAACTTTCGCGGAAACAATGGCAGTCCTGATCTTGTACGGTTTGCGTGGCTTGCCTTTTTTCCCTTTACGTTTTTGCCGTTTCGATCCGCCTTTTAGTGCGTACGTCGCGCCGATCTGCACTTCTCGCGCGATCGGCTCAAGCTCGGCGTCTATGACCATGTACGGTTCGTCTCGATCCGACAATGCCGCGAGTCCAGTTCCCAGCGCGGAAAGGGACCAAGTGCCGCCGCCGGTTCGCCCCTGGTCAACTACCCGGCCTTCACAGACCGTCTCGGCGGTGGTTTGGTCGGTGACTTTCAAGATCGCGTTCTGGTAGATCGCCGCGTCGAGCTTTCGTGGGATCTCAACCTCAATCGACGCGAACCCACCTGGCGAAGCGTTCCTGACCGTAATATCGCTGCAACGGTCGGTAAGAATCTCACAAACACCGTCAACTGTGAGAGTGACCGCGAGCCGCCGCATCAGACGCCCCTCATGTATAGGTAGCGCGGATAGTATGACCAGATAACGTCGATGGTGGAAGTGAGGTATTCGATTTCGGCGCCGGTGAGGCTGGTTGTGCGGTTGTTCGAGAGCGTCGCAAAAAAGATGTAGTTCGGCCGCCCTGGCACTACCACCGGCAGGCCGCCTGCAGTCGGCACCCCCGCTCCCCTCCCACCGAACAAATTCGACGTGGAGGATAACCCGACCTGCTGGGAGTCTCCCGAAATGCCGAGATACCTAGTTGCGTCCGACATTGCGATGCCGCGCGAGATGAGCAGCGAGGTCGCAGTCTCCCGGTCGGCTCCCGGCGAAGGAATGAACAGCACCGAATCGATGTCCGCAGTGCCGCTGGTACTCGCCTGAAAAACGAACGAAGCATCGAGGTCGGCATCCGCCGCTGGTGTCCAAGGAGTGTCTCGCATTGCGCTAAACGGGAGCCGGACGATGCCCAAGTCGACCCAACCCCACGTCGGGGGAAGCTGGAAGGTGCGCCCGGCAAATGAAATAGTGAAGTGTGCGCGGTTCGATGTTCTGCCGCGAACTAAGACCCGGTATTCGCCTGCTTTTGCTACAGGAATTGGCTGCACTGGCTTAGTCGCGAGCGCCGCGCCAACCCACTCGGCGCGTACGTAATCGCCGCCAATCGCGGTCGCGTCCGACAGCGTTGAAAACACGAAGTCGCTGCCGGACGCGCTTCCGGTGATGCCCGCCGGCGATAACCAACGGCCCGCCGACGTGACCAGCATCAACGAGGACTCGTCAAGCCGCTTACTGTGATCGGTAAGCATATTTAGAGGCGCGGCAACATCACCAACGATCGCAGGCAGCTCAAATCGCATGCCGTTGACCGCAGTGGGATCGTTGGTCACCGTCGCCGTGCCAGCGATCTGCTGCCCGTACGCAAACGGATCGGCTGGAATCTCCAAAGTGACTTGGCGATTCCGCTCGGCCAACAGCCGGAACTCCTCCAGGGACTTCGGTGAGCACCGCTTCGTCCGAAAGTAGACCGGCTTCGTTGACCCAGGCGGCGAATAACGAAGGACAGCCGGAGCCGACAGCACCCCAACCAAAGCCTGGAACGCCACCGCAATACCATCAGCGGACGCCGCCTGCCCATCGAGGACCAGCGTCAACACGCGATCAGAGAACGCCTCACCCGTCGTCGTTGACCCGTCCGACAGCCACGACTCAGCCGTGTTCACGCGAAGTTCAGGCGGGGGAGCATCCCAGTCGTAAACGTTCCACGGTGCACCGTCATTCAAATCTAACAGGACAGTAGGCGTAGGTCCGCCTGCTTCTTGAATCTTGTCAACGAAATGCCATTGGCCCATTTTCAACCACCCAAAGTCATAAGTCTAAGGTTTCCGTCCCGCTGCATCTTGAAAGTCGCACCGCTCAGGCCTCGAGTAACCGCCCGAGCAATATTCTCAGCCGTCAACGATTCAGTCTCAACAGGATTCAAGACACGCTCAGGTCGGCCCGACAGATTCAGCGCCGCCTGACCCGAAGGCAACATTCCTCCGGTATCGAAAATGCCGCCCGCCACCCAGTCTTTAGCCATGCCGCGAAGCTTGCCGCCTATACCGCCAAGCCACCCCGGAAGCACTAGGCCGGGCGCAGACGGCGGCGAACCTGCACCAGATTTCATCTTTGCGCCGCCGAGCCACGCCAACGTCGCAGCACGGTTGGCCGGCGAACCAAACGGGCCTGCCCCATTGACCTCGAAGTGAAGGTGCGGGCCGGTAGACCGGCCAGTCGAACCCACACGGCCGATGGTCTGACCCGACCGCACCTTCTGCCCAGCCTTCACACCCACCTGTGAAGTGTGACCGTAAACCGCTGACCCGCCACCGGGCAAAGACTGGAAAATTGCCTGACCGTAGCCGCGCCCCCAACCGGTATATTGAATCCGGCCAGAAGCAGCAGCACGAATCGGCGAACCCGACGCGGCCGCAATATCGACGCCCGAGTGACCTGCATAATTGTTCGACAGTGCACGAGTGTTAGCAGGCCAAGTCCTGCCGCCCGTCTTACCCTTACCGCCTTGACCGCCAGAACGCGAGACAGGGCGGCCGATACCACCCTTGACCTGCCGCCCGCCGCCAGTGCCACCACCGCCAGCGCCATTGCCACCACCAACATCAAACCGGAACTTGAACGACTTACCGAAAAACTTAGCAATCTTATCAATGCCAGCGAAGAACTTATTCAGAGCCTTCATCGCCGCGACCAACGGAGCCTTGATCGCCGCCGTCACCCCAGACCAAACCGACGCGATTCCATCTTTCGCGACCTTGAACGCGTGCTTCAAGGCACGGATGCCGTTCTTTATCTTCTCGAACGCGGGCTTAATTTTCGTCTCCCACGTTTCGAGAGCGAAACTGCCGACCTTCTTAAAAATCGGGTAAAAAACCTTCGTCCACAGCATACGAATGACGGGAAACAGAATCTTCGTGATGTAGAACACCCAGAGCCTGAAAACCGGCTGCAGGACGTTCTTCCAGACCGCGTTCACGCCGTCAGCGAAAGCCTTATTCTTCGTGTACAGGTAAGCGAAGCCAGCAGCCAAGGCCGCCAACGCTCCAATAATTAAGGTCACCGGCGAAGTCAATGCGATGAATGCGACAGCGAGTACACCGAATGCGACAGCGAGGCCATAGACCGCATTTGGGTTCGCGCGCGCCCAGTCGGTCACTTGTGTGCCTTTGTTGGCGAGATCGTCGAGCATTGGCAACAGGTCATTGCCGATCTGTTCCTTGAAGTTGTCCCAGGAGGTCGTCAACTTGTCCGCCGACGAAGCCTGAGCCGCAGCCGAACCCCCAACCTGAGACTCGACCTCCTTCATAATTATGCCCTGAGCCTTAGCAACCTGCCCCGACTCAACCAACGCCTTGATCTGTGCCTTCTGCTCCGACGTGAACGTCACCCCTGCGCGTGACAGCGCAGAAATACCCTTCAGCGGATCGTTCAACGCTTTACCGAGCATCTTAGAAGAAGACGAAATCGAACCAAACCCAGATGCCGACAAGTCAACCGCAGCGGCCGTAGCGCGGTCGAAAATCTTATTACCTTTACCGGCCTCGTTACGGACATTCTTGAACGTCAAAAGAAGGTTCGCGCCCGACTGGACAGCCTCATCATCAACAGCAGTCTTATTACTGATCGCGGTTGCCAGGCTACCGATTTCGGTGGCCGTGACTTTCGCTGCGCCGCCCGTCGTCTTGATGGTTTGCGCCGTAAGTTTGTTGACCTTCTCGGACTCACGGGCCTCAGCGACTGCCGATTTCATGAAGTCGATCGCTTTTTGGCCCGCACCTAATGCTGCGTACGCTCCGGCGAGGCCACCGACGGCTCTAGCCGCGCTCTTCATCTTCTTGGAGGTGCGCTCGGTTTCTTGGCCGGACTTGTTTACGACTTTACCGAACTTGTTGAACTTATCCGAAGCGTGATCCCGCGCGAAAATATCGAACGTCAACCGTGTCCCGTTGTCCATTTTCTACCTCTTCTTTGCTTCCGCTTGCGCGCGCTGATATTCCGCAGCCCACTTCAAATAAGCGTTCAACTCGTCCAGCCAAAGACCGTCAATATCTCGCGCTGATAGTCCGAACAGGTGTGCGAGAACCCCCAGATTTCCTAGGAGTTGCTCGGTGAAGGTTTGTCGTTTTCCTCCGCCGACGAATCTTTTGGGACCGGCTCCGGCTGAACCATTTTCTTGGCTTCGTCGTCCATCTCCACCGAAATGTCGTCAGTGACAATCGAGTCCTCAAAATCGCCATACCGCAAAGTCGGCTCATCACGTTTACGGTAGATGAACAGAATCGCCAACATCGCGGTCATCGACCCCGCGCCGGACGCCTCAAAAATGTCAGTAATTGGCGTGTTATCCATGTGGCGTTCAAGCCAAACTGCCTCGCCAGCCGTCAGCCGTGGCCGCTCCGGGTTGAAGCCGACCCGCCACGATTCCGCTTCGCCCTCCGGCGTGTAAACAAACGTCAACTTCATTTCTTACCCCTAATCGTTTGCGATTTTCCCGGCAACGTCATCTAGCACTTGGACTAAATCCCGTTGTATTTCGTCTGCTCGTTCGTTGATTGTGTTTGTCCAGAAGCCGGGCTTCACTTGCTGAGAAAACCAACGCTCACGGTTCCCAAACAGCGGATGCCGCAGCCTGCCCCGATCCAGCGACGCTATATCCAGATACCGCGCCGGTGGCTTTGCTTTGCCCTTCTTGCCCCTCCGCGCGGCCTTCGACGCCTCGCGCTCCTTTTGACCGATCAGTCTCACGCCAGCCTCACCGTGACTAGACGAAGAGGTGCGGGTCCGTGAAGTGATACTCGAACGTGCAATCGACGCGCCCAGACCGCCCGACGAAGGAAGGTCAGACTTTGCGGCTGCCTTGATCGCCACCGGCAACGGCTTGACGGCTACACGGATGCCGCGCAGCAGCTCCTTACGAAGTTCGTTATCGCCTACGGCACGGACGCGCAGGTAAAGCCTTTCGAGGTCTCTTGCGCCCTCGATGCCAGCGCGGCCCGCCATTGGTCAAACCGTTACGTCGGTGCAAATGTATTCGATGACAGCGTGAGGATTCACGCCGTCGAGATATGCCTTGAACGGGAACTCGCCCGAAATCACGTCGAGGCCTTCCAACGAAGGAACACCACCGTCAAGGAACACCTTCGGCAGTTTGAACCTCAACGTCTCGTTGTACGCACCTGAGATATTCGCGCCAACGAACTCCCAAACCAGCGAGAAGCCAGTGTTGTTCAAGAACCGGTCAACAAACACGGTCTTGTCGAGGTAGTCGACTGTCAACGACCCGCCGACCTCGATCAGATCGTTTGTGATCGGTTCGGCTTTCACGCCACCACTACCCATATAGAAACGATCGTCCTTGACTGCGCGAGCAATTTCCACCTCAGCCTCAGAAACGCCGTCAACAGCCACCTCAGAGCCGTACACCGCGCCGATCTTCAATACCGACTGCGCCCAATGGAAAGGCGTCAGGCTTGGGATCGACGCCGCCGCGAGCGTCTGCGTCACCATATCCCGCACGTCGTACTCGAATTTCGCCTTCAGTGTCTCACCAACACCAGCGGAGAACGTTCCCTTAACGCATTTCGCACCAACGTACGTGTAAGCATCAACCACGCCGGTCGTGCGAGGGATTCCAACCTGAATTGACATGCTCCTGCCGGCCGCGTCGCCGGTGAGGACGTGCGTTTGACGGTAGGCGGGCGTGGCACCTTCCTGGACCGGCGTGACCGGCGTGCCCATCAGCTGCTCCAAAAGCAGGCCCATCTTGGTTGTTGCGACCTCGAGCGAGATCGAACCAGAACCTTGCCGGGTCGTGGCCTGCCGCCGCGAAGCCAGCATGCCAGTTCGTCCGGCCGCAATGCCAGAAGTAGAAGTGAACTCAGGAGCGAACTCGAAAGGCGCGCCTTCAACCTCAAGGAAGCGCGTCGGTGCAACATACGTCCCGTAAGTTACCTCCGGCGCGATACCACACTGACCGCCGATACCAGAACCGATAGCCATTCCTACTTCTCCTTATTCTCAGTGGGTTTACGCGCGGGTGTTGACTTGACGTCAAAGTCTGCGCCCCAGTCGTACAGGTCAAAGATCGCGTCTGGGACTTCGAACGAAGCTCCATCAGCAACCAGCAAGCCGACGACCGGGATAAACCGCTCCTCGCCTGCGTTATTACGTACAGTGGCCATTTCTACTTCTCCTTTTAGACGCGAGCCGTGTAAGCAACGTCAAAACGCGCATACACCTGGTTGCCTTGTTGAGTAAGAATCTGATTTAGATCAACCGACGGCCCGAAGTTCGCCCAAAGGACGAGGCCACCGAGGGAAATGTCAGCACGAAGCGCCGCCTCACAGTCGCTCAAGGCCTCAGCGACCAGCCGCCGCCTAGCGGTCGTGGACGAGTCGCCGGACCACGCCGTTAGAGTGCACCGAATCGTTCCCGTTTCGGACTTCGAGTGCGAGCCGATATTGACGTACTCCTGCTGAGTGGTCGCTGCCCTGCCGTCGTTATCGACAGGGTCATAACCAACCGTGAGGAAAATTTCCGCGCTGTCCGCCGACAGGTCAGGCCCATCGTAAACGGGAAACGAGACAGCACCGGCGAACACCGCCACCAACGCTTCGATGACCTCGTGCTGCTTCGTCGCACTCACGCGAAGCCACCACCCGAGACGAGCGGGTCAAGCCACGCCGCCGCACGGTAGGGGACGAGGAAAGCCGGGGCCGACTCGCCCCCGCGCTGCGTCGCCCAGGCCTGCAAAAGAATCTCAGACGCGCCACGAAGGATCGCAGGAGGAACCCGCTCGAAGCCAACCTCAGCGGTCATCTGCCAGACCCCGCGAGGCCCACCCGAAACGAGACCCTGAGGTGAAACC
>Ga0075464_10001448_pt1 | contig 10698 bp, 7 predicted proteins | sample DEB19_08_DNA_5_FD_75068 | JGI IMG/M metagenome (GOLD analysis project Ga0075464, IMG submission 75068) | Aqueous microbial communities from the Delaware River and Bay under freshwater to marine salinity gradient to study organic matter... | ecosystem: Environmental > Aquatic > Marine > Coastal ...
CCATTGTTTACAAGCATTAAGCTATTATTTTAGCAATGATAACTATGAAAATATGGTAAATGAAATGTTGACTTTAGTACAACAAAAATTTGCCAAAAACACCAGCAGCTATACCAATTGGATGCAGTTAAGTTTAAATAAAATACAAGGTGTAAAACAAATTGTTATGATTGGAAATGATGCGGAAAATATCATGCAACTATTGCAACAGCAGTATTCTCCAAACACGCTTTTTGCCATTGCAAAGCAACATACAAAAATCCCACTATTGAAAGATAAAATGCTTATTGAAGGTAAAACTGCTATTTATGTTTGTAATGATAAAACCTGCGGATTACCGGTTTATAGTTTAGAAGACTTATAGGTTTAAAGGTTTTTTAGAAGCAATCATTTTTGATTTACTCAAAAATGATTGCTTCTAAAACCTCAATTATTTAACTTTTACAAATTTATTATTGTAAATAACTGTTCCGTTTGAAACAATATTTACCATATAAATTCCATTGGTTAATTCATTTAAATTTTCAATGGCAAATTTGTTATAGCCTGCATTTAAATGAATAGTAATATCCTTAATTATTTTGCCAGTTATATCGGTAATATTAAGTTGAGTGTTTGCGTTTTCAAACGATTCAATTGCTACATATAAATGATCGGTAATTGGGTTTGGATATACAATTACTTGAGGTAAAATATCTTTACCATTTACAATTGAAATAGTTTTTGAATATTCAAATTCACCATTTAAATCAACTTGTTTTAGTCTGTAAAAAACTGCTTTATTTACTAAAAACACATTGCCATCTACAAAATTGTAGTTTGTTAATTGATTGCTGTTTACAGCACCATTCACAAAACCAATTTCAGTAAAATTTCTACCATCAAAACTACGTTCTACCGCAAATCCATTGTTATTAATTTCACTGGCTGTTGACCAATATAAATTGGCATTGTCGTTTTTAGCATTTCCAGTAAATGAAATTAACTGAACAGGCAAAGGATTGTTATTAGCACCAATTATAAATTGATTGTTGAACAGAGTAGAATCTACGCCCATAGTTACTGTTTGACCTAATAAACTAAATGCATTTGCGTTATTTTTTGCCAAAGTCCAGGTTGCACTGCTCCCGTTTGCGCGGGTAAATAATTTAAAATCATTTGCATTTGCACCACTTATAATTCCTGCAACATTAAATATAACGTTGGCACTATCCATAGTTCCCGCACCATAACGGTACATTAACCAGTAATTTTGATAAGTAGCTGTTACTCCACCAGGCGCAGTAATTGGTGAAACCACCAAAGCTGAATCTGTAAAACGATATACATAAATATCGTTGGAAGCACTTTGATTATAAATATTCATATTGATACCTGTTCCTGCAAATGCTTGCGTACCACTTGAACTTACGGTTTGATTATTTACATTTGGAGTTCCTAATGGGAAATTGGTAGCCAAAAATGTTGGTATATTATTAATTACACCAGCATTACAGTTTCCAGAGGCATCTACCACATAACTTCCACTTATTTCATCTAAACGGTAATATGCTTTTAAGTTTACATGCGGTGAATTAGGTAAACGAGTATGCATATTTCTTCTAATTTGAAGTGCTGTTCTACAAGTATCCCAAATTCTTACTTCATCAATAGAACCCACTAAAAAGCCAGTGCTTGTTTTTAACGATCTTCCTATAAATACAGGTTGTTTATTGCCTTCAATAGTACCAAACATAGCTTTTGAACCTACCAAACTTCCATTTTGATAAATGTTCATGGTAACACCATCATAAGTTGCCGCAGCATGAGTAAATACGCCTGTTGGGAAAATAATATTTGCAATAACTGAATCAACAGCAATAGAAGAATTTAATTTAAATACTAAATATCCTGCTGCCGAAATGTAAAAGGAGTATTGTGAAATGCTAGTAGTTGAATCTTTACTAACAATATAGTTATCGTTAAAGTTTGATGTTTTATTAACCCAAGCTTCTAATGTTAATTTTTCGGTAGTAATATTTAAAGTTTTAGCACCATTAGTTTGTAAATATTGAGTTCCACTAAATTCTAAACCGTTGTTTGAAGTGTTTATAATTGATGGAGTTACTACAGTAAATGAATAAGTAATGGTATCGTTGTTTCTTTCCAAATCTCCCGTTAATTGTGTCCATGCTTTTATAGTATAAGTTCCTGGAGTGGATGGAGTAAATAAAGTTGCAGCGTTAATTGTTACAGATTCTCCACTTGCTAAAAACAGTGATAAGGTATCGGCTGTAGTTGAATTAACTGGGCCAGTAATTTGCGAACGAACAATATAACTTGATTGACTATTTAAACCATAATTTGTAATTTTAAATTGCGGAGCAATGGCCGAACTACCTGTCATTACTGCTGCGCAAGGTTGGTCAATACTTGCTAAACCAATATCGTCAGCTACTTGTAAGCGTGGCTCAATCATAAAACGAAATGCTGAATTATTACTTCCAAAATCAGTCCAAGTAGTTCCGCCAGTTGGAGCTGTATAGTAAAATGTTCCGCTTCTTATTGGGTTTTCATTTTGATATCCAAATGATGAGTTGGTAGTATTGAACTGAATAACTCCCACACAAAAACTTCCGGTTACAGCTACTGGTGGATTAACTATTATTGTGTTTGCACCTGTTACAGTTGTAAAACTTGTTGATGACCAAAGTAATGTTCCTGGCCCGCCTGTAGATGAAGTATCCCAAATTCCTACTTTTATAGTTTGTCCGCCAGCAAATATATTTACTCCAATTTGATTAATTGAATTAAATCCAGTATAAGGAAATTTAGCCACAAAATCACCTGTTCCACCATTAAATCCAACACCACCAAGAGCCGATATAGTTGGATCGGCATAGGCATAAGTACTTGTTGTAATTATTTGATTATATGTTTTGCTATTATTTGAGTTTGTACTGTCGTTTGGTACTGTTACTGTGGCAGTATTAACACCTAAGTTCACATAATTAAATGATGTAAAAACTACTGTTTTTGATAATCCTGGCGCTATTGTATCAATATATAAACTATCGACAAATGAGTTAGAGCCAGCAATTGTTAATTTTACTTTTTGGGTAAATATAGTATCAATTCCAGTATTTCTAATATTTGCACTTACACTGTGTGGATTTGCATAAGGAATAGGCAATTTTCCCAATGAATAAACTTCTTGAACAGCTGCATCTTTTAAATTATTAAATGGAGTAGATTCATGAGCGCCTCTGTATGTTGGATTACCCCTAGTAGTTCCAAAAATATCAGATAAAACCGATGATGAGCGAGGGCAGCCCATTACAATATAATTATTAATTGAAGTTCCGGCCAATGCTAAATTTGTGTTGCTTATAAAATTAACATTATTAAATGAAGAGTGAACCTCTAATGATGGTAAAGTTGCAGCAGCAGCAGCTTGATAACCTACTTGACCTGTTTGTGCATATAAACTATTTCCCCAAGTAGCAGGAAAAGGCCCGCTTCCTGCTGTTCCTGTAGCCCAATAATTATTATAATCAATGTCCAATGTTCCTACTAAAGCAGTTAATTGAATTCTAAATCCTGTATGGAATATTCCTGTAGTTCCACCAGTTCTGTTATTTATAAATACATTATTTCTACTTACAAAAGTAGCACCTGTTGAAGTATTAGTTTTAATCAAAGCAAATGAAACAACTCCTCCAGCTGTTCCACCTGTATGCGTTCCACCAATTCTTACACTGTTATTTATAATTCTGCAAATAGCAGGTGTTGCACCTAAAAAATACATTCCATAAACACCCGAACAGGTTCCACTACTTTGAGTTAACGAAATAAAATTATTGTAACAATTAATTACAGGAACTACAATTGGTGTTGTTAATGTTGGTGATATATATATACCATAAATTCCTGATGTGGCTATAGTTTGCAAATCATAAATTCTATTGTTTGTAACAGTAGCATTAAATGCATCACAGTTAGCAGATAAGAAAAATCCCATTGGATTTGTGCTACTCACCGCATAAGTATGATAAACGCTATTTGAATCAAGGGTAAATGATTTTATACCTCCAAAATAACCACCTGCATACACATTATTGTATAAATTATTTGCACGTATAAAAATATTCTCCATTGAATTAGCATACGTAACTGAACCTGATGCATATATTGCATAACGTGTACCTGTAACATTACAATATTGAACAGAATCAAACATATTGCCATTTGTAGCTGCAGATGTTGTGTACCAAACACCATAAATAGAATTGGCACCAGTACTTGCATTACCTAAAATATTACAATATTTTATACTGCCATTTGAAGCCCCATTTATGTATGAAATTACATGAGAATTTGCCGCATTTACGGTGTGTTGAAATGTTAAAAATTGGGCTGATCCAACTCCCAATGGTCGCCCATCTAAAGTTATATTATCGGCACCTTGAAGTGTAAATAATGTAGCACCAGATAAAGTACAAGAAATAACCTTACTTACTGTAGCAGAATCAGTAGGTCTAATTAAAACAGATGAATAAGTAGCAATGCCACCATTGCCATTTGAATCCAACGAAATAGCAGCAATTTCAGTAGTATTTGAATGAACTTTAATCACTATGTTACCTTGGTGTGTTCCATTGTTAATATTATCAATGGCAGCTTTTAGCGTAGTGTAACTTCCTGTAAAAGTGCCAGATGAGGCAACAAGCGTAATCTGGGCATTTATATTATTTATTGAAACAATGAATAATATAAAGAGAATTGTTTTGTAAATTTTTTCCATAATTTTTTTTGTTTAATGCAATGTTAAAACAAAAAAATCTTTTTTGTTTAAAATATTACGATTATCTAACAATTTTTACTTTTCTCATTGTAAATATTTTAATATTTAAGAAGCAAAAAGTTTATAAGATGAAATTTAACCCTTGAAAAAACTTTTCAAAATCCCATTTTAAGTGTAATTAATACTGTAAATCAACAGTATAAAACAAATGAATAAATTTATCATTGTTTTTAAAACCCAAAAGTCAAGATTTACTTTTCTTACTTATTCAAAAAACTTTTACACATCAAATAATATTTAAAAAATAAAGTTTTTATTTGCTGCATGGATTTGAAAGGAAAAGTAATTTTAACATTACCAGTAGTTACCGGTGAAGGTAAAAATGGTCAATGGCGCAAGCAAGAGTTTTTAATTGAAACTGGTGATCAATACCCTAAAAAAGTAATGTTTGGTTTAATGGGAACTAAAATTGACCAAAACCCTTATAGTATTGGTCAAGAAGTAGTAGTTAGTTTTGATGCTGAAAGCAGAGAATACAATGGTAGATATTTTACAAATTTAAATGCTTGGAAAGTTACTCCAGCAGGATCTGCTCCTTCTAATCAACAAAATCAGCCAATTGCACAACAAACCAATCACACTGAAGCACCGGCAAATATGTCGTTTAGCAGTGATGAAAGCACTTCAGACGATTTACCATTTTAAAAATTTTAAATAAAAATATAGCAAAGCCATTGAACATTTTTTGTTCAATGGCTTTTTGTTTATATAAGTTACAAAACAGTAAAATTTTTTAGGGAATTATTTAACGCAAAAAAAGTGTTACTTTTTTTTAAATTGCAACCCACTAAATGAAACCAACCGACATAGTAATAATTGGAGCAGGACCGGCAGGTTGCAGTACTTCGCTTTTTTTAGCAAAAAACAAAATTCCCCATACCATCATTGATAAGGCTATTTTTCCACGCGATAAAGTTTGTGGTGATGCCTTAAGCGGCAAAGTAGTTTATGTAATGAAGCAACTGAATCCTGAAATGATTAATGATTACAATAATAACAGTAATCAGTTTATGCCAAGTTGGGGCGTAAAATTTGTTGCGCCAAATGGTAAATCTATTGACATTCCTTTTAAGTCAGATGTAAGCAAAGAAACGCATGCACCAGGTTTTATTAGTAAACGCATAGATTTTGATGCCAGTTTATTTAATAAATTAGATAAAAATTACGCAAATGTTTTAGATGGAACTGAATTATTAGATGTAATTAAAACGGATGACGGAATAACAATTCAGCTAAAAAACAAAACAGAATCATTTGAAATAAAAAATATAAAAATGCTAATAGGTGCGGAAGGTGACCGTTCATTAGTGGCTAAAAAGCTATCAGATATTAAAAAAGAAAATGACCATTATTGTGCAGGAATCAGGGCTTATTATGAAGGTGTAACCGAGCTGCATGATCAAAATTTTATTGAGCTTCATTTCTTAGAAGAATTACTGCCAGGTTATTTCTGGATTTTTCCTTTGCCAAACGGGCAAGCCAATGTTGGCGCGGGAATGTTAAGTTCATCGGTAAGTGCAAAAAAGGTAAATTTAAAGGAAGATATGTTGCGAGCAATTGCCAATAATCCTAAAATTAAACACCGTTTTGCCAATGCAAAATTGGTAAATAATATTCAAGGGTGGGGATTGCCATTAGGCAGCAAAAAAAGGGTTATTAGTGGCAATAATTTTTTACTAACTGGCGATGCTGCAAGTTTAATAGATCCATTTACTGGCGAAGGAATTGGCAATGCCATGTATAGCGGAATGTTAGCGGCTGCACATATTCAAAATTGTATTACACAAAATAATTTTAGCGCTGAATTTAACCAAACATACGACAATGCTTTTTACGATAGACAGTGGGATGAATTAAAGTTAAGTCATACCATGCAAAAACTCTGTAAATATCCGTGGTTGTTTAATTTTGTGGTAAATAAAGCAAACAAAAACAAAGCCCTTCGTGAAACAATAAGCTGTATGTTTGAAGATTTAGATTTGAGAGCAAAGTTGCGTAATCCACTTTTTTATGTAAAATTGCTTATTAATGATTAATCGATTTTAGATATGTTCAATCAAATAAAGAATTTTTTCGGGAAAATTATTTTAGGCAATCAAATAAAAGCAAAAAAAGAAAAACATGCTTTTATGCCATTTGAAAAAGCCAATGAAATTGGAATACTTTATAATGCTGAAGACCTGCAAAATGAAAAGAAAGTTCAACAGTTTGCTGGTGATTTAAGAAGCGAAGGAAAAAAGGTTTATTTACTTGGTTTTATCAATAAAAAAGAAATGCCTTATAAGCGTGTGCCACATATAAGCAGCGAATTGTTTTTAAACACCAATCTTACTTTTTTTAACTTACCAGATCCCGATAAAGTTGGAAGATTTTTAGACATGAAATTCGATATTTTATTTAATATTTATAATGAAGAAACTTTGGCATTGCAAGGAATTTCGGTTTTAAGTAAAGCCAAATATCAATTAGGATCTCAAATGAACCTTGCCACCAAATTATTTGACATGACTATAGATACTGGCAGTAATAAAGATTTGTATTTTTTGGCTAAACAAATGGAATATTACTTAAAAGTAATTTAACACTAACTATTACAACTAAGTTTATGATGTCAAATAAAGTTAAAACCTCACTTTTAATACTTTTTATTTTTATAAAATCAATAGTATTTGCTCAAAAAAAAGGAGATGATTTTAGCAATAAAATTTTCAATTTTCAGTTTATTTATAATGGACAATTTCCTAGCGGTGATTGGGAAAAAATGTATGGAGTAAGTCATGGTTTGGGTTTTGGCGTTAATTATAAATCTCAAACTAATTGGTTATTTAGTGCTGAAAGTAGTTTTATGCTTTCCAGCAATTTGAAAAATACAGCCGATTTGGTGAATTTAACCAATAGCAATAATTATATTTTTAACGCTAATAATGGCACACCAGCTACTGTTGATTTATCAATGAGAGGATTTACAGCTTTTGGTAGAATAGGTAAAATAATTCCGGTAAGTAGGTTAAATAAAAACCATGGTATTTTATTGCAAATTGGTGCGGGTTATTTAATGCATTATTTAAATTTTAATATTCCACAGAATACTGTTGCTCAGTTAAATGAAGTGAACCAAAGAGGTTATGATAGGTTGCATGGTGGGCTTGCTGTTAGTCAATTTATTGGCTATTATTTTCATTCTGAAAGTAGACTTTTAAACTTTTATGTTGGCTTAGATTTTGCGCAAGCATACACCAAAAATTTGCGTGAATATAACTACGATACTCACCAATATGATTTGAATACAAAACAAGATAATTATACTGCATTTCGTTTTGCTTGGATGATTCCAATTTATTTAAGTTCAAAAACAGAAGAATTTAACTTTAAAGCTAACTAATAAAATATGATTAATTATATAGGTTATTTTCTTTATGTAATTAGTACCAATTCTTTTTTTTTATTGCTACAAATAATTGCTCCTTTTAACAAAAGAGCAAAGCTATTTGTAAATGGCAGAAAAAACATTTTTAGCCATATTTCTCAATCAATTCAAGGTGATACAAGAAAATCAATTTGGTTTCATGTGGCTTCTTTAGGTGAATTTGAACAAGCTCGTCCGGTTATTGAAAAGTTAAGAATTTTATTCCCAAACCACAAATATATTGTAACCATTTTTTCACCTTCTGGTTATGAAATTAGAAAAAATGATTCAGTAGCAGATTTTATTTTTTACTTACCAAACGATTCAAAGAAAAATGCAAAAAAACTAGTTACTTTATTGAATCCTCAATTGGCTTTTTGGGTTAAATACGACTTTTGGTTTTTTTATTTAAATGAACTCAAAAATCAAAACATTCCTACATTCTTAATTGATGCCAGCTTTATTTCAAAGCAAGTTTATTTTAAAAAATATGCTGTTTTTTATAAAAATATTTTATCAAACTTTACCTATATTTTTACTCAAAACGAATTAAGTAAAACATTGCTTAAAAGCATTAATATTTTAAATGCACAAACTACTGGAGATACCAGATTTGACAGGGTTTATAATGCTTTGCAATTAACTGAAAATATAGATTTAATAAAGCAATTTAAAGGTGAAAATTTGCTATTAGTTTTAGGAAGCAGCTATGAATTTGAAGTGCAATTATTAGTTAATTATTTAGCGAATAACAAAACTCAAAAACTCAAAATTATTATTGCTCCACATTTTATATTTGAAGATAAATTAGCAGCTATTGAAACCATTTTTTTTGAAAAAATAATTAGATTTAGCAAAGCAAATGCAACTTTAATTGCCAATTATAATTCACTGCTGATAGATAATATTGGCATGCTTAGTAAAATTTATAAATATGCCGATATTTCATTTATTGGTGGAGGATTTAAACCAAAAGGTTTACATAATATATTAGAAGCTGCCACTTTTGGCAATGCTATAATTTTTGGAAATGAGCTAGATTATTTTCCGGAAGCCATTGAATTTGTAAAAAATGAAGCGGCTATTAGTGTACAAAATCAATCAGAATTTGATTTAAACATGAACAATTTAATTACAAATACAGACTTTAGGAAAAAATTTGGGAACAATGCGCAACATCAAATATTGAAAAATATTGGCGCAACTGAAAAAATAATTGAATTTATATCAAAAGCTTATTTACATTTGAACTAAACAATAAAAGCCATGAAAAAAATTTATTTACTAATCCTGCTTTCAGTAGCAACCATTTCTAGTTACTCACAGTGCATTCCTGATCCAGCTTGGAACACCAATGGAATTAGTCCTAGCCGTGCACCCGATGGTACAGTTGGAGCAAATTATTCTACAGTTATTTCATTTAAAACACCTAAAGATACGATCATATTTTATTCAGGTCAAAACTACAATGCTACCATTGATTCTGCCAGAGTTGACTTAATAAAAAATATTCCTGCCGGATTCACTTGGGCATGTAATATACCAAACTGTACCTGGAAAGGTGGAGAAAAAGGTTGTGCTTTATTAGAAGGAAAACCAGATTCTAACCATTTTAACCATTATGAAATAAAAGTTTTTGTGCGTTCTTGGATTTCTATAGTTGGACTTTCATTTCCCGTTGAAAGACTTGATTCAAGTGTAATTGACTTTTATGTTGTAGGTGGAAAAAATAGTATCAATGATTTAAACGGCAAACCATTATTCAATGTGTTTCCTAACCCAGCAAAAAATATTTTGCAAATAGAAAACCTAAATTTAAATACTAAAAACACAGAAATTAGAATTGCTGATTTAACAGGTAAAACATTATTAGTTAAAACCTTGAATTCAAATATCAATAGCATTGATATTTCGGAATTACCTAAAGGAATGCATTTTATAACAATCAATAATGAGGAAGTTTTCTATTCTCAAAAATTGTTAATTGACTAATAAAAAGCATTGTTAAATGACATTTTATTCAACTATTTTGCGTTTTTATAAAAGCACAACAAAAAACAACAAACAAAATTCAATTATTTTCGTTTGTTAAGGAGTTATGGAAATAAAACCCGGACAATTTTTAGAACCTATTAAGTTTCCAGCCGATTTACGCAAAGTAAATGAAGCTGATTTAGTGAATGTATGTGCAGATTTGCGTCAATATATTGTTGATACTGTATCTGTTTATGGTGGGCATTTTGGTGCAAGTTTGGGAGTTGTAGAACTTTCAGTGGCATTGCATTATGCATTCAATACTCCTTACGACCAATTGGTTTGGGATGTTGGACATCAGGCATACGGACATAAAATACTTACTGGAAGAAGAGATAATTTTTATACTAATAGAGTTTACAAAGGCCTTTCAGGGTTTCCTAAAAGAGTAGAAAGTGAATATGATACTTTTGGG
>Ga0075464_10001450_pt1 | contig 10694 bp, 10 predicted proteins | sample DEB19_08_DNA_5_FD_75068 | JGI IMG/M metagenome (GOLD analysis project Ga0075464, IMG submission 75068) | Aqueous microbial communities from the Delaware River and Bay under freshwater to marine salinity gradient to study organic matter... | ecosystem: Environmental > Aquatic > Marine > Coastal ...
GCTTGGTGGTGTTGCCATCGACCACCGACCCGACCCGGCTGGAAGTTGCGTATGGTGCGCCAACGCAAAAATCAATCTTGTCGATCGACAATTTGGCCGGTGGCGCACTCGGCGGTTTGTTGGAGTTTCGGAGCCAAACCCTCGACCCGATTCAAAACTCATTCGGCCGTGTCGCACTGGCGCTGGCCAGCAACATGAACAGCCAGCAAGCGCAAGGCTTCACACTGAACCAAACCGCCGGGGGCAATTTTTTCAACTTGCCGACCATGAGCGCTGTTCCGAGCACTCAAAACACCGGCAGCGGCGTCATCACGGCCAGCCTGACAGATGCCTCAAAACTGACGACCAGTGACTATAAATTGCAAAACGTAGCAGGCGTTTACCAACTGATCCGGGTCACTGACAGCAAGATCGTGGCATCTGGTGATATGACGGCGGTGAGTGCTGCGGCTATTTCAACTGAAGGCTTTTCGATCGCGATGGCGGGCACCCCCAGCGCTGGCGATGGCTTTTTGATTCGACCGACCGCCGGCGTGGCTGGCGCGATGACGCTGGCCATCAGCAACACCAATGACATCGCGGCGGCGAGTCAAAAAAATGCAGCGGGCGACAACAGCAATGTCCTGAAGATGATTGCGCTGCAGACGAGTAAAACGCTCAACGCAGGTCAAGACAGCTACCAATCTGCCTATGCCCAGTTGGTCAACCAAGTGGGCAGCAAAACCCACGAGTTAGACGTCACCAGTGCCTCCGCCGGCACCATTCAGGCGCAAGCCTTGACCGCCTTGCAAAACGTCTCAGGTGTCAACCTGGATGAAGAAGGGGCTAATTTGATTCGTTACCAGCAAGCCTACCAAGCCGCCGGTAAGGTTTTGCAAATTGCCAAACAGATGTTTGACAGTCTGCTGGCCATCAACCCCTAACTGAAGGAATCACCCCATGCGTATCAGCACCAGCAGCCTGTTTGACAACGGCGGTAGCCGTCTGAGTGACTTGCAAGCCCGCGCCGAAAAAACCATCACTCAAATATCGGCGGGCACCAAGATGATGTCGCCAGCCGATGACCCGGTGGCCGCTGCCCGTGCGCTGGCGGTTCAGCAGTCGTCTTCGACCAACGACCAGTACACCAAGAACAGGCTCAACCTGAGCAATGTCCAAGGCGTGACCGACGGCACGTTGAGCAGCATGGTGGACGCACTGCAAAGCATTCAGAGTCAGGTGGTCGGTGCGGGCAATGGTGTTCTGTCGGACAGCGACCGAACATCCATTGCCAGTGCTTTGCAGGGGCAGTATGACCAACTGCTGGCCTTGGCCAACACCACAGACGGCGCTGGGCATTATTTGTTTTCAGGGCTGCAAACCTCAACGCCGCCCTATGCGGCCAATGCCAGCGGCGTCATGACTTACAACGGCGACGCCAACACACAAATGGTGCAAGTCGACACGTCGCGGACGATGGCCATCACGACCCCCGGCAGCAGCTTGTTTCCAGGCGGCAACGCGGCGAATGTCTTTGCGAACTTGCAAGCCGCCATCGCTGATTTGAAAATTTCCGGGTCCACACAAACGCACACAGCGGCGCTCAATCTTGTCGGGCAAAGTTTGAGCGACACCTTGACGTCGATTTACACGGTGCAGTCCCGCGTGGGCACCAACATGGCCGAAATTGACAAGATCAATACCCTCGGACAGGACAAGCAGTTGCAATACGCGCAAACGCTGAAAGACCTGCAGGACCTTGACTACAACAAGGCCTTGTCAGATCTGTCGCGTCAACAAACCGTGTTGACAGCCGCCCAAAAATCGTTTCAGCAGATCAGTCAATTGAGCTTGTTCAATTACATCAATTAGTTTGTATTTTCGCTTCTTGTTTTTTTCCTATATCTTTGGATCAGAGAGTTTTTGATGAATTTAGATTCCGACACACCCAGCCGGGGTGATGCGCGTTCCGTCTGGGGTGACCAAATCTTAGTGGCCACGATTTTGATTTCTGCACTGGCAACGCTGGTGCTTGGATTTCAGCTGACAGACGCTTTATGGGCCATCAGTGGCGTCGCCTTGCTGGTGATGGTCGCCGCCGTGGCCTATGTCACGCTGCGTGGAACCTTGAGCTCGCGTTTGCTGTTAACGAGCGTCGTGGCGCTCATGGTGATGCTGCAAATCCAGCTGACCCAAGGCGTTGTTGAATACCATTTTGGGGTCTTCGTGGCATTGGCCTTGGTGATGGTTTACCTCGATTGGCGGCCGATCGTCTTGGCGGCGTTGCTGTTTGCGGTGCACCACTTGGTGTTTGACCGCTTGCTGGCCGCTGGTTTGAATTGGTATTGTTTGAGTGAGCCGAACTTGCCGATGGTCTTGCTGCACGCGACGTATGTTGTCGTGCAAACCGGCTTGGAGCTGGCGTTGGTGGCCGGCATGGCCAAAGCCGCCACTGAAGGACAAGAGCTCCAGAAGATGGTTGAGTTGGTCAACCAGCCCGCGGGGATTTCCCTGCGGCTGGCTGGCTTTGAAGCCAAGACAGTTTTAGGCCAGGCGCTGCAGCGCATGTTGACGCGCATGGATGTCGCCGTCTCGACCGTGCATGAGTCAGTGGCCAGCATCAGCCTGGCCAGCTCGGACATCGCCAGCGGCAACCAAAATTTAAGCAGCCGAACTGAAAATGCAGCGGCTGGCATTCAGCAAACCGCCGCCAGCATGGAGGAGCTCGCCGCCACGCTAGAGCACAGCACCAGCGCTGCGAACCAAGCCAAAACCATGGCCAATGACAACGCCGTGGTGGCTGAAAAATGTGGCGAAGTGGTCACGCAAGTGGTGGCGACCATGGCCGACATCAACACCAGCAGCCGCAAGATCAGCGACATCATCGGCGTCATCGACGGCATTGCGTTTCAGACCAACATTCTCGCCCTCAACGCAGCCGTTGAAGCCGCGCGGGCGGGTGAGCAAGGGCGCGGTTTTGCGGTGGTGGCCAGCGAAGTCAGAAACTTAGCGCAGCGCAGCGCCTTGGCGGCGAAAGAAATCAAGGACTTGATTGGTGCCAGTGTCGACAAAGTGGAGGCCGGCACGTTGCTGGTGCAATCCGCCGGCAGCACCATGCAAGAAGTCGTGACGAACGCCAACAAAGTCAGTGTCTTCATTGAAGAAATCACGCGTGCCACGTCTGAGCAGTCCATCAGCATCAATGAAGTCACCCAAGCGGTGACCCAGCTCGACCGCATGACGCAACAAAACGCGGCCTTGGTGGAGCAGTCACTGGCCTCGTCCAACAGCCTGCGGGATCAAGCCACGCAGCTCAACGGCGTGGTTGGTTTGTTCCAACGCGCTTGATGCGCTCAAGCCCAAGGCCGGCCACGTGAGCAGACTCGCCGTGAATGATGAAGAGTCGCTTGATCCCACGGATTGGCCGGCTTTTCAGCTGCAAGCGCACGCCATGCTGGACGACATGCTGGGCCATATCCAGACCTTGCGCATGCGCCCGGTGTGGCAAGCTGTTCCCGACCGCGTGCGCCAGACCTTCACCGAAGCATTGCCGCAGCAAGGCACTGACTTGGCGCAGTTGCATCAGCGCTTTTTAAGCGACGTTGTGCCTTATTCTGTGGGCAATGCACACCCCGGTTTCATGGGCTGGGTGCAGGGCGGCGGCACGGCCGTCGGCATGTTGGCGGAGATGCTGGCTGCCGGGTTGAACGCCAATGTCGGCGGGCGCGACCAAATTCCGCTGGCTGTTGAAAAACAAATTTTGCGATGGATGGTGGAGCTGTTCAAGTTTCCTGCCACGGCCAATGGCTTGTTCGTCACGGGCACCTCGATCGCCAACTTGATCGCCGTCTTGATCGCCCGCACCGCTCGCCTTGGCCAAGTCGTGCGCGAAGACGGTTTGACCCACAACACGCGGCGCTTGACCGCCTACACCTCGGCCGGTGCGCATGTGTGTGTCAGCCAGGCGATGGATTTAACCGGCCTAGGGACACATGCCTTGCGCGTCATCCCGGTGAATGCGCAATGCCAGATAGACACCGTGCTGTTGCATGCGGCGATAAAAGCCGACCAAGCGGCGGGCTTCGAGCCTTTTTTAATCGTCGGCTCGGCCGGCACGGTGGATGTTGGCGCGGTTGACGATTTAGCGGCGTTGGCCGCTATCGCCGCCTCCGAAAATTTATGGTTCCATGTCGACGGTGCCTTTGGCGCACTCGGCATGTTGTCGCCGCAAGTTGCGCCACTGCTGGCGGGCATTGAGCGCGCCGATTCGATCGCCTTTGACTTTCACAAATGGGGCCAAGTGCCTTATGACGCCGGCTATATTTTGGTCCGCGATGGCACCCACCAGCTCGACACCTTTGCCAAGTCGACGACTTATTTGCAGCGCGACGCACGTGGCATGTCGGCCGGTTCTCCCTGGCCTTGCGATCTCGGGCCTGACCTGTCAAGAGGTTTTCGAGCGCTCAAGACGTGGTTCACCATCGGCACTTTCGGGACTGAACAACTCGGTCGCATGATCACCAAAACCTGTGAGCTGGCGCAGTATTTAAAATCAAAAATACAGCAAGACAGCCGCCTAGAGTTACTTGCCCCGGTGAGTTTGAGCATTGTCTGTTTTCGCTATGTTGCCGGCCCCTTGGAGACGGCAAATCAGCTGAATGCTGACATCCTGATTGCCTTGCAGGAGTCCGGGGTGGTCGCCCCCTCGGGCACATGGATCGGGCCCCACTTTGCACTGCGGGCCGCCATCATGAACCACAGAAGCACTGCCATTGATATCGATCATTTGATTCAGCAGGTCTTGAACTTGGGCGATGAATGGAGAGAACATTGAATGACTGAAGAACAACTGATCGGTGTGCCGACGCTGATGCGCATGGCTTTTGACGGTGACGACATGTCGGCCATCGGTGTTGCACTTTTTCAAAGAATCAACGCCGATACCTTGGACGCCAATGCGCTGCTCGACGCTGCCTGGTATTTGATACTGACCGGCAATTTGCAACAGGGTTTGGCAGTCCAAGAGATCGCCATTCAGACGCGTCAGCTGTACCACTATCCGCGCCCTCCAGCGCCGGCCAGCATCAAACTGCTGCTGGTTGTAGGCCCCGGCGATTTGATGGCGAATTCACCGGTGGAGTTTTTGATGGAAGGGCAGGGTGTTGCCCTGGACTTGCTTTACGTCACGCCTGAGCTGGGTTTTCCAACGGACATGCCGGAACACGATGTGTTGATGGTGGGTGTGGCTGAGTCGGATGCCAACCAAGCCTTGTTGTCGTATTTGAGTGAAGCCTTGAAAGACTGGCCAAAGCCGGTGTTGAACCCGCCTGGCAAAATCGCCGAACTCTCCCGCGACGCGGTCTTTGCCAAGCTGTCCCATTTGCCCGGCGTGATGATCCCGGCGACGTGCAGGGTCGACCGATCAGCGCTTGAGCACTTTGCTGAGCGCTACCCGATCATCATTCGGCCGATCGACTCGCATGCCGGCGAAGGCCTGGAAAAAATGGACAACCAAGACGCGCTGCAAGCCTATCTAGCGCAGTCGTCAGAAGACACATTTTTCATCTCACCATTTGTCGACTACACCAGCCGCGATGGTCAGTACCGCAAGTTCCGCTTGATGTTGATCGATGGCCGGGCTTATGTCAGTCACATGGCGATCTCTGCCCGTTGGATGGTGCATTACTTGAATTCCGACATGCTGGAGCGTGCGGACTACCGACAAGAAGAAGCCGACTGCATGGAGAATTTCGATGCGACATTCGCTCTTCGGCATCAATCGGCACTGACCGAGTTGAGCCGCCGCTTAGGTCTGGACTATGTTGGCATTGACTGTGCAGAAACCCAAGATGGGCAACTGCTGATCTTTGAAGTGGACAGCAACATGGTCGTCCACAACATGGACTCCGCCGGGATGTTTCCCTACAAAAAAGTACAGATGCCTAAAATTTTCCGCGCTTTCTCGCAGTTGTTGGCGTCTAAAAAACGTGCTTAAGCTGCGTTCAATGCCCGCTGCCATGGCCTTGCTGGCGCAATGCGCGGCTGGTCTCACGCTGCTGACGGTGTGTGGCGCACTGCCGGTCGCCATGCCTTTGTGGCTGGGGATTTTTTTGCAGGGCTTGCTGGCGGCTGTGTATGGTGCTTATTGGGGCATGGCCAGTTGGTGGCGTTGGATTCATGCGCTTTTTCCCCTGGCCGTGTGGGCCATGTTCAGTTGGCACCTGCCCAGTGAGTGGTACCTGCTGGGGTTTGTGCTGAGTGTCAGCCTGTATTGGACAAGCTTCAGAACACAGGTGCCATTTTTTCCATCGCGCCCGGTGGTTTGGCAGCAAGTTGCTCAGCTGCTTGCACCACACCAAGCGCTGCGCTTGATCGACATTGGCAGTGGCTTGGGCGACATGCCGATGCACATTGCCAAATCAAGGCCCCGCAGCCAGGTCGAAGGCATCGAAATTGCGCCGCTGCCTTGGCTCATCAGTGTGCTGCGCGCCAAGTTTCGCCGCTCGGACGTTAGCTTCAGGCTGGGCGACTACCGTGCGTTGAACTTTGTCGATTACGACGTTATTTTTGCCTACCTGTCGCCAGCCGCGATGCTGGCCTTGTGGGACAAAGCCCAGCTTGAAATGCGGCCCGGTAGCCTGCTCATCAGCTTGGAGTTTGACATTCCGGGGGTTCAACCCAGCCGTTGTCTTCAATCCGCGCAGGGCTCACCGGCTCTGTATGTGTGGGAAATGACATAAGACTGGCCATCACACACATGTTGCGTGGTCTGGACGCAGGGCTTGCATGGGTCAATAATGCGTCATAAAATATCTTTTTCATTAAAAAAGATGCTTTGTTAGCATGAACAACCATCAAGCCATCGCCGACCTTTTCAAGCAAACCATGAAGCGCCAGCACGTGCCGCAAAACCAGCTGGTGCGTGAGTCAGGCTTGGCGCCGCGCACGCTGCAGCTGATGCTCAGCGGTGATCACGACTTCAAGCTGAGCTCTTTTTTTGCTGTGGCCGACCGACTGGGACTGGAGATGGTGCTGGTGCCCAAGGAGGCGGCCGCAGCGGTCCAGGCTGGTCAGACAAAAGCCACAGAACCCGTGGTTATGACCCAAGTTCAGGCGGCTCTGAACGCACTGAAAGACAGGGCGGTTGGCCGTGCAGGTTAAGGCTTTGGGTATTTACCTGGGTGGCAACACCGCAGCCCACCGCATCGGCGTGATGTTTCGCTATGCGCTGGCCGAAGACACTGTGACCCAGCGATTTGTGGCCGACGCAGGCTTTGCGGAGCGTTCGGACGCACCGGTACTGAGCACATCACTTTTGGCCGCTGACCCTGCACAACAAAGTCGTCTATGGCAAGACTACAGCTCTACCTTGGTCAACGGGCGCTACTCGCCGGTCAACGGCTGGCTGTTGCCTGCATTCTTCCAGAATCTGCTGCCAGAGGGCGTGTTCCGAGACCACGTGGCCGAACTGCGCGGTTGCAGCCCCAAAGACCACTTCGAGATGCTGGCCGCCTGTGGCAAAGACCTGCCTGGCCATGTGTATGCGTTGCCGGTGGACCTTAGCCGCGAGGATCTGCAGTTCTATGTCACTCAAAACCAGGACGCACTGGAGATGTCCGTGACTGCCGAGCCCATGCCACAAGGGGTCTCGCTTTCCGGGGTGCAACCCAAGCTCGCGGTCAGCCAGCAAGATGGTCGGTATGTGGCGCGTACCAAAATTGGCGACGCCCACCTCATCGCCAAGCTGCCTGTGGTGGGCTATCCGCGTCTGCCCGAACTCGAAGCCTTGTCCATGGGCTTGGCCAAGGCCGCTGGTGTGCATGCGTGTGATGTTGAGCTGGTGCCCTTGAGCCGTTTGGAGGCCGAGCATGGATACGACTTGGGCGAGACTGACCAGACTACCCAGTTCTTAGCGGTGCGCCGCTACGACCGCGACCAACCTGGCCGCGTCCATTGCGAAGACTTTTGCCAAGTGTTAGGCGTCTGGCCAGAAGACAAATATGCCAAGGGCGACTACACCCAGGTGGGCGCCGTACTGCTGCAATTCTTCGGCGAGCCGGGCGTGCACGAACTGCTGCGTCGGCTGCTGGTCAACGAGTTGCTGGGCAACTCCGACATGCACCTCAAAAACATCGGGCTTCGTTACCCTGACGGTCACACCGCCGAGCTGCCAGGGGCCTACGACATCGTCGCTTATGCGGCCTATGCGCCGCATCGGGGCCACGCACTTCCTTTGTTGCCTCGCCAGCCCGGCGATGCCTCTAAGCCCAGGGGTCGCGCTGACGCTGCCCATACGGCCACCGCGCAAGACCTGCTGACACCCGTGGCCTTGCGTAAGTTTTGCGCCTTGCTGAACATCCCAGAGAAGCCGGCCCAAGCCGCGTTGCGCCGTTGCGCGCAGGCTGCTGTAGACACGTGGCCTCGGTTGGTGGCGCAGTCTGGCATCACGCCGCAGATGAAGGCCAATCTGTTGAAGCACTTCGAGGCTCACCCTGCGGCGATCGGCCTGCGCAAACGCCAAGCCAAACCTTGAATCTAAACATTATTTAGCCAGGTTGCTCAGCATGTTGAAGCCAGTTTCAAACAGGTTGAAAATCGGCGTGGTCCAGTAAGGCAAGATCAATTCCAGCATCAGGTAACCGATGGTCATGGTGATCGGGAAGCCAATGCCAAACAAATTGAGTTGAGGTGCAGCGCGGGTCAACACCCCTAAGGCCAAGTTGGCAAACAACAGGGCGGTGACGATGGGCAAGGCAATTTGCACGCCAATGCTGAAAGTATGACTGCCAAAAAAGGCAATGTTTTTGAACACATTGCGGTCCAGCGAATGGACCTCCACGGGCAGCGTCGAAAAACTGTGCACCAAGACTTCCAGCAGGGACAGGTGCAGGTCGTGGCTTAAAAAAAGCAAGCCAATCAGCTGCAACAAAAACTGACTCACCACCGACGACCGGCCCTGTGTTTGGGGATCAAAAAATGCGGCAAAACCAAGACCCATGGTCATGCCCATCAACTCGCCCGCCAGCTCAAAACCGGTGAAAACAAGCTGCATCACAAAGCCGATGGAGATGCCGATTAAAAACTGTTGAAGCAAGATCAGCACCCCCGTCCATGACAAGGGATCTTGCTCTGGAAAAGGGGGGAGTCCGGGCGCCACAATCAGGGCGATGAACACCCCCAAAGCGACCCGGTAAGTCACCGGAATACTTTTGTGGCTCAACACCGGGGCACTCGCCAGCAAGCCCAGAATTCGCGTCAACGGCCACATAAAACCGGTGACCCAGCTGAACAGCTGAACATCCGTGAACTCAATCATCAACGTGCCGCGAAAAAGTTACTGCGTGAAGCTGGGAATGCTGGTCAGCATCAGCCTGAAGTAATCGCTCAAAACGCTCAACATCCAGGGGCCGGCAATGATCAACGTGGCCAATATACCCAGCAGTTTTGGAATGAAAGACAGCGTGCTTTCATTGATTTGTGTGGCGGCTTGAAAAATACTCACCACCAAGCCAATCGCCAGTGCGACCAGTAGCAAAGGGGCGGCAACCATGATGGTGACTTCAATGCCTTGTCGGCCGATGGTCATGATGGTTTCGGGTGTCATGCCTCAGTCCTCAAGCAAAGCTTTCGGCCAGTGAACCCAGCAACAGCTGCCAGCCATCGACCAAGACAAAGAGCATGAGTTTGAACGGCAAGGACACAATCGCCGGCGACATCATCATCATGCCCATCGCCATCAACACGCTGGAGACCACCATGTCGATGATCAAAAACGGGATGAACACGGCGAAGCCGATTTGGAAGGCTGTTTTCAGTTCACTGGTGGCAAACGCCGGCACCAAGACCTTCAAGGGCACATCTGCTGCGTCGTAAAGTGCCGGTGAATTGGACATCTTGACGAACAGGGCGAGGTCTGCTTGGCGGGTTTGTTTCAGCATGAAACTCTTCAAGGGCTTCATGCCTTTGTCGATGGCTTCGGCGGCTGAAATTTTATTTTCAGACAGTGGCAGATAAGCCTCGTCATAGATTTTTTCCAACACCGGGCTCATCACAAACAGGCTCAGAAAAAGCGCCAGACCGACCAGCACCTGGTTGGGCGGGGTACCTTGCGTGCCCAGTGCAGTGCGCAAAAAAGACAGCACAATGATGATGCGGGTGAAGCTGCTCATCATCAACACCACGGCGGGCAAAAAGGACAGCGAGGTCAGCAGCAGCAGCGTCTGGATGTTCAGGCTGTAGGACTGACTGCCGTTGCTACTTTTGGCCACGCTGAGCCCCAGCGCAGATTGCGCTTGACACTCGTCCGGGAAAAACTGGCTGGCCACGGCCAGCGCTAACGCCGCCAGCAGGCTGAGCGTTTTGCTGGAGATGAATTTAGACCGCATGCTGTTTCGTGATGTAGGTTGACAGCCAAGACTTCGCTGCCATGGCTGGCTCCGTCGGGGGTGTTTGCTGAAGTGGGGATCCATTGAGTCGCATCAAGGTGCTGATGTGGCCCGGCGTGACGCCCACCAACACCCATTCGCCCGCCACCTCAATCAGCACCACGCGTTCGCGTGTTCCCACTGACACAGAGGATTCGATGTGGATCAACTGGCCGCGTCCCAGGGCTTGCGAGCGCACTTTGTGCAACAGCCAAGAGGCACCAACAATCAACGCCAGCACGACGGCCAGGGCCGAGACCACTTGCAGTAAATTGGGCATCAGCGGTTCAA
>Ga0075464_10001453_pt1 | contig 10685 bp, 28 predicted proteins | sample DEB19_08_DNA_5_FD_75068 | JGI IMG/M metagenome (GOLD analysis project Ga0075464, IMG submission 75068) | Aqueous microbial communities from the Delaware River and Bay under freshwater to marine salinity gradient to study organic matter... | ecosystem: Environmental > Aquatic > Marine > Coastal ...
CAAAAATCCCACCATGGATGTCGAAAACAATGTCGCCCTTGTTAGGGGAACGCCGAGGGGTCATACGCAGTTTGCACAGCCACTGAATATCGCAACTGAGCGTAGCTAGATCACTCAGATGGTCCCAACTTGAATCATTTTTGCCTCCATTACGCCATCCAATACAGGCCCTGCTGCAATGTTCCGTAATAGACATCTGACAGATTTGCAATTAGTGCCATATCCCCCTCATTCTCGACGAGGCACTTGAGCCTGAGCCGCATCTTGGGTCCTGCAGAGTGCGTGGCGATGATGAGCAAGTCACCAACCCTTGCCGCCGATGGAAGTGGGTGCACAGCTAAGAACTTCAAGAGGCGAGCACCATTGACTGTGTGGTGCAAAAGGAGTTTCGACGAAGCATGAATTTGTAGCTACAGTTCGGATCAGTCCCGTCCTGATTCCTCCAACTTACATCTTCAAACCAGGCCTGGAAGTCATGAATTCCAAGATACCCCTTTTTGTGGGCTTTGGAGTGGCCGCAAAGGATGTAGCCGCCGTGGTAGTAAGGGGACTTGGGGTTGACAGGGCATTTCACTTGAGCACCGCCTTCCAGCCAGGAAGAAAGTCAATTTCGCTGGCGCCATCCTCTCGCACAAGACGCCATCCGTTTCGCACCTGAGCGGGGTAGGGTAGTTGCACGCCGTCGGCGTAAAACACCATGGAGAAGTCCGCTCCGATGACATTGGATTTGTTAACGTAGATTCGCTTGACGTTATTGCTGTTGCTCATGTTGTTATCCTGCCAGAGAGCATCAGTGCTGTCAATAGACTACATGTATTTTTTTGCGTTCTCGATAGCCTTCCGGTTGAATCTCGGGAAAGCCCCCATGGAATTGCTTGCAAGCTCGTCTGCCGTCAAAAAAACAGGCTGACCCACATCCCCGCCCAAAACATCAGGAATCTTGGGGTCTACAGCAAGATAGCAATAAGTTTCGTAATCGGTCCCATACGTCCGACCTTCCACCAATTGCTCAAAGCACAGGATGAACTGCGAGCAAATGACTCCCGTCTCCTCACGAAGCTCACGGGCCGCAGCCGCTTCTAGATCTTCACCAGGTTCAACTTTCCCCCCAGGAAGACCGAACTTGTCTGAGTCTTTGCGAGGCACAGAAAGGTATTTGCCGTCCTGTTCAACAAGGATCACTACTGCTTGTTTGGCTTTCATTTCACTCTCCGTCGAGTTCGTGGTTGTTGTAGACCCAACAGCCATTCACGGCTGAGTTTTGTGAGCCAATTTGGCAAACAACAGTGTGAGGATGAGCGCCCCCAAGGACTGTGCAGATGTACGTTTGAACCACCTTGGAGGGCTCTAGGACGCACGTTGAGGAAAGAGAAGCCTTGGGCTCTACCTTTTGAACAAAGGCTGTGCTAAGGCCCTCTGGGTCGCCTGGATACGTATGGGTTTGTGGAATAAAGAGGACAGTGAGCCCCCCGGCCACGAATAGAGAGAAGATGAGTTCCACCCAGGGAACCTCAGAAGACGGGTGCCAGCTTTCGTTTTTCTTCATGGGTTGTAAGCTATCATCACCGGCGCTGGTGCTGCAAGCCCTATTTTCAAAAAAGAGAAACGGGCTTTTCGAGCAAGAAATTGGGAACCAAGTCCTGGCCGTGAATAAGGTTTCCTACACATGCTGTCAGGATTAGCTTGCTGTCAGACTGCAGAATCCCATACAATTTTGCGGAGGCTGTGCAAAGCTCGAATTTGATGTGCAATTTTTGCATCACAGCAAAAGTGTGCACAGGAACGGATAGGCTTACCCAGATATCGCCTGGTGCCTCTGGGCGGTATCCATCTGCGATGATCATGAGCTACACCAATCCTTTCCCACGTGCATGGTCACAGCTTGCTTTGCAAAATGCAAACACCTGGCGGGGCGCCGCCAGCCGCCTCTCGCTCGGTCCAACAGTAAAGAATGGCGGGGTGAGGCGCACCTACAACCAAGCAGCTGCTGAACGTCCCATTGCCATGTGTGTGATGACAGCTCGCCTGCAGAGACTCAAGAGGCGTACCTGTTTGAGTGGCGATTTCTTTCCGGCTTAGCTCCTCAGCTGCTGAAAGAGTCTGCCTGTCGGATAAGATTCCCAACATAAGAGACGCAGCTGCACAAAGAAGTGCGAGAATAGGTGCAATTACTCCAACATATTTCATTTTTCAGCCATGTCTCCCTGCGTTAAGTCCCAGAAGCTCTCGTGCTGCGGTGTGCTGGCACTTGGCATGACACAAAGCCGATACTCAATGTGATCAGTCATTTTTTTGCTCTTTTTTGGTGATTTCGATTAGGGTCGGTTTAGTAGTAGCTAACAGAGCCTCTTCTGTAGTCAGCGACACAGGGCTCTCTTGTTCGATCTTGTGGAGCAACAAAACGCTTCCGTTGTCGTGGGCAGTTTTGGCATGAAAACTTCCATTGCTTGTGGCGAAAGTGTCTCCAAGAAACTCCCTGATGACCTTTTCCAGGCCACGCTTTTCCTGGCCAGGCTCGCATGCAATCAACGCATCAAGTTCAATGCGAACGGTTGACTTGAAAAAGGTTTGTGGTGGCTCTTGCAGCTGCTCCTGTGGCTTGTGCCGAAAACTGACGGCAACAAGATCGAATTTGTCAGGGCCCAAAACGGCATAGCACATAAAATCGTGCCCGGCAAGACTGTGCTGATAGTCCGCAAAACAGCGAACATAGCAATAATCGAGCTTGTCTTCCGCAATCAATTTCTCAAGCAGCTCTGCGTTACGCCAGCTGATTCCGCCTGAGCACACATTGGATGGCTCACCACGAAGAAACTTTCGCATCCGGCCAAACCTACCAACTGTGGTTTTTCGAACGCCTTTAAACCATCCGGCTTCGGAGTTCCGGGAGTCAAACGGAATGTCTACCCAGCTTCCAAACTTCGGAGTTGTCCCCGTCAATTTCCGAATGCCGTATTCGGTCAGGTACAGCTTTTTTTGTCCGGCGCCAAGGATATTCTGCTCGCAATATGCGTTGATTTTTGCTTGGTTATCGCTAACAAAGCTCGTCACACGCTTGCGCAAGTCACTGCCGCTAATCGGCTTTTTGGAAGGCATCAGGTAGTCTCCGCTTTCGATTTCCACTCCACTGTTACTCGAATTCCGCCATGCTTTGATTTTGTTGCAGTGAATCCATCCCCCTGCAGCGCCAAGATGGTGCCATCGTCAATTCCGTTAGAACCACTCCAGTCGGATCCGAACATCAGATAAAAGCAGCCACTATCAGAGGCTGCTTGGATTTTAGCCAATGCGTCAATGTACATTTTTGATGCACGGATGCTCGCCATGGAACGTTCATGCATTTGTTGCGCCAAATTACTCACTTAGTACCTCTATTTACGAATATGAAGATGTCTGAACATGACCTGGTCTGCATGTTCCGAGACCAGGCGCACAGGGAAGTGTGGGAGTTCTATCCCGAAAATCAGCTATGGGACTTCTTGATGCAGGACAAGAAAACCGGCACTCAAGTTGCCTTTCAGGCCAAGCTGAAAATCAACTCTAACGTGATTGAGCAGTGCACCGAGCTGCTGCAGTCTACCCGATGGCGGACCCGTGTAGCTGGGCCGCATTATGCTGCTGTCCTTATCCCATTTTCCGAAACACAGGTCAAGGGATTTGAGAAGTTCAAAAAGCGTTGTAGTGCGCACAAGCTTCTCATTTTCACCGAAAAGGACGTTTTTGCAGAAATTCAGCCAGATTGGGAGCCTTATCGAAGGTCATTTGCTGAGCCTGTATGGGTGCCCCCTTTCGTCCCAGATCTGCCGGCGGGAGTGAAGTCACCCAGGAGCGTAACGCCGTTTAAAGTGGGCGTGGTGAGGCTCTGCCAGGCCATCAGAGAGGGTTTGCAGCCCACCCACAAGCAGATCCGAGAGTACAATGCCGGCAGCGTACAGTACTGGGTCAAGTACCTGAAAAGGCTGCCGGGCCGTCCCGCCAAATTTGCAGTTATTGACCTTGATGCGCTTCCAGATCTGCATGATTTCAAGGATGTTGCTGAGGGCATTCAGAGACAAAACAAAGAACCCTCTCCAGGAAAGTAACGTTCCGTACCGTCCAGGAGATGCAACTCTTGTGTGGCCCCGTCAAAAGTTAAATCCACAGCCAACCACAAAGACACAAAAGGAGTGCTTTCTTCGCCCCGTCGTTGGAGGAACACATTTACATAAATGTGGCCGACCTTCTTGGGAAGAGCGGGCCTGAATTTCCCAGTAGAGAGTGTTTTGCTTAGCGGAGTCCAGTGGTGCTTGAATGATAGCCTGGCGTAAATTTTGTTTCGTCCAGAGCGCATTGTCGCCCCCCTTATCTGGCCATCAATGTGTTCAGAAATATGTTTGCCTCATACTTCGCATCCACATCAGGCGCTATGTGGAAGTGGGTATGGACAAGGGGAAACGGGCTATAGATATAGCCTCTTCCCGCACCAGGAATCATGTACATCGAAAGTGTCCTGGCGCTGTTCACGGAAATTTCTATCTGGCCCGCTACAGGATATTTGTTGTTCATGTCATCACAAAGTGCGTGTTGAACGACTTCAAGTAGCCTAGTAGACACCGGGAAGTATCGCTGAACTGCCTATCATCGCCTTCATCCCGAACATTTGCAAACAGTGCAGGCACGGGACGTTGAAACTTCAGCCGGAAACACAGTCTCAATTGAAGTCTTTGTTTCATTGAAATGTCAAGTGTGATGTCGCCAGGAGCATAGTTGTGCTGGAACAGCTGTTTGAAAGCTTTCATTCTACTCTAGCACACACCAGGCGCTGCCGGCGTCGCTCACGTATGAAAAATTGGAAACTTCCAATACTTTCTTCAAGTTGGGGGCGATCTCAAGATGTGATGTCGATCCGTCCAGCCTGTAAATCAGGCAGAAGCCTGAGGGGCAAAAGAATGTGTCACCAACCTTGAATTCAAGGTATGGCGCCAATCCGACTCTAAAGGAGTGGACTACCCATGACTTTTGGATCACTCTCATTCATCCTCTGCATTATCAGCATCAAACTGAACGCCATATCCTCTGCTGATCTCATCGAGGCGCAGCTGCAAGTCTTGGATGTCAAGAAGCGCCTGCTCTTCACCATAGTACTTGAGGCGCTTGGCAAACTCATGAATCCATGCAACCGGCCAAGACTTCACGAGTTCAAAGTGACGTTCTGCCTCTGCAGAGTCACCAAAGAGCGCTCGAATGCTCTTTTCGTCCAGAGACTTGACTTCAATCAGTTCATCAAAGCGCCCCGGCCGTAGCACCGCCGAATCAAGCCTGGAAATGTGATTGGCCGTTGTCAGAAAAAATGGGATCTGCTCATTAATCAGCTCGAGCGTCTCAAGGTGCCTGGAGATATTCTCCATACGATCGATGTCGTCGATGATGATCGCCTCGGGGCAGACATATTGGGAAATAAAGGCCCAAAAGCTGTACTCAAGCTCGGCAAAATCCTTTGCATTGATGCGAAGCGTGCGAATTCCCTTGCAAGCCTGCAAAATGGCAGTGGTTTTCCCAGTCCCGGGCGGCCCATACAGCATAAAGCTACGGCGGATGCCCTTGCTGCGAAACCGCCCAAGCCGCTCCGAAAGGCTTTCGCTGACTGCCGATGGCTTTCCTTTTACAAAGGAGTCATCCCGTACAAAAGAGAGGCGACTCCGGTCACGCTCGTGCATCATGCTGCCAAATCGAACGGGCTCAATCAGACTGTGTTCGTAGTTGCTTTTTTGAACAAGGTCACGAATAACCTTAATGCTTTGCTCGGAATCATCTAGGTCAAGGTAAAGAAGCGATGTAGCTACATGCTTAGCGGGCTTGAGGTCATTAGCCGACGTTTCAGACTTTGGGGGGGGCAAGCTTTCGCCCAATGGGCAACCAGTATTTTCCGCCCATCGAAAGGTCGCTCCGTTAAAAGAGGTTTCGAATAGGACGGAGTTCTCCTCTCGTGTAAAACAAAGCTTGGTAATGCTGCAGCTGTCTCCTTGCAGGCGGGCTTCCTGGATGATCAGGTTGACAACATACTGCATCAAAGGCTCCAACTCAAAGTTTGTCCACCCAGGCTCACTAAGGTAGAGCCAGACATACTTGTCGTTCGCAGCCATGCTGATGTTTGTGCATTCGTAGAGCACATTTCCGATGGCGCCGACAAAACGGGCTCTTGAAAAGAAGTTCGGGCTCTGCTTCAGTGCAGTGTAGCTCTCTTGAGCTTCTCGAAGAGTCGGAAACACGCTACGCACCTGAGGAGCCGTGATGAACTCAATCGCATTCGAAACGGTTCGCTGCAGTTTCGTGGTTTGCGCAATGCCATCCCGATACTTGGATGGCATGTATGAACGAGCCTGATTGACGAATTTCTTGAAACTCATTTTGGGTCCTGACTCTTTACTTCATGATGACGAAGTTTGCAATAGAGCAAAGCGGGGGGCGCATGTAATCTTGTGTCGGGTCAAGCAGCTGACCCCGCTCAGCTTTCGAGTACAAGAAGAGCATGATTATGCTCGCACCACACCGAACCTCGATGTCGCCATTACGACGCTTGTCAGTCATGCTTGCGACGGCGCCACCCTCTTCAAAAAAAAGCTTAATCATTTCAGTCAGGTCTCCACTTTTACTGCATGACGAAAAAGGTGGCCGACGTCGACTCCACCCAATATTTTGTGCCAAGCAATAGCTGTCTTTTGGTTTGTGATATCGACAAGAAGAGCAAGATCCGTGTCCCGTGACGAGCCTCAACATCACCAGCTATCAACTTGGGATCTCCGCTTGAAGCCGTCTTATTTCCTCCGCCAACTTCTCTTTCTTGCACTTCTGCTCGACAATTTCACTCTCCAGACTCTCTTTGATGCGCTGGACGGATTGCAAGGTTCGCCGAAAGGAAGCAAGCTGCTCCTTGCAGGCATCCAGCTGTTCACTCAAGGCCGCAAGGCGTTTCTGTCTTTCGTTCATCGCCTTTTACCCTACCACGATTCGAGAGTCGAAGCCAACAAAATTGCGGATGGTCTTATTGCAGCGCCCCGCTGTACATGTGCTTTGTGTAGTTGGTGCACCTGGCAGCGAAACGTGTTGCCCCACCGCTTTTGCTTGAGGCCAGCCCGAACCAGAAATAACCTGGGCCCCAAAAGCCTTTCATGAGAACGCATTCTGAATAGAGGTTGATGCTCCCTACCTGGTATACGACATGGCAATGCACATGAGTCAAGCTCATACAAATTGGAACTTGCAAAAAAATGGAGCTGAAGGGGCAAAAGAAGAGCGCTCCACAAATTGTGGGTGTTGCTCCAATTCCGCTGCAACCTGTCGACCACTCCGCACAAGATTACCCAATATCATATCGCTCTTTCCAGGAAAACGAAATTAACAAACCCACAAAGGCAGAAAACGTCACCAATTTCAGCCGAGCCATGCATCTTTTTCGTTTGTCAAGTAGCTTAGAGGAGGCTCAAAAATCCAAAATCGGCGAGGAAGCACAACGCCCTGCCCGTCCTTTCTCTTTCGGCTGCCAACTCGCAAAGAGATCAAAAGCAAGTAGCCATTGTGCCGAGGATCGATGAATACCCCTCCAATCTCCATGCCCTTTACGGGGCGCATAAATGCCACTAGGGGCGCCGCACTTGGTTGTGCCTGGGTTTGCTTCATGGGGAGGGGGAGAAGCTGCGCACAAGCTTTAGGCTCATTTTAAACCAAAGCGATCGCTGCTCGAAGAGCACATCGCCAACTTGGAAACGGTGCCAATTCCCCTCTTTGACAATACAGGCCCTCATGAGCCTACCAGCTTGTAGCGACCGACCTCTTTTCGGTGCACCGCTTCTAGCTCAGATAGCGCCCTAGGGTCATTGTGCACATGAATGGCCTCGAATATGCTGACAGCGACTGCCTGACCGCCAGTCAGCAAAAAAAACACAATCTGCAGCCATGTTTGTTGCAGATCTTCACGGTAGATTCGAAGACCACCGGCAGCGCATACCACCAACAAGGAGCCAGCGAGCCACAAATTCCTCAGCTTTTCTCGGCGTTTGAGTAGGCTTCTGCGCTCCTGGTAATGACGTTCATCAACCTGGGCCCAGTCTTCTTCGCTGGGGTACACAGGCCGCTCTGCTTGGGTTCTATAGGCTGCACTGCTCATTTTATTTACTGGCCTGCTCTTGGCGCAGCGCCTGTTTGGCTTCTAGCAGTTTGCGATTCAGGGCCCAGCGTTCCGTCAAAAGAAAATGAAGGGCGATCGACAATCCTAACGTTGCAAAGAACAAAATCACCGCAACGCCCATGCCGCTATTCTGGTTTTCTGCTACGCCACGAGCTTGGTCATGTGCCCACACCAAGCGGGAAACATAGAACGAAGCATATCCAGCGGCTGCAGCAAACGCAGCAATAAGAAAGACATGCAAGAAAAGAACCTTTCGCTCAAACTGCAGACTTTCAATGCTGAGCTCAAGTTGCCACTCCTTGTCCGATCGGACCTGACCGCCAAACACAATTGGTTGGTTGTCTGCTGCACTGACTCGATATTCGTTTTCCATGTCTAGATTCCATTAGTGTTTGTTTTTATTGCGCCAATTGGTAGTTTGGCGACGCATGGACCCAAAGAGCAAACTCAGGAAACTGCGCTGTGCTTCCCGCCACGGTCAGGCCATTCACGACCGCAAAATGTTGAAACAGGTAGATTCTCATGTGCGGCTTCTCCCACACAAAGTAAAGATACAGAAAAACGTCCCCTGGGCATGCCGTCTTAAGGGGGACATTTTGGGTTTCTAGAAAGCCATCAATGGGAATGCGTCTCGGTGGAATCACGCTGCAGTGTCCTCGTAACGATCAAACTGCTTATGCAGTTCGGGGCCGAGCCATGAGGGGCAACGCACAAGCGTTTTTGCATTTACATCAAGATCGAACTCTGTTCTGCACCAAATTTTAAAATGCGGAATGCCATCATGGCGCATGGTTTCGCATATGGTGTCGACCCATATGTCACCAAATTCCATACTCATTTTCCTGACATAGTCTTTCATTGGAGCTACTTGATCATGCGAAAGAAAAAGGTGTCGCCAGTATAGGATTCCGTGCAGAGATCCTCGGGGCCAACAAGGTGGTCAAAATTGTGAGCATCAACTGTTGGGTCCAGGACAACGATGTCAAGAAGTTCGTCCCATTCAGAGCCCCACTCATGGCACTTTCTCCCCGTGAAGAGTGAAAAACAGGCCGAAAGTTGAAAGGCATTTTTGGGTTCAAAATGCACAATATCTCCAACCTCTGGTTGGGTTGCATCTGAGGCGAAACCGATCACGAACTCGAATTGTTTCACTTTGTGGCCCAGAAGTGCTACCATCAACTCAAAAAGACGTCAATCGGAAAATTCTCTTTGCAATGAGATTCGCACCGAAGAACGTTGCGGTCAAAATCGATTTGATGTGCATCGAAAGCCAACCGAAATCTGATTCTCGGCTGCATTGTAGAAGTCTTGAGCCCCTAGTGGCGTTCGTGGCGGAAGTTCGAGCAGCTGCTTGTACGACAGTTTTTTCATTTAAGTTCCCATGAGCCTGCAAGCGGGATAAAGCAATCCAGATACACCAATTCTTTCCACCTTGCAACTCCGGAACCCAGGTGCATATTCAAGCGCCGCCCGTCGGGGCCGTCGGGGAAATAGAGTTCAACTACGGAAATGTGGATGGTGCCAACCCATGGATATTCATATCCGTGCATGGACCAGATGTCAAGGAGTATATTACGTTCGGCCGATTTGGTAAGATAGCCCTTAATCACTGCAAGTGTCCAGTGAAGTTCGGACCAATCTCAACCCATGTTGCAAGCTTTTTTCTCGCAACCCAGTCATTTTCTAGCCAAAACAGGATATTTGTTTTCTTGTGCAGCTTTGAGACAAAGATGTCACCGGCGTATGGCTTAGACAGTTCATCACGCCTGATCAGGTATTTTGCAAGATCTGCGGTGTATTGGCGTTTAACCCAAGTCATACGAGGTTCCAGCAAAGGCTATGCTCAACGAACAAAAGCTCAATGCGCCGCAACAACAGTTGGTACTCAGGTCTTGTGTCTGTGGCCTGAACCAGCAGCTGCATGGGAGTCACAACGACCGCCATGAAGCCCGTTGGATTCGGGCGTGGACGATACCGACGCAGACATTGCAGCGACGCATCCTCAATGGCGTCGATGAAGATGTCCCCTGGGCTCTTCACAACCCGATCTGTGGAGTCTACAAGGTATGTGCACATGCAGTTTAACGAAAGATGTAGGCGTCTGTGAGGTAGTGGATTGCTGCAACGAAGCGTCCTTCCCAAGCGCAAAGCTTGTAAGAGTGGCGCACAGGGCGTGGAAATATTCGAAACGTGAGCTTGAAACCGAGCCTGCCTTTATTCGTCCAGAGGTGTAGCACCAGATCTCCCGGAATGGATGGTGCTCTTTTTGCAGCTGCGAAATCGGAAATCTCCTTGCAAGGCATTACATTGCTGTCCCGATGACCCCATAAGGAATTTCGACGTAGCGTCGGCCAATCCTGCTTAAAGGGCCGTTCCAGATCCACAAGGGAGTCGCAAAGTTACCTCCTTTGGCGTACAGCTTAATCGCTGAGTTGTCAAGTAAAATATCTCCGATGCGGCTAAGCTCAGAGGACCAATTGAAAAGCTTTATGTCAGTTGCCATGGAAAGCACTCCTCAGAA
>Ga0075464_10001456_pt1 | contig 10675 bp, 13 predicted proteins | sample DEB19_08_DNA_5_FD_75068 | JGI IMG/M metagenome (GOLD analysis project Ga0075464, IMG submission 75068) | Aqueous microbial communities from the Delaware River and Bay under freshwater to marine salinity gradient to study organic matter... | ecosystem: Environmental > Aquatic > Marine > Coastal ...
CTCGGTGTGATTCTTGCCCCACCTTAATTACAAGGGTGGGGGGCTGTCGGATACCGAATACCCTTCAGAATGCGGGCTTCTCGCGCGCCTCAAGATAGTGCTTGACTCGCGATGTAGGTGACTGGCCCCATGTTCCCCATGTCTCAGGGAGCAAGAGCGTTCAGTGTGGAGATCCAGCACCGCAAGGGTGCGCGTTTCTCATGAACCACAAAGGCCAAGGTGCGACAGGTGGCACACGCCCTGCCCTGCGTGTCGACCCCAACGAGGGCGTGAAGGCGATCGGCCCCTGCGCGCACCACATCGCAATGGCGCAGGCGTTGATCCGGTCTGGAGCCCTGAAGCCCTCCTCGCTGGCCATGGCGCAGCAGATGGCGCGTGACGCTCACACGCGGCCCCTCTCCGCTGGCCAGGTGAAGTGGTTGAGCGAAGGCCTCGCGCACCTCGGCATCGTGGTTGCTGTGCCTGCGCCCATGACGTTCGGCCCATTGCCGATGCGACCGCCCGCGCGTCCGATGGCCTGACCTGCCTGCATCGGCCTCGGTCCTGCGTTGGGGTGGATATTGATCACGCGCCATATCGGACGGGCGTCCAAGGGCAGCCCGTGCGGCTTGGGCAGTCCTCGCAGGTGCAGCGCTCGTGGTCCACCGACACCAGATCGAATGTCCCTTTCGGCTCGCCGCGAATGAAGCGCCACCCACCGATCGGCGTGGTGTTCGGCGGCAGGTGCAGCGGCCCCGACGTGAGCGGCAGCGTGTCATCCTCTGCCCGCTTCGGGTGTTCGAGCGGTAGGCCACATCGGGTGGCCACGGCGCCGACGCTCGCGAGGTGAATGATGCGTGGGCTGATCATGGGTGATCCTTACGTGTTCGAGGGAGAGGTGCCGCTCAGCCGCGCTTGGCGATGGCGGCTGCGAGAGCATCGAGGAACTCGGGCGAAGCGAGGTGCGCCTTGACCCCGACCATCACGAGTTCGGCCACCTCGACCCTGGTTTGCATTTCCAACTGCTCCTTGTGATTGGGCCGTTGGCCGCTTGCGGGGCAAACCACCCCGCTCCGCGTTCGGTGCTCGGGATAAACCTCCGTGTAATCGTCGACGCGCTTCATCTTCCCACGCCAGCCAGGATCGCCACACGCCCAGCAGTTGGCTTCATCCCCAGCGTGTCTTGTCCTCTCGTTGGAGCCTGCCCTCCCCGCCGCCTCGGCGTAGTCGGCCAACGAATCATTCGTGGGGGTGCTGAAGTTGTGAACGTGGTGCGCCAGGGCGGAAACACGCAACGCCATCGCGGGTGGTAAACATAGCTTCGCAACCGCCAAGGCGAAGCCCGTGAGCGGGTGGAACGCGGCATCATGAATCAACCAACCGAGGGTTTCGAGCACGGGTGGTCTGGTGAACTTCGTCATGGTGTGCCTTTCGGGTGACAGGTTACAGCGGGGAGGTGCAGGCGAGGCGGCCGCGATGGGTGCTCGCCTGCGAGGTGGGGTCAGGCCAGTTCTTCTTCGCACTCTTCGCTGGAGCAGTTGACGGTGCCGCAGTTGGCACACCGTGCGTCGTCGTCCGCGATCCCCTTTTCCGCTGCCGTCACCGCTTCGCCAAACGCGAGACGCACATCGGGCGCGGCGAGGAACGCCAGCCACGCCTCGCGCAGGTTCCGCACCGTGACATCGGTGTCCGTTTGTGAGCCGTCGGTGTAGCCCTCCAACCCTACAGCCTCGCGCACCATCGCGGCGAGGGTCCCGAAGAGCGACAGGGACGGTGAGGGTGCGGCAGCAGGCAGCACCGGCAGCGGGAGCGCGGTCCACTCGCCGATGAAGATCCACGCTCCCGACTCGCGCCCCTTCGATGCGCTGCCCGTCCACATCCACAGGCCGGCTTCCGCTTGACGCGGGAGCGCTTCGTCGGCCCATGCCCCGCCTCGCGCAAGGGGCATCATGTCGCCAGCGCGGCCCACGGCGCACACCAGCGACAGCGGCCCTGCCGGCTCGATGGCCTTCGGCGCCGGTGCCTCACCAGCGAGCGCTTTCCACCGCTTCACCGACTCGCGGAGTTCCGTGATCGTGCAGGCCGCCGCGGCTGCTCGCTCTTCGAGACTGTCCCCGCCGACGCCCGTGCGCTTCAGGATGCCCCATGCGCTGCCGTTAGCCTCCCTCAGCCGCCGGATCTCCCCGGCCGCGTTCGAGGCCTGATCTTCGAGGCGGTCGCCCTCGCAGTCGACGCCGCTCAGGATGTCGCGAGCCTTGCGGATCTCGCCCTTCAGATCGTCGACTCGCCGCTTCCACGCGGCGATCGTTTCCTCCAAGGCTTCCACGCGAGCGGCTCGCTTGACCTCGGCGACGGTCTCTTGCTGCTCGGGCACCAGATGCGCCCTGAAGGTCCCGCACCGCACCGGCGGGTTTTCTGCCGCCTCATCGGCCGACATGGGCAGGCCGCCGCTGACGCGCTGGATCGCTTCCGCGACGCGCATCCACTGTGCGCCCGTTGCACACGACGGCGTCATGCCCGCCGGAAGTGCGACGCGATCCACGAGCCCGAGGACGGTTGAGAACGCGTCCAGCGCCCCCGCGTGCCGTGCTGCTTCGGCCTCTCCCTTGGGCGCCTCGTAGTCGGCGCCGGCCGTGTCGGTGTCGACGTGCTGCACCTGCTCCCCCTCGATGTCGGCCCACGTCCGCAGCACCTCCAAGCACGCCGCCTGCGCCTCGTCCTTCGTGGCCGCGTCGTGAGCGCTCAGCGAGGGCAGCAGGGCGCGGCGGGCGTACCATGCCCACTCGCCGCTCTTCCCTTCAGGCCACACGCCGCCCACCTCTTGCCCGTGGTCGTCCACCACGTAGCCGCCCGCGCCTCGCTGGTGAAAGCCGCTCACCTTCGGCCGTGTGGCGGGCTTCACGGGCTCGGCGAGGCTCCGCTCAAACATCGCCCCCACCCTGCCGCCCAGGCCCAGTAGCCGCCCATGCGGCGTGTGGGTGGGAGCGCCCGCCTCGTCGAGCGCCTGCCGAGCACCGTTGATCACCTCGGTGAGTCGTTCGTGTTCGTTCAGCAGGTAGTTTTCACGGTCGGCGCTGTGCGCGAACCCCGGCTCAAAGTAGCGGGCGCCGTTGAGCCCCATTTTGAGCCACCGGTCGCGGTTGATCGCCGCTCGCAAGCCGGCTTCCGGCTTGCTCAACTCGTCCCACTCGGTGGTTTCGTTCGTGGTGAAGTGGCCATCGGCCGCCGAGGTGGCTACGGTGCCGATCGTCCACCCGGCCGCTTCGAGGTGTGAGTCTGCGGCGGCCTTCCCCGCTTCGATGTCGTCCACGTCGCCTTCCGCGTGAGCCCTCTGCGGCTCATCGGCTCGGTACACCCGCCACCACGTATCGCCCGCGCCGAACGACACGAGCGCGGCATGATCGCCCGCACTGTCCCCGACAATGAGGCGCACCCACCGCTCGCGTTCGCTGTCGATTCTCGTCCACGGCCCCACCGGCCTCTTGCCCTTCGTCTGGCCGCTCTTCTCGCTCGTCATCGTCCGTCTCCCGTGGGCATTCCTGCCCGGTTCGGTTACCCTCGCAGCGCCCGGCGTTAGCCTTTCCACCGGGCGACCGCGGCGCCGCCCCTGTCATCGTCAGCAGGGGTCAGGCGCCGCGGTGCTTTCTACTTCGTCCCGAGCGCCGCTCTGACCGCATCGTCGACCAGCGCCGGCATGATCGGCAGCTCGCGCCCCGAGGCCAGCGCAAGACCGGCCAGCATGCCGTTCACGAAGAACCGGCCGGCGGCATTTTTCTCGACGCCGTCGATCGCCGCCTCGACAGCCGCCAGCTTCTTCGACGACAGCCGTCGCGGTGACGCCTCACCCGTCGCCTCCTGCCGCTCCTTCCGCTGGACGTTGGCGGCACCGCGCGCCGTCCGGATGCCGGCCGCGATGAGCCGTTCGAGCTTCGCGAGGTGCTCGGCTGGCTCCACCTCGAGAACTGCGGACAGCAGCGCCAGCGGCGCCCCTTCGTCGAAGCGCCGCCGCGCCTCCTTCGAGACCTTGCCCCACCGTGCGAGGGCATCGACCTCGACCCGGCCGACGCCAGGCGGACATGCGGCCACGATGGCGTCTTCGGGCACACCCGCCGCGGTGAGCTGCTTCACCCTGAAGGCGAGCACCGACGCCCGATCCACGCGCGCGAACCGGCCGTGGTCGTTCCGGCGCATGCGTTCGAGCAGCAGCCCCGCATCGTCGCCCGTCCAGAACTCGACGAGCGGCATGAGCTCGCGGCCGCCGAGGATCTCCGACGCGCGCTCGAGCGCCTTCGTGCGTCCGTGGCCGTCACCGACGAGCAGGTGATCGGCCTTCTCGCTCACGAGGATCGGCGCGGTGTTCGGGCACTCTCCCGCCTCGACCCGATCGGCCATGTTCCGCGCCATGGCCTCGTCGACAGGATCGATGCTGCGCGGGTCGTGCATCGGGTCGCCCTTGGGAGCCACCCGCAGCGACGACAGCGGGACATGCATCATCCTCGAGGCACTGACCTCATTCGCCTCGATCTGCTTCGCCCGAAGACGTTGTTTCGCCCGGCTCACGGTCCGTCTCCGCGCTCGTGCGACTCGGGCGGATCGTCGTCGTCGCCCGACCCGAACGGCAACCCGCCCTGCCGCTCTTCCTCTGTCTCGCGGTCATCGAGCACCGAGCCGTGCTTCGTGTCCTCGTCGAGCTCGACCGGTTCGCCCGTCGGCGGCGCGAACGGCGCGGCCTCCTGCGCCTTCTTGCGCTCCACGTCCGTCATGCGGCGCTCCTTGACCTTCTCGCCCTCCACGCCGTTGTCGTCGAGGTAGATGGTCACCACGCCGCGGTTGAGGTCGTGCACTTCGATGCACGGCGTCACCACGAGGTGCGCCTTCGCCTTCACCTCGCGCAGGAGCTTGTGACTCAGCTTGCGAGCCGCCTTCGCGGCGTCCTTCCTGCTTGGTAACTCGACGCCCTGCGGGTTCACGCGCTTCTCGTTCACGAACGCTTGGATCTCGCTGTCGATCGTCTCGGCTTCGGCCTGCGCCTGCGCCGCCTGCGAGGCCGTGAGCATGAACTCGGCGTCGCTCATCGGGCGCGGCACCTCGTGGCTCGCGTGGATGCGCTGCACGTCGCGCGAGTCGACGGCGATCCGCTGCTGCCCCTTCGGTGCGTTCGCCATCGCGGCGGCTTCCTTCATGGTCTTCGGCGCGGCGGCCTTCTTCGCCCGCGGCTTCTTGGGGGCGGCCATCACGCCACCGCCTTCGTGCAGAGGGTGTTGAGGGCAACAAGGCGCTCGGTGTCGGCCGGGTCGAGATCCTCGCTGAGCAGCGAGTCACACACTGCCAGCCCCGCCGCCCGCAGCGCATCCCGCTCGGCTTCGACCTCCTTCAACTTCGCCTTCAGCCGCTTCGCTTCACCGTCATTGATCGTCATCGTCGTTGCTCCTTCGCAGTCTCGTAAATCACCACGTCACAGCCCGCGACGGTGGCCCGCCTCGGGTACATCTCGATCACCTTGCCGTGCGCGCTCGCGTACTGCGGCGGCACCGCCACCCGATGCACCACGGGCGGCCGCAGCCCGTCGAGGCGCGGCTCGGGCACCGCCTGCGCCTTGCCCCGGCCGGTGCCGTTGCAGTGCGGGCAGACCTTGCCCGACATCATTGTGCCCTGCCCAGTGCATGGGGGGCAGATCAGGCGCAGCCACGGCAGGACGAGCAGCACCCGCACGAGCGGCAGGGGCGATTGGTCCCGCGGCCCGTAGTGCCGTTGGATGATCGCCGCGCCCTGCCGCTTCTCGGCCGGCGTGAGCGTGGCCAGCGACACCACCCGCCGCGGCCGCTTGTCGCCGGCCGACGGTACCAAGGGGGGTGCAGGTACCGCTCGCTTGACATTCGCCCCGCCCCGCTGCCTCGCAGCCAGCACCCCCGCGGCCCGCGCCCGCTCGACGTGCACGCCGTGGATCATCTCGCCGCCGTCTTCGACGCATGGCACCGCCAGCGCCGCGAAGCACGACGCCCGCGAGCACGGCACGAGCACGCGCGGGCTTTGCTCGTCGTCGCCGATCGTGAGCTGCACGGGCTCGGCTTTACTTGACGAAACCGCGCCCTTCGACCGTCCACTTGACGAGCCCCGGCCAGTGCCCCGTTCACCGTACGTACCATTGCCCTGCGCCTTCTTCTTCGCCTTCGGCCGCTTCTGCGGCACCGTCGAGGCGAGCACCACCGGCGGGCGGTCGGGGCCCGGCGCGAGGTCCGACACGGTGATGCGCACGCGCTGCGGGGTCCGGCGCTCGACGTGAAAGCCCACCTGCATCTTGCGGCCGGCGAGCACCGTGCAAGGCCTGCCCGAGCCCATCAGGCACACCGGGCACGGCCCCTGCGCGGATAAGCCCGGCGCCTTCTCCGGCCGGTACTCCCACACGATGCGAGGATCGTTGTCCTTCATGCCGAGCCACGCCGCCACGGCGTCCGCCGTCGGCTTGAATGCCATGCGCAGGTTGTCGTGCTCGTCGAGCAGCCCCGTCGCGATGCGCGTCAAGGTCACCGTGATGCGGTTCGCCGAGCCGTAGCCCTCGGGCGCGATCGAGTGCGGCGGCGCGGGTGCGAGGTACTTCAGCGCATCGGTGACCGTCGCGCGCGCCTTCTCGATCGCCCTTTTCGCGGCATGCACGGCGTTCATGGAAGCGCCACCTCGCACGCCCGCGTTCGGGCTCTTCGTCACGAGGTCGAACTCGACGCTTTTGATCACGCGCCGGTCGCCTTTGGCACGAGGTGGCCGAAGCCGAGCGAGACGAGCGCGGCGGCGATGCCGGCCCGCACCGGCTCACCCCGCACGCTCTTGCCGTCGATGAAGGCGACGACGGTTCGAGGATCGCATTTCGCCTCGACCGCTACCCGGCGCACGTCCGGCGCCGCCAACTTCTTGTTGCTCATGCATACACCCATGCGCGCACCGGCGCATACGTGTCAACAGGTTTCAGCGACGGCGAGGCAGCAGCGTCACCGGGATCGCGAAGCGCACCTCGTGGCCCGCGGTGCCCACGTCGATCCAGCCGTGCTGCTGCCCGTGCTCGACGTGGTGGGCGACCTCGCGATCGAAGGCGGCGCGGTGAGCCTTGTAGGCTTTCCGCTCCGCTGGCGAGAGGGCTGCGAGCTCGTCGGCTTGCAGGTGGCGGTAGCGAGCTCCGCCGGTAACGAGACGCCCGCCAGCAGCGCCGCCATAACCGAACGGCCCACCGCCTCGCCGAGCGCAGGACAAACGGCGTTTCCGATCTGCCGGTGCTGCGAGCTCTTGTTGCCCGTGAATGTCCAGTCGGGCGGGAACCCCTGGAGCGCCGCGCACTGCTCGACCGTGAGCCGCACGGCGCCGCGTTGCTGCCGGTCGTGGTGCCCAGCAACGGCCACTCGCGGATCGGCCTGCACCGTCGTTGCAGGCCGATCCGCGAGTCCGGCCGCTTCGAGCTCCGCCGACAGTCGTGCGCGGTAGTCAGCGTTCGCGAAGGGCTCGGGCCCGCCGCCGCCCTCGGTGCCGCCCGCCGAAATGCAGGCCGAAGGCCGGTCAAGAGCGCCAAGGGCCTCGGAGAGCCTCTCCGAGGCCCGGCGGCGCCTGCCCATGGGCTGCGTGCCGTTCATCGCGCTTTTCTGCTCGGTGGCGGTCACGCACGGGGCGGGCCGATCAAGCAGGTCAGGGTTTGTTCGCGAGGTGACGCACGGGGCGCACGCGTCCACGTCGAGCAGCCGCATCCCCTGAAGCTGCCCCGGCTTTGCGTTCTCCTTCGGTCCCGCTCGAAAGGTCCCGCCACCGAGCCCGAGCGCCTGCCGCACCGTGCGGTACGGCTGCCCGAACATCGAGCCCGGCGGCGAGTGAGTCTCGAGCGGCCACTTGAACGCCGCTCGAGCCGCGGCATCGCGGAACCCCACCACGAAGAGCCGATCTCGGTGTTGAGGCACCCCGTACGACGCCGCATCGAGCACCGTCCACGCGGTGAGCCACTCGCTTTCGAAGGCGTCGAGAACCACCCGAAACGCCCGCGGGTGCTGCATCACCAGCCCGCGCACGTTCTCGAGCAGCACCGCGCGTGCCCCGGCCTCGCGAGCGACCCGCAGCAAGTGCGGCACGAGGTAGCGCGGATCGTCCAACGCGAGTCCGAGCCCGGCCATCGAGAACGGCTGACATGGCACGCCACCGGCCACGAGCACGGCTGGCGGTGGCGTCCAAGTCCGCACGTCGGCGAACTCGCAGGGGCCCGCGTGACGCCGGTGCGTGTCGACCGCATCGGCGTCGACCTCGAGCCCGAGCACGTCGAAGCCTGCCCGCGTGAGCCCGAGCGACAAGCCACCGGCACCGGCGCAGATGTCGATGGCCTTCACGCCGTCCGCCTCGCGTCGCGCTTCGCCTGGAGCTCCACCGCCTTCGCCCTGCCCGCCTCGGTGAGGCGCCACGGCCACCCCTTCGCGCCCGTCTGCTCGATGTCGCCAGCCTTTGCGAGGTGCGACACCGCCCGCCGGACCGTCTCGTTCGTGCCGCACCGGGCAGCGAGGTCGTCGGCCAATTCCTCGCGGGTCGCCTCACCGCGCTTCAGCAGGCGCAGCAGCACCTCATCCCGCGCGATCTCCGACGCCCGCCGCGTGGCGGCCATCTCGTTCGTGACCGACCACCGCCGCACGCCGGGCGCCTTCTCCTGCTCACGCGGGGTCATAAGCCGCCTCGCTCCGGAACGCACACCTTGCCCGCCATCGGCGCCGCCTGCTCGACGGGTGCAGCACGACGCTGGATCTCCGCGTCCGCCTCGGTAAAGCGCTGACCGAGCGGCTTGGCGGGCGGCTTGAACGCCTCAGCCGTCTCGCGTGCCTCGCGCCGCACGTCGAAGGCTCCGCGGCAGCGTGCGCGACCGTGGGGCTGCTTCGACCGTGCCGCGAGGTCGCAGCACATCCACAGGGCGCTGCACCGTTCGCCGGGATCGGCGTCGGGCGGGCACTCGCAAGGCACGTTGGGCCAGCGGTAGAACCCGAACGTGTCGGGCTCGGGCTGCTTTTGCTCTGCTGCCGCCTCGCGTTCCTGCTGCGCCTTCGCCAGCGCGCCCGAAGTGAGCGGCCGCGCGTGGTCCACCGTGAGCGTCTCGGCCCGCTCGACGAGCGCCGACAAGCCGGCATCGGTGAGCCCCACCGCGAGGTACGTGAGCCGCGCCGTGAGCCGGTCGCGAAGGTCCGGGGCGCTCACCTCGCACCGTCCTTCGGCCCGAGCACCACGAGCGACACCGCGCGCAGAGTGCCGAGCAGCGACCCGAGCGCGAAGTCACCGCGCAACGTCGGGCGGTAATTGTTCGGCGTCCCCGCCGGCTCGCGGTCGGCTTCCTTCATCGCATCGAGCCGCGCCTGCAGCGCCGCGATCGGGAGCGCGCGCGCGATCCACACGAGCACTTGCAGATCCGGCAGCGGGATCTTGTTGCCCGCTTCGAGCAGTTGCCCGAGCAGCATCGCGCGGTGCGGCTCTTCGGGCGCCACGACCGCGGCGATCTGGTGCTCCACCGTTGGCGCCGTTGGCTTCGCGAGCACCGGCATGACCGGCATCGGACCCGCCGCGTACCGCTTCAGGATGCCCGGATCGTCGGCGTCCGCCGTGGTGCCGAGCACCGTCGCCGTGCGCGTGGCAACCGCGGCGCTCACGATGCACCGCCCGCGCACGTCCTGCATGGCGCCGTCGACTTCGAGCGAAGTCTCGTAGCCCGCGTCAACCTCAACATCGAGCCAGTGATCGAGCGCGATTGCCGCTCGCTTCAGCGCGGCGAGGTGGGCCGCCATCTTCGGCGCCAGCATCACCGCGAAGGCCTGGTACGCCAAGTAGTCGGCGCCCTGCCGCAGCGCCTCGAGCTCCGCAAGTTGCTCGTCCGTGACCGTCTCGATCGTCTTCGTCGTCATTGGTTCGCCCTTTCGCTTTCAGTTACTCGTCGCCGTCGTAATGGGATTCGCCGCGCGCGGCGGCTGGTAGCTCGTCCCGAAAAACCCCCTTGTCGAAGCCGAGCAGCACGCGCCGACCCTCGCCGCCAAAGCGGCTCTTGAGCCGGCACATTGCCGCCACGCCGATCCACTTCGAGGGGATGGCGCCGCGCATCAGCAGTTCCGGACGCTGCACCGCGATGGCCGTGTCGGCGCACGCCTTGATCTTCGCGCTGCCAAAAAGATCCTCCGCCGCTGGCCACGGCGGAAACTTCGGCGCCTTCATCTGCGGCGGTGGCGTCTTGAGCTGCGAAAGCAGCAGCGTTGCCACCTTCCGCCCCTTCGCGATCTCGTTCAGCCACCCGTGGGCCGTGTCGCCGATGCGGTCTTTTTCGTCGCGCTTGTCGCTCAGCGATTGCAGGTCTTGCAGATGGTCGCCGAGCACGAGCCGCAGGCGGCACCGCGGATGCTTGTTGCCGTCGCTGTCCCGTGCGGCGCCTGCCGCGAACTCGCGCTGGTGCTCGCGCACCCGACCGGCGATCACGCCCGGCAGCGCTGGCTTGTCGTCGATGATGATCGGCAGCCGTGCCAAGTACGCCATCCAGTCGGCCACGCGCTGCTGTTCGTCCGGTGTCGCGCGGCCCGCTTCGATGCGCAGCACGTCGACCCCAGCAAACGAGCACGCCGTTCGAAGGATCAGCGACTTGCCCGGCATCTCCCCCGACACGACGTACACCGCCTCGCCAAACTCCAGCGCATCGATCGCCGTCTCGGCC
>Ga0075464_10001457_pt1 | contig 10673 bp, 13 predicted proteins | sample DEB19_08_DNA_5_FD_75068 | JGI IMG/M metagenome (GOLD analysis project Ga0075464, IMG submission 75068) | Aqueous microbial communities from the Delaware River and Bay under freshwater to marine salinity gradient to study organic matter... | ecosystem: Environmental > Aquatic > Marine > Coastal ...
ACGCTTCGAACGGTACCAGCACAACTGGTGCAGTCGATGTTTATGACACTTACATCATGGGTCGTCAGGCTCTTGCCAAGGCATACTCAGCACAAGATGGTAACGGCAGCGTGCCGAAGATTGTTCGCGGTAACGTGACCGACCTTCTCATGCGTTTGCAGCCATTGGGTTGGTATTGGCTTGGTGGCTACGGTCGCTTCCGTGAGGCAAGCCTCCGTCGCATTGAGTCTTCTTCCTCAATTGCAACTAACGTCTAATTAGATAGATGTGGCTTTAGCCCCCTGCTTCGGCGGGGGGCTTTTGCTTTTGGTATAGTATGTTGAACGAAAGGTTTATATGTCTATTTCGAACTATGCAGAATTAAAGATTTTGGAGCACACGACGGGTAAGACTGCGTGGACTATGCCAACCACCACTTATGTGAAGTTGCATATTGGTGACCCTGGTGAGGATTGCACTGCAAACGCTGCAGCGAATACAAGTCGTCAGTCTGCTGCTTGGTCTGCTGCTGCTTCTGGTGCTATTGCTACTTCAGCAACTATTTCGTGGACTTCTGTTTCATCTACTGAAACATATTCGTATTGGTCTTTATGGGATGCCTCTACTGCTGGTAATCCGTTGTGGTCTGGTGCTTTGTCTACTTCTGCTGCTGTGACTGCTGGTGACACTTTTCAAATCACTTCGCTTACTCTGTCGCTCGACTAGGTAGGTAGCCCCTAGTGGCTATTACGTCGGTTACGGGGTTCGTTGAACCGTTTAAGAACACTCACCCGTTCTATAGGTATGGGTATGTTAATGCCACACGCACGGCTACAGGTAGTGGCACAGGTACGGGTAGCGCATCAGGTTTCAAATTTAAGTCGTCTACAGCCACAGGTAGCGGTATTGGGTCATCTTCTTCGGTTCATCTCGTCACACGGATTCGTAGTGCGTCTGGTAGTGGATTAGGGTCGGGTACTGCTACACGGATTGTTATTGGTATTCGTACCGCCACAGGCAGTGGTACTGGTTCATCTACCACTACGGGTTTGCATGTTGCACCACGCACCGCTACGGGTTTAGGCGCAGGCACATCTTCGGCTACGGGTGTTCACGTAAGTCCTCGCACCGCATCAGGTTCAGGTAATGCCACCGCAGACAGTGTTGCTATCGGACTGCATGTTGCTCCACGCACCGCCACAGGCTCAGGCACAGGAACCAGTAGCGTTGTTCAAGTTGTTAGCCGTGTACGCACCGCTACAGGGTCGGGCGCAGGGACAAGTACTGCTGTCAAATTGCTCACAGTTATTCGTGTTGGCACAGCATCGGCAGGCACGGGCTCATCTGCTGTTACGAGAGTCATAACCAAACTTCGTACAGCAACAGCATCGGGACAAGGAACCTCTAGTAACATCACACTCCATGTTGTTATTAGAACTAGCACGGGCGCATGCACAGGAACGTCATCAGGTATTGCCTACATCACGGCTATCCGTACAGCGTCTGGTTCAGCATCGGGGACATCGACTATGGTTGGTGCGAGAGTTTCTGTTAGAACAGCCACAGGTACAGGGCAGTCAGTAGATACATTTGCTATATGGATGAAATCCCACATCTTCCGTGTGCCAACAACCAGCACCTATGCGTTTGCTGAACGCCTCGGAGAATCCAACGCCGACCGACTGTTCTCTTTCATGCCACAAGGTATACGCCAATACAACCTGTTTAAACTTACCGATGGCACATACCAAACAACTGACCCACGGATGCCTGAACGCATAGTCAAGGTGTACTACGGTGGACATGATAACTTCTTAGATGATACCGAAATAGCAGAACTTACAGCAGCGGGATACGGAGCGAGCATAACCTGATGGCAACATTTAAACCACCAACCGACAACTTTGTTGTACCAGTAATCATCTCCAGTGTTTATAACCAAGGACAACTTTCCAAAGAGGAACGCATTGCCAACCGTTTAGGTGGACACATCAAAGCATCTGCCAGAGGTCGCAACATCTATCTTTTAACAGATGGGTCATACACAGATAACCAGCCTTCAACATTTGATGTTGTATCCAAAACCTATTACGGTGGACATGACATTACAATAACTGACGCCGAAGCAGCATCATTAACCGCAGCAGGATACGGGGCATACATTTCGTGAAACATCAAGAAACACATCCGAGCCTCGACGTAGAGGGATGCTTTGGTTGCCGTGTTGCAGGGGTACGCATGGGTGTCAACACCACTACCACTCGCGGGACTAGGGTGGCAGAAATCAATACAACCGAACGTGGTTGGAACAAAGATATGCCAGCATACAAACGTCTTCGCAAGGATGGTTTACAACCGAAGAAGATTGACGGTGCTGCCGAGGTAGAGAAAAGAGCACAAGAAGGATGGCAAGTGGAAACAGGGATTCTTCCAACTATTTAAATCTTGTTGGTGTCAACATCGAAAAAGTGGGTTACGGCAAAATGGTTGTCGGGTTACGCAATGCGTTATCGGAAAAGGTAACACTTGCAGAAGATGCCGAACATGTGTTATTTGCTTTAAGACCGAACCTGATTAAAGGCTGGCAGCGCACGCAGGTACCGCATCTGTTGACTATGTGGGAAACAAACTGGCTGCCACCAGAGTTCTCTGAATATCTACAAAACTTCAGTAAGGTGATTGTCCCTTCGTTGCATAACTGGGAACTGTTCTCACAATTCCATGATGATGTGCATATGATTCCGTTGGGTGTTGACCGCACCATGTGGTGTCCGTCACAGGATAAACCTGATGGCAAGTTCCGTATCATGTGTGGCGGTTCAGAGTGGTATCGCAAAGGTATGGATGTTGTATTGGAAGTGTTTAACAAGTTGCAGTTATCTGATGCAGAGTTACATATCAAGATTGTGCCGCCGCATCTGTTTGCACCTAAAGACTTGGAATACCCGAACGTGATAGTCCATCGTGAATGGCTGACTGTAGAAGAGGAACGTGACCTGATTTGTACGATGCACGGATTTATCTCAGTGTCCCGTGGCGAAGGGTTTGGATTGATGCCATTACAAGCAATCTCTGCTGGTATCCCAACCATCCTTTCTGATGCTCATGGTCATCGAGAGTTCTCCAACCTTGCCACCCACCGCATACCCACCACCAGTGTTCCAACCGCTAAAGGTGTTTGGCAGAACATGGGTGATTGGGATGAACCCGACCCTGAAGCACTCGCTGAAGCCATCAAAGACTTATACAACAACCGTGACAAGTATCGTCGTCAGGCAAACCTGACAGCCCCACAAACAGCAGCGTTCAACTGGGACACAGCCGCCGACCAGATACTACAAATCATTAAACCATCCACAAAACAGATACCATTTGACTGGATGCCATTAGAACCCACCTGCGAAATACAGGTATCACGCCGTGTTCAAGCAACCATTGGCGGTCATACTGTAAAGATGATTCCAGGAGAAACGTATACTGTAGTGTTGAATGTACGCGATACTTTGCGTGACTCAGGATACCTATTGGAGACAGCATGAAAAAGCCATCTAAAGCCATGAAAAAAACGCAGAAAGTTATGCACGAATACAAGGCTGGGACCTTGCACACTGGTTCGAAGAAAGGTCCAGTAGTTACTAGCCGTAAGCAGGCTATTGCTATTGCTTTATCTGAGGCTGGAAAAACTAAAAAGAAAAAGTAATGGCATCAGAAAAACTGATTAACGGCTGCCCTCCAGCGACACAAGACATCACGGTTAATATCCGTAATCGTCAAACTGCCATAGATAAAGCCAACTATGGTCCAATGAATCCTGCTTTACCGAACGACCAGTTTTGGAAGAAGAAGGCTGCCATATTTAAGACCACTTCCGATGTGGCTAAAACTGCACGTTGCAAGAACTGTGCTGCCTTTATCCAGACCCCTCAAATGAAATCCTGTATTGTTAACGGTTTAGGGGATGAACCTGGGAACATGTCAAAGCAAGTTATCGAAACAGCAAACCTTGGTTTCTGTGAAATCTTTGACTTTAAATGCGCTGGTGACCGCACTTGTGATGCGTGGGTTGCTGGCGGTCCTATTACCCATAAGTAATCTGGTAAAGTTATCCCACCGAAAGGACCTACCATGAGCATGAAATCAGAAAAGTATGCCTCCAAAGGTGCTATGAAAAAGCACGAAAAAGGTGAGCCAAAAAAAGAAAAGATGATGGAATACGGCAAGCCAAAAGCAAAGGCTAAGAAAAAGAAATAGATGACCACAGCAGCGACCGTCATTGATAGGACGTTGCGGCAACTACTGTCTGGTACGGTGGAGGCTCGCAACAAACTTGTTTCCACTATTACTAGTGCTGACATAACTGTCACTGTTGCGTACTCATTGGATGGTTTGCGTGTCGGTCAAGTATTCGAAATAGATTCAGAACTGTTCTACATTTGGGGTGCTGATACTGGAACAAAAACTTTAACAGTTGAGCGTGGTTATAACGGGACAACTGCCGCAGCACATACTGCTGGTGCAATCATCACCATCAATCCAAGGTTTCCTAGAGCACAATGTTTAGAAGCACTTGCTGACGAGGTAACCGATTTGTCTTCCCCGATGAATGGGTTATTTCAAATAAAAACTGCCGACATTGATTACAACGGTTCAGATGTGATGATTAACTTGACAGGCATTACAAACATTATCGACTTGCTTACAGTGTCGGTTAGATATATGACAACCGATTATCCGATAGCCCGCAAGGTTCGTCTCATCCGCGACCTGCCAACAGATGACTTTGCTTCAGGATTTGCTTTACGTTTTGACCAAGGAGTATTCCCTGGCAGGCTTCGTATTGTTTATAAAGCAGCCTATGTAAAACCATCTACAGAATCAGTTGATGTCAATAGCACTGGTGGTGTACAGGATTCTGTTACAGACATTTTGGCTTTGGGTACACAGATACGTTTGATGTCACCACGCGAAGTGAAACGCAACTTCACCGAATCACAAGGTGACACACGACGTTCAGACGAAGTTGCTGTTGGTGCTGTAGGAAACAGTTTCAGCCAGTTGCAACGTTTACGTCGTGACCGTATTCAGGCAGAGGCATCAAGACTTTCGAGGGCGTACCCAACTTTTCTATCGAAGGATTAAACGGTGGCAGATAATCTTTTGCGTTTCACCGATTCGTTCTTTAAACCGCCGCCACGTTTCTTTGGTGGGGCAACTAGCACTTCTTTAGTACCAGACATTTTCCCTGTTGCTATTAACGGCAGACCATTTCTCATTGACCAGAAATCTAATCAGTTCACTAGAGGTTTTGAGCCGCGTGTCCGTGATTCTGTTGACCAGTCAACTAGTCCTGGTGAGGCTGCTATTAACCCTCAAGGTTTGTGGCGTAGAGGTGAAACGTCTTGGCATTATGGTGCAGGACAAAAGTATGCGGATACTGCCGAAGCACAGGATTATAGATTCTTTTCGTCTAAGGGTATAAACCCTTGGATTAAGGGTCAGGTGACTTTGTTGAACACGGTTAAAGAATCGTTGAACTCTGCGAACACTAACTTGCTAATCGCTGCTACCGATACCCGTGTGTATGTGCTTGATGGCGCAACACTGAGGTACACAACAGACCCTGATGCGACATCACCAACATGGACTGCTGCAACAGGTTTGCCAACAGGTACACCGCGTGACATGGCTACTGATGGAACAAACATTTATTTAACGTACGCTGGAACAACCAATAGTTATGGGTTGTGGAAATATACGGCAGCAGGTGTAGCATCCAATGTCGCTTACGGTCATCAACTTTATTATGTTGACTTTGTTAAAGGTCACCTCATGGTTTCTGGTAACTCAACTGGTGGCTCACCAGACCTTTACTATGACCCAGCAGGCAACATCGCAGGTGATGACTACGCCCATCCAATCAGCACATGGAACTGGGTAAGTTTCGCTTCAGGACAAAACGCTATTTATGCTGCGGGATATGCAGGTACCCGTGGTGCTGTATATAAAATCACTATTACCTCAGCAGGTGTCCTGGACCAACCCGTTGTTGCATTGGAACTTCCATCAGGTGAAATACCTTTAGTTGTTTACGGATACCTTGGCGGCATATTTATTGGAACAAACAAAGGTGTCCGATATGCAACCACAGACTCTGCATCAAACCTTGTAGCAGGCGCACTCATCCCAACCACTGGCGACGTGGTTTCTTTCACCGCTGATGAACGCTACGTCTGGTTTAACTGGTCACAATACGATGGCACCTCTACAGGTTTAGGACGTTTAGACCTTTCAACTTTTATTTCTACAAACACCCCAGCCCATGCCTCGGACCTGATGTTGACTTCCACAGCGAACGTTTTGGCTGTAGCAACCTTTGATAACAAACGCATCTTCTCAGTATCAGGTGATGGTATCTATGTTGAAGACACTGCGAACATTGTTACTACAGCAGAACTGATTACAGGAACCTACCGTTGGGGTATCCCAGACCGCAAGTTCGTAGCCAAATTTGATATTCGTTCCACACCTCTCTACGGGACAATCACCCCATCAATCTCACTGGACTCTGGCACATACCAGTCGATGACACCACACGATTTGGCTTTGGCTACAGAATCGGTGGCTACAGGACCACAATCCAAGTTCATTGAAGCACGTTTCAAACTGGACTTCACACGCTACTCAGCCCTTGTCGGACCAACCTTAACCCGATGGATGGCAAGAGCATATGCCACCCCAGCCCGAAGCCAAGTATTCAGGGTACCTATTTTGATGCACCACCGTTTGCGTGTCCATGACACCGAATACTATTTTGATGTTGAATCAGAACTTCAAGCATTACGGGATTTAGTTACTAACCCGCGTGTGATAAACTACCAAGAAAATAATGAAACATATTCGGTAGTTATGGAAGATTTAGAATTTCAGGTGATTGACGGATACCAGTCCAACTGGGACCTTGAAGGCACCTGCACTGTTACAATGCGTTCAGTACAAGATTAGGAGCAGAAATGGCATACGCAACGAGAAGGTCTTACGCTGGTGCGGCACCTGCTTGCACCCTGACTAACTCCATTACGTCTGGTGACACTTCTGCTTTGCTCACTGGCGATGTAACGAACTGGACTACCACTGCTTCAGGTCCGTTCTTTATGGTTATCGACCCAGGTCTTAGCACCGAAGAAAAAGTTTTGGTGGCAGCACGTACAGGTTCTTCGTTATCGAGCATTACTCGCGGTCAGGATGGTACTACTGCTGCTTCTCATGCTGCTGGTGCTACTTGTTACCCAGTTTTTACTGCTACTGACGCTGACCAAGCCAACGCTGTTGCGGCAACACTGACGACTAAGGGTGATTTGTTGGTTACTACTGGGTCGGCGTTGAATCGTTTGGCTGTTGGCACCAACGGTTTTGGTTTGATTGCTGATTCTGCGTCAACAAATGGTGTGAAGTGGGGTACTCCGTACAATACGACTGTTTCAACCAAGACAGCAAGTTACACGCTGGTTGCTGCTGATGCTGGTACACGGGTTGTTATGAACTCGGCTTCGGCTACAACGATTACGGTCAATACTTCTTTGTTCACTGCTGGCGATACTTTGTCTATTCATAATGTTGGTGCAGGTAACTGTACGGTGACTGCTGGTACTTGTACTGTTTCTTTTTCGGGTTCGCTTATTGTGCCTACGAGTGCTGGCGGTACTTTATATTTTACTTCTGCTAGTTCGGCAATCTTTTTTGCTACAGGAAATATTGATTCAACAGTTCCGACATCTAATCGTAATGGCATTATCAACGGCAATATGTCCACTTGGCAGCGTGGAACTTCAATCGCTACATCAGCAGCAAATGTTTACTTATCAGACCGTTGGGCTACAAGTGCAGCGGCTTCCGCCTCTACTATTTCACGCCAATCTACAAACGACACAACTAATCTGCCTTTTATTCAATACTGTATGCGTTTTCAACGCAACTCTGGACAAACAAATACAACGGCTTATGGTATTTATCAGGCACTTGAAACAGTAAATACAATTCCATTTGTTGGCAAAACTGTTACTTTATCTTTTTATGCTAGAGCAGGTGCTAACTATTCACCAACATCATCTTTGCTTGGTGTTCAATTATTTGCTGGTACTGGCACAGACCAAAACCCATACAGTGGTGGTTATACAGGGCAAACAATTCCAATCAACACGACTCAAGCAATTACTACTACTTGGGCTCGTTATTCGCAAACAGTCGCTATAGGTGCAACAATTACAGAAGTTGCTCCAACTTTTTATATGACCCCAACTGGTACTGCTGGCACGAACGACTATTTTGAGATTACTGGTGTTCAACTTGAGGCTGGTTCTGTTGCTACACCATTTGAGTCTGAGGACATCGGCACAACATTGGCTAAATGCCAACGGTATTATCAAATAAAAAATTGTGTTGTTCCAGGTGGTACCAATGCATATCAAACCGTTGATTTACCAGTAATAATGCGAACTTATCCAACAATTACTACAACATTTGAGTCTGGTACTGGTGGTTCATTCATAACTTTTTCTGGTATTTCAGTTACAAAAGACAACGGTCTTGGTGTTTATCAAAACGGCACTCATAATGCTTTGGTGGTAGCCTGTCTTGTATTAAGTTCGGAGTTTTAATGTATCAAATTGAAAATCATCTTATGTTTGGTATCATAATTTATCGGTCAAACAATGACGGTACTGTTTCAACAATTCCGCTAGACCCTGCTAACTCTGACTACCAGAAATACCTAACATGGGTTGATGAAGGTAACACGGCTACCGAATGGAAGCCTGAAGCCTGATGTGCGTAATACTCGTTGGCTGATATTTGCGCCTGTAGCAATCTTGGCGTTGTTTGCGCCTTCCGCTAACGCTGAACCGATAGCAGGACTACAAACCACCTACTACACGATTGACTCTGTACCTCCAACACGGTCAGAACACATCTATACCGTTTGCGGTAGTGAAGTGGAAAACAACATCAACCGTTCGTATGATGGTGAACCGTTTGAAAACTGCACCGTTGACCTGTTTATGGTTCACATGACAGGCTTTATCGAGATACCAGAACACAACACCATAGAGTTTTGGTTGGCATCAGATGACGGTGGCATCATTGACGTCGGCGGCAACGAGTGGGGAAACTGGGGCGACCAAGGTTGCACTTGGATGCCTTCAGGTCAGATAGACATTAGTGCAGGCAGCCAGCCACTTGACTTGTGGGTGTACGAAAACGGCGGGTCAACGTGCATAATGTTGGCTTGGAACATTAACGGTCAAGGGTTTGAGATTGTTCCCGACTCGGCGTTTACTACTACCGCTAATCCAACAACCACTACAGTTCCACCCACCACAACCTTGCCATCCACTACAACTACGGTTCAGGAGACAACAACATCATGGGCATCTACAACAACATCCACGACAACGACCACGACCACTACTACTACTGCACCCTCTACGACTGTGCCTGTGACAAACCCCTCAACTACTACGACACTTCAAATAACTACGACTTCAAATCTGCCCACAACACAAGTATCAACAACAACAACGTCAACGACAGAACCCCCACCGACAACAACCACCCTGCCACAAGTACCCAATGGAACATCGACAACCTCCTCGACTAGTACAACTACGATACCTGAAACAACTTCCACACTCCCACCAGAGACAACAATGCCAGAACCGCCAGCAACGGTTCCCCTACCACAAACAACCGAACCAGCCACACCAGAGACAGTCCCCCCTCCACCAGAGATTGAAACAAACCCATTTCCCCAGCCTAGTCCCGACGTTGTACCAGACCCAATCTTGGAAGTTGTGGACACAATCCCTTTGCCACCTGAGATTGAAAGTTTCCCGCCAGATACTTTAGAACTCCCACCCGAAATTGTAGACACAATTATTGACGTTGTGGACACAATGCCTCTGCCTCCAGACACCATGCCTGAACCACCTGACACTATGCCTCTGCCACCAGACACCCTGCCAGACGCACCACAACCCCCTGTAACGCTCCCACCAGCCGTAATCGCAGAATTACCACCCGAAGTCGTACAAGCCCTCCTAGACGCTGGCGACAGTCAGGTTCCCCTCACAGAAGAACAGTTCACCGCCGTTGTGGACACCATCGCAGACCTAGCCCCCGAAGAAGCAGTAGCACTAATAACCCAAATCCTTGCCACCGCAGTAACACCAGACCAAGCCACAGCCCTAGCCACCAACCCCGAAGTGTTGGCTGTCATCACCGAAGAACAAGCCACAGAAATCTTTGCCACCATCGAAGTCGCACAACTAGACGCAACACAGATAGCCGAACTCACAGCCGCAGTCCAAGCAGCCCCAACCAAAGTCCGTAAAGCCTTCGAAAAAACCATCAACATTTTTGGCGGATTTGATAACTATGTGCCAACAGGTTCCAAAGTTCCTGTCGGAGAACGACGAACCCTTATCGCCATCGCAGCAGGGACAACCCTCACGGCAGCAGGTAGTAAGATAAAACGGAAATGAAACGCCTCACTGACTTACTCAAAGACAACGCATGGACATACGCAGGCACAGGCTTAGTCCTCATCACCCTGTCGGGTCCTACCTTAAGACAGGCTATATGGGTTGTTGGTGTATCATTAGTGTTACACGCAGCATTAACTCTCAGCACAAAGGAAACAG
>Ga0075464_10001458_pt1 | contig 10672 bp, 10 predicted proteins | sample DEB19_08_DNA_5_FD_75068 | JGI IMG/M metagenome (GOLD analysis project Ga0075464, IMG submission 75068) | Aqueous microbial communities from the Delaware River and Bay under freshwater to marine salinity gradient to study organic matter... | ecosystem: Environmental > Aquatic > Marine > Coastal ...
CGTCCAGCAGTTGCCGCGCTCTGGTCGGGCCCTGGGTGGCGACCAGCGCCTCAAACGCGGCCAGCCATTCAGCGGTTTCCTGCGGGTCAGGGTCCTGGGTCAGATGTGTATGGTCCATATTCATAGCGGTTGACTGTACGCAAGATGATGCAAAAGGTGCTGCTTTAAAATCACGCGCAAGCATCCCATGACGGCAGAATATGCTGTTTTTTTGAAAGATTTAAACCCATGCAGCTTGACAGCCTCGATTTGAAGATTCTTGACGAATTGCAGCGCGATGGCTCTTTGTCCAACGTCGAGCTGGCCCGGCGCGTTCATTTAAGCCCTTCGCCCTGCCTGGCGCGCGTCAAGGCGCTGGAGGCCGCCAAGGTGATAGACCGCTATGTGGCGATTGCCAGCGCGGCGGCACTCGGCCTGGGTTTGAGCGTGTTTATTTCCATCAGCTTGAGGAGCCAAAGCAAGGACGCCCTGGCCGAGTTTGAACGCCGCATCGTCGAGCACGACGAGGTGATGGAATGCTATTTGATGACCGGCGACAGCGATTATTTGATTCGCGTGGCGGTGGCCGACATTGGCGCGCTGGAAAAATTTATTTTGAACCAGCTCACGCCGATTGCCGGCATTGAAAAAATCCGCTCCAGCTTTGCATTGAAGCAGGTGCGGTACAAGACGGCGTTGCCTTTGCCGACTACGTGAGCTTGAAAGTTGCTATTTTATTAATAGCTGCTTGCGCATGTATTTATTGGCTTGGAGGCCTAAATGACAGGTAAAAACACCTTCAAAACCGCCTCCAAGTCCCCTCAAAATGCTACTGCGGCTCAATCTTCGCAGCCGCAATCGCTTTGGCCCACTTGGCGGTTTCCAGCTTGCTGCGCTGGGCCAGCGCTTCGGGTGTGCCGGGTTCGACGGCAAAGCCGATGCTTGCAAATTTTTCCTGAAGGTCTTTGCTTTGTGCGGCGGCATTGATGGCCTGGTTGAGCTTGGCGATGATGTCGGGCGGCGTGCCTGCAGGCGCAAACATCGCAAAGTAGGCGATCAGCTCGTAGTCTTTCAAACCCAGCGCTTCATTGACGGTGGGCAGTTCAGGAATCGCTGGCGAACGCTTGGTGGACGTGACGGCCAGGCCGCGCACCTTGCCGCCTTTGACCTGCGGCAGCATCACGCCAAAGTCAGCGGTGAACATCATCACCTGGCCGCCGATCAGGTCGGTCATGGCGGCGGGGCCGCTTTTGTACGGCACGCTGGTGGTGTCCATGCCCGCCATGCTGGCCAGCATTTCTGACGACACCAGTTGCGAGGTGCTGGCGCTGGCCACCGTCAGCAAGCCAGCCTTGGTTTTGCCCAGGGCGACCAGCTCTTTGAGGGTCTTGGCGGGCACGTCGTTGTTGACCGCCACGATCAGCGGCACCGAGCCCATGTAGCCCAAAGGCGCAAAGGCGGTGTCCTGGTCGTAGGGCAGCTTTTTCATCAGGCTTTTGAGAGCCGCATTCGTACTGTTGGTACCAATCAAAATCGTGTAGCCATCAGCCGGCGACTTGGCCACGGCGTCAGCGCCCAGCATGCCGTTCACGCCGGCCCGGTTTTCAATCACGATGGTCTGGCCCAGCGTCTCGCTCATCTTGGCGGCAAAGGCGCGGCCGATCTGGTCGGTCGAACTGCCGGGTGCAAACGGGACGATGGCCTTGATGGGTTTGTTGGGGTAGGACTGGCCGAAGGCGGTGCAGGACAGGCTGACGAGTGTTGCCAACAACAGGGATTTGAATTTCATGGGTGTCTCCAGTTAAAAATTATGGATCGATCGTCATGTCGATGGACATGTCAAGCTCCAGGCTGAGGATGGCAGAACCCAGACACTTGCCATGCGCGTCCAGGCACAGCGAGCGGGTCACGCCGCCGCCCAGCGCGTCATGCAGCACGAAGTTTAAGGCCCCGAGCTGCGGCAGCACATAACGCTCGACGTCCCCTTTGGCGATGCCGGCGTAATGCTGCTTGACACGCTCAGCCGTCACCAGCCGTTCGATGGCGGGGAAGTCCTTGATGTTGTACGCAATCACCGACAGCGTGGATCGGTTGCCTTTGTCTCCGGCGCGTGAATAGGCGATGTCTCTGAGCAGCACGTTGTTTCGCATCAAACCTCCAGCAAAGTCACGGATGTTGGTGCCCACTCACGCGGAATCAAGGTGGACGCGGCCGCGATCACCTCGCGCACCGACTGCGTCACGCCACCCCCGCTGGCCGGGCCGTTGATGTACAGGGCCTCGACTTCATGGGCGACGAGTTCGGCTTCTTGACGGGTGGCCACCCGCATGGCGGCCCGGGCACGGACTTCGTAGGGCGTGTGGCCAGTGGCCAGGTGGTCACCATGTATGGCATTGACGCCAATCAATTCAAAGCGCTTGTCCAGCGCGGTGACACCCGCCAGCCGCTCCTGAAGCACGCTGAGGGCCAGTTGCCCACGCGCCTGCGCGCCCAGGCCTGCATACGAGATTTGCCCTTCGCCAATAAAGCCGTCACGGTGGCCCACCGTGACTTTGAGCTGGTCGGGCCGCTGCCGGCCTGTGGCACCCTCCACCCGCACCCGGTCGGGGCCGATTTGAGTCAGCGTGACCTTTGAAAAGTCGGCCACCACATCCGGCTGCAGGTAAGCGGCGGGGTTTTCAATTTCATAGAGCAGTTGCGACGCGCAGGTTGGCACGGTGACGCAGCCGCCCGAGTCTGCGACTTTGGTGATGACCGCGCTGCCATCGCTGGAGACTTCTGCCAGCGGAAAGCCCAGCCGGGCCAAATCGGGCACGTCGCGGTAGCCAGGGTCGGCAAAGTAGCCGCCCGTGATTTGCCCGGCGCACTCCAGCAAGTGCCCGATCAGCACGCCTTTGCCCAGCGTGTCCCAGTCATTCATGGCCCAGCCAAATTCATGGATCAGCGGGGCCAAAAACAGCGCCGGGTCAGCCACGCGGCCGGTGATGACGACATCGGCGCCCTGCGCGAGAGCCTCAACGATGCCGGCAGCGCCGATGTAGGCGTTGGCTGAAATCACCGAGCCGGCCAGGGAGTCCAGCGTGTCGCTGCTGTCCATCAAAGGCAGTGTCTGGTTTTGAATTTGCGTCAAAACATCGTCACCCAGCAGCACGGCGACGGTCAGCTTTGGGATGCCGAGCTCGCGTGCCACCCGAATCACCTCATGCCCAGCCGCCAGCGGGTTGGCCGCACCCATGTTGCTGATGATGGTCACGCCCCTGGCCACGCAGGCCGGCAGCACCGCCCGCATGCGTGCGGCCAGCAGGGCGTCAAAGCCCAGGCGCGCATCCTGGCTGCGCTGCAACTGTGCCAGTGCGATCGTGCGCTCGGCCAGGCATTCGAACACCAGGTAGTCCAGCTCGCCCTTTTCGGCCAGTTCTACGGCCGGGGGAATCCGGTCGCCCGAGTAGCCTGCGCCTGCGCCTATGCGCAGACTTTGACGAGGGGCTTTGGGAACGGTCATTTTGAGGGGTGTTGATTTTGCTATTGCTATTGCTATTGATTCAGGAGCTGTTAGCGCTAGTATCCATTGAATTAGAGCCGGAAAAGGCATCTAAAAAGGCAAAAAAGCGAAAACAACAGCTTGTGAAGCTACTGCTTGGTGGACCTGTCAGGTGTGCTCTCCAGCGATGCCTGCAAGCTCGGTGACGCTTCAATCGCATCGATTTTGGCAATCAGCTCATGACGGCGCTGGTTCAACTCTTCCCGTTGCTCAGGCCCCGGGTCACTGGTGGCCATGTCGACAAACTGCACCGGGCGCTTGGTGCCGTAAGACATCTGGTTGAGGCGCGTCGTCAAGGCCTCCAGGACTTCCTTGTCAGTGCAGGGAACCACATCGGCCTGCCAGATGGCGATGTGAAAGCTGAACGCGCTGGGCAGGCCGAATTTGTCGGACGCCCGAATGAAGGCGCTCAAAATTTGGGTCGACATGGACGTCAGTGCGATTCGGCTGATCGGTCCTTCGACAAGAATCATGAATTGACCGTCGCCCAAGCGCGCGGCTGTGTCGATGTCGCGCGTGACCCGGCTCAGGACCTGGCCCACCTGCCTGAGCATGGCTTTTTGTTTTTCTGGGCCGACCGAGGCCATCAGTTGCGCGTAGTTGACCCAGCGCAGCTTGATCACGCCGCAGTCCATTTTGAGCTGAGTGGCACGCAGCAGCATATGGGGCAATCGGGCGCGCACAACACGCTCTTGCACCAAACCTGTGGCGGCGTCGTAGTTGTTCATCGCCGCCGCCAACTCGGTCGACAGCAGCGCGATACGGCTGCGCCAGACCAGCGCCAGCATCAGCCAGAGCAGGCCCAAAATGGCAGAAAAAATACCCGCCGTCTGCGCGAATTCCACTTGTACCACCCAGCCCAGGTTGTAGGCCAGTCGGGTCAGGGTGGCCAGGCCTATCGGTAGCAGACCGATCAGCAACAGGGCGTTCCAGCGCTGGCCGCGCAGCGTCATCCAGGCCAGGCTGCCAATCACCAGTACCGTCACCAGTGCCGTCCAGGCGTTGCGGATCTCGCGCGAAAACACCTCCAGGTTGGCGACTGCCAACACCGCCCACAACAGGCTGCCCAGCGCCAGTGCGCGCAGCAGCCGGTAAATCCAGATGTGGCTGTCTTTGGCGTAGCTGGCCGTGGCGCAAAACCAGGCGCCGGTTGCCAGCGCCAGGCAGCCCGTGACCCAACCCATGACCTGATTCAAATAAGCACTGTTGGGCCACATGCGCCAGCCGCCAAAGCCAATCAGCGTCGCCTGGGAAAACATCAGGGCCATCACAAACGCGCCAAACCACAAGAACACCGGGTTGCGGGCGATGACGAAGGCCGCCAGGCACAGGACCGACAACAGCCCGAACATGCCCCCCAGCAAACCAATCAGGATGCCGACGCGCGAGGCGCCGTTAATGTATTCAATCGGCGAGATGAGCATGGGCCTTTCGGTGATGGCCGTGCGGTGCTCAAAGCGCATGTAGTAGGTTTGTTCGCCCCGGCTGCTGGACTGCACTTCAAAGCTCGGAGACCGGGTGCGCAACGCCCATTGCGCGGGGGCAATCGATTCGCCCGCAGATTGCACCTGCCACTGGCCCGACCCATCGTGCGAAAAAAAGCTGACTTTGACGATCGACGCGCGCGCCAACCGCACAAACCAGACCTGACGGTTCGGCGTGACGGCCAGCGTAAACCTGACCCACACCTCTTGTTGGTCAGATGTCGGCAACGCCGTGCTGCCGGTATAGGGCTTAAAACGCCAGGCATCGGGCTGGGCGTTGAACGGGTCGGGCGTGGCCACCGTGCCCTTGGGGGTGGCTACCCACTCCAGGGGTTTTGCGAGTGAGATTTGTGCGCTGTCAGGGTACAGGCGGTCAAAAACCTGAGCGTGCCCCACCGCACTTTGCAAGCCCAGCAACAGTAACCACAAGATGCGCAAATTTGACTTCTGTTAATTGTTCTTGAGTTTTGCGAGGATACCCGCTCACCGCCGGAAAGAGCCTGTTGCTGACGGGAGGGGAAACAATATGCTATCAATAAAATAGCTGCTTGCACATATGCCAATTGGCTTGAGGCCCAAAAAGCAACTGAAAACGCCCAGAAAATGTCCCAAAACGTTAAAAAGTCACATTTTTGACTGGAACACCAGCCCGGCATGCTCACGCAGGGCATGGAACTTGATTTTCGGCCATTGCTGTTCGACCGCGCGCAGCGTGGCGCTGTGGTCGACCAGCAAAGTCGGTGCGTCCACCGCATCGAGCGCCACGCGGTGCGCGTTGGCGTCCATGAATTTTTTCAGCTCGTTGGCATCGTCACTTGTCACCCAGCGGGCCAGGTTGAAGTGGCTCGGCATGATGCGCGCTTTCACGCCGTATTCATGCTCCAGCCGGTGCGCCACCACTTCAAACTGCAACTGGCCGACGGCACCCAGCAGCAGCAGGGAGCCGGCAATGGGCCTGAAGACCTGAATCGCGCCTTCTTCGCCCAATTGCGTCAAGCCGGCGCGCAATTGCTTGGTGCGCAGTGGATCGGCCACCTCAACGGCACGAAACATTTCAGGCGCAAAAAACGGCAGGCCGGTAAATTGCAGCGCCTCGCCTTCGGTCAGCGTGTCACCCAGTTGCAGCACGCCGTGGTTGGGAATGCCAATGATGTCACCCGCAAAGGCGGTGTCGAGCAGCTCGCGCCGCTGGCTCATGAAGCTGACCACGGTGTTGGGCCGCAGCTCTTTGCCGCTGCGCACTACCTTCAGCCGCATGCCGCGCGTGAACTCGCCACTGGCCACGCGCAAAAATGCGATGCGGTCCCGGTGGGCGGGGTCCATATTGGCCTGGATTTTGAAGACAACCCCCGAGAATTTTTTCTCTTCAGGGTGAACCACGCGCTGCATGGCGGTGCGGTCAGCCGGGGCCGGAGCCAGGTCCACCAGCGCATCCAGCACTTCCTGCACGCCAAAGTTGTTGATGGCTGAGCCGAAGAACATCGGTGTTTGCTTGCCTGCCAAAAACAGGTCCCGGTCAAACTCTGGCGTGGCGCCGACCACCAGCTCAATCTCGTCTTGCGCCTGTTTGTATTCAGCGCCAAAGCGTTTGGCCGCTTCAGCGTTGTGCAAGCCCGCCAAAATTTCATCGTCACCGCCGGCTTTGTCTTCGCCCGGGCTGAAGACGCGCATGCGGTCTTCACGGCGGTCATACACACCGTGGAACAGCTTGCCCATGCCGACAGGCCAAGTAAACGGGACGACGGCCATGCCGAGTTCGCGTTCAATCTCGTCCATCACCGTCATCGGGTCCTGCACCTCGCGGTCCATTTTGTTGACGAAGGTCAGGATGGGCGTGCCGCGTGCCCGGCACACTTGCAGCAGGCGGCGGGTTTGGGGTTCTACGCCATTGGCGGCATCAATCACCATCAAGGCCGCATCCACCGCCGTTAAAACGCGGTAGGTGTCTTCAGAAAAATCCTGGTGGCCAGGCGTGTCCAGCAGGTTGATGACGCAGTCGCGGTACTCCATCTGCATGACGGATGAGGCCACTGAAATACCGCGCTGCTTTTCAATTTCCATCCAGTCGCTGGTGGCGTGACGAGCGGCTTTTCGGGCTTTGACGCTGCCGGCAATCTGAATCGCGCCCGAGAACAGCAGCAGCTTTTCAGTCAGCGTGGTTTTGCCCGCGTCGGGGTGGGAGATGATGGCAAACGTGCGGCGGCGCTTGACTTGCTTTTCTATTTCGGTGATTTCAGGCATAACCATCGATTATCGACGACACGCTTTATTTGTCAGGCTGTCGGGTGAACCTTGCTTGCCGAACGCCATCGATCACCACCTCTTCATTGAACATCGCCGCAGGCCTTACCCACAGGCCGTGCTCGCCATACAGGGCGCGGTACAGCGTCATGGGGCTTAAATCTTCACTGTGGCGCACCGTGCCGATCACTTCGTACAGCGCGCCTTTGTAGTGTCTGTAGAAACCCGGCGGGGTGGTGATTAAAGGAGGAAGTTGTTCTGACATCGGGCATGAATGGGACAATAGGGGTTATGCATCCTAAAGCCCTTCTCGACAGTTGCTCCGATTTACTCAAGCACGTTCTCAAATTTGACCAGCCCGCCGACATGATGTTGTCGAAGTATTTCCGCGAGTTCCGGCTCGGGCCGCGTGAGCGCGCCACTCTGGCGGAAACGGTTTACGCGGTGCTGCGCAAGAAAAACCTCTACACCTACCTGGCTCAGCATGGTCACGGCGCCCCAGAGCGGCGTTTGGCGATTCTTGGCTTTGCGGCTGACCGCGAGTTCTTGATGGCGGCGCTGACGGATCAGGAAATCGACTGGCTCAAACGCTGCGACCAGGTCAAAACCGAAGACCTGATGGAACTGCATCGCCACAATCTGCCCAACTGGCTGGTCGAGCCGCTCAAAACGCAATTGGGTGCTGACTTTTGGCCTTTGGTCGAGAGCCTGAACGCCCCGGCTGGGCTGGACTTGCGGGTCAACACCCTCAAAGACAAGCGCGCCGACATCCAGAAAGAACTCAGCAAGGCAGGCCTGAAGACCGAAGCCACCCCGTATTCGCCCTGGGGTCTGCGGCTGGCTGACAAGTCGCAGCTGGGCAAGCTCGACGCTTTCACCCGCGGCGCGATTGAGGTGCAAGACGAAGGCTCGCAACTGCTGGCACTGCTGGTTGAGGCCAAGCGCGGCGAGATGGTGGTGGACTTTTGCGCTGGGGCAGGCGGTAAAACCCTGGCGATTGGTGCGACCATGCGCAGCACCGGGCGCTTGTATGCGTTTGACACATCGGGCCACCGGTTGGCTGCGCTCAAACCGCGTCTGGCACGTAGCGGCTTGTCGAACGTCCATCCTGTGGCCATCGCCCATGAGCGCGACGACCGCATCAAGCGCCTGGCAGGCAAAATTGACCGGGTTCTGGTCGACTCGCCTTGCTCTGGTTTGGGCACGCTGCGCCGCAACCCTGATTTGAAGTGGCGGCAAACCCCCAAGGCGATTGAGGAGCTGGTCGCCAAGCAAACCGCCATTTTGCAGAGTGCCGCACGGCTGTTAAAGCCGGGTGGAAGGCTGATTTATGCCACTTGCAGCGTCTTGCGCGAAGAAAATGAAGACATCGCCGAAGCGTTTACAACTGCTAACAAAGACTTTAACGTCCTTGAAGTCGCCCCTTTACTGACCCATGCGGGGGTTGAAAATGCAGTAAAACTGTGCAGTGGGCCCTACTTGCGACTATGGCCTTACCTGCACCAGACAGATGGCTTCTTTGCCGCGGTCTGGCAGAAGGCGTAATATTTTTGACGGCATTTAGCGACAAATAATTAAAACTTAGCGACTTTTGCGTGAATTCTGCTGATTGACCCCCAGATATCCTGATGGGGGTACGGACTTGGTGTTTTACAGCGATCAGCATAGAATACAAGCTTGACCAAGGCATGTCAGTCGTGCTCCCGTAGGACTTCATGGGGAGTCAGCCTTTTTGTCTCATTTGATGGTTTGTTTAAAGGATTTTTATGATCTTGTTTGATGCCGCACTGGACTGGCTGGCGCATGGCCTGCTGGCTGCGAGCTGGTGGCAAATTGTTTTGTATGCACTGGTGACCACCCACATCACCATTGCCAGTGTGACCATATACCTGCACCGCCATCAAGCGCATCGCGCGATGGACCTGCATGCCATACCGTCACACTTTTTCCGCCTGTGGTTGTGGCTGGGCACGGGCCAGGTGACCAAGGAGTGGGTGTCCATCCACCGCAAGCACCACGCCAAATGCGAAACCGTGGATGACCCGCACAGCCCGCAGGCGCACGGCATCAAGAAAGTCTTCTGGCAGGGGGCCGAGCTGTACCGTGCCGAAAGCAAGAACAAGGAAACCATGACCAAGTACGGCCATGGCACGCCCAACGACTGGATTGAGCGCAACCTGTACACCCGTTACAGCTGGCAAGGCGTGGGCCTGATGATGATCATCAACCTGGCGCTGTTTGGTGCTGCCGGTCTGGCCGTATGGGCCGTGCAAATGGCCTGGATACCCGTGACGGCCGCTGGCATCATCAATGGTATTGGTCACTACTGGGGTTACCGCAACTTTGAAGCGCCTGATGCCAGCACCAACATCTCGCCCTGGGGCATCATGATTGGCGGCGAAGAGTTGCACAACAACCACCACACTTACCCCACGTCCGCCAAGTTCTCGGTCAAACCGTATGAGTTTGACATTGGTTGGGGCTACATCCGCGCACTTGAAATGATCGGTCTGGCCAAGGTCAAAAAAGTACCGCCCAAACTGCAGCTGGGGACCATTCAGCCGGTTGCTGACGAGAAAACGCTGGAGGCGCTGATTGCCCACCGCTATGAGGTGATGGCTGGTTTTGCACGTGCGCTGCGCCACACCGGTAACGTTGAGATTGAGGCGCTGAAAGCCAGAAATGCTGACTCATCTGTTTTGCGCATGGCCAACCGCTGGTTGCACCGCGATGACGACAAAGTACCGAGCGCTGCCAAGCCGCAATTGGCCCAAGCCAGAGCCGAGCACCCGGTGCTCGACAAAATGGTCACGATGCGTGAAGAGTTACGCCAGATGTGGCTCAGCACCTCCATGTCGCGCGAGCAGCTGACGGCTGACCTGCAGGGCTGGTGCCGCCGCGCCGAGGGCAGCGGTATTGCTGCGCTGCATGAGTTCTCGATGAAGCTGCGGGCCGCCAGAGTCTGACGCCGGCTGAATCTACCTAGCCGCCTTGACGCATGTCGTCACGGCGGCTTTTTAACGCGCTGAGAAAGTCGAATCAGGTCAAGGGACCCCGTTCAAAGGACCCCTTGAAAGAGCCACACTTTAAGTGTGTCTGCGCCGTTTCATAATTGCGGACGTAAAAAAACCGCTGTGCATAACTGCCAGCGGTTTTTTGTGTGGGCTGAATTACTTCAGCTTGATTTCTTTGTATTCCACATGCTTGCGAGCTTTCGGATCAAATTTCATGATCAGCATTTTGTCGGGCGTGGTTTTCTTGTTTTTGGTGGTCGTGTAAAAGTGACCCGTGCCGGCAGTTGATTCCAGCTTGATTTTTTCGCGTGCGCCTTTAGCCATGATTGTTTTCCTTAATCCAGAACTTAGACTTCACCGCGGGCACGAAGATCCACCAGGATCGCGTCGATCCCTTTTTTGTCGATCAAACG
>Ga0075464_10001459_pt1 | contig 10672 bp, 10 predicted proteins | sample DEB19_08_DNA_5_FD_75068 | JGI IMG/M metagenome (GOLD analysis project Ga0075464, IMG submission 75068) | Aqueous microbial communities from the Delaware River and Bay under freshwater to marine salinity gradient to study organic matter... | ecosystem: Environmental > Aquatic > Marine > Coastal ...
TCGCTAACCCATGATTCAATGGCTAGCGAGTTTCTACTCCAGCATTGGATCGTATTTAGCTGGAGCATTCATGAGTACCGTTTCCGATTTAAACAACTTTGTAGCAACCCGTTGCGCTATTGCTGATATTTCTTTGGCTGACTTTGGCCGTAAAGAAATCGCAATTGCCGAAACTGAAATGCCAGGACTCATCGCGATTCGCGACGAGTTCGCAGCCCAACAGCCACTGCGTGGTGCACGCATCACTGGTTCATTGCACATGACCATTCAAACTGCAGTATTAATTGAGACGCTTGAGGCTCTCGGTGCTGAAGTGCAGTGGGCATCTTGCAATATTTTCTCTACACAAGATCACGCCGCTGCTGCAATTGCTGCTAATGGCACACCCGTGTTCGCGATCAAAGGCGAAACCCTTGAGCAATACTGGGATTACACCCACCGTATTTTTGAGTGGGCTGATGGTGGCTTCACTAATATGATTTTGGATGACGGTGGAGATGCTACTTTGTTATTGCACCTTGGTGCTCGCGCTGAAAAAGATCAAGCTTGCTTGAATCACCCAACCAGCGAAGAAGAAACTATTTTGTTCGCTGCGATCAAAAACAAATTAGTTCAAGATCCAACTTGGTACTCCACACGCTTAGAGAAAGTTAAGGGCGTTACTGAAGAAACCACTACTGGTGTGCATCGCTTGTATCAGATGTTCGCCAAGGGCGACTTGAAGTTTCCAGCTATTAACGTCAACGACTCTGTTACTAAGAGCAAGTTCGACAACCTCTACGGTTGCCGTGAGTCTTTGGTGGATGCAATTAAGCGCGCAACCGATGTGATGATTGCCGGTAAGGTTGCCGTTGTTTGTGGTTACGGCGATGTGGGTAAGGGCTCTGCACAAGCACTGCGAGCTTTGTCTGCTCAAGTTTGGGTTACTGAAGTAGATCCAATCTGCGCACTGCAAGCGGCAATGGAAGGCTACCGCGTTGTAACGATGGACTATGCTGCTGATAAAGCGGACATCTTTGTTTCTGCAACAGGTAACTACCATGTGATCACGCATGACCATATGATCAAGATGAAGAATCAAGCCATCGTTTGTAACATTGGCCACTTCGATAACGAGATTGATGTTGCTGGTATTGAGAAGTACAAGTGGGAAGAGATCAAGCCACAAGTAGATCATGTGATTTTCCCGGCAGCCAATGGCAAGCCTGAGAAGCGCATCATCATCTTGGCTAAAGGCCGCTTGGTTAACCTGGGTTGCGGTACAGGACATCCTTCCTACGTAATGAGCTCTTCATTTGCAAACCAAGTAATTGCGCAGATCGAATTGTGGAATGCAGTTGGTACAGATAAATATCCAATCGGTGTTTACACTTTGCCTAAGCATTTGGATGAGAAGGTAGCTCGTTTACAGCTCAAGACATTGAATGCACAGTTAACTGTATTGTCAGATCAGCAAGCTTCGTACATTGGCGTAACAAAAGAAGGCCCGTATAAGGCTGACCATTACCGTTATTAATCTGCACCATTGTTAGATATTGTTCAATAGAGACACAGGCCCAAGATCATGGAATTAAGCGTTGAACTCTTCCCTCCAAAAACACCTGAAGGTGAGGCTAAGCTACATCTTGTGCGCGAGCGTTTTAGTGAAACGCTCAAGCCCGCTTTTTATTCTGTGACTTTTGGTGCCGGCGGCTCTACACAATCTGGCACATTAAAAGTAGTGAGCGATATTCATGCTGCAGGTGCAGCGGTTGCTCCACACTTATCTTGTGTTGGTAGTTCACGTGAGAGCGTGCGCGAAATGTTGAAGCAATATCAAGCTTTGGGCGTTAAACGGATTGTGGCTTTACGTGGCGACTTGCCATCTGGCATGGGCCAGTATGGTGAGTTCCACCACGCTAATGAATTGGTGGAGTTTATCCGTACAGAAACTGGCGAGTGGTTTCATATTGATGTGGCAGCTTATCCAGAATGCCATCCTCAGGCTAAGTCGCCGGCAACGGATGTCGATTTCTTTGTACAGAAGATGAAAGCTGGAGCCAATTCAGCTGTGACTCAGTATTTCTACAACAGCGATGCTTATTTCCGCTTTGTAGATGAAGCGTATGAGCTGGGGGTGACTCAGCCAGTTATCGCTGGAATTATGCCGATTACCAATAGTACCCAGCTACTCCGCTTCTCAGATGCTTGTGGTGCAGAGATTCCGCGTTGGATCCGCTTGCGCTTGCAGTCTTATGGCGATGATACCGCCTCAATTCGGGCTTTTGGTGAAGAGGTGGTTACCGACCTCTGTGATCAGCTATTAACGGCTGGCGCACCTGGGCTCCATTTCTACTCACTCAATCAGGCAGATGCTGTTTTAGCGATTGCGGATAATTTGAGTCTGAATCGGTAAATAGGCAAGCGCTCAACCGGCCTCAACGGAGTTATCGTAGTAACCCTGACTCCGTTAGGAGTAGATCCAAGGGTTCATCATGTGTTTGAGCTTGCCACTGCGCATCATCTAGTTTTTGCCAATCAAATCCAATCCCTACGCAAAGTAGGCTTGGATTTTTAGCGCGTAATTGCGCCAAGGTGCGATCGAAATAACCGCCACCATACCCAAGGCGCCAATAGTGATTGCGATCTTCTACCGAGGATTTTGACCAGCCTACACAGGGAATCAAAATACAGTCTGGAGTGGCTTGAGGTCTACGTGGATTATTGGGGTCGGGTTCTGGTACTCCGTGGCGACTTGGAATGAGAAGGTCGCCCTCTTGCCACGCGTAAAAATCTAAATGTTTATCGCGGCGCGCAAAAGGGAGGGCAAGTGTTTTGCCTGCTTTATTAGCAGCCCATGCTAATAAAGTGGGTCGCAGATCAAGTTCATCTTGAATGGGGCAATACAAGGCAATAGATTGAATCTGTGCATCGTAATCTGCAAGAAATCGACTAAGGCTAGTCAAAATAGCTTCCTGTGCAGCTAGATAGCTTGCGCTGCCCACAAACTGTTTCCTTTGGGCTAGTAAGTCCTGCCGTAGCGATTTTGGAGAATTGCCGTGCATATCGTCCATTATCAGGCGAAAATTAAGAGATATAGTAAATCGATAGGGTTAAACGGTGAAAAAGAGGTTTGATGTTTTTGGTAGTTGGCAAAAAACGCTAGGCGGGATTGTATTTCTTGCCTTGCTAACTAACGCCCCTAGTATTTCAGCAGAGAAATCCAAAAAAACTATCCCCGCTAAAGAAAGCAGGATCTCCGCTTTTGAGGTCATTGACGGCGATCGTACTTTTATTGAACTACGTGAAGCTGCCAAAAGAAATGATGTTGCACGTACACAGACCTTAGCAGCGAGCCTCTCCAATTACCCCTACGATGACTATGTAGCCTATTTCCGCATTAAGCCTCAGCTATTTGATAGCGCAGGCGGTGCTCGCGCAGATAGCAATGCAGACTCTCAGGTTATGGCTTTTCTGAACCAGTATCAAGGAACCGCTCTGGCAGATCGGATGCGCAATGACTGGCTCTTAGTGTTAGGTAAGCGCAAAGATTGGGCGCGATTTGATATTGAGTATCCCAAGTTTGTTTTGGATGACGATACCCCGGTGAAGTGTTATTCACTACAGTCTAAGTTGGCTCAAGGCGAGAATCCGACCAAGGTGGGAATTGATGCGCGCGCAATATTGCTAGACCCACGCTATTTTGGACAGGCTTGCCAAGAGTTAGTTCCCGCTTTAGTCGGTGCTGGGGGCATAACTCCTAGCGAGGCCAAGGCTATAGGCCGGGCCGCTAGTGAAATGGGTTTTGACACCATGTCACGCCGCTTGGGTGGTGAGGACCCTATTGCCGATGTCGTAAAGGCTGCTAAAGCAGATCCCGCAAAAGCCTATAAAGATTTTTCACAAAATGCATCGCGCTACAGCAAAGAAAATCAAGCAGTAGCTTGGGGTGTGATTGGCCAATTCTTGGCCAAGAAATTAGATCCCAACGCAGATGATGCATATCGCCTGCAACAAGAGTTGGGCTACAACGAGCTTCTCTCCACTGAGGGACAAGAGTGGAAGGTACGCGCAGGTTTGCGTGCGAAAGATTGGACTTTAGTCAAGAACGCCATTGAGGGCATGAACCCGGCAGTGCGCAGCAAGGATCCTGCCTGGACTTATTGGTATGCGCGTGCACTGAAGGTGGATGGCCAAAATGAGAAAGCGCGTGAGAGCCTTGAGCTAGTTGCCGATCAATACAACTTTTATGGACAGTTAGCCCGCGAAGACTTGGGTAAATCTAATCATGCGCCTGCACGCACTAAAGTCAGCGATGCAGAAATCGAGGTAATGTCGAGTCGCAAAGGATTTGTTCGGGGCGAGCGTTTGTACGCCATGAATTTACGCTTCGAAGGCAACCGTGAGTGGAACTGGGAATTACGCAACATGAGCGATAAACAGCTACTGGCCTCCGCTGAATACGCTAAGCGCATCGGCCTGTATGACCGCGTTGTCAATACTGCAGATCGCACAAAGCAAGAGCATGACTTTAGCTTGCGCTACCCAACACCGTATCGCGATGAACTGTCGCCCATTGCAAAACAAATTGATTTGAACTTGGCATGGGCTTATGGACTTATTCGTCAAGAGTCCCGCTTCATCATGAACGCATCTTCTTCAGTGGGCGCCTCTGGCTTGATGCAGGTGATGCCTAATACTGCAAAGTACGTGGCCAAGAAAATTGGCATGACCACTTACACCAATGACAAATTGAGCGACACCAATACCAATCTGACATTGGGAAGTAATTATTTGAATATGGTCTTGGTAGACTTAGATGGCTCTTGGGTTCTAGCTTCTGCGGCCTACAATGCTGGTCCTTCGCGCTCGAAGTCTTGGCGTGAAAAGCTCACGAGCCCAACAGAAGGCGCGATCTTTGCAGAAACTATTCCGTTTAATGAGACGCGAACCTATGTAAAAAATGTCTTGGCTAATGCGACGTATTATTCATCAGTGATGCACGGTCAATCGCAGTCTTTAAAACAGCGTTTAGGTGTGATTACTCCTAAAGCGGCAATCGCATCTGAGCTACCCTAGTATTTCAACCACACTGGAGTTTTATGAAATATGACATTCTGCTAATCGGCGGTAACGGTTTTGTAGGTAGAGTTTTAGCCGCTCAATTGCAGGCAGAGGGGTACTCTGTTTTGTTGCCTACTCGCCACTTAACGGCTGCCCGTGAATTGCGTATGTTGCCTAAGATCCATTTAGAAGATGCTGATGTGCATGAATTTGATTCTCTGCAAGCGCTTTGCTCACGAATTAAGCCTAATGGCGCCGTGATCAATTTAGTGGGCGTGTTGCATGACAAACCCGCAGAGCCTTATGGAAAAGTATTTCAAGCGGCGCATGTTGATCTCCCAAAAAATATCGTGACGGCTATGCAGATGAATGGCCTTAAGCGCTATTTGCATATGAGTGCCTTAGGTGCCGACTCAAAAGGCCCGTCTATGTATCAGCGCAGTAAAGGCGATGGCGAATCTGCGGTTAAATCCAGTAATTTAGATTGGACCATCTTTAGGCCCTCAGTCATTTTTGGTGCACAAGATCAATTCATTAACTTGTTTGCCAAACTGACCAAACTATTTCCTGCTATGCCTTTAGCAAATTCGGGAGCGCAGTTTCAGCCGGTGAGCGTAGATGATGTGGCCACGGCTTTTACAAAGTCCTTAAAAATGCCATCAACCATTCATCAATCTTATGATTTGGTAGGCCCTACTGTTTACACCATGAAAGAGATTGTAGAGTTTGCAGCGCGCAAGGTGCATACCCATTGCGCCATTATTCCTGTGCCTGCATTTGTAGGATATTTACAAGCCCTGGCATTTGAGTTTTTGCCAGTCCCAACTTTGATGTCGCGTGACAATATTGCGTCTATGAAGGCTCCTAATATCTTGCCACTCAATGGGCTGGATGCATTGACTAAAGTATTTGGCATTAGCCGCCGCACATTAGAAGGCATGAAGTAAATAAATGAAGATCTACGCAGTGGGTGGCGCTATTCGGGATACCCTCATGGGTTTGCCGGTGCACGACATAGATTATGTGGTGGTTGGCTCTAGCGTAGAAGGGATGATTGCCCTGGGCTATCGCCCTGTTGGCAAGGATTTCCCCGTCTTCCTTCATCCAGAGACTCAAGCTGAATATGCGCTAGCCCGTACCGAGCGTAAGACGGGGAAGGGCTATAAGGGCTTCATGTTTTATGCTGACCCCACCGTCACCTTGGAGCAAGATTTAGAGCGTCGTGATCTGACGATCAATGCGATGGCACAAGAGGTAGACGAAGATGGTCAATGGATAGGCCCCATTCTGGATCCTTATAACGGCCAGGAAGATTTGGCAGCCAAAATATTCCGCCATGTATCAGATGCATTTGCAGAAGACCCGTTGCGCCTATTGCGTATCGCAAGATTCGCGGCCCGCTTCCCTGAATTTACGGTAGCACCAGAAACCATGGATGCCTTAAAAGCCATTGTGCAGTCAAATGAGTTGTCGGCATTATCTGCCGAACGTATCTGGCAAGAATTGGCGAGAGGCCTTACTGCTAGTAAGCCAATGCGCATGTTCCAAGTATTACTGGACACGGGTGCAGCCAAAGCATTACTGCCATCAGCATTTACGGCTAATTTGGTCAAAGAGGAATATCGCGAGAATTTGATTGCCCATTTCCATGCAGTAGATAGTCGCTTGGAAGATCGCTGCGCAGTAGTGTTGATGCATTTACCTGCCAATGAAATTCGCTCATGGGCAGAGTGCGTAAAAATGCCAAATGATGTACGTGATTTCAGTGAAATATTTAGTGAACTCAATTTACTGATTGAAAAGACGATACACACTACAAGTGGTGCATACCAAGCCGTTGACGTATTGGCCTGGTTTAATCGAGCTGATGTTTGGCGTAAGCCTGAGCGTGGGCATGCCTTGCTTAAACTCGCTCAGCAGATTGGTTTACCAGTGACCGCCTTGATCAATGCAGTGCAGAAAGCCCAGTCACTCAACACCGCAGAAATTATTGCCGGTGTTCCTGCTGAAGATCGCGCTAATGGTGAACGCATTCGTAGCGCTGTAGATGTTGCAAGACTATCTGCCATTTCGGCCGCACTCAATTACTAAAGACTTAGAGTCGGTTCCTGCCACGCAATCCCGGCAAGTCTTCTAGGGCATAGCTCGGTAATATGGCATTCAAATTCTTTGTAAATGCAAAGACCTTAAACAACTCCCCCATCTCCGCTTCAGACAATAACTTTTGCAATGCATTAGAAATCGGCAAGAAGGTTTCTGGATTGCTGGGGTCGCCAATTTCTAGGGCGATATCGCCAATACCGGCATCAAGCAGGTAACTCGCTTGATTGCTGAGATAGACATCATCTGCTTGTTCTTCTAAAGCGCTGCGAGCAATCTGGGACCATTCCACGTGAGTCGTTACATCACACAGACCTGGAAGATGAAAAGGATCTTGAATGGCATGATGGCGATGATGCGCCATCAGCGTGCCTTCCAGTCTTTGAGCATGGTAGTACTCATTCTCTGGGAAGCCGTAATCAAAAGTGAGAAAGAGACCAGTATCAAGATGTTTGGCTACTTGGCGCATCCAGGCATTTGCTGGTGCGTGTAGTTCAGTGACATAGCCTTCTGAAAAGTTACCCGTCAGCAAGGCTTCGGGAAGCAAAGATTGCTCTACCGGTGCTCCTATTGACCAAGCAAGCTTGCCTTCAATAACGGTAACCCCTTGCCAACACCAAAATCCATTTTGATAGATGATGGCATCGCAAGGAATGGCATCAATCACTTCATTAGCCAGAATGATCCCTTTGAAGTTGCTGGGTAAAGAGCTTAGCCAGGCGCACTGAGTGGATATGCTGAGCTTTTCCGAGAGAGCCTTGAGGCGCGCCTCTTGTCTTTGGGCCAGATCTGGCGAGATCTCAATGATGTCGTAACAATCCAAGGGGAGGCCCAGATCATTCAGGCGGGTCAGAATGGATTCTGCCAATTTGCCTGTACCAGCACCAAACTCCAAAATCTGTGTAGGCAAGCCTTGCGCTCTGAGTCCTTCAAGAATCGGTAAAAGGCTTGAAACAATTGCTGCGCCAAATAAGGGGGAGAGTTCCGGGGCGGTCGTGAAATCCCCGCCAGCACCCAATTTATGGGCCCCAGCACTGTAATAACCCATTCCTGGCTCGTATAAAGCCATTTCCATATACCTTGAAAAGGCCATCCAGCCGCCTTGGGAGGCAATTTCTGCCATTATTTTTTGGCTGAGAAGCTCAGTATGAGACGTTTCAAGGCTGGTCAAGGTAATATCCATAGCTCGCTAGTCTAAGAGAATTTAAGTGAACTTGAGTTCAAAACCACAACCTCGGCAAAATAAAGCAGTTTTAGTGACCGGCGCTGCCAAGCGTCTTGGTCGAGAGATTGCTTTGGAGTTTGCTCGCCAGGGCTGGGATGTGGCGGTTCATTATGGGAAGTCTGAATCAGATGCCCAAGCTACCGTGGCAGAAATCCAAAGGCTCGGAAGCAATGCAATGGCATTTAAAGCTGACCTCGCCAACGAAGAACAAATCAATTACTTATTTGAGTCAGTCATCAGTGGGTTTACTGAGTTAGATTGCCTAGTCAATAGCGCTTCAATCTTTGAATATGATCGCGCTAATTCCGATACCCCATTGAACGGTAAAAGCTTGCAAGACCACATGCAGGTCAATTTAGCTGCACCAATTTTGTTATCTCAGTTGATGTTTGAATATCAAAAGAGCGGGGCGAGAAAAATAGCTGATACCGATTTGTCTATCCCCTCAGTGATTCAATTGCTTGATCAAAAGTTGATTAATCTCAATCCAGATTACTTGTCTTACACCTTATCTAAAGCAGCCCTCCTCACTTCGGTGGAATTGTTGGCAGTGGATTTTGCCCCTCACTTAAGAGTGATTGGATTGGCGCCCGGCATTACGCTGACTTCAGGCGATCAAACTGATGAGGGATTTTCTAAAGCCCATCAAATGACGCCTCTAGGGAAATCATCAACACCGAGCGATATTGCTAAAGCAGCAGTATTTTTGGCAAGCTCTAATGCTATTACTGGTAGCACTTTATATGTAGATGGTGGACAACACTTACTGCCATCTTCACGCGATGTAATGTTTAAAACAAACTAAGTGTTTCAATAAAAAACAAAAAAGTTAAAAAGAAAGAGTTAATACACAATTTATGCACGCTATTCTTTCTCATCCGGCATTAGCTGATTGCCGTCGCTTGTTTTTACGCGACTATGAAATCTATATCAATATTGGTGTGCATGATTTTGAGAAGAAGGCTGAGCAGCGCGTCATTCTGAATGTAGATTTGTATATCCCTCTGAACATGAATACCCCTTCCAAAGACTTGTTAGAAGAGGTGGTGGACTATGACTTTATGCGTGAAACTATTAGGGCGCTGTCTTCCCAGGGCCATATTCACTTGCAAGAGACCTTTTGCGATGACATCATAACTGCGATGTTGCTGCATCCCAAAGTGATTGCTGCTCGTGTCAGCACTGCTAAGCCAGACGTCTATCCAGACTGCCATTCAGTAGGCGTTGAGGTATTTCGGATGAAGCAGGCGTAAAAGTTGTCAGAAAAGAATTGAATAGCTATGAGCGATATTCGTAAAGTCGTCTTCGAAGAAAACAAGCTTGAGAAAAAGCTATGCCGTTTAGTTGGTCAAGCGATTGGCGACTTTGGCATGATCGAAGATGGCGACAAAGTGATGGTGTGTTTGTCAGGCGGTAAAGATAGTTATGCCATGCTTGACATACTTTTAAAGTTGCGTGAACGTGCTCCAATTGATTTCAAGATTGTTGCTGTAAACCTTGATCAGAAGCAGCCAGGATTCCCAGAAGATATTTTGCCGAACTTTTTAAAGGCTTTGGGTGTTCAGTACCATATTGAAAATCAAGATACCTACAGTATCGTGAAGCGCGTTATTCCAGAAGGTAAAACCACTTGCGGACTATGCTCTCGATTGCGTCATGGCATCTTGTATCGTGTGGCCGATGAACTGGGTGCCACCAAGATTGCTTTGGGGCATCATCGCGATGACATCCTAGAAACCCTGTTGCTAAATATGTTCTTTGCAGGCAAGCTCAAAGCAATGCCACCAAAGCTGCGTTCAGATGACGGCAAGCATATCGTGATTCGTCCTTTGGCTTATGTTCCAGAAAAGTTGCTGGAACGTTATGCGGTGGATATGAGCTTCCCAATTATTCCGTGCAATCTTTGCGGCAGTCAGCCAAATTTGCAGCGCGGTGCCATGAAAGACATGTTGCGCGATTGGGAGAAGAAGCATCCTGGCCGCGTAGAGAATTTATTCCGATCAATGCACCATATCGTCCCATCTCATTTGCTGGATGGGGAGGCATTTGATTTCAAGAATTTAGAGATTTCTACAGAACTGTCGGGTATTGCTGCCAGGTCAACTGGCGATAAGGCAATTGATGAGACGGAAATCGATGAATTAGCCTGCGGCACACTCATTCAGGGGTCTTATAATCCCTCTTTATGAACATCGTTATTTTGGCTGCTGGGCAGGGAAAGCGGATGAAATCCGCATTACCCAAGGTTCTTCAAACCTTGGCCGGGAAACCCCTTCTCCAGCACGTTCTCAATACAGCTCTAGA
>Ga0075464_10001460_pt1 | contig 10671 bp, 8 predicted proteins | sample DEB19_08_DNA_5_FD_75068 | JGI IMG/M metagenome (GOLD analysis project Ga0075464, IMG submission 75068) | Aqueous microbial communities from the Delaware River and Bay under freshwater to marine salinity gradient to study organic matter... | ecosystem: Environmental > Aquatic > Marine > Coastal ...
CCCGTTTGCATTTAGATCGCTGTCTAACCTGCCGCAATTGCGAAAGCACCTGCCCAAGTGGAGTGCAGTATGGCAAATTAATTGATATTGGCCGTCAATGGGCAGAAGAAAATACGCCTGAGCGCCCTCTTGGTCAGCGCCTCACTCGCTGGGCACTAAAAGAAGGTCTTACTAAACCAGCTTTATTTAATTCTGCAATGGCTTTGGGTCGTCTGGTTCGCCCATTAATGCCCAGCAGCATTCAGCGCAAGATTCCTCAAATGAAGAATAAGGCGCATGCTGCATCCACTAATCCGCTTGCAAGACCAAGTAATACGCATGCTCGCAAGATGCTCATTCTTGAAGGTTGTGTTCAACCAGGCATGTTGCCTAATATTAATTCTGCCACTGCGCGTGTCTTGGATGCGCTAAAGATTCAACTGATTTCTGCGCCTAATGCAACTTGCTGTGGGGCTCTCCGTTTTCATCTGAACGACCAAGAAGGTGGCCTTACTAATGCCAAGCAAAATATTGATGCGTGGTGGCCCTTGGTTGAACAAGGGGTTGAGGCCATTGTGATGACGGCTTCAGGATGTGGCGTGATGGTTAAAGATTATGGCCACCTACTCGCAAGCGATCCTCAATACGCCGTGAAAGCTAAAACGATTTCTGAGCTAACGAAAGATATTTCGGAGATATTGCCAAACCTACAAGCTGAGCTGGTGCAGCTCATCGGGACGGATCCTAAACCAGGTGTGGTGTATCACCCACCTTGTACCTTGCAGCATGGTCAACAAATTCGGGGCAAAGTAGAAGGCTTGCTCACTAGCATAGGCATTGGTGTTCGTCTCTGCGCTGATAGCCATCTATGCTGTGGATCTGCCGGCACCTACTCCGTTACTCAGCCAGAACTTTCAGAGCAATTACGCAAGAATAAATTAGGGCACCTGCATACTGCCTGCGAAGAATTTGATGCAGAGGTCATTGTTTCTGGAAATATCGGCTGCATTGCGCATCTTCAGAGTGATGACAAACCTGTACTCCATTGGATTGAAATAGTGGATCAACTACTGAGCCAACAAGCTAAAGCCAGATGAATCCCATCATCATCAAACTCATGCAAGTGAGAGAGCGCATTGAGCTTGCTGCAATAGCTGCAAAACGAGAACCTGAAGATATTGCACTCTTAGCAGTCAGCAAAACCTTTCCAGCAAGCGCGATTGAAGAAGCAATGCATGCTGGTCAATCTGCCTTTGGTGAGAACTATGTTCAAGAGGGTATTGAAAAAATCCAATTACTTGCCAAGCTGCGCCCTTGGCTTGAGTGGCACTTTATAGGTCCACTCCAAAGCAATAAAACCCGAGACGTAGCCGAGCATTTTGATTGGGTTCATAGTGTAGATCGTCTCAAAATTGCTGAACGTCTTTCGGCTCAGCGTGGCGAATTTCCGAACCTTGCTGATTTACAGATTTGCATTCAAGTGAACGTTAGCGAGGAAGATACTAAAAGCGGCATTCCTTTAAATGAAGCGCCAGCTCTGTGCAATGCGGTATCCAAACTCCCCAATGTTGTACTAAGAGGCTTAATGGCCATCCCAGCACCGAATGCTGACCCCGCATTACAGCGTCATGCTTTTGCAGCAGTTCGAGATTGCTTTGTAGGTATTCTGGCTGCGAATGCCTCTGAACCTGGATACCAATTTTTCGACACACTCTCAATGGGAATGTCTGATGACCTTGAGGCTGCCATTATGGAAGGTAGTACCATGGTGCGCGTTGGGAGCGCTATTTTTGGGAAGCGGGATAAAATTACTGCATGAGCGCAAAGATCAATTTCAATACCTACATTACTTTTATTGGTGGCGGCAATATGGGTCGCGCTCTCATGAGCGGCTTACTAGCAAATGGTTGCAAAGCAGATCAAATTTCAGTGGTAGAAGCGAACACCACTACCGCACAAGCTCTTCAAAATGATTTCAAAGTACAAATCATTACTTCCTTAGATAAGATTGCCTTTGACTTTGCCAAAAATAATGTTGTAGTCATGGCTATCAAACCACAAGATTTCAATACCGTTGCAAAAGGTTTAGCACCGAAGCTTCAACATGTATCCTCCCTAAGCCCATTGGTATTGAGTATTGCGGCGGGCATTCGCCTCGCTGATATGAGTCGATGGCTAGAGCAGACTCGGTGTATTCGCGCTATGCCCAATACTCCTGCGCTAATTGGTAAAGGTATCACTGGTCTGTTTGCTAAGGCTGATATCAGCCCGGAAGATCGCGCCCTAGCAGAAACCATTTGCAATGCTGTTGGACAATCGATCTGGGTATCTGATGAGCAGTTAATGGATGCCGTTACTGCAGTATCCGGGAGCGGACCTGCTTATGTATTTGCTTTCCTTGAAGCAATGCAATCAGCAAGCGAAAAATTAGGTTTAGATGCGCAATCTTCTAGAAAACTGGCGTATGCCACTTTAGAGGGTGCAATACAGCTCGCTCAAAACTCTTCTGAACCCGCAAGCGTATTACGCGAACGCGTGACCTCTAAGGGCGGCACTACTGCTGCTGCCTTAGATGTATTAAACCAAGAAGACTGGAATGCTATTTTGGAGAAAGCGATTGCAGCGGCTAATGAGCGCGGCAAAGTGATGGGCGACGAATTAGGTAAAAACTAAGTTCAAGCTAATTTAAACTCAAACCCAAAACAATTCCTAGAAATAAAAATCCACCTAGCCAGTTGTTGTGGCGAAATGCCAGGAAGCAATCCTCTCTTTTTCGAGAAGATACTAATTTCATATGGTAGATAGCACAAGCTAGTGCGGCAAACCAACCCACTAAGAAATAATTACTTAAGCCTGCGATATTGGCCACCCAAAGCTGACTGATCAATAAAATCACATAACTAAGGCCAATCGCAAGAACGTCATACCGACCAAAGGTAATCGCAGAAGTTTTTAAACCCAATCGGATGTCATCGTCTCGATCAACCATCGCATAAGCGGTGTCATATGCAATAGCCCAAAAGATATTGCCAATAAATAATATCCAGGCTTCAAAAGGAATGAAATCCAAAATTGCAGCGTAAGCCATCGGAATTCCGAAACCAAATGCGATTCCAAGTACCGCTTGGGGCATTGCAAAAAATCGCTTGGTAAAAGGATAGACAAATGCAACGAGTAAAGCGAGAACAGATAACTGCTTCGTAAAACCATTTAAAGGCTGGATCAGCAGGAATGCTAATAAAGCCAAGAGTGCCGCCACACCAATTGCTTCTTTTCCTGAAATCTTACCGCTCGTTACTGGGCGCGCTTGAGTTCTCAATACATGACGATCAAAGTCTCGATCAGCATAATCATTGATAGCGCAACCCGCGCTGCGCATCAAAAATGTTCCCACTATAAAAATAATCAAGATGGAAAGATTGGGTGTACCACTACTTGCTAACCATAAGGCCCATAAGGTAGGCCATAAAAGTAATAGAGTACCAATCGGTTTATCTAACCTGATGAGGTAAGCGTAAGCGGTAAGGCGATCGATCAAAACCATAGCGTTATTATCACGCCTTTAGAAACTCGGCTCGCGATCCAAGCCAGCGCTCTAAATGTCGCTCAACGATATCGGCATGGTCAGCCAAAAGACGGTCTGCGGCCTGTTGGGCTAATTCAATCAGCCACGCATCCCTTTGCAAGTCTACAAAGCGGAGCATTGCGTCGCCGGATTGTTTGGCGCCCAAGAGTTCGCCGGGACCCCGGAGTGATAAATCACGCTCTGCAATCACAAAGCCATCAGAAATCTCTCGCAAAGTCTGTAAGCGTTCTTTTGCTGCCAGTGAGAGTGGCTCTGCATACATCAAAATACAAACCGAATCTGCTGAGCCTCGCCCAACTCTCCCCCGTAATTGATGAATTTGCGCATATCCAAAACGTTCTGCATGCTCAATCACCATGAGTGCTGCATTCGGGACATCTACACCGACTTCAATAACGGTGGTGGCCACCAATAACTGAATTTCATTGGCTTTAAACGCGGCCATAACGGCTGCTTTTTCATCCGCCTTAAGACGGCCATGTACCAAACCTACTTTAAAACCTGCTAATGCCAAAGTGAGCTGCTCAAAACTTTCCACTGCAGTTTGTAATTGAAGGACTTCAGACTCCTCTATCAAAGGGCACACCCAATAAGCTTGTAGGCCTTTTGCTAGCCAGCCTTGAAGTCCGCTAATCACTTCGTCGCGGCGACTAGCCTTCACGACTTTAGTGGTAATCGGTTTACGCCCTGGTGGCAGCTCATCAATCACCGATACATCGAGGTCGGCGTAATAAGTCATCGCTAAGGTACGAGGTATTGGAGTAGCAGACATCATCAATTGATGGCAATAAAAGGTTTCGGATCCTACGCGTTGCTGTATCTCTAAACGCTGCCTCACCCCAAAACGATGTTGCTCATCAATCACTGCCAAACCCAATTTAGCAAAACTAATATGCTCTTGAATCAAAGCATGTGTACCAACAATCAGTTGTGCTTGCCCACTCTCAATATTCTCTTGTGCAAGTCTTTTGTCTTTCGCTTTGAGGCTACCGGATAACCATGCAATCTTGATTCCCAATGGCTCAAACCACTCCTTCATCTTGAGGTAATGTTGCTCGGCCAAAATTTCTGTGGGTGCCATCACTGCAGCTTGATAGCCATGATCCATCGCACGGGCAGCTGCCAGTGCAGCTACCACGGTCTTACCGCTACCCACATCGCCTTGTAAAAGTCGATTCATCGGAAATGAAGCAGATAGATCATCTCCAATTTCTGACCAAACTCGATTTTGTGCTCCAGTGAGCTTGAAGGGTAAGGCTTTTAATAAACCCGCCTCAATGCTTGATCCTTTTTTATCGCACTTAGCAAAACTGGGAGCATGTCGCTCCCTCCGAATAGCATGAGCCCGCTTTAAGGAAATTTGTTGGGCTAGTAACTCCTCAAATTGCACGCGCCTCCAGGCAGGATGAGTGCGCTCTAGTAATGCTTGGGTATTCGCATCAGCGGGGGGTTGATGTAGATACGTAATGGCTGCTTGTAAGTTAGGCCAATCATGACTTGGTAAGAGCTGTGCCATTAACTTTGCTGGCAAAAATTCAGCTAGGCTTTCTTTCAAACTAGGATCTCGCAATGCCTGCGTCACCGCCTTACGAATGATGGTTTGCGAAATCCCAGCGCTCGCAGGATAGACTGGCGTCAAGCTAGTCGGTAATGGCGCATCAGGAGAAACGGCTCGAACAGTTGGGTGCACCATCTCATGACCCTGAAATCCATCTCTGATATCCCCACGCACCCTCAGATGTGCACCGACTGCCATCTGCTTTTGTTGACTGGGGTAAAAATTCAGGAAGCGCAATTGGAGGGTTTCCGATTCATCCTCAATGGTGACGATCATCTGCCTTCTGGGTCTAAATAGCACTTGATTGCGAATGACAATACCTTGGGTTTGCACGGCTCCATAGCGTCCATGGGCAATGGCCTCATCGATTGTCAAAAGCTCGGTTTCATCTTCATAACGAGATGGCAAGTGCAAAGCAAGGGCCATTGGGCTGTCTAAACCCATTTTTTGTAGTGAAGTTGGCGCCTGTTTAGTAGTCATCGTTAAAATCTCATACCTGATGGTAATGCTATGCAACTCTCTGACTTCAATTACGAACTTCCTGCCGATCTAATTGCCCAACACCCTTTGGCAAATAGAACCGATAGCCGCCTCCTCGAGGTCAAGGCTGAAGGGGGAAATCATGCCCAGCTAATAGACCGTCAGTTTAAGGACATCCTTAGCATTATCAAGCCAGGGGATTTATTGGTTTTCAATGACACCAAGGTAATCCCTGCCCGCCTCCATGGCAAAAAAGAGACTGGTGGAATTGTCGAGCTACTCATTGAAAGAATTAGTGGCGATATGCAAGCTTGGGTCCAAATTAGGGCATCCAAGGTTCCCAAGACTGGTTCCATTGTTCATATACATAACCAAACTGGAGAAACTTTCCCAGTTGAGATGATTGGATATGATGGCCGATTTTACGAAGTACGCTTCCCAGAAAATATATTTGAGTTACTCGAACGCTTCGGTGAGTTACCACTCCCACCTTATATAGAACATCAACCCGATAGTGAAGACGCGCAACGGTATCAAACTGTAGTTGCTAAAAATCCAGGTGCAGTTGCAGCACCTACCGCAGGACTTCACTTTGATGAAACTATTTTGCAGCAATTAAAAGACTTAGGGGCGCATCTAGCATCAATCACACTTCATGTGGGGGCAGGAACCTTTACCCCAGTTCGGGAAGAAGATCTCTCAAAACACAAAATGCATCATGAGTGGTTCTCTATTCCGGAACAAACTTTGCAAGCGATAGAGATCACCAAACAAAAAGGTGGGCGAGTTATTGCCGTCGGCACCACCAGCCTGAGAGCCCTAGAGAGCCATGCTATTAGCGGTCAAAGTTCCGGCGAGACCAACCTCTTCAGTACGCCAGGTTTTCAATTTAAAGCCGTAGATTGTTTATTAACGAACTTTCATCTGCCAAAATCTACCTTACTAATGTTAGTTAGTGCTTTTGCGGGAGTAGAGAATATTCGCGCTGCTTATCAACATGCCATTGCTCAACGATATCGCTTCTTTAGCTATGGTGATGCAATGTTTCTTTGCCGAATCGAAAATACAAGCTTATGACCAAACCCGTTCACTTCAATATATTGGCGCGTGACTCACAAAGTCCAGCACGCCTTGGTCAGCTCGATCTACCCCATGGGAGCGTACAAACTCCGATCTTCATGCCTGTAGGAACCTACGGCACTGTGAAGGCGATGACTCCTCGAGACCTCGAAGAAGCCAAAGCACAAATTATTCTTGGCAATACTTTTCATTTATGGCTTCGACCCGGATTAGAGGTCATTAAAAAACATGGGGGCTTGCATCGTTTCATGGGATGGAATAAACCCATACTGACTGACTCTGGTGGCTTTCAGGTCTTTAGTCTAGGAGCTCTGCGAAAAATTTCAGAGGAAGGCGTCACCTTTGCCTCCCCAATTAATGGTGACAAACTCTTTATGTCACCAGAAGTATCCATGGAAATACAAGCGGTTCTCAACAGTGACATTGCAATGCAATTTGATGAATGCACGCCTTATGAAATGAAAGGACAAGCCACCTCAGAAAAAACGGCACGTGCCTCATTAGAAATGTCACTACGATGGGGTGACCGCTCACTCAAACGCTTTCGAGAGCTCAATACTGGTAATGGTCTTTTTGGCATCGTACAAGGTGGTATGTTTGAAAATCTGCGTGAATTTTCCTTGGACGCAGTGAGCCAACAGGGCTTTGACGGCATTGCTATTGGAGGCCTTTCTGTAGGCGAGCCCAAACCAGAATTTGAACGAATTCTCAATTTCACGGCACCCAAACTCCCTGAGCACATGCCCCATTACTTGATGGGTGTAGGCACCCCTGAAGACCTCATATTGGGTGTTAGCCTAGGTATTGATATGTTTGATTGCGTGATGCCCACCCGCAATGCCCGAAATGGTTGGTTATTTACCCGATTTGGCGACTTAAAGCTGCGAAATGCAGGCTATAAAGAAGATGATCGTCCAGTTGACCCCACTTGCAGCTGCTATACCTGCCAAAACTTCACCAGATCCTATTTAAATCATCTCCAAAAGGCCAATGAAATTCTGGGGTCACAGCTCAATACGATCCATAACCTATCCTATTACCTGCAACTGATGACTGAGGTGAGAGAGGCATTAAGCAAAGATCGTTTTAGCGCTTACCGTGAAGAATTCCATTCCAACCGTCAACGTGGCGTAGAGCCTGGACAAGACTAATAGCCCTATAAAGGGCTAAACCTCCTCCAAAGCCCCACACAGTTTAGAATTGCGGGTTTACGGCTTGCTTTAAAGCCTAAAACTTAAGCAGTTTCCAAATAGTCTTTAACGGAGGTTTTATATGTGGATTAGTAACGCTTTTGCCCAGGCTCCTGCCGCGGGTGCAGATTCCGGTGGCTTAATGAGCTTCCTCCCCCTCGTTTTGATGTTTGCAGTTTTGTACTTCATCATGATTCGCCCACAAATGAAGCGTCAAAAAGAAACTAAAGCGATGCTCGAAGCATTAGCAGTTGGCGATGAAGTAGTGACTGTTGGCGGAATCATGGGCAAGGTCACTTCATTAAAAGATGCATTAGTCACTGTTGAGATTGCTTCTGGTACTGAAGTCCAAATGCAAAAAGGCGCGATCACCAATGTATTGCCTAAAGGCACTTTGAAGTCCGCTTAATCATTTTGTTGAAAAGTTTCTCAATATGAATCGCTATCCTCTCTGGAAATATTTAGTCATCGTCGTTGCTTTGCTGATCGGCGGACTGTATTCAATACCCAATTTCTTCGGTGAGGCGCCAGCAGTTCAAGTCTCGTCGGCCAAACCAACCATCAAGGTTGATTTGGCGACACAGTCTCGCGTTGAGAAAATTCTGGCTGATGCGGATATCGCTAATACGGGAATCTTTTTCGAGACCGTAGCAAATATAGGCTCTATCAAGATTCGTTTTAGCAATACTGATATCCAGCTACGTGCACGCGATCTCATACAACAGAAACTCAACAATGATCCAAATGATCTCAACTATACCGTTGCGCTCAACCTTCTCTCAAATACACCAGGCTGGTTAAGTGCGATTAATGCCCTGCCAATGCCCTTAGGTCTTGATCTTCGTGGTGGCGTCTACTTCCTTCTGCAAGTAGATATGAAGGGTGCGGTACAAAAGAAAGTAACTTCATTAGCAACGGATATTCGCTCTCAGTTGCGAGATAAAAATATTCGTCACCAAGGCATCGACCGTGGCACAGAGTCCATTACCATTAATTTTGGTAGTACTGCTGAAGCTGAAGCAGCCCGCACCGCCCTAACGAGTAGCCAGCCTGAATTAATCTGGCAGGTGAAGCCTACAGGCCTTTCCCCAAAACTAGTGGGCGAATTTAAGCCAACTGCTTTAAAAGAAATTCAAGACAGTGCTGTTAAGCAAAATATCATTACCCTCAATAAACGGGTAAATGAATTGGCGGTAAAAGAGCCTGTGATTCAACAGCAGGGTGCAGAACGTATCGTTGTTCAGTTACCAGGAGTACAAGATACTGCGCGCGCCAAAGATATTATTGGTCGCACAGCTACCCTAGAGTCACGACTGGCTGATCCTACCCTCTCCACCATTGCGATTGGTGAAACACCCCCTCCCGGCATGGATGTATTTCGCTTTGGTGAGAATCGTCAAGGCGTCTTTAAAAAGTCCGTCATTTTCAGCGGCGATCGTATTACCGATGCTAGCGCAGGCTTCGATCAAAACCAGAGACCAGCAGTCAATATTTCTCTTGATGCTGCTGGTGGTCGAGTGATGCAAGAAATCACTCGTGAAAATATTGGCAAACCCATGGGCATGATTTTGTTTGAAAAAGGCAAGGGTGAAGTGCTGACCATCGCCACTATTCAAAGTGAGTTTGGTTCTAAATTTCAAATTACCGGCCAACCCTCTACTGCAAGCGCTAATGACCTAGCCTTGCTGCTCCGTGCTGGCTCGCTGGCAGCTCCAATGGAAATCATTGAAGAGCGCACCATTGGCCCTAGCCTAGGTGCTGAAAATATTGAAAAAGGTTTCAAATCCTTACTCATCGGATTTACTGCAATCGCTATTTTCATGATTGCGTATTACCTGCTCTTTGGCTTTTTCTCTGTGGTTGCCTTGGCAGTGAACTTAGTCTTATTGATTTCGATTCTGTCGATGCTGCAGGCAACCCTGACGCTACCGGGCATCGCCGCGATGGCTTTGGCACTCGGTATGGCGATTGACTCAAACGTGTTGATCAATGAACGTATTCGCGAAGAGTTGCGTAATGGTGCTGCGCCACAGACTGCCATTGCGGTAGGTTTTGATAAAGCATGGGCTACGATTTTGGACTCTAACGTCACCACCTTAATTGCTGGTCTGGCCTTACTTGCATTTGGCTCAGGTCCAATTAAGGGCTTTGCAGTAGTGCACTGCCTTGGTATTTTGACTTCAATGTTCTCAGCGGTCTTTTTCTCACGTGGTCTTGTCAACCTTTGGTATGGCAGACACAAAAAGATTCAGAAACTTGCTATTGGCCAAGTTTGGCGCCCTCAGGAGAAATAAGACATGGAATTTTTTCGGATTAAAAAAGATATTCCATTTATGCGCCATGCATTGGTGCTCAATGCGATTTCTCTGATCACCTTCTTGCTTGCAGTTTTTTTCCTTTGGTACAACGGTCTACATCTCTCCATCGAATTTACTGGTGGAACTGTGATGGAAATGAGCTATCCACAAACTGCTCCTCTAGAATCCATTAGAGCTAAGGTAGAAAAGTTAGGTTATACAGATACTCAAATTCAGAACTTTGGTAGCTCACGTGATGTCATGATTCGCCTGCCTTTGCAAAAAGATGCTGAAGGTAAGTTAATCTCCTCCGCTGATCAAAGCACTTCTGTGATGCAAGCACTAGATCCCAGCACTACTGGCGTCAAGCTCCAGCGAGTTGAGTTCGTTGGCCCACAAGTGGGACAGGAATTGGCGATTGATGGTCTTAAGGCCCTTATCTTTGTGATCATCGGTATCGTGATTTATCTCTCCTTCCGCTTCGAGTGGAAATTTGCCTTA
>Ga0075464_10001462_pt1 | contig 10669 bp, 27 predicted proteins | sample DEB19_08_DNA_5_FD_75068 | JGI IMG/M metagenome (GOLD analysis project Ga0075464, IMG submission 75068) | Aqueous microbial communities from the Delaware River and Bay under freshwater to marine salinity gradient to study organic matter... | ecosystem: Environmental > Aquatic > Marine > Coastal ...
ATGCAATGCAAAGCATTGAGGAACTGCTTTCGTCAGACGAATTCGACTTCGCGGAAATAATGGCAGGAAATGACGCATGAGCAACTATCCATACGAATGCTCGATAGTCACAGTTGAATCAATCATTAAAGATTACATGCTTCAGCGGGATATTCCGATACGTGAGGCTATTGCCATAGCATTCATTTCAGACATTCTAATCTGGATACGCAGCCATGCAATTCAAGAGAATGATTTTCAATTGCACCTCCTCACAAGAATAACCAACACCGCGCAAGAAATTGCATTGGAAGCGAAAGTATAAAATGATGAAACTCAAAATCAACGTGGAACACCAGCAGGAAGTAAATATCCGGCTGGACATTCTCGAACGCTTTGCATTCACAACGCTGACCACGGACACTGCAGGGCTGGACAAATTATCCAACATTGCGGAAAGCCTTTGCGAAAAAATCAGCGCGAAGTATACCTGCATTGCAAAATACATGATAGAAAATAACCATCTCATAATCCAGGTGAAGGAAACGGAACATGCAATACGATAATCCAGAGAAGCGAAACCATGATGTCGGGGATATTGTACGCTTAAAAACCCTCGAAGAACATGTCAAAGAAACAGGGCTTATATACGAGGAAGATTTAAACATCCCATTCGGGAAAATCTGCGTCATTGTATCATTTACTTGGCTAGATGATGAACTCGTCGAATACACAACAACGGATGGGCAGCATTTTTGCGATGTTGATGTAGCCTCGGTCATAAAAGGAACAAGAAAAAATATCCATGAAAACGATATTCCCACTGCAAACCAAGGACATTCGAGATAAAAGCATGGATGTTGACCTAGCTCCGGTGTTTCGCACACTCAACTCCCTCATTCAACAATACGAAAAGTTGCTGCAAAAACCATACGCAGAAATCAATGCGTTGGAACTCGAAGCAACAATGACGGCAATAAAAAATCAGGCGTTGGTGCTTGGCTTTATCCCGCAATTCACTATGAATGCAGGTATTCCAGAAGTCCAACTAATGAAAATAGATAAAGGAACGTATCATGGGACTTTCAGATAGTCAAAACGAAATCCGCCTACAGTCTAAGCAAATTGAAAACATGGCGAAGTTAATTCTTGGGACAGAAATGACCCCGGAAAGCCACGCAAAATTGATGATTGAAATTGGGAAAATTCTCAAGGAGCAAAATTCCAATTTCAACATGAATAAATGGATTGTCACCTGTCTCGGAACACCGAATTCATACCGCTGGTTCGCAAAAACCATTCGAGAAGAAACGACAATCCAACCCGGACTTCTTTCCAATCTCAGCATATAAGGAAAAAACCCATGGAAAATATCAAAACCCTCGCAAACGACCTCCGCCGTGTAATGACCCGCATGACTTTGCCGGAAACGCAGTGGAATGACCATTCCCGAGCAAGGAAGCAGGAATTTGCAATCACTCAAAAAATCCACAAAATCTGCGAAGAGCAAAACATGTGGTTTGAAACGCAGCCGGATACTCGTGGGTTGATGGTGAAAATCTACAAAAACGAAAGCACGAAAAATGGCATCGGAATCATTTATTGCTGCTAAAAGAGACCCAGACGGCTCGCTTATTATTCCGCAGCTTGTCGAGATAACCCCGGAAAACATCCTCACCATGAAAGCGATGGGGCCATTTTTCGTAATTATCAACCGGGAAAACACGGCCCTACTACAGTTGGCTGTAACCAACCACATGCGCTTCACCTACCTACCAAGCGGGTGTTCAGAAGTCCAAGCAATTTGGCAACCAGACTACGAAAACGAAAGGAAACAGTGATGAAAATCAGGAAAATCACCATCGGGGGAAACCCCATTCCAGCTGACGCAATAATCCGTATCTGCATGACGAATAATAGCCAATATTCTTGGCAGGCCATGGCATCGGATGGAACCATCATCGAAACCCTCTCGGTGAATTCATCCGTTTTCTCCCTTTCGGAAATCCTGCAAATCGTTCGGAACCAGTTGGGCTTTGAGAATATCTCCAGCGCGAGCGGAGCGATGCGAGCGCTGTATGAATTGAAGTATCCGACCGGGTATGAATTGAGGCTGCTTGAGTCCTTGAATGAGGCGATGAATGATGAAATCTTCGGGACGCTGGAAGTCTTTGCGAAGGCAAAAAACGGGCCACGGGATGAACGTGGCAAACGCAGAATGCCAAGGAATTAAGAAAGGAACAGGAAATGGATTTGGAAATGAAAATGGAATATGCCCTGGACATATTCCGGGGTATGTGTCAACTGTTAATCAGCCAGATTGAAAAAACCAATGGATAATTTTAAATCATTCCAAATGACTGCGGAACAACTTGGACGGTATCGTCAAGTGTGTGAAAACGCCACGAAGGAAGAAAATACCACCTCACAAATCAGGCACATGGCGGATACCTTTTGGCAACAACTGGGAAAAGAACTTGGGTTTGTTTGGCATACTGCAGCACCGGATTACAGCAAAGGGCCGGATTTCTTTTTCGCAACTCCGATTGTCAACAAAAGTTTGAAAGTAATGAAATGAGACACGATTTTAAAGACGCACTGGAAAGCGTCATGCTTCAGGCAAACCTGAAAGAAGCGGCAAACCTCGCAAAGGAAATGCACCCCTTTGTAAAAGGGAAGAATAAAGCAACGCGGATATTAGCTTTTGCCGCGATGTTTCAACACGAATTCAAGGATGCGCCGAGTTTGGAAACAGCCTGCGATATTCACAAACATTTGGTAATGCACATGCTAGGGGAAGAATAAAATGACGCATAATTGGACACTAGAACAACAAGCGGTAATTTCCGCAATACGTAATCCGAACCGTGGCAGCATTCTTGTTTCCGCGTTGGCCGGAAGTGCGAAAACGACAACCATTGTAGCTGCGCTGCAAGAATTCGATGCAGGGTATTCCCCAACTGTTCTTTGCCTTGCATTCAACAAACGGATTGCAGTGGAGTTGGAAAAGAAGCTTCCCAAAACAATCACGGTTAAAACCATGAACGCGCTTGGACACAGAGCATGGGGGAATTACATTGGGCGTCGAGTGAATATTGATGCGGATAAGACGTGGGATTTTATCAATCAAACGTGGCCTACCCCGAAACGTGATGCTGAACCGAAAGAACATGAACGCACGTTGGATGAAAAAATTGCAATCAACTGTGCGGTTACTTGGGCAAAGAACTACGGATGGGTGCCGGATAACATCGCAAATCAGTATCCGTATGTTAAATCCTTCGCCAGCTTTGAAGCTGTTGCAAACGCGGTAGACCTGCAACTTTCTATCGAAGTAAACGAAGGGGATGTTCGGGAGATTCTCCGGCAATCCATCGAAGCATCATTCGCAGGGACAATTGATTTCAACGACCAAATCTACATGCCGTGCTGCTTTGGAGGGAATTGGGACAAATTCGATTTAGTCGTGGTGGATGAAGCGCAAGACTTATCCGCACTGAACCATGTAATGCTGCGGAAGTCCTGCAAGACGAATACCGGGCGCCTTGTGGCAGTTGGTGACGACCACCAATCAATATACGGTTTCCGTGGTGCTGCATCTGGGCGCATGGGAATGCTCCAAGAACAGTGGAGCATGGAAATTCTCCCGCTTACCCTTTGCTTCCGGTGCAAATCTAACATCATCCTGCATGTGCAAAAGGTGGTGCCGGAAATTCGGTATTGGGAAGAAAACAAAGGTGGGGCGGTGATTGGTGCAAGCAACCCCACGCTGGATTGGAACCCGGAAAACGCAGAAGAAGGGTCAGCGATTATCTGCAGAAACAACGCGCCACTTATGTCCGTTGCGTTTTCACTTCTCCGTGCGCGTAGGTCGTTCAAACTTCTTGGCGGGGATATTGGGAAAGGTTTGATTAACCTGTGCAAGAAATTCCCACAAGACTCATTTGAGGGTTGGGCGAAAGGACTGAAAGATTGGGCGCATAAAGAAAGCAAAAAGGAAAAGGCAAACAAGAAAAGAATTCAGGATAAATTCGAGTCGCTTATGGCGTTGGCGGAAGATAATCCGAACCCGGAGGAAATTCTGCGGAGATTGGATATTATCTTCAATAGCACAAGTGGAAGCATCACTCTTTGCACCGGACATAAATCTAAAGGGTTTGAGTGGGAACATGTGTATTTCCTTGACTCCCATTTGCTTAATCTTGACGACCAGCAAGACCGGAATTTGGATTATGTAATTCAAACTCGTGCGATTGACACGCTGGAATATGTAAATATGAGTGTAAAAAGAAAACGGAATTATGAGGAAGAATAGCATGGAAACTATAGATAAAATGCCGGAACGGATTGAGTTGCCAAATGGCTGGTATTGGGAACTTAAGGACAACCTTGCAAACGGTGGTAAATCATACCGCATGATAACGCCTTCGGGTGAGGATACAAACTGGCGTGCCCTTGAACCGTTTGCCCAAGCCTTCGCCGCCGCGATGCAAGGTGAGGGGATGGGGGAGGCTGATATTGATATGCAATGCATGGTACTCCACCAAGTTAAAGCCAAACTTAGTCGCTTGATTGGCGAAGGTGTTAAAGAACTGCATGGCGTAGATATTGAGAAAACCTATAACGATGTGACAGCTGCATTATACCCCGCTAAACCTATGTCCACCCACCCCCAGCCATCGGCCAGCGCGGATGCTATGGAGTGTGCGCGGAAAATTAAAAGACTATGCAAACCACATGAATATGGTGATTGGGTTGATTTTATAGACGAGGATTCTGCAAGAAAAGTAATCCAACAGTTTGTCACTTCCCACGTGGCCGAGCTTACGCAACGCAATGCGGAGCTTAAAGAAGCGTTGATTGAAATTAGGCACCGCGCAAATCGTTTTTCGCATGGCGATAATTTGACGGAATTATCTGTAAAAGGTTTGGCCGACTTAGCGCATAAAGCCCTCGCGGCGCACCGCAATGCGGAGGGTAAGTAGAATGGGTTATAGCAGAAGAGAGATATATGCGGAAATAGATGGACTTCGGGACAAGGTAGAAATGTTCCCTGACATCAAGATGCGTGCTGCCGGAATGTTACTTCATGCCGACATGTTGGAGTGGCTAATTAAAAAGATTGAACGGCTGGAAAAGAAACTAGCAGCCCCAGCGGGCGCGGGTAAGGGGGTGGAGTGATGGGGGCATTCAAGCACATTGACTTGGCTGTTGCCGTGAACAACGCAAAAACCGAGCGCGAACATCGCGAAGCGGAACTGCGCCTAAACGGTTATCTTGACGCCATTCGTGATGGTTTTGGGAGCGCAGTGTCAGGCAGGATGATTATGGAATGCGACATGTATTACCTGAACCAAGGTATTGACCGCCCAATGTGCGGCGGTGTGTTTCTTGACTGGAAGCCAACAGAAAGCCAAACCCATGACAACTAAACTATCCGCGCTGAAAGCTGGCGATATTGATACCGTGCTGGCGGGGAGTAAGTATGAGGGGGCAGATGACGAGGTGATTAAGTACGAGGCTGACTTAAAGATGGTTCCAGGAACGAAAAGCGCCATGCATTATGCCGTTTCAAACGCCGCCCGCGTCCTCGCACTGCTGGACGTGCTGGGGGAAGTGGAGGGGGTTTTGGAGAAGGCTGTTGGTGATTACGGTAAGCCTGGAGGCCCATGGAATGTACCAAGTGAACCGGGTACGTGGATTACTATGGCCCGCCAAGCCCTCGCCACCATCGCAGAGGCCAAGGCCGTGTGTGGATGGAAAGAGTAAAGGAAAATCACTATGCCTAGCTTTGAAGCTACCATTGAGTTTGAGGTCTATTGTGAAGATTGTAACAACGGACTCTGTAATCAATCAACCACAACCAAAACCCGTAACCGCCAAGCCGACTGTCTCCATGTTGAGCCTTGTACCAAATGCCTCGATAAATCCTACGATAAAGGTTTCGAGGAAGGTGATGCTGCCGGATATGAAAGGGCAAAAAAGGAGTTTGAAAAACATGGCTAATCTTCTACCCATAAGGGCAGTCCTGCTCCCCATTCTATTCTTTTCCGCATGTGCACAAATTCCACCTGAAATGGAGCTAATCACACGGATAAACAACCAAGTAAAAAGGGAGCATCGGTATCAAGATAAACCAAAAAACTATACCCCAACTCGTGCAATGTTTCCAGGGGAATCTGGGAATTGTGCCGATTTCGCAGTGACAAAGTGCAAGCGACTGGAAGATGCCGGGATTGCCAAGGAGCGTCTTTCAATGGTTAAATTCATTCGCAATAACGGTGTGCATCATGCAGTTTGTGTGGTGGATAATCAATGGGCGATGGACTGGAACAAATGGCTTGTGCCTGCAACACCGAAGCACTTAGACTCAAAAACCAATCTGTTTCCGTATAATCCACTAGGGGATTAAAACCACCCGAAAACGGCATGGGGTTTGGGTCATACCCACCGAAGAAAACCCCGGTATGAAAATTGTACGAATTCAAAAAGGACACAATATGCACCAGCTTACACAATACATTGAAGCTGTAGATGGAAGAGGCCAACCTGTATTCTCAAACTACATTACTAAATTATATGTGGATGGAAGCAGGCATGTGTTTGCTCCGAAGCAAATGTTTGAATATGAGATTATGAAAATGCTTGACGTTGCGGAAATATGTAGTAATATTTTCGGCGCCGGGAATTTTCTAATGTACTCGGAAAAGAACTCAACTTGCGAGAAGAACATAGAAGCCACAAACTTAATAGGAATTGAAATATTCGGGACAGCATTAATCATCCCTATGTATTGCATATCAACAGAAAGAACCTACGCATGAAAGAGCATGGCATACAAATACAAATAACAGTCGGGGAGAAAGGTAGCTTTCGTCTCAAGTACGGCTACGTTATAAACATCTGGGAAAGTGGGCAAGAATTCTTATCCTTCCAACAAACAGTAACAATGGACGGGGAACCGGACTATGACTACAATAAAACCTCTGTTTCTTTCTCCGATATAAAAAAGAACCTGCAAGAAGCATGGCATGAAGATAACATAACTATTCATATGACGAGCCGAGAAAAGGACGATTCCAATGGGGCAAGCTAAATCACTTAAAGCATATCCGGTAGTACGGGAACTGATGAACCGCGCACTCGAGGCGCCGAATGGAGTGAAGGTAACTCTCCCCTGGAAAGAAGCATTCAAAATGCGAATGAGTTTTTATTCTATAATGAAGCGGTATCGAGATGCACAAGCAGTTGCTACTGGTGACGTGTTCACACCCGGCCCATACGACCGCCTGCGTTTTACCCTTCCACCGCCCCCGGAAAATAGGGATGAATTGGTTGATTTTACCATTGTCAACAATGGAGATTCTATGTTAGAACAGCTTAAGATAGAAATAATTTAGAAAGGAAGCCAACATGGCGAACACTTCTGTTGACAATGTGCAAGCGGTGTTGCGGAAATATTACTCCATCCGCAACATAAACCCGAACGGAGCAATCCATGACACAAACCTTTGTGATGAAATGGCGGATATTCTTCGCCAGCTTCATGAGGAATTCATCCAACTCCGCCGAGCACGAACTGCATCCGTTGCAGCTGCTGTGCAAGAAGCGGAGAAGCTCATGAAGATTATTGATAACCTGCGAAAAGTAGGAGTGGAATAGAGGGATTGGTATGGCTTGTACGAATGTAATGCGGCCATACCAAAGCCACACCCCCAACCTACATTTTTCTTCCGGTATACAAAAATAATTGTTGACAGGGAGAGAACCTTTCCGCATTATAACCGTGTCGCGGATGGGGAAAACAAGCCCAACGACAGGGGAGGATTACTCCCAAGTATCAACCAAGCGAAAGCTAAAACAATGCCTGAAATCAATGACCAAACCCCGCGTAGTGCAATCACCATTGCCAAGCACGAATTCGAGGTTCCGAGTCCGTATGCAGCCGGTCATGTGCTGAATGAAAACGAAGCCGCTGCGCTGAACCAAACCTTCAAGGAAAACCTCCGCAATAACTTTGCCCCCAAGGTAAAGGCGAAGGCCACTAACGAAGATGAGTCCGTGCGTGAACTGACCGAGCAAGAAGTTGCGGAACTGCAGAACGAACTGGATACTATCGCTGCCAGCTACGAATTCGGCGTGCGCGGTTCCCGTGGTGAATCTGCTTCCCTCAGCCCGATTGAGAAGCACACCCGCAAGGTTGCCCACGAAGCCCTCATGGGTATGCTCAAGGCCAAGAACATCAAGCTCAAGGATGTTTCCGAGGAAAAGTACGAGGAACTCATCAGCAAGATTTCCGAAAAGGAAGAAATCAAGAACGCAGCTCAAATGCGTCTCGACCAAGAAGAAACTCTTGCAAAGCTCGACCTGGCTGTATAAGGCGATTGGGAACGATAATCTCGTTCCCTCTATATGGGTACATTGTCCTCCCCTCACCCGCAGTGTACCCATATAGAGGGAAGGTAGAATATGAAACAAATGGAACAAGCAATTTTAACTGCCCTTGAAAGCAAATTCGGTGTGATTATTCAAACAGATAATCCTGAAGGTGCGAAGAGACTATTCTATACGACAAAGAAAAAGATGGAACAGGCAGGATATGAAAACCTCGCCAACCTTTCCCTTGTCACGTCTCCACACAGCAAGGCCGAATATTTAATTATAAAGAGAGCAAATTCCAATGGCACCAAAGAAACTTGATTTAGAAAAGCAGACCATTCGTCTCTTTCGAGGTGACTTTGAGGAACTGCAGCGACGTTACCCGGAGATTGGTGCGAACGAGGCGATTCGTAAAATTCTCCGTATGCACATAACAAGGTTAAAAGAAAAAGATGAAATGCTCGGACGGAAAACTATTTCCGATATGTCCGATATTGTTGTAGATATTTCATAAACAAAAGGAGACATGGCAGTGTCAACCAGCCCAATCGACCCGGTTCTCGAAACCGCAAACCCTCGTAGTATCAACGAACTTATGGACGCAGACCCGCTTGGGTATTCAACTGCTGACCTTGATACGATTATCCACTATCTACGAAAATCCCGTGGGGAATTCCTGCAAGCCGAAGCTACCAAAACCCCGAAGAAAAAACCAGGGGCAAGCATGACCAAGCTCGACGTGAGCAAGGCGCTTGATGATTTGCTGGTAGACTTGTAGGAGCACCTTCATGCAGGTAAACATTCTCCCGGTTCCTAGTGAACCGATTGGTAGCCATTTTTCAAAAACAATCCCAGCACTGCAGACAGCACTCGATGCAACAAGCATAAGTCTTTTTAAAGAATGCCCTCGGAAATACTACTACAAGCAAGTCCTAGGATGGGAAAGACAAAACAATGAGCATCACCTCATTTTCGGACAACACATTCACTCCGCACTCGAATTCTTCGACCACAAAATGGCTGAGGGGATGGATAGGGAATCCGCTATTCGAGCAACCGTTCGATACACCCTGGAAATATCTGGCGAAAGAAATCCAGATGGCAGCTTTGTACCATGGCGCAGCCTTGACCCAAAAAATCAAAAGACAAGAGAATCTCTCGTCCGCACTGTCGTCTGGTATCTTGAGCAATTTAATCCTGATGTATTTGAAACACTGATTTTAAAAAATGGAAAACCCGCAGTTGAACTCTCATTCAAAGTTGATACTCAGTTGCCGGCACCAGATGGTGAGCATTACATCATCTCAGGACACCTTGACCGAGTGGTACGATACGCAGACCAGCTTTGGGTCGTTGACAGAAAAACAACAGGCAGCGCTCTCACAAGTTATTTCTTCGATGGATTCAATCCAAATACCCAGATGTCGCTATATAGCTGTGTCTCGACCCTTGTTCTCGGTGAGGCATGTGCGGGCGTTATCATTGACGCGGCTCAAATTCTTGTTGACTCTACTCGGTTTCAACGTGGATTTTCACCACGCACTGCAACCCAAAGGGATGAATTTTGGGAGGGATTACTCAATCAAACAATTCCGGCGATTGAAAGAGCGGCTGAAACCCAGCGTTGGCCTATGAACGAAACAGCTTGCGGGAACTACGGAGGCTGTCCATTCCGTGAGGTATGTTCTGCTGACCCAAGCGTAAGAGAAAAAATACTACAAACCAGGTTCACGAAGAAGATTTGGAACCCACTTGAGAATAGAGGAGGAAATGATTAATGAGAAACGCAATGCTGTTTTACACAAAAAAGAGAACCCCGTTTCCGTTTTACTGCTGGCTTTGGTATTTCCCATTAATACTAATTTTTTCAGTATTCGCGGGATTTGTCTTGACAGTTTGGATACTTGCGAATATCTTTATATTCGGGAAAAATGTAGAAATTTCAGACAGAGGATAGGCCAATGCCACAACTTTCAGAACTTAAACAAATCAGCCCAATCAAGATGCTTTTGATTGGGGACAGCGGTTCCGGTAAAACTGGTTCCCTTGCATCCCTTGCAAAAGCCGGGTATAAACTTCGGATTCTGGATTTTGATAACGGTGTGCCGATTCTGGCCAACCTTCTTTCCGATGATAAGAATGCCCTTGCGAATGTAGTGTATGAAACATGCACAGACGAACGTGCAGCGGTAGGCGGCAGAATTATGATTAAAGGTCAGCCCAAGGCAGCATCGAAAGGGATGAAGCTGTTGACAGAATGGAAAGTCGAGGACACAAAAGATGCTCAAGGTAACATTGTTTCTCCGGGATA
>Ga0075464_10001463_pt1 | contig 10668 bp, 9 predicted proteins | sample DEB19_08_DNA_5_FD_75068 | JGI IMG/M metagenome (GOLD analysis project Ga0075464, IMG submission 75068) | Aqueous microbial communities from the Delaware River and Bay under freshwater to marine salinity gradient to study organic matter... | ecosystem: Environmental > Aquatic > Marine > Coastal ...
CCCGGAGTCTCGGACTAGAGAAATTTTTGTCGAGGCCGGGGTAAGCCCTGAGTCATTGGGGAACTGAAGTGCCAAGATGGCAAAGGCCGTTGCAACGACGCCCTGTAGGGCAATTTTTGCCCACCCCGATAGCCCCAGGCTGCGCTGGCGATGAGTTTTGATGAAGTCATCGATGAACCCAACCAACCCCAAACCGACAAGCATGAAAAGCACCAATAGTGCCGAAGCTGTCGGGGTTTCAAAGTTAGCTAACTTGCCAACAAAATAGCCCAAAACCGAGGCCACAATGATGACCACGCCGCCCATGGTTGGGGTTCCGCGTTTGGTGTGGTGGCTTTGAGGGCCGTCGTCACGAATGAACTGGCCCCACTTGAGGCGCCTAAAAAGCCAGATGAATGCTGGTGTCGCCAACAACGTGAAAACCATCGAGACTCCGCCAGCGAGCAGTATTGCTCTCAAGAACGTACCTCCATTAGTTTGTCGCCCAAGTGCCTAAGGTTGGCGGACTTCGATGATTTGATCAATACGATGTCGCCTGGTTCAAGCATTCCATGAACGGCTTCAAAAGCCGGTTCAATCGACTCAAAAAACTCAGATTCACCATCCCAGGAGCCCTCAAACATGGCACCCATGTGAATGAGTTTTGCCGGCGCGCCAACCACAACGAGGTGATCGATGTTTAGGCGGACAACAATGCGACCAATTGCGTCGTGTTGTTCGCGTGATTGCGAACCAAGTTCGGCCATCTCCCCGAGAACTGCAATTGTTCGTCGACCACCCTTGCCTAATTGAGCAAGCGTTTGAAGTGCGGCCCTCATCGAGTCTGGGCTGGCGTTATAGGCATCGTTGATGACAATCACACCGTCAGCGCGATGACTAACCTGCATTCTCCAGCGCTCAGCGAGAGGCATGTTTTGCAAAGCCTCAACAATTGCTGAGCGATCAATGCCGAGCGCGTCGGCCACGGTGGCTGACGCCAAAGCATTCATGACGTGGTGCTCGCCGAGGATTTGAAGTTTAATCTTGGACACTTGGGCGTCTGGCCAATGTAATTCAAAGCTGGTTCCCTCAATGTCCAGGGAAAGGTCGGTTGCTCGATAGTTTGCATCGCCAACTGTGCCGAACGAGGTCGTTTTTGCTGCGGTTGACTCTGCCATGTCTCTCACATAGCCATCATCGCCGTTGAAAATGAGAAGGTCGTCTTTACTCAGCGCTCGCGCGAGTTCGCCCTTGATTTTTGCCGTGGTTTCAATGCCGCCAAACTCGCCAACGTGCGCCAAACCCACCTTCAAGATCACAGCGATGTTGGGCTGAGCGATGTCAGCGAGATAACGGATGCTCCCTTCGCCGCCGGCACCCATTTCAACGACCAAGTACTTGGTCTCAAAATTTGCCTTGAGCATCGAAATTGGAGCGCCAACCTCGTTGTTATAAGACTCGATCGGAGCAATCGTGGCTCCACTGGTGCTCAGGATTTCTCTAAGCATGTTCTTGGTTGTGGTCTTGCCATTAGAGCCGGTGATGCCAATCACTTTTAAGTCGGTTTCTGAGCGAATTTTGGCGAGCACAAATTTGGCCAACTGGCCAAGCGCGGCAACGGTGTCGGCCACGATAATTTGGGCGACTCCCTCGGCATCAGGAACCGAGTGCTCAACCACCGCAGCCACTGCTCCGCTGCGTGCTGCTGCAGCCACAAAAAGATGCCCATCGGTAACTTCGCCTGGCTTGGCAAAAAATAGCGACCCCTCGGTCACGAGCCGAGAATCGGTTTCAACCGACCCGGTAACAAGTGTGTCTGCCGAAGCAGATTTGCCTCCCAGATGAAGAGTTCCACCGATTGCATCGCTAATTTGGGCCAAAGTTAGTTGAATCATGACCAGCCGTGCTCTCTGAGAGCTGCGCGAGCCTCTGCTCTTGCCGAGTATGGAGTTCGCACACCCCTAATGTCTCGATAATCTTGGTGACCGGGGCCAGCCCAAAGAATTGAGTCTCCGGGTTTCGCCAGTGAAACGGCCTTTCGAATGGCAGCTTCCGGGGGGCTGACCTCATAGATTTCTGCTGTCGGGCGCGCCAACTTGGCCGAGTCGAGAAGAGCGGCACGGATTGCTGCTGGGTCTTCAAACCTTGGATGGTGATCGGTAATCACAAGGATGTCTGAGCCGTCAACCGCAACCGAGGCCATTGCCGGGCGCTTAGATGCGTCTCGGTCGCCATCGGCCCCGAAAACCATGATGACTTTACCTTTTGTTACTTTGCGAACCGCTGCAAGGGTGTTCAAAAAAGCATCTGGGCTGTGACCGAAATCGACATAAACGTTTGGTCCGGTGTCTCCAGAAACATGCTCGGTTCGTCCCGGCAAATAAGCTTCGATGCCCGATGCAATTTTTTCGGCGATTAAACGCCAGTCGAAACCAACCTGAATCATCATCACTATGGCCAGCCCCGCATTGGCCGCCATGTGAACTCCGAGAATTGGAACACTCGAAATGATCAACTCGCCGTTTGGCCCAGCTAGTTCAAACGCTGTGTGGCTCGGAGTCTCTTCGGTTACCGTCACTCTCCAATCGGCTTGCACTGCCGAATTGCTGGTGATGGTGACAAAAGGAATCTCGCTGAGCTCGGAGAAGCTAGTTCCAAAGGAAGAATCAAGGCAAATTACCCCTTGAGATGCTCTCTGCGGCTTGAAAAGAGCAGCTTTCGCTTCGAGGTAGACCTGCATATCCGCATAGTCGTCTAGGTGATCGTGGCTCAGATTGGTGAAGCCGGCAACATCAAAGTGAAGTCCGTCGACACGCAGCTGCGAGAGCGCTTGGGCAGAGACCTCAATCGCAATCGAACTCACCTTTTTTTCGCGCATTCTGGCAATTAATGCCTGCATTTCCGGCGATTCAGGTGTGGTCAAACGACTCACAATGACCTCGCCGGCAATGTGGCGCTCAGCGGTTGAAGTAAGCCCAGTGACTTCGCCTACCTGTCGCAGAATCCCCTCTAGGAGGTAACTGGTCGAGGTTTTGCCGTTGGTGCCAGTGGTGGCGAAAAGCCGAGGCATATTGCCGTCAACGTTTCCGTAGACAAATGCTGCCAAATCACCAAGATGTGCCCTCGGATTTTCAAGCGTTAGCGCTGGCACTGGTAAGTCTCCGGCGAGAGCTAGCCCGGCAGCATCCGTGACGATGGCAACAGCACCGAGCTCGAGAGCCTTAGCGATGAAAAGAGCACCGTGAGTCTTTTTGCCCGGCATGGCCACAAATAGATCGCCCGAGCGCAAATCGCCGGTGTTCATGCTGATACCGGTGACTGCAACCTCGCCCAGTTCGCCGACGCTGCCAAGGGTAAATCGGCTAGCAATCGAGTGGAGGCTCACCGGCTGCACTTTGTCGGGTCTAAGAATCGGAGGAATTTGCTCGTTGACAGTCACTGCTACCACTCCGTTGCAATGTTGGCCGACTTCGTGGTTGAAGGCGGAACGCGGTAGGTGCGCAGAACTTGCTGCATGATGCTTTTGAAAGGCGGCGTCGCGCCGAGTGAGTTGTTGATGGTGCGGGGTTGGTAAACAGTGACGGCAACAACATACTGCGGGTCATTAACCGGAGCAACGCCAACAAATGACACGGCGTAGCGGCCGCTGTAACCGCCGCTAGCTCTAGCGATTTGAGCAGTGCCTGTTTTGCCGGCTACTCGGTAACCTGGAATTGCGGCAGTCTTGCCAATAGGTCCCTGCTCGACAACCTTCTCAAGCATGTCCATCGTGCTTGCAGCAGAGGCGGCACTGATTGCCTGAACGCCCTCTCGAGGTTGCGGCTTGACCATGTTGCCAGCGGCATCTTCACAACCCTCTACCAAAGTCGGCCAAAGTCTCTTGCCGTTGTTTGCGATTGCCTGATACATCATTGCCGATTGAATCGGAGTGACGCTGATGCCTTGACCAAACATCGAAACATATTTCTTGATGCCGTCCCAGTCTTCGAGTGCGTTAAGCAGCCCAACTTCTTCGCCCGGATAACCGACGTTGGTTTTTTGCCCCAGACCAAACTTTTTCAGATAGGTGTAGCGAGTTTTGTAATCCACTTCTTTACCCACGAGCATGATGCCGGTGTTCGAAGAGTCTCTCAAAACTCCGGTCAGGGTCAGTTTTTCAACTGGGTGCATGTGACTGTCGGTGACGAGGTAGCCCGTACCCGGAACTTTCCAGCCGTAGGGAGCCAAAACTTGGGTCTCCGGGTTGGCCTTGCCCTGATCGATTGCAGTAGCGGCCGTCACGGATTTCAGAGTTGAGCCTGGTTCAAATGCAAATCTAAAAATTCGAGAGCCACGGTCATCCACCGAAACGGCACCTGGGTCGTTTGGGTCTACCGAAGGGGCCTCAGCGGCGGCCAAAATCTTGCCCGTCTTGACTTCAATAACAACGGCCATAGCCCAATCGGCTTTTCGGTATGCCACAGTGTCGGTCAAAACTTGTTGTGCGTAGTACTGCAGGTCGGCATCAATGGTGAGGTGCAGATTCTTGCCATCAATGGCTGATTTTGTCGTGATTGTGCTCGATGGAATCTTGATGCCGTCGACACCCTTTTCAAAGGTTTCTTCGCCATCGGCGCCAGCCAAACATTTATCGAAACTGAGCTCTAGGCCCTCTTGAGCTTGACCCTCAGCCCCAAGAAAACCAAGCAGGTTGCCGGCAACTGCACCATTTGGGTAGAGACGATCAGGAATCGGATCATAGTAAAGCCAAGGAATGTTGAGTGCTCGAATCTTGCGATAGGCGTCCGCGTCAACCGACTTCTGAATCTGCGCGTACTCCCCAGTGCCGGTTATCTTCAGCAAGACTTCTTCCGCGGTCATGCCGATTAAACCGGCAATCTCTTGAGCCATCTGCTCGACGGGGATTAGCACGTCTTGGCCGCCGACCGAGCGGGTGACCGGCTTGACCTTGCTAGGAGCCGCGTTGATGTCGTATCGATAAACGGTTCTCGCCAGAATCTCACCCTGCGAATCAAGAATTTCACCACGAATAGCTGGCAGTGTTCTGGTCACCGCGCGGTTGGCATAAGAAATCTCGTTGATTGCGTCAGCTTGAACAATCTGAAGGTCCACTAGTCGGATTGAGAATGCCAGAGTTGCTAGCCCGATGAAGGCAACCACTTTTTTTAGTCTTTTGGGAGGGTCACCAGGTGTCAGATATGTCATCCGCCGACCTGCCTAACTAGTGAGTTGGTGAGGCTGGAATAGCTCCACCAGTCGAAATTACTTGACCCGCAGCAGTATTTGTCTTAGCGACATTCCCAGCAGTTGCTGGTTCGGTCGAAACCGTTAGAACTTCAGCAGTTGGAGCAACCATTGATGACTGCTGAATGAGGGCTGCGTTCGGAACTAGATTTCTAGAAACGCGTCCGTTGGTGTTTAGTGCTGCCTTTGGCTTGCCGAATACTTTTTGATCGGCTAGACGAAGAAAGACCGGGTTTGAATTCGAAATCATGCCGAGCTTCTGGGCTGAATTTGACAGGTTCTGCTGAGAAGAAAGCGAATCAACCTGCTCGCCCAAAATCTGGGTCGTGGTTATTAGTTCTTTCTTCTCTTTCTGAATGTCTGATAGTTCATAGACAGCGTTAGAGGTTGCGATGTGCAACAAAAGGTTCAAAATAGCAATGCTCAGGGCACCGATGGCCACTGTGCCACCGAAAAACATTCCTGGGCGTGAAGCGCGAAGGCTTGCCATCGAAAGTGTCGGTCGAGTCGCCTCAAAGCGGGCTGGTCTCAAATTAGCGATGCTCATGCTGCTCTCCGGATTTTCTCTGCTGCCCTCAACCGCACCGATGCCGCGCGAGGGTTTTTCATAATTTCTTCAGCCGTTGCGGCTTCGGCACCCTTGACCAACAAGCGAACAGTCGGAGCGTGCTCAGGAAGTTCAATCGGAAGCTCAATCGGGGTGGACGAGTTTGCGGCGGCGACAAGCGCCTGCTTCACAATTCGGTCTTCGAGCGAGTGGTAAGACAAAACTAAAATTCGACCGCCGATGGCAAGTGCGTCGATGGCGGCTGGCATGGTTCGCTCAAGAACTTCGAGTTCCCCGTTGACCTCAATGCGCAGGGCTTGAAACACGCGCTTGGCTGGGTGACCGCTGCTTTTACCAGGGATGAAAGGAATTACTTTGGTGATCAACCCGGCAAGCTGAGTGCTGGTCTGGAAAGGGTTCAACTTGCGAGCGGCGACGATTTCACGAGCTACGGCCTTGGCGTAACGCTCTTCACCGAATTCCTTGAAGATTCTGGCGAGCTCTGCCTCACTGTAGGTATTGACCACTTCAGCGGCAGTTTTTCCTGTGGTGGAGTCCATGCGCATGTCTAGTGGCGCTTCGTATGAGTACGCAAAACCGCGCTCAGCTTCGTCAAGTTGCATCGATGAAACACCTAGGTCAAGCAAAATTCCCTGAACTTCATCAATGTCTAGCTCTTCAAGCACTTCTTGGATTTCGTCGTAGACAGCGTGCATCAGGTGAATGCGATTGCCGAAGCGCTCTAGGCGTTTGCCGGCAAGTTCGAGAGCGCTTGGGTCACGGTCGATTCCAACCACTGTGAGTTTTGGAAACCGGTCAAGAAACGCTTCGGTGTGGCCACCTAGGCCAAGAGTGCAGTCAACCAGGATGGCTTCTTCGCCAGACAGGGCCTCGCCTAAAATTTCAATCGATCTCTCTAGGAGAACTGGATCGTGAAGAGTTGAGATTTCTTTTGCCATGATGTCCAGGTGGTCCTGTGCCTAAAACCCCATCCATTCGCCGCGAGCTTGGTTTTCGCGACTTTTGCATTTCTGCAAAATCATGAACGGGTGGAGATTTAGCCACAGGACTAAAAGAGTCCTGGAATCACCTCCTCCGCGACATTCGCGAATGAGTTTTCTTGCTTAGCTAAGTAGTCGTTCCAGGCGGTGGCGTCCCAAATTTCAGCGCGGGTGCCCACTCCAATGACGACTAAATCTTTGCCGAGCCCGGCATATTCCCGAAGTGCGGCGGGAATGGTGATTCTCCCCTGCTTGTCTGGCTGCTCATCTGAAGCGCCTGAAAGAAAAACACGTAGGTAGTTGCGGGCTTCTGCGCTGGTAACCGGGGCTTGGCGAATTTTCTCGTGGACAAGAGAGAACTCGGCAGCGCTGAAGACAAAGAGGCAACGGTCTTGGCCACGAGTGACTACTAGACCGCCCTGAAGTTCATCGCGAAATTTGGCCGGAAGAATGACACGGCCCTTGTCGTCGAGCTTGGGTGCATGAGTGCCTAGCAGCATCGCATTCCCCCTTCTCGATCAAGTGATTTCCACGTATCTCCACATTACACCACTCTCATCCACAATTGGGAATAAAATCAAGAAAATTGGGTTCGGCGTGTCGTTTTAGACAGTGATTTACTGCGATATAGGTAGTGGAGGAAAAAAGAGCAAAAAGGTTAAAAATGGATATCGAAACAACTAATTCAGGCAAAAAAAGAGCCCTCCGAAGAGGGCTCTAAGTAGTTGAGGTTGGGCGTCTTGGTTACTCGCCCGTGCGGCGATTCCACCGATCTTCAAATGAGCTTCGAGTGGTCGCTGGCTTAGTTGGTTTTTGCCCCTGGTTTCCAGTTGAGGTATTCAGGCTCGGGCCAGAGCTTGCCAAAATGAGCCCCGCGAGCATCACCAAGAATCCCACTGCTCCCATTGGTGCGAATTGGAGCACAACGGCAACAATCAAAAGGACTAGACCCAGGATTGCCAGCACCGCACCGCCAGCTAATTTCTTTGCCGAGCGGCCACTAGGTCGCTTCATGCGGTTGGCTAGGTTGGCGTCAGTTTCGTAGAAACCGCGCTCGAGCTCGTCGAGAAGTTTTTGCTCTCGTTCCGAAAGTGCCATTTGATTCCTCCGCCGGTACATAACAAAAGTCGATACCTGATAAAAGTCTAAACAGCAAAGCCCTATTAGGCTATTCCCGTGAGTGAATCGAAAGCCCTTCTTGACCTTATCCAAGCCAACTTGGAAGAATTTTGCGCCGACCGCAAGGTTGAATTTGAAAGCATTTCACCCGACCTGGTGCCAGTGGTCGACTACACCAAAGATTTGCTGGGTGGAGGCAAGCGTTTTCGCGCCCTCTTTGCATACTGGTCTTGGGTCGGTGCCCTCGCAACTGCCGATTTGAAACAAACCGAAGAGCAGCGTCGAGCATCAGCCGAGGCCATGGTCGGCATCACGGCAGCACTGGAGATGTTTCACGCAGCGGCACTGGTTCACGACGATCTTCTAGACCAATCCGATACCCGCAGAGGTGCCCCATCGGTGCACAAAAGATTTGAGAGTCTTCACAAGGCATCACAGTGGTCTGGCAGCCCAGAGCGCTTTGGTGTTGCCGGCTCAGTTTTGGTGGGCGACCTAATGCTTGGCTGGAGCAGCGAGATTTTTGGGCACGCTCTCCTAAACTCCCCTAGCCAATCAGTGCAAGCAGCTTGCCGAGATGAATTTAGTCGAATGCGCGTCGAGGTAATGGCGGGTCAGTATCTTGACGTTCTCGAAGAGAATGCGGCACCGACTCGGCCAATCACAGAGGCTGCCGGCCGCGCCAACCGAGTGATTCTTTACAAGACAGCCAAGTACACAATTGAAGCGCCGCTTCTGATTGGCGCAGCATTCGCTGGCGCCGACCCCGGCCTTCTTCGAGGGTTGTCGGCTTTCGGTATTCCACTTGGCATGGCCTTCCAACTGAGAGACGACATCCTTGGGGTCTTTGGCGACCCAGCAGTGACTGGCAAGCCAAACGCCGATGATCTGCGCGAAGGAAAACGAACCGTGCTGGTTGCTCTCACCAGAGAAGCCCTGTCGCCTTCCATCGGAAGAATTTTCGACGAGCTTTTGGTCAGTCGAAGCCTTGAGGCCGATCAGATCGAGTTTTTACAGAAGAGCATCATTGAGTCTGGTGCGCGGGCTAAGACCGAGCGAATGATCGAGGAGTTGGCCGATGAAAGCCTGGCTTCGCTGGAAGCACTCGACATGGACCCAACCGCTAAGGCGCAACTGCGTGGTCTAGCTCTCAAAGTTATCAACCGCGAGGCCTAGGCCTAGGCAGCAAGCTTTAGATATTGTTGCGGGCTATTTAAGCCAGCAACATAGCCAGTCGACGAACCGCCGACTTGTGACCCTTCAGCAAAAACTCCATCGGGGTTCCTGGCAAGGTGTCGCTGAAAACATAGAGCCACTCCATGGCATTTTCGATGCTAAAACCAGAGTCGAGCAGAACGATCATCGTTCCGTGAAGACTCGGGAGCGGTTCGCCGTCAACAATCACCTCTGCTGGAATCAGCGGAACGCCGTCTCGCTTGACAGCGATCAGGTGGTGCTCATCGATGAGTCTTCTAACTCTTCCCATCGGTATGCCAAGAACTTCGGCGGCTTCCGGCACAGTTAGCCAGTCGGTTACTTTTTCAAATGCGTCAATCACCCTTCAAGATTGCCACACCTTGGCAACTATCGGGTTAAAAACCATCGGTGTGGGACGATAATCGAATGACTAATCTTGTGGGACAACTTGTTGCGGAGCGATATCTTGTCGAAAGATTGGTAGCCCGCGGAGGAATGGCTACCGTTTTTCTTGCCGAGGATGAACGGCTGCAACGCAAGGTTGCGCTCAAGGTAATTCACCAGCACCTAGCTGTAGACCCATCTTTTAGGGCAAAGTTCATCGCAGAGGCAAGAATTGCAGCCAGGTTATCGCACCCAAATTTGGTAAATGTTTTTGATCAGGGCGCCGATGGAGACCTCGCTTTTTTAGCGATGGAATTTGTCTCGGGCATTACCCTACGAGACGCACTTAAAGACTTTGGAGTTCTAGAACCGAAGAAGGCACTCGAAATATTCGAACCCATCTTGGCAGGGCTAGCAGCTGCTCATCGGGCCGGCATCCTGCATCGGGATCTCAAACCCGAAAATGTGCTGCTATCCGACACCGGCCAAATAAAGTTAAGCGACTTTGGCTTGGCTAGGGACATCGACAACCACACCGGCACCGGTTCGCTAATCGGAACAGTCGCTTACCTCTCCCCAGAACTGGTGACCAGAGGAACAGCCGATGCGCGAAGCGATGTTTACGCCGCGGGAATCATGCTTTTCGAAATGCTCACCGGGCGCCAACCGTTTGAAGGCGAGCAGGCCGTGCAAATCGCCTACCAGCACGCCAACGACAACGTTCCGGCGCCTTCAACGCTCGTGCCCTCGGTTCCATCTCTGCTCGACGAAATAGTGCTCTGGGCAACCGCTCGAGACCCAAACAACAGACCAAACGACGCCGATGAGCTTCTGGCCGTGGTCAGCCAAGCGCGGTCACAACTTCGAAACGGCTTCACTAACGCCACGGTGCGCCTGCCAGCCACGAATCTGAACAGCACCGAAGTTCTAGGCGAACGAATCCATAGTTCACTAAATTCTGCTGCGCTGGGAGGCAACGAAACCCAAGTTCTCAATCCGACTAATAACACCGAGGTTTTTGGCGCACACCTGCAAGAGGTGGATGCCGAATCTCCCTTGATTCGGTTTGGCAAAAGGCGACGTGGCCTTCGGTTGGCAATCGCCACAATCTTGATTGTTCTTCTGGGTAGTGGCGCTGGTTGGTGGTTCAGCAGCGGGCCTGGTGGGCTTTCTGCCATCCCAGATTTAACTAGCAGAACA
>Ga0075464_10001464_pt1 | contig 10661 bp, 9 predicted proteins | sample DEB19_08_DNA_5_FD_75068 | JGI IMG/M metagenome (GOLD analysis project Ga0075464, IMG submission 75068) | Aqueous microbial communities from the Delaware River and Bay under freshwater to marine salinity gradient to study organic matter... | ecosystem: Environmental > Aquatic > Marine > Coastal ...
AACAGAAATCTATTTTAAATGGCACATTGGAACAAGGACTAGATACTGGTAATTATACAAACTGGGATGAAGTAGGAGGCAGAACTTGCACTAGTTCAGAGAAAGAAGATTTAGTATTCGGAAATATTATTTGCAAGCATTTAAAGAGCAACGCAATTGCCCTAATTAAAAATAAGCAACTTGTTGGAAAGGGTTGCGGTCAAACAAGCAGAGTGGATGCATTAAGGCACGCCATCGAAAAAGCCAAACAATTCAAATTCGAATTGAAGGGGGCAACCCTTGCTTCTGATGCATTTTTCCCATTTGACGATTGCGTAAAAATCGCACACGAAGAAGGTATTGAAGCATATATCCAACCAGGAGGATCGGTTAGGGATAAGGATAGTATCGCTTATTGTGTTGAACATAAATTAGCAATGGTAATGACTCAACTAAGACATTTCAAACACTAATTCCTAAACTATATAAATGTCGAGTCAAAAAAAAGCATATGGTGCACTTGCAATAACAAGTATTGTTTGGGGAACTACTTGGGTTGCAAGTAAAATGGGAATTAACCATATGCCTGCTTTTGAATTGGCTAGCATTCGTCAGTTTTTAGGTGGAAGTATTTATGTTGCCTTTTTTTTAATAAAAGGGGAAGGGCTTCCAACTTGGAAACAATTTCTATGGTTAGTGCCTATGGCACTATTAATGTTTGTTTCGTCAAATGGCATCGCGACCTACGGGCTGCAGTTTATCACAAGTGGCTTAGCTGCACTCATTGCGGCACTTTATCCCATATCCGTAGTTCTAATTGAACGCTATTATTATAAAGCAATAAAAATCACCCCTCAAACTGCCGTAGGATTATTTTTAGGCATACTAGGTATTGGCTTTATATTTTACAAGGATAGTTTGCAAGTGCATGGCAGTAACTACCTATTAGGTGTAGCACTTTCCTTATTTGCAATGATCACTTGGAGTGTAGGTTCAATTATCATAGCAAGAACCAAAACAACTATCAATGCCTATTATTCAATAGGTTGGCAAATGTTAATTAGCGCAGCTATAATGACTGTTTTTACTTTATTTACAGGAAACTATATTCCATTAAATGAAATTCCTGCTGTATCCTGGGGAGTTATTATATATATGGTTATTGGCGGTTCTGTATTTGCATTCATTTCGTTCATATACAGTATGAAGCATTTGCATCCAGCTATTGCATCACTCTATGCATATATTAACCCTATCGTGGCAATTTGGGTGGGGTCGCTGTTATTAAAAGAATCCATGTCAATAAATAGTATAGTAGGGACTATTGTAACACTAGTAGGTGTTTACTTAGTAAACCGTAGCCTGAAAAAACAAAAAGACCCTGTCGAAGCCATAGCAGATGCTGATGGTATGTAGTGCCTATTTTTTATGCGACTCCTTCCAAAGTTCATTAAAGGTTTTTTTAGGGAATACAATTGGTGCTCTTTGATTACTCCAGCCCTTTAGCATTTTGTTGACTACCCAATTTTTTATGGGTGCCGTTCCTTGATTCATTAAACGCCTATTCAAAGAAGCTTGTTTCCAAATTTTCCAAGCAAATTTTTCGGAAAAATTACTTTCTCCTGCAACTACAGAAGCTCTCCTGTTCTCTAATAAAAGTTCATGAAGGTTGATACTTACCGGGCAAACTTCGGTACAGTTACCACACAAGCTTGATGCAAAACTTAAATGGCTGAAATCATGCATACCCCTTAAATGCGGCGTAATAACGCTTCCTATAGGACCACTATATGTTGTCTCGTACGCGTGGCCTCCAATATTCTTGTATACTGGACATGCATTTAAACAAGCTCCGCAACGAATACAATATAAAGCTTCTCTACTTTTAGCATCTGCCAATAGTTCGGTACGTCCATTATCAAGCAATATCACATACATTTCTTCGGGACCATCGGACTCGCCCTTTTGTTTCGGACCAGTAATAATACTATTATAAACAGTTACTTGTTGCCCAGTCCCAAAAGTGGATAGCAAAGGCCAAAACAAACCAAGATCATTAATTGATGGGAGTACTTTTTCAAGTCCCACAATCACTATATGTGTTTTAGGCCAAGCAGCGGAAAGCCTAGCATTACCTTCGTTTTCGGTTAATGCAATCCCACCAATGTCAGACAAAATAAAGTTTGCACCTGTAACACCTATTTCTGCTTGTACATATTTCTCTCGTAAATTTTTTCTTGCAACTAATGTTAATTGCTCTGGCGTTAAATTAATGTCTGTTCCTAAATGTTCGGCAAATAATTTTGCAACATCTTCCTTGCTTTTATGCATCGCAGGTGTTACAATATGGTAGGGCGCTTCTCCGTCCATTTGCTGAATATATTCACCCAAGTCGGTTTCGACACTTTCAACGCCAATTGATTCAAGGTAGGTATTAAGATGAATTTCTTCCGTCACCATGCTCTTACTCTTTACAATAGTTTTGCATTTTTTTTCAGCACATATTTCACCAATAAAATTTAAAGCTTGTTCGCTATCTTCTGCCCAAATAACTTTTGCACCTCTTTTTGTAATTTGTTCCTCAAATTGTGTCAAGTACAAATCAAGGTGTTCAATGGCCTCCCATTTTCTATTTTTTGATAACTGCCTTACCCTATTTAAATCAGTAAACTGCGCTTTCCCTTTTGGCACAACCGCATTATACTTTCCTATATTGAAATTAATTTTTCTACGGTGATCAAGGTCTGATGCTTTATCACTGGTTTTTGACAAAAAAGATTCGGCGTAAATACTAGACATCGTTAATTGCTATTTTTATTTTTTCTTCAAATGCTCCGCAGTTGCATCTAAGGTATTATAAAACTCCTCTCCATATTTTCTAATAATAGATTCCTTTAAAAATTGATATGCTGGTACTTTCAATTTAACACCCAAGGAACATGCAGCTTGACATAAGTCCTCTCTTGGCTCATAATTCATGTATTCAACATCAGGGTCAGATTTGCTCTTGGTAATTTTGATGGGAAATAAATGACAACTAATTGGTTTTTTCCAAGGAATTTTTCCATCATTATAAGCTTGCTCAAATGCACATTTTATAATTCCTTTTTCGTCCCTAAAACCATAAGCACAAATTTGACCATTTAAAGTAGGTGTCACCCATCCAAATTCTCGGTCATATAAAAACTGTCCAACCTGCTTAACTTCCTTAATCCCTTCTTTAGTCATATAAGGCTCAACAACATCATAATATTGCTTGATATAATCCTTTTCCTTATTTTCTAGCGGCGCCCCAGCGTCCCCGTCCTCACAACAGCCACCTTTGCACTTAGTTAGGTCACAGACAAATTGCTCTTCTACCACTTGGTCGCTTACTAGTACAGAATCAATAATAATCATAGTAAAATTTATACGGTAAAGATATAATTATTTCCAACGAAACGAATTTACTAATTGTGTCAAGTCCTTATAAATGAAATCATTTAAAGGGGCCAAGGAATCCTCGTTAGGTGTTGTATTAAAATATAATGCACCTCGGAAAAAATGCCTAGCCGAATCGGAGAGGAAGAACTGATAACTTGTTGCAACGTCCCCCCCAATATGGAAAAAAACCCCGTGAACGCCATTGACAGTAGTAAACACCGAATCGGTTATAAAGCTGGCTTTATTGTTATGATTGTTTACAAAAGTATATGCATCACGCACCAATGTATCGAATTGTTGTGGCTGTACTTTTCTATAGCTAACATAAATAGTCGCGTTTTGACCAGGAAAATTAATATTTAGCCAAGCATCCCCTTTTTTAGAGACCCCAAAATAGTTGACTTCTTTATTTATTTGAGCGTAGGTTGGATATTCAAATGTGTAGGGATACCCTGGTTCATTAAATAGCTGGTAGCTTTTTGGAGGCAAGTCAATTACTGCGTAACCCTTGGACTTTGGCGTATAAGGTTCGTTACATGCCGTTATCATGGCAACACTAACGACAATAAATGCAAAAAAAAATTTATACATTTTCAGTGCTTTGTAAGGGCTGCGGTGTAATAATCAATTGAATTTTATGAATTCTATTTTTCTGAATCTCCATTACAGTAAAACTAAACTGTTTATATTTCACCACTTGTTGCAAGGCAGGGAATTCGCCAACCAATTCTAAGAATAAGCCCGCAATAGTGTCACTCTCTCCTTTTACACCATCAAAGAAATTAGAAGGTAAGTCGATATAGTTACACAAATCGATGATTGCTGTTTTGCCTTCTACAATATAATGAAACTCATCTATTTTTTTTATCATTGACTCTTCATCATCAAACTCGTCTTTAATATCCCCTACGATTTCTTCTAAAATATCCTCTAAAGTGATAATCCCACTTGTGCCACCAAATTCGTCCACTACCACTGCAAAGTGTATTCGTTTTAATTGAAATTCTTTTAATAAATCCTCAATCATTTTTTGTTCATGCACGAAAAAAGTTGGCCTTATAATAGGCTTCCAATTATAGCTAGCATCTTCGTGTATATGTGGTAATATATCCTTAGTATGTATTATACCAACAACGGTATCAAGATCCTCTTTATACACAGGGAACCTGCTATAATTGTGTTCTTTAATATGTTCTAATAATTCCCCAAAGCTAACTTCTTCATCAACGCCATACACGTCTAGCCTAGTTTTCATGATTTGCTTCACCGAAATGTTTCCAAATTTTACAATACCTTTTAGGATTTTCTTTTCGTTGGCTTTATGATCAGGAGAAGTTGTAAGCTCAATTGCATGATCTAATTCCTCCATGCTATAAGAAGCTCCTTGATTTTTTTTTGCCATCCTATTTTCAATAATATCTGTATACTTTACCATTAAATTACTTGGCCTAGAAAAAATAAAATATATGGCTTGTATAATTATTCCAAAATCCTGGGCAAACCGAATATTATTTTGAGTAGCCATTACTTTTGGTAAAATTTCTCCAAAAAATAATAACAATAAAGTTACCGCTACCACTTTGATAATAAACTCAAAACCAGGAATCGCTATTTGATCAAAAACAAATAAATGGTCAATTAAAATATTGGCAACTAAAATGACACAAATGTTTATAAAACTATTTGCAATTAACATAGAAGTCAATAATTTTTTTGGATGCTCCAATAGGCTAACGATCCTTTTTAAGGGCTTGTATTGTTTTGTTTTTAATACTTGAATGTCCTTATAGGATAAAGAGAAGAAAGCTACTTCCGATCCCGCAATGGAGAAGGAAAGGAATAGCAAGACGCACATTAAAAATAATAGACCAGTGTCCTGCTGCATTGAATTATTAATTGCCGCAGATAAAAAATAATAGCTACTCGAGTGGTATTCCAAAATCAACTGTTTTGTTATAGTTGCAAGGTACCGATTAATAAAGAAATAGCAAGCGTGGTGAACAAAGTCGATTAAGGCTTTTTTAAGCCTATTTCTTGTAAGTACTGATTCATTATTTTAGGGAATGCATACTTTTTCAAATCTGCCTGTTTAACCCACAATGCCTTAACAAATACTTTAGGAATAGATTTAAGTTCTGTTAAAAAAAATCGAGCTTCAATTAATTGATGGGTTAATTGCTGACGATAAACTAGGCTATCACTTTTTATTAATACATCCCCATTTGCAATGTCTAATTGATTATCAAGCACTTCATTAAAATAATGCGCGGTTGCAGGAATGTTTTTTTCGTTTTCCACTAAATAAAACTGATATAAGTCTTGCCAAATATCCCCAACACCTCTTTTTTGGATTAAAAATTGCCCCTTATTATAAAAGACAAAAAAGTCAAAGTACCTTTTTTGCTTGGTGATAACTTTTAATTTTACAGGCAATTGATTTACCTGATTCAGTTGAAATGCCTGGCATTTTTTTTGCATCACACAGCCCGCACACAATGGTGCCATTGGCTTACAAACCGTTGCACCAAAATCCATCAATGCTTGATTGTACAAGCCAGCAGCATTTTTCGAGAGATTATCTTTCGCGATTTTATTAAAAGCAAGTAACCCTTCTTTTGAATCAATAGGTGTATGTATCCCGTAAAAGCGAGCAAACACCCTAAATACATTGCCGTCAACTACTGCGTAGGGTAAATTATAAGCAAACGAGGCTATGGCTGCGGCTGTATAGGGCCCGACACCTTTTAATAATAATAACTGGTCATAGGTGTTTGGGAAAACACCATTAAATTCATTCACGATTTGTCTTGCAGTAAACAATAAATTTCTGCACCTATTATAATAACCTAAGCCCTCCCAAAGCTTTAATACTTTGTCGTCTTTTGCGCGCGCCAATTGGTGTATAGTGGGAAAAGTTTTTACGAATTTTTCATAGTAAGCCCACCCTTGTTCTACCCTAGTTTGTTGTAGAATAATTTCGCTTAGCCATATTTTATAGGGATCTTTTTCCCCTTTCCAGGGCATAGGTCTATTGTTAGTGCTTGAATTCCATTTTAAAAGCAAGGAGGTAAAAGGTGTTGACATTGAGGCAAAAATGGCAAAAAAAGAGCAAACAGTAGGTAAATTAGATACAAATAAATTATTACATATAATAAATACTATACATATTAATAAATAATATGTATATTCCTTTAAAATTATGTGCTAAAATGAATAAAAAATATTAGAATATAGTTGTAAAAGCTTAAAATTTCATTTATTTTTAATACACAAACCCCAAAACCAATATCATGAGAAAATCTGATCTAATAAATCAAATCTCTGAGAAAACAGGGATTCCTAAGGTAGACGTTTTAGTTACTTTAGAAACCATGTTTAAGGAAGTAAAAGAGAACTTAGCGAATGGCCAAAACATATATATACGTGGCTTTGGCAGCTTTATAACTAAAAAAAGAGCAGCTAAAATTGGACGTAATATTAAGAAGAATATTGCCGTTGAAATACCTGAACATTTTATTCCTGCATTTAAACCTGCAAAAGAATTTGTAAACGAGGTTAAAAGCAAACGTAAGTAATTACCTTTGCACGAAACCGACCAACCTTGAAGAAAACACAATTTATTCTGGTGCTTATAAGCTTAGTTTTATTAAGCACGCTTTACTTTCTGGCCCCTCGATTCAAAAAATCAACAATTTCTGCAAGCTCAGAGACAGGGCAACACGAAGCAATTTCGAACGCTAGTGTATTAGAAAAGGCCAAATTAGCACTTAGTGCTGAGCAAAAAATTACCCTGCTATCGCTTGATAATGAATTAGTTAAGTCTAAAACAACAGCTGATAGCTTACATGTTTACCACGAGATGGCTGCTTTTTGGGGAAACACCGTAGGAAAGCCTGAACCTTACTTTTATTATACTTACAGTGCTGCTTTGTTGGAAAATTCTGAAAAAAGCCTCACTTTTGCAGCCCAGTTGCTGGTTGATAACTTAACCTCACCTGAAGCACCTCCTGATATGCAACCTTGGATAGCAGGAAATGCGAAAGTTCTTTTAGAGAAAGCATTGGTTTTCAATCCTAATAACGATTCAGCAATTGTTAATTTAGGTGCTTGCTATTTGTTTGGTAATTTATCAGACAACCCAATGGCAGGTATCCAAAAAATTAAAGAAGTGTTGGATAAAAATCCGCATAATACTTACGGACAATTAATGTTAGGATTGGGCGGAAAAAAATCTGGACAATATGACAAGGCAATCGAAAGATTTACTTTAGTATTAAAAGACGACCCTAGTAATTTAGAAGCCATGGTTAACTTGGCTGAGTGTTACGAATTAACCGACAAAAAACAATTAGCAATTGAATGGTATACCAAAGTAAATGAGCGGGTAACTATTCCACAAGCTAAAGAAGCGATCACTAAGAGGATTAAACTATTAAAGAAATAACATTTTATAACAAAAATTTACGGACATGCCTTGTGGTAAAAAAAGAAAGCGTCATAAAATTGCGACGCACAAAAGAAAAAAACGTTTAAGAAAGAATCGTCATAAGAAAAAGAACAAATAGTTCTCTATCCCTGATACAAGCGCGTTTATTTATTAAATGCGCTTGTATTCTTTTACATTCAGGCCACTCTTCTACTTAGCAACTTTACTTTACCTTTTACCTTCCTTTGTAAAGTGGCCGTGATTCATAACATTATAAAGCAGCGCTATTGCTACTCTAGCAGGCTACCTGTTTTTTAAAAAAGTTGCTAAAAGTGAACAAAGAATTAATCATTAACAGTTCCGCTGATGGGGTAGAAATTGCCTTGTTGGAGGATAAGAAATTAGTGGAAATCCACAATGAAAAAGTAGACGCCAAGTTTGCTGTTGGAGACTTGTACTTGGGTAAGGTGAAAAAAATTATCCCAGGACTTAATGCAGCATTCGTTGATGTAGGTTTTGAAAAAGATGCTTTTTTGCATTATACCGATTTAAGCCCTTATGCTAAATCAATTATTAAGTTCACGCAATCAGCGATGAATGAACCCGACTTTAATTTTGCAAAATTTCAGTCAGCTCCCGAAATTATTAAAACAGGTAAAATTAGCGAAGTACTTAACGGAAAGCCAAATATACTCGTTCAAATATTAAAGGAACCAATAGCTGCAAAAGGACCAAGGCTGACATGCGAAATTTCATTGGCAGGTCGCTTTGTGGTACTTACTCCTTTTAATGAAATAGTAGCCGTTTCTAAAAAATTACACTCTTCAGAAGAACGCAAAAGACTTCAAAAGATTATTGAAGGAATCAGACCAAAAAACTTTGGTGTAATTGTAAGAACAGCTGCAGAAGGAAAAACAACAGCCGAACTACACGAGGACTTACTAACCCTAGTTGATAACTGGAAAAATATTGAAGCCAACTTGAAGGGCGCAATGCCTCCAATGAGGATAATGAGTGAAGAAAGTAAAACGACAAGTATTTTAAGGGATTTATTAAGTGCCGATTTTAATAAAATTGTTGTCAACGATAAGAAGATATACGATATCACCCTTAGCTATTTACAACGTATAGCCCCAAGCAAATCAAACATAATAAGCCTACATACTGGCGAGAATTCTATTTTCGACCAATATGCTATCACCAAACAGGTTAAATCCTCCTTTGGTAAGACTGTAAACCTAAATAGCGGCGCTTATTTGATTATTGAACATACTGAGGCCTTGCACGTGGTTGACGTAAATAGTGGCTTTAAAAGCGTAGGAAACAACCAAGAGGAAAATGCACTTCAAACAAATTTAGAAGCTGCGGAAGAAATAGCAAGACAGTTAAGGCTTCGTGATATTGGCGGTATTATTGTCATTGATTTCATTGACATGAAATTGCCTGAAAATAAGAAGAAAGTACAAGAGGCTTTAGAAAACTATATGAAGACCGACCGAGCAAGACATTCAGTTTTGCCAATATCTAAGTTTGGCTTGTTGCAAGCTACTCGCCAAAGGATCAGGCCAGAAGTAAACATTAATACTTCTGAGGATTGTCCAGCTTGTGGCGGTACGGGAAAAATCACCTCTGCATTGTTATTAGAGGATGAGATGGAGAAAAAATTAGCCTATTTAGCTACTCATGGTCACAAAAAATTATATATTCTAGTGCACCCTATTATTCATTCCCATTTAACTAAGGGCATTTTTAATAGTATTATTAAGCGTTGGAGAAAGAAGTACAAAATAAAACTACAATCTCAAGCATCCACTACTAGCCATTTAGTAGAATACAAATTCTTAGACGACGCTCAAGAAGAAATAAAACTATAAGCAATTGGCCAACCAGCTAGCAGCTGGTTTACCTGAATAAAAAAGGTCCCGACTATAATAGTCGGGACCTTTTTTATTGTCCTATTGTAACTAAAAATACTTAGTTAGCGTATCCAGGATTTTGAACTAAATTCTTATTAACGTTCATTTCACGAAGAGGAATAGGGAATGTTAATTTAGCATCATCATATGCCTTTCCGTCAATTGAAAGTTTTAAACGTTTAGCATCCCATGCACCTTGACCTTCGAAAGCTAATTCTAACTCTCTTTCGTCAAGCACATTTTGAAGCGTTGGAGAAGCTAATAAAGCAAGTCCTGCTCTGCTGCGTGTTTGGTTTAAATCAGATGAAACAGTTGCACCAACGTTTGTGCTAAGTCTAGCATTACATTCTGCACGTGTTAGGTAAGCTTCTGCTAACCTCATTACTTTTACGTTTTTATAGTTGTCTCTCCATTTTCCGGCACGGTAAGCATCAGCTTCATAAAAGAATAAATCCTTTCTTGCATCGCCTGAAGTGTACTTGTCATAATGTTTATCAGTTACTTCAATATCACCGTCACGAGCACCAAAAGTAGAAGTGCTAAAGAAAATGAAACAAGAATTAGAACCAGCTTGCGTAGTTACTTGCATCGCAAATAAATCTTCTTTCGTGTTTGCACTTTGGTTGAACGCGTCCTCGTAGTTCGTCATTAAACCAAAGCTATTTGCTGTAGCAGTTGTAATACATCTGTTTGCAGCATCTCTTGCAGCAGTATAGTTAGCTTGTTGTAAATAAACTCTCGCCAATAATAATGAAGCGGCTGCCTTATTAAGGTAAACGCCATTTGTATTAGGCAATAAGCTTTCTGCTTCAACAGCATCAGCTAATACTTGAGTATAAACGGCAGCAACTGAAGCACGAGATAATTGATAAAAAACATCCTGAGGTGCAGCAGGACCGCTAGCTGTGATCAATGGC
>Ga0075464_10001468_pt1 | contig 10651 bp, 10 predicted proteins | sample DEB19_08_DNA_5_FD_75068 | JGI IMG/M metagenome (GOLD analysis project Ga0075464, IMG submission 75068) | Aqueous microbial communities from the Delaware River and Bay under freshwater to marine salinity gradient to study organic matter... | ecosystem: Environmental > Aquatic > Marine > Coastal ...
ATTTTATTGATAAAAGTTACTTAACCAAATCGGTTATTATTTTTTCAGCAGCTTTAGTTTTTTCAATTCCTATAGATGGCTGAATTACAACTATAAATTCCTTTATTTGTTTTGGCGAAAAGCCTACATTAAAAGCTATTGCTATGTGTGATTTCAACATGGGCTCTGCATCTCCAATGGCACTAATTACTGACAATGTTACTAATTCTCTTTGGGCATATGTCAAAATATCCCTTTCAAAAATATCCGAAAATAGATGCTCTTTTAAAAAGGTGTCGATTATTGGAGCAAACGCAGCGTATCCAACTAGCTTTTCAGGTGAAGGTGTTTTAGTTAGTTCTTCCAAAATTTCCTTACCTCTTTCATATTTATTGTCGTCTGCTTTGATTATAGAAGCTTCTTTTCCCATTTTATCAATAATACCTTTAGCCTTACGTTCGTTTATGACTTCCATAAAAGTTTGCAACCCTCTAATGCTCCTTGGGAAACCACAATAGGCATACGTATGCACCAGTACTTCTTTAATTTCGTTTACCGTAAGTCCATAATCTAAGCCATCAGACAAAGCTACTTTTAAATTTACCAAATCTCCTTTGGCGGTTTGAGCAGCTATGATAATGATACTTTTATGTTGTTGACTTAGTCCTATTTCAATTGGTGTTTTTTCTTGTGCATTCATACTATAAGTAAATAATGAAAACGTCAGAAACAATAGTATTGATTTCATAATTTTATATTGATTCATATTTCTGGGATTATTTATCTAATCCTTTTTCTTTTAACCATTTATTCATCAAATCAGCCACTTGAATATTATTCAAATCAGAAAACGGGAAATGCGTATTGCCCTTAAGCCCTACCTCTGGTAGATGTACTACCGTAACATCACCACCATATTTATTTACAGTATCACCCCACTTTCTAGCCATTGCCAATCGCGCTCTCCATCCATCAGCACCTGGATTAGGAGATGGATTTTCAGGGATATTATCGCCATAATAAATAACGATTGGAATTTTGGTTAGCAACATAAAATCTTTCATTGTAATTCCTATTGCTTCCAATGACCCTGCAGAACTTGCAATTGGAGCTGGCAGTTCACCTTCTGGAAACAAAAAACCACTACCTGGTTCGTAAGAAACAATAGCTTTAATATTCGAATTTTTAACCGCTGTTTTCCATCCCATACCTCCTGAATGTGAATGTGTCACTAGTATACCTTCCCCGATTTTAGTAAAAAGAGACGATACCGCGTCGGTATTTACTTCAATATCAATCGCACCAATACTTGGGGTCATAGAACGGAAATACTGATTTAAAGTTTCAGTATCTCTAGCAAATTGAACACCATCAAAATAACTTGGCCAAACACCTACACGAAAAACATCAAACCATTGTTGTTCATCTGGTGTGGGATTAATTGTAGCTGTAACAGTACTTCTTCCTGCATTACCACGTCTTGGTTGGTCTATTAAATACACAGAATAATTATTGCGCAGAAAGATGTTTTGATATCCTTCTCTACCATCAGGTGTTGTTTCAAAAGTTTTTGAAAATTGACCTATTCCATGCCACATTACTAGTGGATATTTGCGAGCTTTTACGGGTACTTGATAGAATACATAGGCATGATCCCCTCGAAATGTTTGACCTTCTGGAGTGGGCTTATAAGGATCGAATATCCCTGGATTAGTAATAACGGTACCTCCAACTGCAAAACTACCTTGTTCTTGAATTACTAACGGTTTTTGTTTTGAGTTAGATTGTGCGCTTGAAGAAAAATTAATTATTAATACTAAACTAAGTAAGCTTAATAGCTTTGTTGATTTCTTTTTCATTATTAGTTATTTATTATTTTTCAAAAGCGTTTTCAATTACGTCTAATCGCGCTTTTCTATAATCTGAAATACTTTCAGCCGAACCCTCTTTGTTCAACTCAAATATATTATTTTTATTGGTATCAAACATTGGCCATAGAGGTAATCCTTCACCATTTGGATTTCCGTTTTTTGCAAAATTGACCCAATACGAATTCATCATTTTAGCGACTCCCTTGTCTTTTTCAGTAAAAATAATACCGTTACGATCAATTAAATTACCAAAAACAAAAGGAATTTCTGAGCCATGAGAAGCTCCATATTTCATCCTTTCTTTCATAGGTTCTGAAACATATGAAAATAGATAAGTATAAACGGGTATCGACTTTGAAGCAAAAGCTCTACCAGTAAATCGTGTTGGTTCTGCCCAAACTTTATCCGTGTTAACCAAAGTTAACATCTTTGCAAAATCTGTTTTACCATCCACATCGTAGGCTGCTAATGCTTCTTCTTTGTGATTTCCAAATAAAGCTATCAATTCCTCTTTGTTTTTAGCATTGAAAAATCCTGCAGGTACTTCAGCGCTATTTGATCCAATAATGATAGGAATATTTGGTACTTTACCCAATTTATAAGCACTCTCTGCTGTTTCGACAACTAATTTTCCGTCTAGAATAGGTCCAGAATAAATAGGTACACCTCCAGGTCCATTTGTTTCTTGACCCCCATCAACAATTTCAGCTACATTGAGAGATCTAAGTTTTGCAAGTGCCTCAGCATCTGTTCCATTAATACCATGTTTTTGAGCAAAGTTTATTCCAATAGTCTCAGCCGAAATAGGATAGTACATATCTGCATTTTCATCGTGAATTGGTCTTCCTGTCAATACGCCATCTCGTCCTCCTCCTGACTCAATAATTGCTTTTTGAAATAGACCTTTTGCAGCTGGTATTGTCAGAAGTGAGTGAACCGAAACTCCTCCTGCTGACTCACCAAAAATAGTTACGTTTTTCGGGTTACCACCAAAAGCAGAAATGTTTTCCTTTACCCATTGGAGTGCAGCAATCTGATCCATATAAGCATAATTCCCTTTTGGCTCTTCAGGATGTTCCTTGCTTAAAGCTGGAAATGCGAAAAAACCTAGGCGTCCTAGACGGTAGTTGAAGGTAATTAGAATTACTCCTTGTTTAGCAAATTGTATTCCTGAAAAATCAGGTTGGGAGCCGCTACCAAATACAAATGCGCCACCATGAATCCAGACCATAACAGGTAAATTAGCTCCAGGATTAGCACTTCTCGGTTTCCAAATATTGAGATACAAACCATCTTCTGATGAGCCCTCAGAAATAGTACCAGGAGCTGCACCCCATCCAGCTTGAGCACAATTTAATCCATATTGACTTGCGTCTCGTATTTCAGTCCAAGGCTTTACCGTTTGTGGGGGACGCCAACGAAACTCACCAACAGGTGGTGCGGCATAAGGAATTCCTTTAAAGATAGATACATCGTCATCAATTATGCCTTGAACTAATCCGGAAACGGTCTTTACTATAGGTGATACAGTTTTATGAATTGCATCCCCTTGCTTTAATTGTGCGAATAAACCACAACTTATAAAAATTGTTAATCCAGTTATTATTTTTTTCATTTTGTTTCTTTAAGTGATATAAGTACAATCCATGTAAATCCAAGAGAATCTATTTCTCATGATTCATGAAACAATTCTATTATTTTTGAAGTTGATGTGTATCTCTCACACTGCTAAATGTCAATGCTAGTAATTTCCATTCTTTACCTTTTTTTTGGTACACCTCCGTTACTGTAAATTCAGTTACAACAGAACTACCACGGACAATTGCATCCAATGTAATTCTATTCCAAACAATAGCTGTTTTTCCAAAAAGTTCGATTGCTGTATCATGAATCTTTGCCTCCTTATACCAAATACTTCCGGTTTTAATAATTTCAAGTTCTTGGTCTTTTTTCCAAGTTCCACTCATGTGAACAAATTTAGATTTGTCGTCAAATAGTGGGGCTAATTTCTTAACATTTTTATCAGCCATCCACAGCCATTTGTCTTTTGAAAGTGTAAGAATCTGTTGTTCTATTTCTGAATATTTTTTTTCAATTTCAGGATTTCTCTTGTCTTGTGCAATAGAATATTGCATACCTAATGCGATGAGTAAAACAGTGATAAATGATTTCATAGTGTTGGTTTTAATTTATAATTTTTTTAAAGGTGATTCAACCCCTGACATAGCTTGTACCCCTGCAGGCAGTCTTTCGCCAATAATTTGTATTGCATTTAATTCTTTGTTAAATTCTTCTAGCTCATCTAAAGTAAACATTATATTATTTGCTCCAATATTCTCTTTCATATGTGCCATTTGAGTAGTTCCTGGAATGGGTACAATCCAAGGTTGTTGAGCTAACAACCATGCTAATGAAATTTGAGCAGGACTGGCTCCTTTTTGAATCCCCCACTTTTTTATCAAATTCACTAATACCATGTTTTTAGATAAATTTTCAGAAGAAAAACGAGACACATAACTTCTAAAATCTCCTTGAGCAAAATGCGTATTTTCATCAATTGCTCCAGTTAAAAACGCCATTCCTAATGGACTCCAAGGCACAAAGCCTATTCCTAGTTCCTGACAAAGCGGAATAATCTCTTTTTCTGGACCACGCCATAACAAAGAATACTCGTTTTGGATAGCAGCAATTGGGTGTTCTTTGTGTGCGCGTCTTACAGTTTGCACTCCTGGTTCAGAAAGCCCATAATTCAGCACTTTCCCTTCTTTTATTAAGTCCTTTATTGTCCCTACTACATCTTCAATTGGCACATTAGGGTCAACCCTATGTTGGTATAACAAATCAATTCTATCCGTTTGCAGACGTTTTAACATTTCTTCAACCACCTTTTTAATATGTTCTGGTTCGCTATTTAAAGCTGAGCGTTTTGCATTACCAGCTCCGATATTAAAGCCAAACTTAGTAGCGATTTTTACGTTGTTGCGAATTGGTGAAAGGCCTTCTCCTAGAATTTTTTCAACTTCAAAAGGGCCATAGGCTTCTGCAGCATCAAAAAATGTAACACCATTATCAAATGCGGTTCTAATGATATTGTGCATTTCAGTTCGAGATGGAATGGTAGTTTGATAAGTTCTACTCATATTTTGAACTCCAAGACCAATACTAGATACTTCTAGAGAAGTGCCTAATTTACGTTTGTTGCCAGTTGGCGTTGACACTGTTTCACTTGCTGTTTTAGCTAAACCATCAAATGGGAATAATGCACTACCAGCGAATGCTAAACCTGCTGTTTTTATTAGATCTCTACGATTCATCTGGTTGAAATATTAAATTTTAAAATTGACGATTTATTGTAAGACCAAAATTCATCTATTCTTTTAGCAATTAAGTATACTAATTACGGATTGTGCTACCAATATTACTCATTGTACTAATTACAAGAGGATTGCTATAACTAAATACTTAAATTTGTTTCACTAAAGAAGCATATCTATGGAAAATACAGTTGCGTTTGATACTATTAGCCAGTACAATGAATTCAATAATACAGAGACCTTACATCCATTAATTAGCGTAATTGATTTCTCAAAAGCACATGAAAGATCATGGGATGGACAAAAGCGGGTTAAGATTTATTACGGCTTTTATTGCATTTTTTTAAAAGATATAAAATGCGGCGATTTACGTTACGGATGCAATTACTATGATTATCAAGAAGGGACTTTGGTTTTTGCTGCACCTGGCCAAATAATGGAAGTAGAAACTGATGGTAAAGTATACCAACCAAAGGGGTATGCTTTAGTATTTCATCCAGATTTAGTTCATGGTACAACACTTTTTAAAAGTCTTATTGACTATAATTTTTTTAGCTATAAAGCCAATGAAGCACTACATTTATCAGAGCGAGAAAGACAGATAGTATTGGAAAGCTTTTCTAAGATTAAAGCAGAGTTGGAAATGGGCGTAGACAAACACAGTAAGAAATTGATTACTTCTAATATCGAATTGTTTCTCAATTACTGTAATCGTTTTTATGACAGACAATTTATAACAAGAGAAAACGCTAATAGGGGTGCGCTAGAAAAATTTGAAGAAGTTCTTAATAATTATTTCATATCAGACAAACCCTATAAAATCGGTTTGCCAACAGTAGCATATTGTGCAGATGAGCTTCATTTATCGGCGAACTATTTTGGGGACTTAATCAAAAAAGAAACTGGTAAGTCAGCACAAGAATACATCCAAAACAAAATAATAGATTTGGCCAAAAACCAAATTTTGGATAATACAAAAACGGTTAACGAAATTGCGTATGAATTAGGCTTCAAGTATCCGCAACATTTTTCAAGACTTTTTAAACAGAGGGTAGGGCAAACTCCTAATGAATTTAAAAATTTGAATTAAAATTTGGTATCTAATACTAATTGTTAATTATTTTTTCTTAAACTCTAAAGGATTTTCACCCACAACTTTGTTAAAGATACGATTGAAATATGATAGACTCTCATATCCGCATTCATAACAAGTCTCTGTTACATTTTTATCTTCTTTTAAAAGGCGTTTAGCTTGTTCAATTCGGTATTGATTTAAGAATTCAATAAAAGTCAGTTGCGTCATTTTTTTAAAATACCGACAAAAAGCCGCTTTAGACAAATGGGTGAGTTGCGCCATTTCTTCAATAGTAATAGTGCGCTGAAAATTCTTTTCGATAAAAGTATAGACTACTTTGAGTCGGGATTGTTCTTTATTATTATAGAAATTTTCAAAAGGTAGTTCGTGTAAAAAAGTCATTTCCTCAGAAGTTGCTAGCGTTTGAAACAATGACAATACTGCTATAAATTGTTCAAAATGCGGTAATAAATGAATGGTTTTTAATTGCTTTCCAATAGTGGATTTGGTGTTGCCGTGAAAGCAAATTACTTTTTTAGCATTTTCAAACAGTTGCTGAATCGCTGCTAGTTCTGGAGTTGAAGCAAAATCATTCTTGAAAAAATCAGCTTTGATTTGCAGTACTACTTTTTCGTATTCAGTTCTAATTCCGTAATCAAAATTCAAATGTGGAATATTAGAACCAATAAAAACCAAATCACTCCCTTCAAATTGTCCCACATGATTTCCAACCCGTCTAGTTCCTTGGGGTGCTTCTATAAAAGTCAATTCAAATTCAGGATGAAAATGCCAATAATAAAAATCGTTCAATTTTGGATTGACCAAAATTCGGAACGAACTTCCCGCTAAACGTTTAATATCTTCGAGTACGATTTTCATATATTTTCTTTATTTACAATATAAATGTACTATTGTATGATTAAATATCCAATAAAACGTCAATATAGTACAAATTATGGTAAATTTTGTGATAATTCAACTACTCAATTCCTACTAATTTTGGATTATCAAATTAACCTAACTTTTTAATTATGGAAAATAAAAACCAAACTATGGCTCCTACAATGACGCCAACGATGGCAACTAATGCACATACTGATATACCGGGAAATCCATCTGTAGCTAAATCAAGTGTACACAAACTAAATGATCGTTCTAACGGCAAACCACTTCGTTTATTAACCGAAGAGCAATGGAATTTTTGGATAACTAATGGGTATATTGTAATCAAAAATGCCGTACCAAAAGAAAATGCAGAACGATTGGCTAATTTCATTTGGGAATTTGAAGAGAAAGATCCGAATGATTCATCTACTTGGTATGCACCACCAAGAGCAGAAATGCAAATGAAAGAATTAACTAATAGCGGAATGGTTGAGTTATACAATCACCAATACCAATGGGATAACCGTCAAATGCAAAAAGTATATGATGCCTTTGCGGATGTTTGGGGAACTGAAAAGTTATGGGTTACAATCGATAGAGCTAATTTAAACTTTCCTGTGCGTCCAGATCACGAATTTAAAGGATTTATTCATTGGGATTACGATCCTGAAACAAAGCCACAAAATGTGCAAGGCGTACTTGCTTTAGTAGACGCAACTGATGAGAATATGGGTGGATTTCAATGTATTCCAGAATTATTTAGGACTTATGACACTTGGAAATTAACACAACCGGAGGATAGAAATCGTTTTCAGCCCGATATTAAAGGATTTGAAGATAAATTAGTAAAAGTGAAAATGGAAGCGGGAGATTTACTGATTTTTAATAGTTCGCAACCTCACGGGATCCGTCCTAATTTAACCAAAGACAAAGTGCGTGTAGCGCAATATATTTCAATGATGCCGGCAGAAGAAGATAATGAAGAGCTAAAAGCATGGCGTATCGATTCTTGGAAAAATCGAATTGCACCTGAAGGGTATGCGTTTCCTGGAGATCCAAGAAAATGGGAAATTACTAAGTACAAAACAGCTGAATTAAGTAATTTAGGCAAGAAATTATTAGGTTTAGAAAAGTGGTAAATCTATTTTGTGTGCGGGATTTGTAATTAACATATAATTACAAATCCTTGTTATTTTTAGAATTAAATTAAAGCAAATATTTGGCTGATAAAATGGATAAATTTTTCACCTTTATTTGAGTTATAAAAAAACTCAAGATTACTCCTAAAGCGATTAAAACTTCTATCATTTGTATCAATTTAACTTAATTAGAAATGTATCTATTTCCGATACTTACTACAAACACTATAAAAAAATATATTAATTGAATATATCCAACAGGTTGCTCTATAGTGTATTATTTCCATTTTTCAGATTTCTTACCAAAAAATTTCAGAATCGATTTTCAACATTTTTTCTTGGTTCCAGTATTACACCCTAAGATTCTGATCGATGTTTATGGGTGCTTCTGGGTTCCGAAGCCGCTATTAGCAAGCCTTTAAGGCTTATTTTAAGCGGGGTAACGGGAGTCCAGACTCTACTGGCGGGAGTCGGTACCGGGGTGAATAACAAAGTGTTATTAGTTAGGACTGTACCCTAAACCGGGGATAGTATTAATACCATATCAAAGCCATTTTAAGCCATTTAAGGCGTTATTATTCCTTCAGCCTAAAATCATATCATTACGAGAACAAAACAGCCCTATAACGCATATTATAAACACATCTATCACTACTTTCAAAACACAGTTGTCCAGGTTGATAAAGCACCTGATGGTACCAAGTAATTTCAAGCAATTTTAAAGAGATGATCACATTCTTTGTGTGTTGGAAAATATAGTTACGATACAGAATCATCTATCACCATAGACATAAAGTAAAGAGATGTAACTGGTGGTTATTTAGCGAGCCCCCTTTTATGGGGCGAGCCATATAAAGAAAGCGTTTGAATAATCAAATATAGGTGCTGTACATTAGAATATAGAGTGGGTTAAAATCAAAGCAATAAGAAAACCAGTTGAGAAACATTTAGGTTAGTAAGCGAAACGAACTTTATTTCGTTGAGCCATTAATGGTTATAAATTTGTAAATTTGCAGTAATAAAGATAGAAAATAGGTAGTTCGGCTTGATTATTTGCACCCTAAGGGTTATTTGGCTTAGGAAAACCAATAAGAAATAAGAGGGTATTCAGTTGAAAATTAAAGATTAATGATTTCAACGTTATAAGTAGCAACGTGGATATCACGACTCCACAAAAAAAGCCTTGTATTTTTACAAGGCTTTTTTTATTTAAAGTAGATTACAATCCCAATTTATATTAGTATCGTACCACAATTGCCCTTGATCTACTTTTAGAGGACAATCAAAATTATTGGTATACAAAGCCCCTGTTCCTAATCCTTGAGGCATTAAATTGTGCTGTAAAAAAGTCCATTGCGCAATGGCATTTAATCCAACGTTACTCTCTAAAGCCGAGGTAATCCACCAACCGATTTGATGTTTTTCGGCCAATGAAATCCACTCCTGAGTTCCTCGAAAACCACCTACAAAACTAGGCTTCAAAATAATGTATTGCGGCTTTATTTTTTGTAATAATGTTTCTTTATCTGATGCCGAAAACACACCTATTAGCTCTTCGTCCAAAGCAATGGGAAAAGGACTAGTTTCACACAGTTCTGACATCCTGTCAGCATTGTTTTTTGCAATAGGCTGCTCAATACTATGTAGCTTAAATTCAGATAATTGTATTAATTTATCTAAAGCGTTATTTTTATCAAAAGCCCCGTTAGCATCTACTCGGATTTCGACTTGTTCTGGACTGAAATTAGCTCGAATATACCGCAATAATTGCAGTTCTTTATCAAAATCAATAGCACCAATTTTCAATTTAACACATCGGAATCCAGTCGCTAGTTTTTCTTCAATTTGCTCTTTCATAAATGACTCCTCACCCATCCAGATCAATCCGTTAATTGGAATGGATTTTTGACCTTGAGTAAAGTCCGAAGGAAAAAGTAAATAAGGCGTTTCGCTTGCTAACGATTGGAATGCCATTTCTATACCAAATTGGATGGATGGAAATTCTAATAAAGCTTCCCAAAGCAGGTCTTTACCCAAATGAATATTAGCACAAGTCCATTCTAGTTTTTCTTCGTAATCGGGACGATCATCACAACTTAGGCCACGAAGTATTCCGCACTCACCTATTCCTTTTTTACCGTCTTGTTCCAAGACAATAAACCAAGTTTCTTTATTCGTCATGACACCTCTGGAAGTTCCTGAAGGACGTTTGAAATGTAGTAGGTATTTGTGACAGGTTGCTTTCAAAGGAATTTATTCTAAAATTTTCAAAATAGCATTGAAGTCTTCATTTTGAATTCCTGCTTTTTGAAAAGCATCAAAATCCAATTTTGTTTTTTGTATCCAGCCCAAGCTATCCGTAACATTTTGATTAGAATAGGTTTTATG
>Ga0075464_10001472_pt1 | contig 10645 bp, 10 predicted proteins | sample DEB19_08_DNA_5_FD_75068 | JGI IMG/M metagenome (GOLD analysis project Ga0075464, IMG submission 75068) | Aqueous microbial communities from the Delaware River and Bay under freshwater to marine salinity gradient to study organic matter... | ecosystem: Environmental > Aquatic > Marine > Coastal ...
AGAGGAGCGTCGCCTGCGCACCGACGACAACCCCCGTGCCCAGTTGCACGAAATGCTGGCAGCCACCGCTTTGTCGGCATCGCCGTATCGCCGCCCTATCGTGGGCTGGATGAGCGATCTGGAAGCCATGACGGCGCAAGACGCCCGAGATTTTTACCGCAAGTGGTACACACCGGCCAACGCGGTCGTGGTGGTCGCGGGCGATGTCGATCCTTTGCAGGTGAAAGCACTGGCCGAAAAATACTACGGTTTGATGCCTGCCCGGCCCGTGGCCGAGCGCAAGCCTCAGCAAGAGCCCGCTCAGCAAGGCTTGCGCCGGTTCGAGTTCAAAGCGCCTGCCGAACAGTCGTATGTCGCGCTGGCCTTCAAAGTGCCGCGCCTGGCCAGTCTGGAGGTCACACCCGAGCACGACGATGCCTTGGCCTTGACGGTGCTGGCGGCGGTGCTGGATGGCTACAGCGGTGCCCGCTTGGAGCGGGCCTTGACGCAGGGTGAGCAGCGTTTGGCCGACAGCGTGGGCGCACACAATGGTTTGATGGGCCGTGGCCCGCAGTTCTTTTATCTGGAAGGCGTGCCTGCTCCGGGCCAAACGCCCGAAGCGCTGGAAGTGGCCTTGCGTGCCCAGATCCAGCGCGTGGCCACCGCAGGGGTGACCGATGCCGAGTTGCAGCGTGTCAAGACCCAATGGGTGGCCAGTGAAATCTACAAGCTCGACTCGGTCTTCAACCAAGCCCGCGAATTGGGCGTGGCCTGGACGCTGGGCTTGCCAGCCGATCACGGCGCCCAATTGATCCAGCGCTTGCGCCAAGTGACCCCGTCCCAAGTGCAGGCAGTGGCTCAAAAATACTTTGGCGACGACAGCCTCACGGTCGCGACTTTGCGGCCGCAAGCGGTGTCGGGGCAGCCCCGTGCCAAGCGCGTTGTCCCTGGTGCGCGTCATTGAGTTGGGCATCGCCATTGGCCACTGACGTGAATGCACTTGCTTTGTTCTTTGCGGCGGGGTTCGGCTTCGGTTTTGACCGGTGTCTCGACCTGAATCTCGATGGCTGCCCCCTGCGAAACCCCGTGTGAAAGTAAACCCTCTATGTTGTTGATGTCTTCTGGTTCGCCTCACCCGCTTCGTTCATGGGGGCGACTGTCCCGTGTGGCCTGGCTGGCCAGTTGTTTGCTGGCCAGCACTTGGGCGCATGCCGCTTTGCCCATTCAACACTGGACACAAGCCAGTGGGGCCCGCGTGTACCTGGTCGAAAGCCACGCGATTCCCATGGTGGACGTGCAAATTGACCTGGATGCAGGCAGCCGCCGTGACCCCGCTGCGCAAGCGGGTCTGGCCTCGGTGATGGCCGGACAAATGTCCAGTGGTTTGCGTTCGGCACCTGCCAGGTCGGGGGCTTATGCGCAGGCACTGGATGAAAATCAAATCGGTGAAGCCTGGGCCGATCTGGGGGCCAGTTTTGGGGCCAGTGCGGGTGCGGACCGCATGGGTTTTTCGCTGCGCAGCCTGAGTTACCCAGACCTGCTGGACAAAGCCGTCGCGCTTGCCGCCCGGCAAATGGCTCACCCGTCGTTTCCCGAGGCCGTTTGGCTGCGTGACCGCGAACGCATCAGTGCAGCCATCCGAGAATCTCTGACGAAACCCGCCACCTTGGTGCAACAAAAATTTGCTTCGGCGGTGTACGGTGTGCACCCTTACGGTTACCGCACCACACCCGAGTCCTTGTCACGCATCGGCGTGCAGGACCTGCACACTTTGCATGCCCAATCCTTGCAAACTTGCCGCGCATCGGTAAGCGTAGTGGGGGCACTCACCCGGGCGCAGACCGATGCGCTGGTCACGCGTTTGCTGGCGCTGTGGCCCAACACCTCGCCGTGCAAGCCCTTGCCTACGGTGCCCGAAGTGGCCCCTTTGGCTGAAGCACAAAACCTGAGCGTGCCTTTTGATTCGGCCCAGGCCCACGTGTTGATCGGCCAGCCGGGTTACAAGCGCAATGACCCGGATTTCTTTGCCTTGTTGGTGGGCAACCACATTTTGGGTGGCGGGGGATTCGTGTCGCGCCTGACCGAACAGGTGCGCGAAAAGCGCGGCTTGAGCTACAGCGTGTACAGCTATTTTTCAACCGGCTTGCATGCCGGGGCGTTCACGGTGGGTTTGCAAACCCGCCCTGACCAGGCCACCCAAGCCGTGGCCGTGGCCAAAGAAGTGGTGCAAGGCTTTGTGAGCGCAGGCCCAACCGAGGCCGAATTGTTGGCCGCCAAATCCAATCTGGTAGGCGGATTCGCGCTGCGCATCGACAGCAACCGCAAGCTGCTGGACAACGTGGCCAACATCGCCTGGAACCGCTTGCCACTCAATTACCTGGACACCTGGACCCAGCAAGTCGAGCGCGTGAGCCTGGACGATGTGCGCCGCGCCATGGCCCGGGTGTTGCAGCCTCAGCGCATGGTCACCGTGGTGCTGGGCGCGCAGCCCTGAGGCGCGAATGTGGGGTCATGGCCTTTACACTTACAGCCTATGCCCTCATCCAAATCTTCACGCCAGGCGACCAGCGGCGCAGCCCGAAAGCCCGCCGCTAAAAAGCCCCAGCACCGGGTCCCCAAAGGCCCGCCTTCGCACGAAATCCGCATCATTGGCGGGCAATGGCGCCGCACCCGGCTGAAAGTCATCGACAAACCGGGTCTGCGCCCCACCCCCGACCGCGTGCGTGAAACCCTGTTCAACTGGCTGGGCCAAGATCTGAGTGGCTGGCGCTGCGTGGATGCGTTTGCGGGCACGGGTGTGCTGGGGCTGGAGGCTGCATCGCGCGGCGCGGCCCATGTGCTGATGGTCGAGCAAGACGCCGTGTTGGTGCGTGACTTGCAAGACAATGCCATGCGCCTCAAAGCCAGCATGGTCAGTGTGCAGCGCGGGGATGCTGTGACCACGTTGGCCCGTTTGCCTGCGGGTAGCGTGGATTTGGTGTTCATCGACCCCCCCTTTGACGGCCCTTTGTTTGAACCCGCCCTGAAAGCCGCAGCCAAAGCGGTGCCTGCAGGCGGCTGGATCTACCTCGAAGCGCCCGTGCAGTGGCCGGACGAGGCCTTGGCTGCTTTGGGCTTGCAATGCGAGCGCCACCTCAAAGCGGGTGCGGTGCATGCCCACCTGTTGCAGCGCACCGCATAAATTCCCGATGTCACTTGATCTGCCCGCAAGGAGCCTGCCATGAGCCGATCCGCCTCTGTCACCGCTGTGTACTCCGGCACGTTTGACCCGCTGACCCTGGGCCACGAAGATGCGATCCGGCGTGCCGCCCAGATGTTTGACCAAGTCATCATTGCTGTGGCCCGTGCGCACCATAAAAACACCATGTTCTCGCTGGATGAGCGCTTGGCGCTGGCGCAGGCCGCACTGGTCGATTGCCCCAACGTGAAGGCGATGCCGTTTGACGGCCTGATCGTGGAGTTTGTGCGTGCGCAAAACGCCCAGCTCATCGTGCGCGGTTTGCGCTCGGTGACCGATTACGACTACGAAACTCAAATGGCGGGCATGAACCGCCATCTGGCCCCTGAGGTGGACACCGTGTTTTTGCACACCAGTGCGGGCGTGCAACACATCAGCAGCACCTTGGTGCGCGAGATCTCCAAACTGGGTGGTGATGTGTCGGGCTTGGTCTCAGCGCCGGTGCTCAATGCTTTGCAAGCCAAGGTGGCGACCAAGCACTGAGGCTCAAAGCTCCGCGCCTTCCACCAAAAATCGCACCCGCTTTTGGCCCTGCCACTCGTCGGCGTCCAGCCGATAAGCCAGTTTCACCCGTGCAGGCAAAGGCTCGATGCGGCCAAACCAGATACCGTCGACCGGCTGGCCTTGGTGTTTCATCTTGAGTGACAGGTGCTTTTCGCCCACCAGCCTCTGCGACACCACTTCGATTTCTTCGCAAAACACGGGCGGCGCAAAACCTTGCCCCCAGACTTCGTGGTGCAGCATCTCCACCAAGTCCACCCGGCGGTATTCGGCGGGCAAGGGGCCGTCGGTTTCCAAGCGGCGCTGCAGCGTGGCGGCGTCCAGCCATTCCAGCGCCACTTGGCTCAGCGTTTCCTCGAACACATCCAGGTGTTCTTCGGCAATGGTGCAGCCCGCCGCCATGGCATGGCCGCCAAAGCGCAGCAGCACGCCGGGCGCGCGTTTGGCCACCAGGTCGAGCGCGTCGCGCAAATGGAAGCCTGCAATCGAGCGGCCCGAGCCCTTCAGTTCGTGTTCTTTGCCCGGTGCGCTGCTGGCAGCAAAGACAAAGGTGGGGCGGTGCAGTTTGTCCTTGATGCGCGAGGCCACGATGCCCACCACGCCTTCGTGAAAATCCGGATCGAACACGCAAATGGCGGGTGGTGGCTCGTCGCCTTCGTCAAAGAGCGACTCGGCCATCTCCATCGCCATCTCGCGCATGTCGCCCTCGATCACGCGGCGCTCGCGGTTGATCGCGTCCAGCTGTTTGGCCAGTTCGTCGGCGCGGCCCGTGTCGTCGGTCAGCAGGCACTCGATGCCCAGCGTCATGTCGGCCAGACGGCCTGCGGCGTTGATGCGCGGTCCCAAAGCGAAGCCAAAGTCAAAGGTGCTGGCTTTGGCGGTTTCGCGGCTGGCTGCACGCATCAGCGCCGCCATGCCCGGCGGCAAAGCACCCGCACGCACGCGGCGCAGGCCTTGCGCCACCAAGCGGCGGTTGTTGGGGTCGAGCTTGACCACGTCGGCCACGGTGCCCAAAGCCACCAGCGGCAGCAGGGCGTCCAGCCGGGGTTGGTTGCTGGCATCGAATACCCCTCTTTGGCGCAGCTCGGCCCGCAGGGCCAGCAGCACATAAAACATCACGCCCACGCCCGCGATGGATTTGCTGGTGAAGTTGCAGCCCGGTTGGTTGGGGTTGACGATGACTTCGGCGCTGGGCAATTCGCTGCCCGGCAGGTGGTGGTCGGTCACCAGCACCTGCAGGCCCAGCGCTTGCGCCGCCTGCACACCCGCCACGCTGGCGATGCCGTTGTCCACGGTGATCAAGACATCTGCGCCCTGGGCGTGCACCCGCTGGGCGATGGTGGGGGTCAGGCCATAGCCGTCCACCACCCGGTCGGGCACCAAATAGCTGACGTTTTGGGCGCCCAGCATGCGCAGACCGCGCACGCCCACGGCGCAGGCCGTGGCCCCGTCGCAGTCGTAATCGGCCACGATGCACAGGCGCTTGCTCTGCGCCATGGCGTCAGCGAGCAGCTTGGCCGCTTCGTTGGTGCCCAACATGCCGGCCGGAGGCAGTAGCAAGTTCAGCGCGTCGTCGAGTTCGTCTTTGGACTGCACGCCACGGGCCGCATACAGGCGGGCCAGCAGCGGGTGGATGCCCGCTTGTTCCAGTGCCCAGGCGCTGCGGGGTGGCACATCTCGGGTGAGCAAATTCATGGGGTGATCAAGGCGGTCAATGCCGCCGCAGGTGAGGTTTTGTTGAAGACACGCGCAATGCGCTGGTGCCAGGCGGCAGGGGCGGGCGTGTAGGTGTGGGCGGTGTGCTCGCTGCACAGGCTGAGCATGCCCTGACCGGTGGCTTTCAGGTGCTTGAGCATGTCGGCCACCGCTGTGGCGTCCAGCGTTTGCCAGGCTTTTCGCCAGGTTTGCATGTCGCCGTGCAAGGCGCTGGAGCGCAAGGCCTCTGACACGGTCACGGACTGCGCCGTCGCTTGGCTGCCCACAGGCAAGGTGCCTGCGCCGTGCATCCAAAAGGCATTGACGGTGTGCTGCCTGCGGGCGTCGCGGGCATCGTTGACCGGGTGGTTGTACAGCAGCATCTGCATCTCGCTTTGCAGACGCTGCAAAGGCCGCAAGGCCGGGTGCTCGGGCATCCAGTGCTTCACGTTTTGGCCAATCACACGGTCCAGCGAGGCGGCGGGCACGTCGGCCAGCATCTTGCCTTGGGCATGCCAGCGCAAAGCGCTGTGCCAGGTGACTTCCAGGCCGTCTTCTTGCAAAAACGGCTGCATGGCCTGCAGCAGTTGCTGTGATTCTTCGTCAGACAGGTGCAAATGCGAAGGGTCGGCCATCACCACTTGGTCCATGCCAATTTGCCAGTGGCAGGGCGTCATCCAGGCTTGTGGGGCGGCACTGACTGCGCCTTGCTGTGACTGGTGCCATGCGGCCCAGGGCAGGGTGTCGGTCTCGTGGGGCCAGCCCAGGGCTTGGGCTTGCAGGCGTTCGTGTGGCAGGTGCAGCGGTGTGCGTTCGGCGTCTTGCAGCACCTGCTGGCGCTGCAAAAGGGCCAACAGCGCTTGCAAATTCGGCAAGGGTAAGCCCGCCAAAGCCTCTTGGCCGTTGAAGCTGTGGCTGGCCGCGTAGGGAATGATCAGGTGCATGGGCCCGATTGTCGCAGGCCCCCTCTTTAGAGCCAGCGGGGCCTGATGAATTTCAGGACCGGTGCAAATGACGCAAGGACATGCGCTCGATGAGCTTGTCTTTCAAAATCCAGTGGTGGCCCAAGGCGGCAGCTATGTGCAATCCGATCAGCCAATAGCTGACCACACCCATGGTTTCGTGCAAATCCTTGATTTGTTTGGAAAAAGCTTTGTCCGGTGCGATCAACGCAGGCAACTCAAACCCCAAAAATGGGATGGGTTTTCCGGCTGCACTCAGGGACAACCAACCTAACAGGGGCATGCCAATCATCACGACGTAAAGCGCAATATGGGCCAACTGAGCCAAGCCATTGACCAAAGCCCCACCCGGAATAGGGGCGGGTTTGGGCTGTGGAGTGAGGACGCGGCTTGCGATGCGCAACAAAACCAGGGACAACACGACCAGGCCGAATATGAAATGAATGGTTTTCATCATCTCGCGCGGTTCAGTGCCTTTTTCAAACAGCACACGCAATTCAATGCTGGCAAATACGGCGATGAAAAGCCCAAACATGATCCAGTGCAATGCGATCAGGGTGGGGCTGTAATGCGCTGCTGCGGGCGTGTTCGTGGAGGGTGGGATTTTCATGGCGATGGTTAAAAATGAGTTATTTGGTTTGTTGATTATTCTTGCGCTAGATGATGTCAGTCTGAAGACACAGGCCTTCAGAAGTTGGCCAAGGTCCGCGCCCTTGCACAGGGCGCTCAGCCTGCGTGTCCGGGTCTTGGGTCGATATGGGGCGATCCGTTTGGGGTATTCGTCACAATAGGGCCATGTCATTTTTCAAAAACATTCCCTACGAGCTGGTGCTGGGTTGTCGCTATACGCGTGCAGGCCGCGCCACCCGGCGCAATGGCTTCATTTCCTTTATCTCGGGTGTGTCCATGATGGGCATTGGCCTGGGCGTGGCGGCGCTGATCATCGTGCTGAGCGTGATGAACGGGTTTCAAAAAGAAGTGCGCGACCGCATGCTGGGCGTGGTCTCGCACATCGAGGTCTATGCCGCCGATGGCGCTGCCGTGGCCGATTTGCCTGCTTTGCTGGCTCGCCTGAAGGCCCACCCGCAGGTGGTGGGTGCGGCGCCCTTCATCACGGCGCAGGCTTTGCTGGCGCGGGGCGAGGACATGAAGGGCGTGCTGGTGCGCGGCATTGACCCGGCCTTGGAGCCTGAAGTCAGTGATTTGTCATCGGACACGCAGGTCGGGGTGTTGTCGCGTTTGCAATCGGGCGGTTTTGGTTTGGTGTTGGGGCGCGATTTGGCCAGCAACCTGGGGGTGCAGTCGGGCGACCCGGTGACTTTGGTCTCTCCTTCGGGCCAGATCACACCTGCGGGGGTGGTGCCGCGCATGAAACAGATGGGTGTGGTGGGCACGTTTTCTTCAGGCCACTACGAATACGACTCGGCCCTGGCGCTCATGCACGTTGATGATGCTGCCCGCATGTTCCGCTTGGAAGGCCCCAGCGGCGTGCGCCTGAAGTTGCGTGATTTGCATTTGGCGCGTGAAGTGGCGCGTGACTTGCAATTGGTTTTGGGCCCGCAGTTTTTTGTGCGCGACTGGACCCAGCAAAACAAGACCTGGTTTGCTGCCGTGCAGGTCGAAAAACGCATGATGTTCATCATCCTCACCCTCATCGTGGCGGTGGCGGCCTTCAACCTGGTCAGCACGCTGGTGATGACAGTCACCGACAAGCGCGCCGACATCGCCATCTTGCGCACGCTGGGTGCCAGCCCACGCAGCATCATGGGCATATTTGTGGTGCAAGGTGCCACCGTGGGCGTGATCGGCACCATGAGTGGCTTGTTGTTGGGCCTGTTGGTGGCCTTCAACATTGACGTGATCGTGCCCGCGCTGGAAACGCTGTTCAATGCCAGCTTTTTGCCACGCGACATTTACCTGATCAGCCGCATGCCCAGCGAACCGCTGGCCAGCGACATTTTCCCGGTGGCGATCATTTCCTTGGTGCTGGCTTTTGTGGCCACGCTCTACCCCAGCTGGCGTGCCAGCCAGGTCAATCCGGCAGAGGCGCTGCGTTATGAATGAGATGAAAAACGAAGTGGTGCTGAAGGCCTAGGGCCTGACCAAGCGCTTCACCGAAGGGCGTTTGGACGTGACCGTGCTGCAAGGCGTCGATCTGGAGGTCCACGCAGGACAGACCTTGGCCATCGTGGGTGCTTCGGGTTCGGGCAAAAGCACCTTGCTGCATTTGCTGGGCGGGCTGGATGCGCCCACCCAGGGCACGGTGCAGCTCAAAGGGCAGTTGTTGTCGGCCTTGAGTGCCACCGAGCAAGGCCAGTGGCGCAACCGCTACCTCGGCTTTGTCTACCAATTCCACCATTTGCTGCCCGAGTTCAGCGCTTTGGACAACGTGGCCATGCCCTTGTGGATTCGCCGGCAAGACCGCGCCGAAGCCGCCGCTGTGGCTACCCAGTGGTTGCAGCGTGTGGGCTTGGGTGAACGTGTTCACCACCGTCCTTCGGAGCTGTCAGGTGGCGAGCGCCAGCGCGTGGCCCTGGCCCGCGCCTTGGTGAACGACCCGGCCTGTGTGCTGGCCGACGAGCCCACCGGCAACCTGGACCGCGAAACCGCCGACGGTGTGTTTGCGCTGATGCTGCAACTGGCCCGCGAACGTGGCACCGCTTTTGTGGTGGTCACGCACGACCAGGCCTTGGCCGCACGCTGCGACCGGCAGTTGCACTTGGTCAAGGGCGTGCTGCAAGCGCCTGTTTGAGTCCGCTAGAAAATTCTGACGCAGGATGTGGATCGACACCCATTGCCATCTGGATGCGGCCGAGTTTGACGCCGACCGCGATGCGGTGCGCCATGCGGCCCGACAGGCGGGTGTAGCGCGCTGCGTGATCCCGGCGGTGCACGCCAAACACTGGGCCGAAGTGGCGCAATTGGCCGAGCAGCATGGCGATGCCTATGCTTTGGGCATCCACCCTTTGTATGTGCCGCAGGCCCAAGAGGCCGATTTGCTATTGCTTGACTGTGCCCTGACCGAGCGCCGTGGTGACCCGCGCTTGGTGGCGGTGGGCGAGATCGGTCTGGATTTTTTTGTACCTGCGCTGTGCACAGCCGAGATGCGCGCACGCCAATGGTTTTTTTACACCGCGCAACTGAAACTGGCGCAGCAGCACGGCCTGCCCGTGATCTTGCATGTGCGCCGTTCAGCCGATCTTTTGCTCAAAGGCTTGCGCCAGTGGCCGGTCACATCGGGCATCGCGCACGCCTTCAATGGCAGCAGCCAACAAGCGCAAGCTTTTGTCGACCGGGGCTTTGCTTTGGGTTTTGGCGGCACGCTGACGTACGAGCGGTCTTTGCAGCTGCGCCGCCTGGCCCGCGATCTGCCTTTGAGCGCCATCGTGCTGGAAACCGATGCGCCCGACATTCCGCCGCACTGGCTTTACCAAACCGCAGAGCAGCGGGCGCAGGGCGCAGCACAAGGGCGCAACAGTCCGGCCGAGTTGCCCCGCATCGCGCAGGTGCTGGCCGAATTGCGGGGCGCATCGCTTGCCGATGTGGCCGCAGCCACCTGTTGCAATGCGCAGCGGGCCTTGCCCAAACTGGCGGCTTTATGACGGCGTGTGTACCTGGGGTGCCCCCGGTTGCGGGCACGCCCACCCGTTTGCAAGGGCTTCCGCCTTTGGTGGGGCCCCACACGCGGGTGTTGGTGCTGGGCAGTTTCCCCAGCGTCAAGTCCTTGCAGTTGCAGCAGTATTACGCCCACCCGCAAAACCATTTTTGGCCCATCATGCAGGCCCTGTGGCCCGATGCGCCTTGGCCGGGCGACAAAGATTACGCGTGGCGCTGCCAGTGTTTGCTGGCGCAGGGCGTTGGCGTGTGGGATGTGTATGCGCAATGCGAGCGCGAGGGCAGCCTGGACAGCGCCATTCGTGCGGCGCAGCTGAACGACTTTCCGGCTTTGCTGAAGCGCTGCCCCAACTTGGACGTTATCGCCCACAACGGCGGCGAAAGCTTTCGCCACGCCAAAGCGCTCGGAAAAATGCTGGCGTTGGCCGGTTTGGCCGAAAGAGTTGAGCTGCATCGCCTACCATCGACCAGTCCAGCGAATGCGTCGTGGACCTTTGAACAAAAACTCACTGCCTGGCGGGCAGTGCTGACCCCATGAGCCGAAAAAAATCCTCCACCCCCAGCCTTGAGCTGCCCGAAGTCAATTTCTCCGAAGACGGCGAGATCCGTTACCTGCACTTGGGCACCGAATGGATTCAGGGCTCGATGTTCCTGG
>Ga0075464_10001476_pt1 | contig 10635 bp, 12 predicted proteins | sample DEB19_08_DNA_5_FD_75068 | JGI IMG/M metagenome (GOLD analysis project Ga0075464, IMG submission 75068) | Aqueous microbial communities from the Delaware River and Bay under freshwater to marine salinity gradient to study organic matter... | ecosystem: Environmental > Aquatic > Marine > Coastal ...
ACCAGTCCATCAGCATGAAGACTCATCAATGATCCAATGATAAAGAACGGAATAGTAAATGCTAATCCAAACAACAACCAACTTGAAATAAGTGTTGCATAAATGATTTTGTTGTAATGTTCGTGTATGAATGTGACACGCTTATCACGTAACAAATCAACAGCATAACGGAAGCTCACAGAGTTTTGAGTAATACCAAACTGCCATCCCATGTAGCTATGCCACCATCCGTTACCAATTGGGGTATGAATATCTTTTCCAGTGATGTCGCTTACCTTATGATGATGTCCGCGATGCAATGCTGCCCACCATAACGGGCTACCTTCTCCTACCATTGTAGCTGCCCATAATAAAAATGGTTCTGCCCACTTATGCGGCGTCCAGGCCTTATGACTTAGAAAGCGATGCAGGGTAAGATTGTTACCAATACCGTCAAGCAGCGCCCAACCGCAAATTGCAGTGATAAGATACATCCACGACCAGCCAGTTAAGCATACGTACACAATGGCTGCAAGTGCAGTCAAGTGATACGGTAACCATACTGCTAATATGTACGGAATTTGGTGTGTTTTATTATATAAATCGCGCTGGAGCGATAGCCAATCTAATAGTGTTTTCATTTAATCTCTTTTAGTCGTTGTGCGGTGCCGCCTTCTGATTGCGGTTCTGTATTTTCTCTACGAAGTATATATCTTCTTAGATTCATGTCATGCGGATGACACGTTTGCCCCATCAAATCGTTTATAAAACTATAATGGCTGCGAGTACGGGCAGGAACTGTACATTCAACAAAACTATAATAACGCTCGCGGAACGGCAGCATAATTTTGCTATATGCAGCACATCTGCTTGTAGGGTACGTTACACAAAACTCATTCATACCAGCTGCTTCATGTATTGCACACAGTTCTTGGACTATAGTTCTAAAAATTGGCACAAACTTCATACCAATTGCTGGACTAAGCAGCCAACTCAAACTCCAGCCTGGCATATGGCTCCAGCGTCTAACTCCAACCGCTGCCAGGTATTCCCCGGCTTCGTTTACAACTGCATAACACTGACGCATGTCGTGATCAACAAAGTTAGGATCTAACATAAATGCTGAAAAAAACTTTGTACGCTTAACTGTGTTATCAATATCATTTGATATTTTAAAATCTGGATACTTATCTGGATCAGTATTTTCGTATATATGATCTGCAAAGGATACCAGTCCAGATAAATCATTGGCAGTCAGGCGAATTAAGCTATTTGACATATTGTTTCTACTCCATTAATTAAATTTTGTCTCAGTACATCAACTGGAACTTTGTATGTTCGAGGAGTAAATTGCAAGTTGGCTCGCGTTGCAACTTTGGATTGTACATAATCCCAAAGTTGCAAGTAGTTTTCAACACCGTGCCATTTCTGGCGTCTTCTAAAATCATAGCCTAAGTGCGAATAGATTTGCATTTTACTTGACGTCCAGCCTAGCTTGCCAGGAATACGATCGTTTACCAAGTCATCTACTGTGGGAAGCTGCAAAAATGCCAACATTGATTCTGGACTATATGTGTAAAAGTTATTAAGAGCAGGAATACCTGTCTTGTCATTGAATCTGCGCCATACTCCGTCTTGATCTTCTTTTTTAATAAACGACCACTTGTCGCATGACACTCCAGTTGACCAGTTGATATAGGAGAATTTTTCAAGTTCAACTTCATCAATGGTAATCATTGGGGCAGAGTAGTCAGTTGCAATTTTCATTAGCATTTGTTGGTATAGGGTATACGATTGGTATTTTTCAGCAAACTCAAATGCTTCTCCGGACCTAACAAACTCGTCGGGGTCAATATCAATTATTGTATACTTTAATCCCATCTGATTTAACATCTTCATTGTTGGACCAATGTCGTGCATATTCTTATCATTGGGAAATCTAATAGTTGCTAACTTGGGAACCAGGCCAGCTGACAGGAAACTTTGCAGTGCCATTTCGCTGTCTAATCCGCCGCTGATAAACATCGTTAAATCTGGGTAAACACGCATCAATGATCGTGCTGTTCTAATGAGTTCAGCTTTAAGGCTCATTGGCTTCCTTGCGCAACCACCTACTCGCATTGAAGTAGTGTCTAACTCATCAGTGCGCCAAATTTTGGTACGGTCATCATCATACCAATATGTTAGATGATTATTTTCTGTGTTTGTAATCATACAATACTAAATTCCATTTCAATATTTTTCATTGCATCTACTATTGCAGGTGCAGACTTATTAATTGGTTTTATAACTGCCCATTGCGGAGTATTGAAAACATTTAATTGTGTTTCAAATGGAATGCAATCATTCCACCAGTTACTCCATACTTTGCCCAATGCGCTGCTTTTACCGCTTGCACGTTTTGCAATGGTATCATATATCCACTTGTTGTATCCGTTAAATGTTAGCATCATGCCTAAATGATTTTGTTGCGTAGACCACTGCAGATTTGAACTTAACAAGTGTTGAGTTATCTCATTGTTAGTTCGATATTCAGGTAATAGCCAACAACGATTTCCACCTGACCCAAATGCATTTGACAACGAGCAAGTTTCAACTGCACTAACCCCAACAATGTCATTGTCATTGATCAGTAATGCAATTTGCCCAGTATTTTTAGTCCATCGAACTTTATTTGCAACTAAAAAACCCAAACCTGCTGGTTCAAGATAACCCATGTTAGCCAGTGCTGGCGACTTATCGTCTTTAATTGCGTCCAAGAAAATATTGTATTCAGTGCGATACTGTTCAAATATTTCAGCATAGGTATTAATCACATATAAGGACATACCCTTATATATGCGTTAGTACGAGTCGTTGTTGTCCAGGCAGCAAACTAAATGTATTCGATCTTCTAAACTACCGTTCATTGCAGAGTGCTCTTTAGTAGTATCGACCCACCAAATATGCGAGTCTGCTGGAATGTGCCGCACTGCTGGTGGAGTAGTAAAAATAAATCGTGCTTGCCGATGTGTTTTAATTGCAATATGCAATCGCGGAGTATTGTCAGTGTGGATACTATAGCAAGATCTTTGATGCATTGTCATTAACCTGCTTCTGTAAACTTTAAAAGGCAAAGCTGCAAAAAAGTCTTCCCACCAAGTACCTATTAGATCCGGATGCAATTTATCCCATTGGGATTCAATCTGGTCTGGGCGTGAGCCAGTACTTGAATCCCAATCAGCTACTCCATTTGTTTGCAATGATAATTGATCTGTATAACGATTCAGATCTGGTTGCCATAAAATCTTGTCAGTTTCTATTCGAAGCTGCGCTAAATCAATGGTGTGTTGAAGTCTCTTGAATCGAGGGTCAATTATTGGTTGCATTAAACTTTACCTATAGCCATGTACCTGGTACACTTATATAGCAATAATTCACCTTGCCATGAAATAGTATTCAATCCGCAACTTTCTACAAACTCTTCCAACGAGTTATGGCAATTAACATGGTCAGGCACATCAAACATATCATTGCCTTGAAGCACTACAGTTGTACCACTGGGCAGTGTTTTAATCCATTCACCGTGATTTTTAAAATGTTCAACTATAGTATCAATGACCACTAAGTTTTTATATCTGGCAAACGGAAATTGTCTAACGTCAGATGACGAATTTTTAAAACTTGGGTACAGGCTTCCGTTTAATGTATAAGCTGCTGCATGGACTGGTGTATCAGTGTCAACGTTAATAACATTATGTAAATTTACGCCTTTCATGTAAGCTAAAAAGGGCAACAGGCCAACCCAACCGCCAACTACAATAGTTGTAACAGGTTCTTCTCCTAGTTTACGCTTTTTATTATATTCAGGAAAACTACTAATCTGATCAATTAACCAAATTTTACTACGTACTTGATTTCTACTCAATGCATCTTTCCAATTTAACTCAGGATTGGCCTGTAGTGCAATAACAAGATTTTTGATGTACGCTGATTGCTCTGGATAATACGCACTGACCACATCAATGAATAAATCTAATGAACCTCGTAATACGCACGATGCCAGTGTGTTATACCCAAACATCATTTCCATTAGTTCAAATACTTTTAAAAAGTCTATCCGAGCGTCGATTAGCAATTGCTGTGCCATTGCAATACAGCCAATTGGATTAATGCCAGTCAGTTCCAAATTAGAGTCTACCCAGTCTCTAAATTGCCAAATCTTAGCAGTCGATACTTCCAATGAATTGATATCTTGATAGAATGGATTTCCATTCAATGGTGTCAACTGTATAGCTGTGGCTGTGCTTGACCAATCGTATGGGATGTACATGCCTTTTTGCAACTGCAAATGTATAGGCATTAAACCTTCAGCATCGTTTCCCGATTTAATAGCGTTTAAAATTGGCCACATGTCAACTGAATGTTCTCTGCCAACTTCTATTACTAATTGTTCAAGCTCTTCTACATTACCAGTTTCAAACCATCGATGCATGTGATGCAAACTTTTTCTAAACCCTATTACTTCATCTAAGAAGATTAACAGTGGGTTGCGTCCGTCAAACTCTAATTTAGACATTGAACCATCCGTATAAACTTAAATTGGTACGCCATTCGACATCTTCATATGTCAATGGTTTATCTGGATGCAGTTGCAACATTTTTAAAAACAAACTTTGATCAGCATCAATATCAGGTAGTATCCAACCTAATCCTTCGCTGATACTTTTACCTAATCCCTTACTTGCTTTAATAGGATTGTTGGCTGCATGCTGATTGAAAAAATCTTTAAACCAAGCGTAATCTCTAATGTTAGTAGGATTAAAATTCTCATACTGCAATAGATACACCGCCAGACGTGCTCCGTATATGCTCCATATTCCATGCTCAACATCTTGTCCAATAGACATCCATGTCAACAAACGTTGGAAATTTGCAGCATGCATTTTGGTTTTCCATTCGTTAAATTTTAATACTACACCTAGCTCCATTGAGAGTTTTACGCCTTCGCGAAATCCTACTCTAAATGCCTGATACTCACTTGCGTTAGTGTACACGTTTGACCAGCACCCAGATAATTCCTTATATCTGTTGAAATCCCAGCAGAAGTCTACAGCATCACGTTCCTCATCGGCTAACTCATGGCTACGCATATTAGTAAGATGTTCAGTGCTCCACATCTTTAATCCACCATTGCCATACATTAGACCATTTGTGTACTGTCTGCCGCCCCAAGTGTAACTTACACGCCCGTCCATATTATGTGGCAGTGCTTGCTTGAAGAAAGCTGGGTTAACTTGATTGTCTGCATCAACAGTGATAACATATTCGCTGGTGGCAAATTCGCTTGCTGCTGCTTTGTGTGCTGCATCAAATCCAACTACTCCATGTACACGTGAAATTTTCTTGTGTGGGGTGATTGCTTTTAACATTTCCCAATGTCGGTCTGCATTTGGTTCGTCAAAACTAAGAAATACCACTGGTATATCATGCATTGTTTTTGGATTTGCTTTTGCAAAATTAGCAGCAGTTGACGGTTGAGGTTTACTCGACACTTTTTTAAACATTGACATTTTTAAATTCCTTAGTTAACCAATTCCAATCATTAATTTGATTTAATATTACCAAATCGTCACTATATTTTAAACCAAATGCTGCGCCAGCCTGGGCGCCAGCCAAAGCATACTGCCCATTGGGCGTATGCCATCCATTTGTACACCAAGTTAGCTTACGCTGACCGCACATTTCAATTTCTTCCCAATATGAGTATATGCTCGATTCAACTGCATATCGGTCAATGATTAAAATGGATTGAACACGACGGTGCATAGCTTGTTTTTTTGGACTCCAATCAGTTTGACTTTTGCAAAAGTCAAACAGTGTCCGAAGTTCAGCAGCTTCATTTCGTTTGGCTCTTCTTATTCTGCTCTTAATCATTGAGTATGAAGCTAGTTTGGCACATTCGCGGAACGCACCAATCCAAGCACTTTTAGGTGTTGCATTAAATCGTGTCTGGCAGCTGACTTGTGGCATGCTCACTGTTGCTCTACCAATAGTAGTCGACAAATCAATATCCCAAGTCAAATCTAACAGAAATGGGCTCTTTGGAAAAAGTTTTACGCCGCCATACCCATATTCCAATGAATTAACAGGATTGATACTTTTCCATACTAGCACACATTCATTTTCAGGGACACCCCAATGTAAAGTGTCGTGTGATGGTTCCCATTGAAAATTGAATCCTTTGATAATCCACGCATCTGCATCAACAACATAAAAATTATCTGTGGTACTAAGCATTGCACATGCTTTGTGTACTTCATATAATCCTTTTACATTGTTAACTCGTTTTGCATTTGGGGCAAACTCAAGAAGGCGTTGCCAATTTGATTCGCAACCTTCTTCGCCCATTGAAATGAAAAATACATCTAACATTATTCGGCAATAAACTGTTCAACATCGCTTTCTTTGACCGTTGGGGCCAGGCGGTGTGGGTTAAAGTAACTTGCTTTAAAAAACTTGCTACTAATTTCATCTAATTCTGCAATGTCCAAACGAAGATCTTGTCGTAATAGTTTGCCCAACTTTACAGTTTCGGCCATTAGTTTAGTGTTACTCCAATTGTATTTGGACACTGTACATATTTCTTCATCACCAGCAAACATCGGAGCAACTGTTTCTGACCAATATTGATTATGCCACTCAAAGTCTGCTACCAGTTTGTAGTCCCAGTCTTTGCGCAAGTTTGTTAGATAGCAACCAAGTCGGGCGCCGTACATGGCCCATAATCCATTTTGTACATCTTGTCCAACACTCATCCATACCAATAATCTACGATGATTTTTAAAATTATTGCGGTCAGCAATCTGTCGCCAATCCATTGGCTGGCCATCTATTAATGCAAGTTTTACACCTTCGCGAAAGCCCGCACGATATGCTTGGTACGGAGTTGCATTGTTGTATACATCACTATAGATATTGTTCAATTGATGATAGTGAATATCCCAACAGAAGTCTACTGCTCCTGCTCCGCTCTCAACTGCTTCGTGGGTACGCATTTGTTCCACAACTTTCTTTGGCCAAAGTTTAACGCCGCCATTACCATAAACTAAGCCATTGATTACATTCTTGCCAGACCACGATAGCACATCACTACGATCAAACTTAGTTAAGTCTAATTCAAGTTCAAAGAAATCTGGACGTACTTTGTTATCTGCATCAATGGAAATAAATCGTTCAGTCTCAGATAGTTTTGCTGCGGCTTTATGGCAAGCATCGCTGCCATACACGCCATGACTGCGCTTGGCCCAAGGGCACTTTTCTAATAGGTCTGCATAGTTTTCATCTGCATTTGGTTCATCGTAGCTGATGAATACTACATCAAATTCTGTAATAGGGGTTTTCAAGAAATTACTCCAATATCTAAGTTGTTTGCTTTATATAACACACTTGGTGTGCTGTTGTATGCCCACAATGGCAATAGCTCAAACGGGTACGGCTGTCGTAACATTAATGCTGGCAACTCGGCCCAGCAAGAAAAATAATCTGGGTCTGCTTGTGACAATATTGCAACAGTTAAATTTCCATTGACCCGGTCTATTTCGCCACCTTTTTCGTAATGGCTTTGCGCCCAAAGACCGCCTTCTTTCTGAAAGATAGTAATGTGCTTGCCACGGCCTGCTTTACTCATAACAGTCTTTTCATCAATGATATTTGAAAACTGTGAATATTGTCTAATTCGATGCAGTTGTAGTCCAGCAGCCACTGGTGGCATATTGATTCGTATAGTTTGCCCTTGGTACAAAATTTTCTGTACCAATGCATGGTCAGCAAATGCCCATAGACGCTTTTCCCAAAATCCACGTTCAATTATTTCTTGCAAGTCAATTTGATCAGCAGCATATAAATTGTGCGGGTCCTGGCTATCTGATATAAAGAATGGAATATGCGAGTCAATTGAATTTTTATCAAAGTTTTCTTTGACTTTAGTAGTCCATTGTCGCGAAGCTTCAAATCGAATAAATCCAGTGTCAGCAAACAATGTGGCACGTAAAGGAGAAGTAGTAGATTCTAATGTTTCGGCGGCGCTGAGCCAACCTTGGTATACTTGCTTTTTTCTATATTCTGATGGGCGGCGAGTATCTACTAGGTCTAAGCTACCTAGATTTTCATTTAGTTCAACTCGAAAATCATTTTGATTAGTTGTGCCAGCAAGAAGGCTTTTAACTCTTACATAGTTTACAACCAATGCGCCTGCTACGGTGTGCTGTCCCGGCTCAATAGATTTAATCTTGCCGTTGGCAACATCGTAAAAAACACTCCAAAATTCCTGGCGTTGTTTTTTACGTGTACGGACTTCAAACTGAATCTCACTCATTTTTCCAGTATTCCAAAGGTTTAATGCTCTCTGCAAGCCATACTGGGAGAAGCTGGGCATGATTCTCTAATTTGAAATTTCCATTAGATGGGTAAAATGCAATCCAGTCGTCCCAGTTGTGACTTGCATACATTACGTGTGCTAACTCAAGATCACGTATATTCATATCTACAATTTTAAACCAGTCTGGAGTTTTCCATTCGCCTGCTGCTGCAACTACTGCAAGTAAGTGTTCAATTGCTACTACTTCAGGTACATAGTTTGGCCAGTATAACTCGGGAGAAATTTCTTTAAAGATTTCAAAACTAAGTTTTGCAGATTCTGGATTACCAATGATCATAATGTAAGGCCAGACAGTGCTATAGTTCTTTTCAATCGCACTGCGAGAATTTATTTTGCCTGGCTGTATCTCAACTCCGCGATGATCCACTCCTGTGCCTGGCATGTAATTTACATTGTTAGCTGCTGCAATTTTTGCAATTTCAAATGGTGTGTGTCGTAAACAAGTCCCAGCAATACAAATAATATCACCAGCTTTATAATCAATAGTAGCCAAAGCTTCGATTTGTTTATAAGGATCAGCATCTACATTTAAAATACAAACAGGCATTGATGCATCAACAAATTTAATGTCAAATTTTGAGATCAATGCATGTTCTTCGCGACCTGCTGCTGTTAGGATATATACAGTCATGCCAGATTCTCCATGATCTTATTATAGTTTCGAAGTATACTTTTCTTGTTCATTAAATGAACATCTTCGCCTTTGATTTCAACTACCATGTTTTTCCATTCCTCGGGTAAGTTGCTTAACATAACCCAATGGTTTGGCCCAAGTACCTCGACGATATCATCACGCTGATCTTGATATCGCATGAAGTATGGGATCTGCCCAATGAAGCCACCATCTTGCCAGCCATCGCACATATGGGCCGCTATACTTGCAGAATAATCAGTACGGTACAGTGATCCTGGAAACTTGTACAAGAAGCGGTAGTATTCCCAGTTCTGCTTAACTGCCAACCAGGTGTTGAAAAAATGTTTTGCTTCTTCACTTTTACGCCAATAGACCACTGTACTCCACCACATGCGGATACCAGCATAGTGTAACCATCGTTCAGTGGTGTACGGTTCTTCATTGCGCAAGTTGCGAGCATCTCGATACATTGCAACATCGTGCTGGCCACCAAATAACATTGCCAAGTTTGCATTACCACATAGGTAATCAGTATCAATTAGAATAGTTTCTTCAAACGGACTTAGATTATAAATGTCGTGTTTGTTTGTGTTTGTAAATTGTGCATTGAAGCTATGATATGCGCCATCGTGATGTAAGCGCATGTTTTTTTCATACCCAGGGTCTGTAATAATAATATCATCCCAAGCTGCATCCATTATAGCTTGACCGTGAGTTACTTTGCAATGTTCAAGGCTTGCTTGATTAGTAACCAGCACCACTGGGTATTCTGGCATGTACTTTTTGACTGCGTATGCTGCAACAAGTGCCAGTTGAGTGTAGTCCAACTGCTCGTTATTGTAAGCGAACATCATGAAACCTTTGGTGCTCATGTTATAGACCTACAATTTTTGCAGTGCTTCTGGCTGATTTTAAACGATGTTGCTCTTGCTGTTTTAGCTTTAGTGCAGATTGATGGGTGTCAAATACAATTACAAGGAAGCTAGCAACGTCAATGATTTCAATGACATTACTGCTCTGATCTTCAACAAACACAGTTTCATTATTAGACCGCATTGCAAAGTCAATATAAGTTATTAGCTCGGGAGTAGCTTTAAAAATTGCAGATTGAAAGGAAAATAGAAGTGCGGCGTTGATCCGTGCTTCGATGTTTTGGCGCTGTACTTGTAATGTTAGTCGATAGTTAGCAAACGCTAACGCATCATTGAGTTTGTTATCCATTGGTTCCCTGAAATATTCTATGCGCTGTTATTTACCAATGCATAGAATACGGTTTAACCAATTATACTTCGTGCCAAGGGGTGCTTAGTCTAATAGTAGGAGTCGGGATCGCTAATGTGACATTATTCTCTGTTGTAGTAGACGGATGGCTCATAGATGCAGTCATTGCAACCACGCCCTTAACAATAGTTCCAAGACCAGCGTGGTCCATATCAACACGTAATACTAAATTGTTGTTTTCGATGTGTCCGTATATTTTCAATCGGCTTGATGCATAGCCTCCATAGCCTCCATAGCCTCCATAGCCTCCATAGCCTCCATAGCCTCCATAGCCTCCATAGCCTCCATAGCCTCCATAGCCTCCATAGCCTCCATAGCCTCC
>Ga0075464_10001477_pt1 | contig 10634 bp, 8 predicted proteins | sample DEB19_08_DNA_5_FD_75068 | JGI IMG/M metagenome (GOLD analysis project Ga0075464, IMG submission 75068) | Aqueous microbial communities from the Delaware River and Bay under freshwater to marine salinity gradient to study organic matter... | ecosystem: Environmental > Aquatic > Marine > Coastal ...
CAAATTTGACGACGGCATGGCCTTTGAACGCGAGCTGTTCATCAACCTCATGTGGAGCCCTGAAGGCCGGGCATTGCGCCATATTTTCATGGCCGAACGCGCCGCCTCAAAAATCCCGGACGTGCCCGCGGACACGCCCAAGCGTGACATCAAAGCGATTGCGGTGATTGGTGCCGGCACCATGGGCGGCGGCATTTCGATGAACTTTTTGAATGCCGGTATCCCCGTCAAGATGCTGGAAATGAAGCAGGACGCGCTGGACCGCGGCATCGCCACGATCCGTAAAAACTACGAGGCACAGGTCAAAAAAGGCAAGCTCAAGCAGGAAAAATACGAAGAACGCATGAGCCTGCTGACCACCACGCTCAGCTATGACGACCTGAAGGATGCGGACATGGTGATTGAGGCGGTGTTCGAGGAGATGGGTGTCAAGGAAAAGGTTTTCAAAGAACTTGACCGGGTGATGAAGCCCGGTGCGATTCTCGCGTCCAACACCTCGACGCTGGACATGAACAAAATTGCCGCGTTCACCAAGCGCCCCCAAGACGTGATTGGCACACACTTTTTCAGCCCCGCCAACATCATGAAGCTGCTGGAAGTGGTGCGCGGTGAGAAAACCGGCAAGGACGTGCTGGCCACCGTGATGGCGCTGGGCAAGAAAATCAAGAAAACCTCTGTTGTGTCTGGCGTGTGTGATGGCTTTATCGGCAACCGCATGATTGAGCAATATGGCCGTCAAGGCGGCTTTTTGCTGGACGAAGGCTGCACACCCGCACAGGTGGACAAAGCGATTGAAAAGTTCGGCTTTGCCATGGGACCGTTCCGCATGGGAGACCTTGCGGGCAACGACATTGGCTTTGCCATACGCAAGCGCCGCTACGTGGAAAAGCCAGACATGAAATACAGCAAAACCGCTGACCTGCTGTGCGAGAAAGGCCGCTTTGGTCAAAAAACAGGCGCGGGCTGGTATGACTACGTTCCTGGCAAGCGGGATGCCATCCCGAACGCCGAAGTCGTCAGCATGATTGAAGCCCACCGCGCATCACTTGGCATCACCCCCCGCAAAATTTCTGATGAAGAGATCGTGCAGCGCTTGGTGTATTCGCTGGTCAATGAGGCCGCGCACATTTTGGAAGAAGGCATTGCCTCCAAAGCCAGCGACATCGACATGGTCTACCTGATGGGTTATGGCTTTCCGATTTATCGCGGTGGTCCGATGAACTACGCCAACGAGGTCGGTTTGTTCAATGTGGTGCAAGCGATGAACCGCTTTGCACAAAACCCGCTGGACGACGCCAAATTCTGGCAGCCAGCGCCGCTGCTGGCCCGTCTGGTGGCCGAAGGCAAAACCTTCAGCTAACCGTTAGTTGCGCAGTTGCCCATTTTTTAGGATCACATCATGACATCAGCCGTAATTATTTCCACCGCCCGTACACCCCTGGCCAAAAGCTGGAAGGGTTCTTTCAACATGACGCATGGCGCGACTCTGGGCGGCCACGCCGTCGAGCACGCCATCAAACGTGCAGGCATTGATGCCGCCGAGGTCGATGACGTCATCATGGGCTGTGCCACCCCCGAAGGCGCAACCGGTGCCAACATCGCGCGCCAGATTGCCTTGCGCGCAGGCTGCCCGGTCAATGTGTCGGGCATGACGGTGAACCGCTTTTGCTCGTCAGGCCTGCAAACCATTGCACTGGCCGCACAGCGCGTGATTGCTGGCGAAGCCGATATTTATGTGGCCGGGGGAGTTGAAAGCATTTCTTGCGTGCAGCAGGAGATGAACACCCATATGCTGGCTGACTCGTGGCTGGCCAAAAACAAGCCAGAGATTTACTGGAACATGCTGCAAACCGCAGAGCAGGTTGCCAAGCGCTACAACATCGGCCGTGACCGCATGGACGAGTACGGTGCCATGAGCCAGCAAAAGGCAAGCGCTGCACTGGCTGCGGGTTTGTATGAGGCTGAAATCGCCCCCATCACCGTCACGGCTGGTGTGGTCGACAAGGTCATGGGCCTGACAACCAAGCAGGTCACTGTCAGCAACGACGAAGGCATTCGTGCAGGCACGACCAAAGAAGGCATCAGTGGGATCAAGCCTGCCATTCCCGGCGGGCTGATTTCTGCGGGTAACGCCAGCCAGTTTTCAGATGGCGGCGGTGCGGTGGTCATCATGAGCGAGACCGTTGCCGAACGCAAAGGTTTGAAGCCTTTGGGACGCTTCTTGGGATTTGCAGTGGCGGGCTGCGAGCCCGACGAAATGGGCATCGGCCCCGTATTTGCCATCCCCAAAGTGCTGGCCAAGCTGGGTTTGAAAATTGACGATATCGACCTGTGGGAGTTGAACGAAGCCTTCGCCGTGCAGGTGCTGTACTGCGCTGACAAGCTGGGTATTCCCATGGACAGGCTCAACGTCAATGGCGGCGCCATTGCCGTCGGTCACCCCTACGGCGTGACGGGCCAGCGCCTGACAGGCCACGCGCTGATTGAAGGCAAGCGCCGGGGTGCCAAGCGGGTTTGCGTCACGATGTGTATCGGTGGCGGCATGGGCGCGGCCGGCATTTTTGAGGTGCTATAACCTGGTATCGATGTACTAGGATGACTACCGAGGGGTCGAGCCTGCGAACAACTTGCAGACCGACCCTTTTTAACGCCTGCCCTGACCACTGGCCTTTGGCTTGACCCATGAACCTGCGCTCCACCCTTGATTTTCTGCTCTACGACTGGTTGCAAGCCGAGTCCTTGAACCAGCGCACGCGCTTTGCCGACCACTCGCGCGACACCTTTGATGCGGTGTTTGACACCTGCGAGCGCATAGCGCGTGAAAAGTACGCGCCGTTCAACCGCCTGGTAGACACACAAGAGCCGCGCGTTGATGGCGAAAAAGTCATCCTGCCGCAAGCCACCCATGATGCCCAAAAGGCCTATGCCGAATCGGGCATGCTGAGTGCCGCGCAAGACTACGACATGGGCGGCATGCAGTTGCCGTACACGGTAGAAGCCGCAGCGAATGCCTTTTTTGCGATGGCCTCGGTCAGCATTGGCTCGGGCATGCTGACCACGGGCAACGCCAATTTGCTGATGGTGCACGGCAATGCGCTGCAAAAAGAGGTGTTTGCCAAGAATGAGTTTTCGGGCCGCTTCTCGGGCACCATGTGTTTGAGCGAGCCGCAAGCCGGCTCGTCTCTGAGCGACGTGACCACACGGGCGGTACCCGATGGCGCTGACTTTGAAGCCGAGCCGCTGGGCGCGCGCTACCGTCTCAAAGGCAACAAGATGTGGATCTCGTCAGGCGAACACGAGCTGACCGACAACATCATTCACCTGGTGCTGGCCAAAATTCCTGGGCCCGACGGTCAATTGATAGCGGGTACGCGCGGCATTTCGCTGTTCATCGTGCCTAAAAAGCTGGTGAATACAAAAGGTGAACTGACGGGCGTGCGCAACGACGTGGCGCTGGCAGGGTTGAACCACAAGCTGGGCTGGCGCGGCACCACCAACACGCTGCTCAACTTTGGCGAAGGCAAATACCCGGTGGATGGCGCGCCGGGCGCTGTGGGCTACCTGGTCGGCAAGCCGCATGAAGGCCTGCGCTGCATGTTCCACATGATGAACGAGGCGCGCATTGGTGTGGGCATGGCCGCCACCATGCTGGGCATGGCGGGCTACCACGCCAGCCTGGACTACGCCAAAAATCGACCGCAAGGCAGGCCTACGGGGCCAGGCGGCAAAAATGCATCAGCGCCGCAGATCCGCATCATTGAACACGCTGACGTCCGGCGCATGCTGCTGGCGCAAAAGTCGTACTGCGAAGGGGCGTTGGCGCTGGAGCTGTACTGCGCCCGGCTGGTTGATGAACAGCACACCGCTGGCGGCCAGGCTGCAGACGATGCGCGCATGCTGCTGGAAGTATTGACGCCGATTGCCAAAAGCTGGCCGAGCGAATGGTGCCTGGAGGCCAACTCGCTGGCGATTCAGGTGCACGGCGGCTACGGCTACACGCGCGATTTCCCTGTCGAGCAGTATTGGCGCGACAACCGGCTGAATATGATTCACGAAGGCACCCACGGCATTCAGGCCATGGACTTGCTGGGCCGCAAGGTGCTGATGGAAGGGGGCAGGGGGCTGGCGCTGCTGGCAGCGCGCATGCAGGCCACGATGGAACAAGCCCGTCAACAACCTGAACTCCAACATCACGCCACCGCGCTGGCTCAGGCGCTGGCTCACGTCAGCGCCGCCACCCAAACAGCCTGGGCCACAGGCAACCCGCAAGACGCTCTGGCCAATGCCGTGCCCTACATGCAGGCTTTTGGCCACACGGTGCTGGCCTGGATCTGGCTGGATGTGGCTATCGCTTCGTTCAATCAAAATGCCACACATTCAGCAGCTGCTCGCCCAGGTATTCAGGGCGCGACAGCTTATTTTTATGCGTACGAATTGCCAAAAATAACAGCCTGGCTGGGTGTGGTTGAAAGCCGCAACCTGCTGTGCGCCAACTTGCCTGAGGAGGCTTTTTAATGGGTTTTTACAAACCGGGTGCCAACCACCCAACCGACCCCAAGATGGCAAAACTGCACAAGATCATCTGGACGCTGATTTTTGGCGGCCTGCTGACCATCATTCTGGGATTTTTTGTGGGCAAGAATGGCCATGCCATGGGCTGGATGATGATGACGGCCGGGGGCGTGCTGACGGTCATTGGCGCACTGTTGATTTACGTGCGCTCGACCATGACGTCTGAGCCCAAATAATGACTTTCAAAGAACGGACATTCACATGACACCCAGAACCATTCAAAAACTCTTTGACCTGACCGGTAAGACCGCATTGGTGACGGGCGGCTCACGCGGGCTGGGCCTGCAAATGGCGCATGCGCTGGGCGAGGCCGGAGCCCACATCATGCTCAGTTCCCGCAAGGCTGACGATTTGAAAGAAGCGGCTGCCGAGCTGAAGGCCGCCGGTATTGACGCCGACTGGATCGCTGCCGACTGCGCCAATGAAGCAGACATTCGCATGCTGGCCGATGAAACCATCAAGCGCTTGGGCCATGTGGACATTTTGGTGAACAACGCAGGCGCTGCCTGGGGCGCACCGGCGGAAGACTATCCCGTCGAGGCCTGGGACAAGGTGATGAACCTGAACATTCGCGGTTACTTTATTTTGTCGCAGCAGATTGCCAAGCAGTCGATGATTGCGCGCAAGCATGGCCGCATCATCAACATCGCCTCCATCGCCGGTTTGGGCGGAAACCCCAGCGGCATGCAAACCATTGCCTACAACACGTCCAAAGGCGCAGCCATCAACTTCACCCGGGCGCTGGCGTGCGAGTGGGGCGTTCACGGCATCACCGTCAACGCCATTTGCCCAGGCTTTTTCCCCAGCAAGATGACGATGGGCACGCTCAAGGCCATGGGAGAGGAAAAGCTGGCCGACCACGCACCGCTCAAGCGCCTGGGGGATGACGAAGACCTGAAGGGCTTGTGTGTGTTGTATGCGTCTGATGCGGGAAAGCACATCACGGGGCAGTATTTGGCAGTCGATGGTGGCGTCAGCATCGTGACCGGAGGCTAAAAGTGTCCATTCCTTTTGGGGTGGAAATCCCGTTTGTCACGCACCTGGGCTTTTCGCTCGAAAAGTTTGAAAACGGCGAGTCAGCGATTGGCTTTACCCCTAAACCCGAGCATCTCAATTCCTTTGCCGTGACGCACGGCGGCGCCATCATGTCGCTGATGGACGTGACGCTGGCTGCTGCCGCACGCAGCGTGCAGCCCGAGATGGGCGTGGTCACGATTGAGATGAAAACCAGTTTCATGCAACCTGCACCGGGTGACGGCAGCCGGCTGACGGCCAAAGGGCGCTTGATTCACCGCACGGTGACGCTGGCGTTTACCGAGGCAACTTTGTTTGATGCACAAGGCAAGGCCTGCGCACACGCGACCGGCACATTCAAATACGTCAAACGCCTGGTCACTGGCCCCAAAAGCGTCCAGGGGCTGAACAAGCTGCCTGAAAGTGTGATTTCAACCGATTGAAGCCATCCCGGCATGTTGCCAGTCATTTTTTAGCCTTTTTCAGATATCAAATCGGGCTTTAGACCAATGAATACATGCGTGAGCAGCTATCAAATTTGAAGTGCTTTGATAACGACTTTTAACCTGCCAGAACGGAACCGTCATGCCAGTCAACCAGCAAATCCTATTAGACAACCGCCCCACGGGCCAGGCCAGCGCCAGCAACTTCAAGTTGGTCACTGCTGACACGCCCGCCTTGAAAGACGGTCAGGTGCTGGTCCGTCATCATTTTTTGAGCCTGGACCCCTACATGCGCGGCCGCATGAACGACAGCAAAAGCTACGCTGTCCCCCAGGCGCTCGGTCAGGTGATGGGCGGCGGTACGGTAGGCGAAGTGGTGGAAAGCAAAAGCCCCAAGTTTGCCGTGGGCGACAAGGTGGTGGGTATGGGCGGCTGGCAGCAGTTCAGCGTGGTCACTGCGGATCAGGTGGGCGCGCTGCGCACCGTTGACACCACCCATGTACCGCTGTCGCATTATTTGGGCGCTGTGGGGATGCCGGGCGTGACGGCTTATTACGGCCTGGTCAAAATCATTGAGGCCAAAGCCGGGCAGACGCTCGTCGTGAGTGCGGCTACAGGTGCCGTGGGTAGCGCATTTGCCGCTTTGGCCAAGGCGCGCAGTTGCCGGGTGGTGGGCATCGCGGGTGGGCCAGACAAATGCAAATACGCCATTGATGAGCTGGGATTTGACGCTTGTGTTGACTACAAACTGCATCAAGACGCCGCATCATTGTCTAACGCCATTAAAGCCCAGTGCCCGGACGGCATTGACGGCTATTTTGAAAACGTGGGCGGCATGGTGCTGGATGCGGTGCTGCCGCTGATGAACGCCTTTGGCCGCATTGCCCTGTGCGGCATGATTGCAGGCTATGACGGCAAGCCCGTGCCCATGAGTCAGCCCGCACTGATCCTGATGAGCCGCCTGCGGATCCAGGGCTTTATCGTCAGCGAGCACATGGAAGTCTGGCCCGAAGCCCTGAAGGAGCTGGGCATGCTGGTGGCAACGGGCAAGCTCAAGCCGCGCGAGACGGTGGCGCAGGGGCTGGAATCTGCACCTGATGCATTTTTAGGCCTGCTCAAAGGCAAGAACTTTGGCAAACAGATCGTCAAACTCATCTAGGCCCAGGAAACTTTCAAGGAGTGTCACCATGGCTGATCTGATTCTTCACCATTACCCTACCTCACCGTTTGCTGAAAAAGTCCGGCTGATTCTGGGTTACAAAAAACTCGCTTGGAAGTCGGTCATCATCCCGATGATCATGCCCAAGCCTGATGTGGTGGCACTGACCGGCGGTTACCGCAAAACCCCGGTGCTCCAAATCGGCGCAGACATTTACTGCGACACCGCCTTGATTGCCGATGTGCTCGAGCACCTGCAACCTGAGCCCAGCCTGTACCCCGAGCCCAGCAAAGGCATGGGCCGTACGCTGGCACAGTGGGCCGACACCACGCTGTTCTGGACAGCGATGGCCTACAACTTTCAGCCACCCGGCGTGGCCCAGGTCTTTGGCAATGCGCCGCCCGAGGCCGCCAAGGCATTTGCCGAGGATCGCCAGGCTATGCGCCAAGGCATGCCGCGCATGCCCGCAGCAGATGCCACAGCCGCCTACAAGTCCTACCTGCGCCGCATGTCTGACATGCTGGACGAGTGGCCGTTTTTGTTGGGCGAACAAGCCAGTATTGCTGACTTTGCCGCTTACCACCCGCTGTGGTTTACGCGCACCCGCACGCCTGCCATGGCCGGTGTGCTCGACGCCACGCCCGCCGTGCTGACGTGGATGGACCGCATGGCCAGCATCGGCCACGCCTCGTTTGAAAAATGCAGTGCGGCTGATGCCCTCGCTTTGGCTGCAGCCAGCCAACCCATCGCGGTGCACGACGAGGTGTTTCAGGACGAGCACGGTATTGCGCTGGGCAGCCAGGTCACGATCAACAGCGAAAACTTTGGGCTCGAACCCACCCACGGCGAACTGCTTGCAGCGACCCGCATGCACTACACGCTGCGCCGCACCGATGAACGCGCCGGTACAGTGCATGTGCATTTCCCGCGTATTGGCTACATCCTGAAGAAAGCACAAGCATGATCACCGACTTCAAAGGCAAAACGGCGGTACTGACCGGCGCCGGCTCAGGCTTTGGACTGGAATGTGCCCGCATCGGTGCCAGGCTGGGCATGAACCTGGTGCTGGTCGATGTGCAGCAAGACGCTTTGGATGCGGCCACGCAGGAAATGCAGGCGGCAGGTGCACAGGTGTTGTCATTCAAACTCGACGTGTCGAGCGCTGCGCAAATGGAGGCCATGGGCGCTGCGGTGTTGGCGCGTTTTGGTGCGCCGCATCTGGTCTTTAACAACGCAGGCGTTGGTGCGGGCGGCCTGATTTGGGAAACCTCGGTCAAGGACTGGGAATGGGTGCTGGGCGTCAACGTCATGGGTGTGGCCCACGGTGTGCGTGTCTTCACGCCCATGATGCTGCAAGCCGCCAAAAAAGACGCTGCCTGGCAAGGCCACATTGTCAACACCGCCAGCATGGCAGGTCTGCTGAACGCGCCCAACATGGGCGTGTACAACGTCAGCAAGCACGCGGTGGTGTCGCTGTCTGAAACGCTGTACCAGGACTTGTCTTTGGTCACAGACCAGATCGGCGCCTCGGTGCTGTGCCCATTTTTTGTCGCCACAGGCATCAGCCAGAGTCACCGCAACCGCCCCACAGAGCTGCGCGGCAGCAAGCCCACCCAAAGTCAGCTCATCGGCCAAGCCATGAGTGAGAAAGCCGTCAGTTCCGGCAAGGTCAGTGCGGCCGATGTGGCGCAACTGGTGTTTGATGCGGTATCTGCAAACCAGTTTTATATTTACAGCCACCCCAAAGCCATCAAGTCGGTGCAAACGCGGCTGGAAGACATTGTGCAAATCCGCAACCCGACCGACCCATTCGAGGGCAAGCCAGAGCTGGGGCGGCAGTTAAAGGATGCGCTGCGCAGCGCTGCGTGATCCATTGAAGAGCGTCATGCAAGCTGGGAAATTGCTTGCGGGATGACTGCTGCAATAGCGCCCACGCTCTGAATTTTCACAGCGGTAATGCGATTGGAAGTCACTTCGGCTACCTCAAATTTGAACCCGCCTGCTTCGGTTGACTGTCCCGCCTTGGGCAGCGTGGTAAATCGCGACAATAAAAATCCAGCCAGTGATTGATAGTCCCTGTCCTTTTGAAAAAGATTCTCAGTTTCCAAAAACTGCTCGAGTAACTGTAAATCTGCTGTGCCGTCAGCTATCCAGTGGCCGGGACCCAGCAGCCGGACCGACAGTTGCTCGTCCTCATCCGGGAATTCGCCTGCTATCGCTTCAAGAATATCAATTGGCGTGATTAACCCCTGAAGAGTGCCAAATTCGTCAGCGATCAAAATCAATTGGCCTCTGGACTTTTTAAGGGTTTCTATCACCACCAAAATACCGGCTGATTCAGGTAAAACGATGGGCCTGCGAAGGCTGACAGCCTCATCGATCTTCCCAAGTAAAGCCAGATCGCCCATCAGGTCCTTTCCCCGCGCCACACCCAGTACCCGATCTAGCTCGCCCCGGCAAACCAGAAATGAATTGTGCGGGGTTTCCAGAACCCGCTCTTTAATAGCCGCGGGTTGATCGTCGAGATCAACCCATGAAATGTCAGATCTGGGCGTCATGATTGAACGCACAGATCGCTCAGCCAGAGTCAGCACGCCACTCATCATGTTGCGCTCTTGGGAGCCAAAAGCGGGAGTCTGCGGTGGTTCATTTTGAGGCGTGTTTGCATTAACTGAATTAGCTGAATCGGCTGAATGGCGACCGCCCATTAATTTCCATACCGACTCTGCTGTGCGGTCGCGCAATGGCCGTCGTGCTTCATGCGCCACAACGCTGCGGCGCGACCACTGATTAAAAAATTCGATCAGGATCGAGAATCCGATTGCAGCGTAAAGATAGCCTTTCGGCAAGTCAAAACCGAGTCCTTCGGCAACCAATGCAAGGCCAATCATCAGGAGAAAGCTCAGGCAAAGTACCACTACAGTGGGGTGCGCATTGACGAAACGAGTCAGCGGCTTTGACGCAAACAGCATGATCGCCATGGAAATAACGACGGCGGTCATCATCACAGGCAAATCATCGACCATTCCAACGGCGGTAAGCACGGCATCCAGCGAAAATACAGCATCAAGCACGACAATTTGTGCAACCACCACGGCAAAGCCGGCATAGACTTTTGAAGTGGTGGCAGTGTGTGAAATGCCCTCCAGCCGCTCATGCAACTCCGTCGTTGCTTTGTACAAAAGAAAAGTGCCACCGAAAAGCAGAATCAAATCTCGGGCAGAAAAGTTGAGTCCGCCTATTCCAAAAAGCGGGGCGGTCAAGGACACAATCCACGCGATAACGGATAACAAGCCAAGGCGCATGAACAAAGCCAGTGTTAAACCAACAATGCGTGCCCTATCGCGTTGCTGGGGAGGCAATTTTTCAACCTGAATAGCAATAAAAATCAGGTTGTCAATGCCTAATACGATTTCCAAAACGACGAGCGTCAACAAGCCTACCCA
>Ga0075464_10001478_pt1 | contig 10629 bp, 10 predicted proteins | sample DEB19_08_DNA_5_FD_75068 | JGI IMG/M metagenome (GOLD analysis project Ga0075464, IMG submission 75068) | Aqueous microbial communities from the Delaware River and Bay under freshwater to marine salinity gradient to study organic matter... | ecosystem: Environmental > Aquatic > Marine > Coastal ...
AGAACTTAGACTTCACCGCGGGCACGAAGATCCACCAGGATCGCGTCGATCCCTTTTTTGTCGATCAAACGCAAACCGGCGCTGGTGATGCGCAAGCGCACCCAGCGGTTTTCGGTCTCGACCCAAAAGCGTCGGTATTGCAGGTTAGGCATGAACCGGCGCTTGGTTTTGTTGTTGGCATGGGAAACATTGTTTCCGACCATGGGGCCTTTGCCCGTTACCTGACAGACGCGTGCCATGAGCACTCTCCGTTAAAAATTAAAATGGAATGTGGAAAACGGCCATGTTGCCCGAATTCCAGCGAAGCCTTTGATTATAGCCTGAAAACTCAACAAGTCCAAACCATAACCATCATCAGGTGCTTTGTTCCAGAAAGCGCTGTGCGTCCAGCGCTGCCATGCAGCCTGTGCCTGCACTGGTAATCGCCTGACGGTAAATATGGTCTTGCACGTCGCCCGCCGCAAACACCCCCGGCACGCTGGTCATGGTGGCAAAGCCATCGAGTCCGGTTTTGGTGATGATGTAGCCGCCCTTCATGGCCAGCTGACCGGTAAAAATATCGGTGTTTGGCTGGTGGCCAATCGCGATAAAGCAGCCTTTCAGGGCAATGTCTTGCGTTGAGTCGTCGGTGGTGCTCTTCAGGCGCACGCCTGTCACGCCGCCCGCATCGCCCAGCACTTCATCCAGGGTGGTGAAGGTTTTCAGCACGATTTTTCCAGCGGCTACCTTTTCATGCAGCTTGTCCACCAAAATGGCCTCGGCCTTGAACTTGTCTCGGCGGTGCACCAAATAAACCTTGCTTGCGATATTGGACAAATACAGCGCCTCTTCAACGGCCGTGTTGCCGCCGCCGACCACGCACACATCCTGTTCGCGGTAGAAAAAGCCGTCGCAAGTGGCGCAGCCCGACACCCCGCGGCCCATGAAAGCCGTTTCAGACGGCAACCCCAGGTATTTGGCCGATGCACCCGTACAGATGATCAGCGAATCGCAGGTGTAAACACCGCTGTCTCCGGTGAGGGTGAAAGGACGTTTTGAAAAATCAACCGTGTGGATATGGTCAAAAATAATTTCAGTTTTAAAGCGCTCGGCGTGCTCTAAAAATCGTTGCATCAACTCCGGACCTTGCACGCCTTGCGCATCGGCTGGCCAGTTGTCCACGTCGGTGGTGGTCATGAGCTGGCCGCCCTGCGCAATGCCGGTGATCAGCACCGGATTCAGGTTGGCCCTGGCCGCGTAAACGGCGGCGGTGTAGCCTGCAGGGCCGGAGCCCAAAATGAGAACTTTCGAATGTTTCATGGATGAAAACCTGATGTGTGATGCGGCTGAAGTCAGTTAAAGTCAGCATGCCGACAGCTGCGTCGGAAAGCTGTTTTTAAAATTAATATCGACTTCCATTGTAGGGATTTGAGTTTGTCCCAAGGGTAGAAGGGTTGAGGAGTAAACAATGTCCACCATGGTGTCCAATCTCGAGCTGATCCGCCGGGTTCCACTGTTCTCCATGCTGACTGCCAGCCAGGCCGAGTCGGTTGCTCAAGCCGTTGTCAAGGCCCGGTTCAAACGCGGCGAGTCGATTGTTGAACAGGGTAAAAAATCCAATTCACTGGCCATCATTTTGACGGGTCGGGCCCGCGTGGTGACCACCGATGCGCGGGGTCGTGAAGTCATTTTGGCAACCCTGCAACCTGGCGACCACATCGGCGAGATGAGCCTGATTGACAACGAACCGCATTCAGCCACCGTGCGTGCCGAGGTGCAAACCGATGTGCTGGTGCTGGGTCGGCTGGAGTTTGCCCGCTGCCTGCCTGAAAACTCCTCCATGGCCTATGCCGTCATGAAGGGACTGGTTCAGCGTCTGCGTCACGCTGACCGCAAAATTGAATCGCTCGCCCTGATGGACGTGTATGGCCGCGTCGCCCGAGCCTTGCTGGAGGTTGCGGTGGTGGGTGCAAACGGCAATGGTGTGATTCGTGACAAAGTGTCGCGCCAGGATCTGGCCAAAATGGTGGGCGCTTCGCGCGAGATGGTCAGCCGGGTGATGAAAGACCTGGAGGAGCGCGGTTTCATCGAAACCAACCCGGATGGTTCAATGATCGTGAAAGATCGGCTGAACACGCTTGAATCATGACGCCAGCAGCGCGTCGTTGTGATCAACTGCGTTAAGCTCTAACGCAGCCCATGACCTACTCCTTAGACACCCTCCATCACCCACACAACCAGACCGCTGCATCGCCTGGCGGCTTGAGGCGCTTTGCCCACGAGTTGGGCTTGGTGGCAGGCGCGTTGGGTTTGATGTTCTGGGTGCTGGCGCTGGCCAGTTACACCGCGCAAGACAGCGCATGGTCTACCTCGGGCAGCGGACAGGTGCTTGGCGCCGCGCAGGCGGTGGTTCGCAACTGGGGCGGCAAACTGGGCGCTTATCTGGCGGATGCCAGCTATTTTCTTCTTGGTTTTTCCGTCTGGTGGCTACTGGCCGCAGGTGTGGCTGGCTGGCTGGCGTCACTGGCGCGCTGGCTGCGGGCGGAAGCACCTGACACCGCCGCTGTGGCTGTGGCTGTTGGCCACCCTGTGAGATTTTGGCTGGGTTTGCTGCTGCTGATGATGGCCAGCACGGGGCTCGAATGGTCGCGTTTGTACCGGTTTGAAGCGCGTTTGCCAGACCATGCAGGCGGTGCGCTGGGTTACCTGGTGGGCGGTGCAGGGGTCAAATGGCTGGGCTTTGCGGGCTCTGGGCTGGTGCTGATCGTGGTGGGCGTGATGGCGACGTCCCTGGTGTTTGGCTTTTCGTGGGTGCATACGGCCCAGCGCCTGGGCGAATGGATCAGCAACCTGATCGAGTCACGACGCGAAAAGCGCGAGATTGCCGAAGACCTGGCGGTGGGTAAAAAAGCCGCCATGGAGCGTGAAGCAACCTTGCAAGACGAGCGCATCGACATCGAAGAACACCACCCGGTGCCGGTGCTGATTGAGCCGACTTTCCTTGAAATTCCGAAAAGCGAGCGCGTCATCAAGGAGCGGCAAAAACCCCTGTTCAAAGACATGCCGGACTCCAAATTGCCGCAGGTGGACCTGCTCGACGGTGCACCGTCCAAGCAAGAAGGCGTCGCGCCTGAAACGCTGGAGATGACCTCCCGCCTGATCGAGAAAAAACTCAAGGACTTTGGTGTGGAGGTGCGTGTGGTGGCAGCAGCGCCTGGCCCGGTGATCACCCGCTACGAGATTGAGCCCGCCACAGGCGTCAAAGGCTCACAGGTCGTGGGCCTGGCCAAAGACCTGGCGCGTGCACTCAGCCTGGTGTCCATCCGTGTGATTGAGACCATCCCCGGCAAAAACTACATGGCGCTTGAATTGCCCAATGCCAAGCGCCAGTCCATCAGGCTCAGCGAGATTCTGGGCTCGCAGGTTTATAACGAGGCCAAGAGCCTGCTCACTATGGGGCTGGGCAAAGACATCGCGGGTCATGCGGTAGTGGCCGACCTGGCCAAAATGCCGCATTGCCTGGTAGCGGGCACCACGGGTTCGGGCAAGTCGGTCGGCATCAACGCCATGATTTTGAGTCTGCTGTACAAGGCCGACGCGCGCGATGTGCGGCTTTTGTTGATTGACCCCAAGATGCTGGAGATGAGTGTCTATGAAGGCATTCCGCACCTGCTGTGCCCGGTGGTCACTGACATGCGCCAGGCCGCACATGGCCTGAACTGGTGCGTGGCCGAGATGGAAAAGCGCTACAAACTGATGAGCAAAATGGGCGTGCGTAACCTGGCGGGCTACAACGTCAAAATTGACGACGCCAAAGCCCGGGGCGAGATGATTGGCAACCCGTTCAGCCTGACGCCCGACCAGCCCGAGCCGCTGGAGCGCCTGCCGTACATCGTGGTGGTGATTGACGAGCTGGCCGACCTGATGATGGTGGTCGGCAAGAAAATTGAAGAGCTGATTGCCCGGCTGGCACAAAAAGCCCGCGCCGCTGGCATTCATTTGATATTGGCCACCCAGCGCCCCAGCGTGGACGTGATCACGGGTTTGATCAAAGCCAACATTCCCACGCGCCTGTCGTTTCAGGTCAGCAGCAAAATTGACAGCCGCACGATCCTGGACCAGATGGGCGCCGAGGCCCTGCTGGGCATGGGCGACATGCTGTACATGCCCAGCGGCACGGGTTTCCCGATTCGCGTGCATGGCGCCTTTGTCAGTGACGATGAAGTGCACCGCGTGGTGGCCTATCTGAAAGAGCAGGGTGAGCCCAATTACATTGACGGCATTCTGGAAGGCGGCGTGGCCGATGGCGAAGGCGGCGACCTGGGTGGCGATTTGTCAGAAGCGGGGGGTGAGAAAGACCCGATGTACGACCAGGCGGTAGAGGTGGTGCTGAAAAACCGCAAAGCTTCCATTTCGCTGGTGCAGCGGCATTTGAAAATTGGCTACAACCGCTCAGCCCGTATGCTGGAAGAAATGGAAAAAGCGGGCTTGATCAGCGCCATGTCGGGCAGTGGGCAGCGTGAAATTCTGGTGCCTGCACGGGCTGAATGACGACAGCCTGTGCGTTGCCTCACCCCCATACTTTCAAAATGACCCCATTCAACACTTTTTCTTTTCCAAGGTATTTCCTGGCATGGGTAATTGCTATGGTTTCAGTAGCTGCTGGCGCACAGGAACAGGGCGTTACAGGCCTGAAAGACTTGGAGAATTTCGTCAAAAACACCAAAAGTGGCCGTGCAGCCTTCACCCAGGTCGTCACCAGTCCGGCCAAAGACGGCCAAACGCCCAAAACCAAAACATCCAGCGGCACGTTTGAATTTTTACGACCCAACCGCTTTAAGTTTGTCTATAAAAAGCCGTTTGAGCAAGCCATCGTGTCAGACGGCCAGACGCTGTGGTTGTACGACCAGGACTTGAACCAGGTCACCGCCCGCAAACTGGCGCAGGTGCTCAATGGCACGCCAGCCGCCGTGATTGCGGCTGCGGCCGACCTGAAAGGTTTACAGGCCGATTTCACGCTCACCGCGTTGCCAGAAAAAGCCGGATCACAGTGGATACAAGCCGTGCCTAAAACCAAAGAAGGCCAACTGCAAAGCATCACTGTGGGGTTGAAAACCACGGACAAGGGCAGTGAGCTGGCGGTGCTGGAAATTCTCGACAGCTTTGGCCAGCGCTCGGTGATGACCTTCAGCCAGTTTGAAGTCAACCCGGCCCTTGCCGCTGCCAGCTTTCAGTTCAAACCGCCTGCGGGCGCAGATGTCAGCCGCCAATAGTTGTGACGTGATGGCTACCGGTGCTGCGAAAAAAATAAACATTCCCCTGGCTGAGCGCCTACGTCCCCAAACGCTGGGCGAGGTGATTGGCCAACAGCACCTGCTGGGCGACGGCATGCCGCTGCGCATCGCGTTTGAATCGGGCCAGCCGCACAGCTGCATTTTGTGGGGGCCACCGGGCGTTGGCAAAACCACCATTGCGCGGCTGATGGCCAGCAGCTTTGATGCACACTTCATCACCATGTCGGCGGTGCTGGGTGGTGTCAAAGACATTCGGGAGGCTGTCGAGCAGGCTAACGTGTGGCTGGGGCAGGGCGGCGAGCTGGGGGGTGGGAGCGGCAAACGCACCATCGTTTTTGTCGACGAGGTGCACCGCTTCAACAAAAGCCAGCAAGATGCTTTTCTGCCGCATGTGGAAAGCGGGCTGTTCACCTTCATTGGCGCCACGACTGAAAACCCTTCGTTTGAAGTCAACTCGGCATTGTTGTCGCGTGCAGCCGTGTATGTGCTGCAACCCTTGTCTGAGCCAGACTTGAAGAAAATCGTGGCCGTAGCCCTTGAAAAACGTGCGCTGACAACTGTGCAAAGCATAGCGCCTGAGGCGGTTGACCGGCTGGTGGCTTACGCTGATGGCGACGCGCGGCGGCTGCTGAACACGCTGGAATCACTGGCGGTGGCCGCTGGCAATGAAAAGCTTGGGCCCATCACGGAGGTGACCGATGCCTGGCTGATGACCGTACTGGGTGAAAAGATGCGTCGCTACGACAAGGGCGGCGAGCAGTTCTATGACACCATCTCTGCCCTGCACAAATCAGTGCGCGGCTCTGATCCCGATGCCTCGCTTTACTGGTTCATGCGCATGCTCGACGGTGGGGCAGAACCCAAATACATGGCGCGCCGCCTGATACGCATGGCCAGTGAAGACATTGGTCTGGCCGATCCGCGCGCTTTGAGCATCGCGGTGGCTGCTGCCGATGTGTATGAGCGGCTGGGCTCGCCAGAAGGCGAGCTGGCACTGGCTGAATGCGTGATTTACCTGGCAGTGGCGCCCAAGTCCAATGCGGTCTACAAGGCCTTCAACGAGGCCAAAGCGCTGATTAAAAAAGACGGCACGCGCCCGGTACCGATGCATCTGCGCAATGCGCCCACCAAGCTCATGAAAGAGCTCGACTATGGCAAGAACTACCGCTACGCCCATGACGAGGAAGACGGTTTTGCTGCGGGCGAAAATTATTTTCCCGAAGGCATGGTGGCCCCCCGCTTTTACCGGCCTGTGCCGCGCGGGCTGGAGATCAAGATTGCCGAAAAGCTGAACACCCTGAAGTTGAAAAATAGACAAAAAATTTGAGCGGTTTTCAAACCCCGCCGCGGGTAAACCCCGCGAAAAGTGGGGACTTGGCGCGATTCTCGCTTGATGTCCTTCAATACAATTCGCGGCAACAGGCCGACGCTTCAAGGCCAGTCTCACAATTTCAGTTTTGGAAATTTTGGGAAAATTTAAGGGAGACAAGCAATGGACATATTCCTGCAGCAGATCATCAATGGTCTGGTTCTGGGCAGCATGTATGCCCTGATCGCACTGGGCTACACCATGGTGTACGGCATCATCAATTTGATCAACTTTGCCCATGGTGAGGTGCTGATGGTGGGCGCACTGACCAGCTGGACCATCATCGGGTTGATGCAGTCAGCCCTGCCCGGTACGGCCGGCTGGGTGATTTTGCTGGTGTCGCTGCTGATCGCCTTTGTGGTGTGCGGCTCGCTTAACTTTGTGATTGAGAAAGTGGCCTACCGGCCGCTGCGCAATGCGCCCAAGCTGGCGCCGCTCATCACGGCCATCGGCATGTCGCTGCTGCTGCAAACATTGGCCATGATCATCTGGAAGCCCAACTACAAGTCTTACCCGACGCTGTTGCCGTCTGAGCCTTACGAGTTTGCGGGCGCGGTGATCACTGTCACGCAGATTTTCATCCTCGGTGCCACAGCCGTGTCGCTGGCGGTGTTGATGTGGCTGGTGCATTACACCCGGCTGGGCCGCGCCATGCGCGCCACGGCCGAGAACCCGCGTGTGGCCGCCCTGATGGGTGTGCGGCCCGACACCGTCATTTCTGCCACCTTCGTCATCGGTGCGCTTTTGGCAGCGCTGGCCGGTGTGATGTATGCCTCCAACTACGGCACGGCGCAGCACGCCATGGGCTTTCTGCCAGGACTGAAGGCGTTTACGGCTGCCGTGTTTGGCGGTATTGGCAATCTCGGCGGTGCCGTCCTTGGCGGTATTTTGCTGGGCCTGATCGAGTCGATTGGCGCGGGCTACATCGGCCCCCTGACCGGCGGTGTTCTGGGCAGCCAGTACAGCGATATTTTTGCCTTCATCGTGCTGATTTTTGTGCTGACATTGCGACCCTCCGGCCTGCTCGGCGAGCGCGTGGCCGACCGGGCTTGATGCGGGAGTAAGAACAACATGAAACAAAACAAACTCATCACCTTCTTGCTGGTCGCTGCTGCGCTGCTGGTGCTGCCCCTGCTGCTCCAGCAAGGCGGCAACGCCTGGGTACGCATTGTCGACATGGCGCTGCTGTACGTGCTGCTGGCTCTGGGCCTGAACATCGTGGTCGGCTATGCGGGCCTGCTGGACCTGGGCTATGTCGCGTTTTTTGCCGTGGGTGCTTATCTGGCGGCGCTTCTGGGCTCACCGCATCTGGCCGAGGCATTTCCTTTCATTGCCGAGAATTTCCCCAATGGCCTGCATCTGCCGATCTGGCTGACCATACCGTTGGCGGCGGCGCTGGCGGGGCTGTTTGGCATCATGCTGGGGGCACCCACCCTCAAGCTGCGCGGCGACTACCTTGCCATCGTCACGTTGGGTTTTGGTGAAATCATCCGCGTGTTTTTGAACAACCTGGACAGGCCGATCAACATCACCAACGGCCCCAAGGGCATCGACCGGATTGATGCGATCACGTTTTTTGGTTTTGACCTCGGCAAAGACCATACCTTCCTGGGCATCACATTCAACTCGGTGTCGATGTACTACTACCTGTTTTTGGCATTGGTGATTGTGTCTGTCGTGATTTGCCACCGGCTTGAGAACTCCCGCATCGGCCGTGCCTGGATGGCCATCCGCGAAGACGAAATTGCCGCCAAGGCGATGGGCATCAACACCCGCAATTTAAAGCTGCTGGCCTTCGGCATGGGCGCGACCTTTGGCGGCGTGTCAGGTGCCATGTTTGCGGCTTTTCAAGGCTTTGTATCGCCTGAATCGTTCAGCCTGATGGAGTCGGTCATGATTGTGGCCATGGTGGTGCTGGGCGGCATTGGTTATTTGCCCGGGGTGATTCTGGGGGCGCTGCTGCTGGCCGCATTGCCCGAGGTATTGCGTCACCTGGCCGGGCCATTACAGACCATGACGGACGGCCGGCTTGACGCGGCCATCTTGCGGCAGTTGCTGATTGCGCTGGCCATGATCACCATCATGCTGATGCGCCCACGCGGTTTGTGGCCGTCGCCCGAGCATGGCAAGTCGCTGGACAAACCGGCTAAAAACGGGGAGCCCACAGCATGAGCCAGACCATTCTCAAAGTTTCTGGCGTGTCCAAGCGCTTTGGCGGTTTGCAGGCCTTGAGCGATGTCGGCATTCACATTGAACGCGGTCAGGTTTACGGCCTGATCGGCCCCAACGGTGCCGGCAAGACCACCTTTTTCAACGTTCTCACAGGCTTGTACACGCCCGACAGCGGCACGTTTGAGCTCGCTGGCAAGCCCTACAAACCAACCGCCGTCCATGAGGTCGCCAAGGCCGGTATCGCCCGTACCTTTCAAAACATTCGCCTGTTTGCAGAAATGACGGCGCTTGAAAACGTGATGGTAGGCCGGCATGTGCGCACGTCGTCGGGCCTGCTGGGCGCGGTGTTTCGCACCCCGGGCTTCAAGGCGGAAGAAGCGGCCATCGCCAAACGTGCGCAAGAGTTGCTCGACTATGTGGGCATTGGCAAGTACGCCGACTTCAAGGCTCGCACGCTGAGCTATGGCGACCAGCGCCGGCTGGAGATTGCACGCGCCTTGGCCACCGACCCGCAACTGATCGCGCTGGACGAGCCTGCCGCTGGCATGAACGCGACAGAAAAAGTACAGCTGCGCGAACTGATTGACCAGATCCGCAAAGACAACCGCACCATCTTGCTGATTGAGCATGACGTGAAGCTGGTGATGGGCCTGTGTGACCGCGTCACTGTGCTCGACTACGGCAAACAGATCGCCGAGGGTTTGCCGGCAGACGTCCAGAAAAACGAAAAAGTGATCACCGCCTATCTGGGGTCAGGTCACTGAGAACGCCATGACAAAAACAACCCGTCAGACACTTTTAAAAATCACCGGCCTGCAAGTTGCTTACGGCGGCATCAAGGCCGTCAAGGGGGTTGACCTGCATGTCAACGAAGGCGAATTGGTCACGCTGATTGGCTCCAACGGCGCCGGCAAAACCACCACCATGAAAGCCATCACCGGCTCCTTGCCGATGGCTGAGGGCGACATTCAATACCTGGGCAAAAGCATCAAGGGCAAGGGCGCATGGGACCTGGTCAGGGATGGCCTGGCCATGGTGCCCGAAGGGCGCGGCGTGTTTGCCCGCATGACGATCACTGAAAACCTGCAAATGGGTGCCTACATCAGGAATGACAAAGCCGAGATTGCGGCGGACATGGAAAAAATGTTCACCATCTTCCCGCGCCTGCGCGAACGCAAAGACCAGCTCGCCGGCACCATGAGCGGCGGCGAACAGCAAATGCTGGCCATGGGCCGCGCCCTGATGAGCCGGCCCAAGGTGCTGCTGCTGGATGAACCCTCCATGGGCCTGTCCCCCATCATGGTGGACAAGATTTTCGAAGTGGTGCGAGAGGTATCGGCACAGGGCGTGACGATTTTGCTGGTTGAGCAGAACGCCAGCCGCGCACTGGGCATTGCTGACCGGGGTTATGTGATGGAGTCTGGGAATGTGACGATGGATGGAGACGCCAAAGAGTTGCTTGACGATCCGCGGGTTCGGGCGGCTTATTTGGGGGAGTGAATTGGGCTTTAGGTCAATGGATGTATGTGTGAGCAGCTCTTGAATTAATAGCGGATTACTTTCATCTGGCTGCCGGGACTCGCCCCGGCGGGCGACTTACTTTTCTTTGCTTCGCCAAAGAAACCTAAGGAAAAGAAAGGTGACCCGCAGTCTGAGTCCCTACGCTTCGCTGCGGGCAACCTGCGCTGCTCGATTCCGGCGGCGGTCCAAACAACTCGGCCTCGCCTCAAACAAGTTTGGCCCGGCATACCGCCTCCATCTGTGCTGCTCGGCTCAGCCAGGACGGGGTGGTGAAATGGATTCGGATTCGGGGAG
>Ga0075464_10001479_pt1 | contig 10625 bp, 16 predicted proteins | sample DEB19_08_DNA_5_FD_75068 | JGI IMG/M metagenome (GOLD analysis project Ga0075464, IMG submission 75068) | Aqueous microbial communities from the Delaware River and Bay under freshwater to marine salinity gradient to study organic matter... | ecosystem: Environmental > Aquatic > Marine > Coastal ...
CCCCAAAACCCCAAAACCCCTTATGAATAGATTTTGAATTTTTAAATTGAAGCAAATAATGTAAGAGTCACCACGAATATAATTATTTTATTAAAGCTTATGCAACCTAAGAAGAAGCAAGGAGTTGGCCAAAATAAAAACTTTGGTAAGTTACTAAAAACTTATTTAAAATGGATATTCTATTTATATTCACTCAAATTTCCTAAATTTGAAAGGAGCAAAGAAAAAAATACTCAATTTATTTCAATTTATTGGGGTCTTTCACTCTCATATTTTAAAGGCTCTTGGACAGTTTCAAAAAAATTTTACTTACCTTTGATTTATAGGTCCTATACAAAAACTTACTGTTCCTGACTTTTAGCACATTAATAGTGTGTTTGAACAGATGTAGAGTGAAATACTTGAATAACCATCTAAAGCCAGGTAAGTAATTAATTTTAGTTACATGTTCTGTAATTGATCTGGATATCTCTTTTACGACCAGTTTACGGCGCGGAGATCTCAAATCAATACTTAACCTTCTGAACCGTCACCTAATCGATGCTTGTCATATAGGAAATAAATGAAACCGTTTATTATTAGAAAAGCCAATCAACCAGGAAAAGGTGCCCCCGTTGTCTAAAATGATGGCGCCGAAGCTGCCCAAAAGTACGCCACTGCCCCGGTTGTTGGAAGAGGAGAGGAGGATAGGTATGCTGGGGCCGGTGACGGAAATTTGGAGTTAAGCGCTCATGAGCAATAGACTTACGGGGACATTCAAAACCTGACTTAGGAAGAAATTATGTCACTTAAGCCTTAAAAGACTAAGGTCGTTAATCCTTGGATTCACGAGCAAACCCACCATGAGTATCTTGAAAACATCACCGTAAGTAATAATTTCTGATATCTGATTTGATTGTTCGCGCTCCTAGCAGTTTCTCCAACAGTGTTACAACGTGTTTGGGAAAAATGCGAAGGATAACCACTTTAAGACAGACTACTCACCTGTTTTTTTGTGCGCGGATTGAAAATTGTAAACGCGCCAGTCATATGGTGACTCCCTTTTTTCAAAATTATTTTAATCTATGTAAGCGGTTCTTGTGATTTAATTCAAATTACTGACCGCATTGTTTAAAATCTCGTAACGCTCTAACTTTTTTCTTTTTTTTTAGGGTCTCCCAGCACGTCATGCAAATGTCATAAAGAAGCACAAATTCGTCGTGAAAGAGACTACTTTCCTTCCAAAGCCTGAAAACAATCTTGACAAAGACAAAGCGACAAAAGAGGCTCTTGCCATTCTTGATAAGGAATATGAAATTTTTAACGATGTAAATATGGCTCCGGTAAAGGCTCTTACACGATATGATACTTGGGATTCAGACCGAACTCCAGAAGAGTGGATGGCTCACTGCAACTCACACCCAGGAGAGTTTCACGGTATCTCGCCCTGTTATGAGAAAGGAGAATACTTGTGGAGACCTGTTGTCGTTGTTGGCTACAATCAAACAACTTAAAAATATTAAGTTAAAGTCGGAGAATCAGGAGCAATTAAGAATATTACACGTCTTTCCCTTCTTTTCTATGATGAAGATCCTGAAGCTTTCAGAAAGAGAGTCAACGAGTGTAAGTAACGTCAACGTAATGTGGAAGCTGAACTCCGCTTTACTAGCCTAATTGACTCCCAACCTTAAGATTCGGTCTCAACTCTATCGCATGAACGCCGTAAATCCTACTCATCTAAGTGCAAGAACAATAATTTTAATCCAGAAGTAGTCTTGCTACAATTCGATTCTTTAATGAGAGTTGTCCAAGAAGAGTATATCCGCTAAATGAAAAAATGCACTATCTTGAAATAAATGTAAGATCCTAACAACCACGATCGTTTCATTAAAATGAAAGTTCCTATCCGACTAACAAAGAAGACAGCCCCTTATTTTGGTGTTGTCCGTTGTCCAAAGTATAAATTGGCTGATTATTAAAATGAGATCCTACATTTTCATTGGTGCAGTGATGACAAAATGGAAGAGATAACTCGTGTCTTCAGCAAGAAATGCATCGAATACCAATAGTAAAGATATATGAATACAAACAAAGCCATGTTGAAGTTGCCAAATGAATTAAAAGATCTACAGGCTAAGTAAGAAAGTCATCACAAAGCAACTGCTCTCAATATTTTGCACAGATGGAGAGAGTTCCTCGTTGGTGAAATTGCCGATAAGCTAAAAGAACAACATAACTTTTTCGAAGAAGTCATCCAAACCTACAATGAGTCACACTTGAAACGAATTATTCTTCGATTTGAATTTATTATGAACTCATACCTTCGTAACTTTGTTAGACAATCGATTGACGACTGGGTAGCCTTTATTAAATCATTCACACTTCCAAATTACGAATTGGGTGAACTTTGGACTCGTAGTACTACCCCACTCCTTAATATTACGCTTGATTATAAGAAACCAAATGAAAAAAAGCGTCCTCGTCGTAAAGCTATTGATGAAGCTTTGTCTCCAGAGGAGCAGGAAGCTGAAAGAGTCGCAAGAGAACTTGAGGATGAACAATATATGTTCCGTCTTGAATACAATCCAACTCCATAAACTTGCCACAATTTCCTTTCACAAGCTTTAAAGATGATAACAAATAGCTGTAACACAGTTACCGACCTTGAATGTGATTTGATGAAGAGTCTAATGGGAACAACACCTAAGCCAAATTTCCCAATTGACTTAGCTTTCCCGTGGATCACAGAAGCCCAATAAAAGATTACAGTTATGTTTGAAGAAAACATTAAGAAGCCTTTGGAGATTCTTGAGGAGTACAAGAAGTACGAGTTTTTATTGAATGTTGACAAGAAAGAATTGTATGAACAATTGTTCGCAAATAAAGAGCTGAAAGAAGCAACCGGTAATCCAAAAGTTGATCTCAACACGATAAGAAAAACTATTAATACTTACCACATTTCAGCTGAGGAAATTTTAAACTTATCTAACGATTATATTGAGACACCAATGTTTAGAGTTCAAGCAGAGAAACTAAAGAAGAAACTCTCGTAAACTGCACTGAATATTCGTGACTATTTGATTGAAGCAACTTAGAAGTGGAGTAATGATATGGTTAGCCATATTGAAAATACTTTTTAATAAATGGAAATTACAATTCGAAAAGTTCCTAGTGATGAAAAAGAACTTGTATAGATAAGAGAGTTTATTAAAGTTTCACGTGATGTAACTCAAATTCAATTATAAGAGCTTCTTAAAGACGCAATTAAGCATTAAGAACTTCTTGATGAGTTCAGTTTTAACTACAAACCAGATGATATAGAGAGCACTTTAATGCAGAAATCCTGGCCAATGACAATTGGTAATGTCATTTAAGAAGGTAACACTGACATTTAAGTTTAAGAAGAAAGCTTTTTACAAAGGCTCGATAAAGAAAAAGATGAATTTGGAGTTCATCTTAAAGAGTATGAGTTGAGGTTCGAGAAAATAAAGTTATTTGACAACATCGATTTGGTTAACGAAACTGCAAAGGAAACAGCAGATCTTAGAGTTTGTATTGACAATTCAAGAGATAAGATTGATTAGTTTAACGAAAGAGAACAGACTTTCTCCTAACAGCCAAGTGAATGGCCATAACTCGACACTCTTGATAAAGCATTTAAGCCATTCTATGAGCTTTTAGATGTTGCCTTCATAGTTGGTGGTTCACTTTAAGAATGGACTTAACAACCATTGGCAAATCAAGATTTTGAATCAATGGAGCAAAACATCAACTCATGGGTAATGCAATGCCATTAGTTGAAAAAGAAACTTGATGAAGACTATCCAGCAACAGCAGCCGTTGCTGTCTAAGTAAGAGAGAAAGTTGATGCTTTCCGAACCCATCTTCCTTTAATAAAATGTATTACATCTGAGGCCATTTCAGAAGAAGACTGGGGTGAAATTAAGCTACTTGTCAAAAGAGATGATCTTGAACGTGATACTGTTACAGTTAATTTGTTTGGGGATTTCAAGCTGCACGATTACCTTACTGAAATTGATGAGATTACATCAAGAGCTGAAAAGAAACATCAGCTATTAAAAAAACTTCAAGTTATGAAATCTGAAATGAAAGAGTTTAAACTTACTCTTTTTAGTTATAAAGGAAAAACTTTTGTTCTCAAAGGATATGATGATATAAATGCCAAACTTGATGACTAAATTGTTGCAACACAAGCAATGCTTGGCAGCTCAAACATGCGTGGTAAACTAAAGATTGAGACACGTAACTGGGAACTCAAGCTTAATCAAATGTCAGAATTGATTGGAGAGATCTGCAAGTGCCAAAAGACATGGATGTATTTAGAACCAATATTTGCCTCAGATGATATTGGTAAGACGATGCCTAATGAAGCAGCCATGTTTAAAGATGTTGACACAGTATGGAAAACAACAATGGATGCTATTGATGGTGAGCCTGGTATTCTAGATTTAAATGATCGTGACAACATTCTTTCTTAATTTTTGGAAGCCAATAAGAAACTTGATCAAATTCAAAACAAACTTGATGCTTATCTTGAAGAAAAATCTTTAGTTTTCCCACGTTTCTACTTTTTAGACAGTTAAAGTTTGTTAATTCTTCTTGCACAAACAAAAGATCCTAGAGCTGTTTAAGTTCATATGGATAAGTGTTTCGAAGGTATTTCACGAGTCATGTTTTCAGACAAAGATGAGGTCTTTGGTATGATTTCAGCTGAATAAGAAGAAGTTCTATTTAATTCAAAAGTCGATGTGAATTCTGGAGATAGAAAAGGTAATGTCGACAAGTGGATGTTAGATATTGAAACTGTCATGCGAAAGACTCTTCGTGAATTGGCTAGAGATTCTTTAAAAGACTACTACAAAACAAAAAGAACCGAATGGGTCAGCGCTTGGCCCGGGCAAATTGTACTTGCTGTAGATTAGATTGATTGGACTATAGGTGTTGAAGAAGCAATTAAGAAAGAATAAGGTCTTAATTCCTATGTTCAAGTGCTAAATGATTAAATTGAAGAAATTGTCTAACTTGTGAGAGGTGATCTTACTGTTGGTACAAGAATCACTCTTAAGGCGATGGTAGTTATTGATGTACATGCTCGTGATGTGGTTTAGTCACTAATCGATAAACGAGTAACCACTTAAAATGATTTTTAATGGGCCTCACAACTTCGTTATTACTGGACTGAGAAAACCCTAGATCTTGATGTAAGTATGGTTACTGCGACGATACCTTATGGTTGGGAGTATCTTGGTAATTCTCTGAGATTAGTCATCACTCCACTCACAGATAGATGTTATCGCACTCTTATGGGTGCTAAATAATTAAACTATGGTGGTGCCCCGGAAGGACCTGCGGGTACTGGCAAGACTGAGTCTGTGAAGGATTTAGCAAAGGCTTTAGCAGTACAATGTGTCGTTTTTAACTGTTCTCCTGATCTTGGTTATCAAGCCATGGGTAAATTCTTCAAAGGTCTCGCTTCTTCCGGTTGTTGGAATTGTTTTGATGAGTTTAACAGAATTGATCTTGAGGTACTTTCAGTTATCGCTTAACAAGTGTTAACAATTCAAACAGCTGTGATGTAGAATGCAAGAATTTTCAATTTTGAGGGCACAACTCTTAGACTTAATAAAGCATGCTCCGTAAATATTACGATGAACCCAGGTTATGCCGGTCGTGCTGAATTGCCAGATAATTTAAAAGCTTAATTCAGACCTTGCGCAATGATGGTACCTGATTACGTTCTAATTGGCGAAATTGAACTTTACTCATTTGGTTTCTCTAGAGCTAAATATATTGCAATTAAAGTTGTCGCCTCTTTGAGACTTTCTTCTGAACAGCTTTCTTCCTAAGATCATTATGATTTCGGTATGCGTTCATTGAAAGCCATTTTAACTGCTTGTGGTAATTTGCGAAGATAACTTGATTGGCCTGAAGATTAAATTGGTCTTCGTGCTTTAAATGATGTAAACTTACCTAAGTTTACTTAAAATGATATTCCTTTGTATAATGGTATTACAAATGATCTTTTCCCAGGTGTTGTGACTCCAACTCCTGATTATTCATTGTTAACAACTCACATGTAAACTGTTTGTAAAACCTTTAATTTGTAACCAAAGGCAGAGTTCCTTAAGAAGTGTATTGAATTATATGAAACTATTATGGTGCGTCATGGTCTGATGGTTGTTGGTGGAGCTTTCTCAGGAAAGTCAAAAGTCATTAAAGTTCTTTAAACTGCAATGTCAAGTATTACTGATAACCCACTTTTTGTAAACGTCTTGACTTACTTTATCAACCCCAAATCAATTTAGTAAACATAACTTTATGGGACATTAAACCCAGATTCTGGGGAATGGTAAGATGGTGTTCTTGCTATTAAGATTCGTGATTGCGCTGAGTCTTAAAGTCCTGATCGCAAGTGGATTATATTTGATGGGCCAGTAGATGCCATTTGGATTGAAAATATGAACACAGTACTTGATGATAACAAGAAACTTTGTCTCAATTCAGGTCAAATTATTAAATTAAAACCTACCATGACAATGATGTTCGAAGTCGAGGATCTTTCTCAAGCTTCACCTGCTACTGTTTCTCGTTGTGGTATGGTCCTAATGGAACCTCAATAACTAGGTCATTAAGTCTTGATTATTTCTTATTGTCATTCACTATATAATTATGGTATTGAGGATAAATTGATGAACAAGATTATGAATTATATGACTTATGTTTGCAATCTTTGCATGGAATATACTAGAGTCAATTGCAAGTTCCCTGTTGTAACTGGTCCAAACTTTTTGGTTCACAATTTCCTTAATGTATTTGACACTTTTGTAATTGAGTGGGGAACAGAAGAGATTAAATCTTTACCTGGTAATGCTGAGGAAATTTGCACAAATGCAATTGTTTTTGCAGCTATTTGGGGTATAGGAGGTTAGATTGAAGAATCAACTCGTCCAAAGTTTGATAAATTTCTCCAATAACTAATTATTGGTGAAGATGTTTAAGAGATTTTCAAAGTAGATATCCCTAAAGTTGCCCCTATTAAAATTCCGAATAAAGTTGGTTTAGATTTTACAAGTCTTTTTGAAATGTCATTTAATAAGGATTAATGCAGTTGGTTGCTCTGGACAAAGACAGTAGCATAATATGTTGTTCCTTTGAATGCTTCTTATTCTGAAGTAATTGTACCAAATGTTGATTCAATCAGAGTTTAATACCTACTTAAAACTCTTCTATTAAATAAAAAACATACTTTGATCGTAGGATCAACAGGTACAGGTAAATCAATAACAATTTAGAACGAATTAAAAAACACATTCAACAATGAGGAATATATGTTTTTGGGTCTCTCTTTCTCCGCTTAAACATCTGCTAATCAGACTTAAATGATCATTGATGGTGGTATGGAAAAGAAACGTAAAGGTTACTATGGCCCCCAATACGGAAAGAATGGTATAATTTTTGTCGATGATCTTAATATGCCGATGAAAGAAGAGTATGGAGCACAGCCACCTATAGAATTGTTGAGATAATGGATGGATTATGGAGGTTGGTATGATATCGATACAAGTGAAAGAGATTTCAGATATATTATGAAAGTATGTTATGTCGCTGCTATGGGTCCACCTGGAGGTGGTCGTAACAGTATAACCAATAGATATGTTCGTCATTACAATATAATTTATGTTGAGCCTTATTCAGACTCTTCTCTTAATTCTATATTCTGTAACGTAATGGAATGGATGTATAGAAGTGCTACAAAATTACCATACGGTGCAAACATTGAAAAACTTAAGGAAAACATTGTTTCAGCAACAATTCAGGTTTACAATGACGTTCAAAAGTAATTTAGACCGACACCTGCTAAATCTCACTACACCTTCAACTTACGTGATCTTTCAAAGGTATTTTAAGGTATGTCTAAGTCTAATGCAAGAGCTATTGTTTCTGACGAACAAATGATTAAGCTTTGGGCACATGAGTGTCTAAGAGTTTTCTAAGACCGTCTTATATCAATTGAAGATAGAGACGTGTTCCAAGATATGGTTTCTGTGAAAATGAAAGAAAAGTTCAAAAAAGATTGGGAGAAGATTATTACAATTAAACCACTCCTTTTCGCATCCTTTACACCCCTTATCCATCCAGAAGGTGATGACACAAAGAAACCTTTTAACGATATTTACTGCGAACTTACAAACCGTGTTAAGGTAAAGAAAATTTGCGAGGACGGTCTTTTTGATTTTAACTAAATGTTTAAATCAAAGAAGATGGACCTTGTACTATTTACTGATGCTATCGAACATATTGTCAAGATTCACAGAGTTATTACAACTTAGTTAGGTCATGCACTTTTAGTGGGTGTCGGTGGTTCAGGTCGTAAATCACTTACTGAGTTGGCAACCTTTATTGCTAACTATTAAATTGAAGTAATCGAAATGCCTAAGGGTTACAACTTCATTACTTGGAGAGAAGATATGGTTAAAAAAATTTTCCTTGCCTGTGGTGTAGAAGTGAACCCCCTTGTATTCTTATTCTCAGATTCATAGATTATTAACGAAGCCTTCCTTGAAGATATTAACAATATTTTAAACAACGGAGAAATTCCCAATTTGTATAAAGCTGAAGATGTTGTATAAATCATTGAATCAGTAAAAGAGGCAAATAAAACAAATCCTGACTTCAAAGAAATCGCTGATGACAATAATAAATTAAAAGAATTATTTGCAACTTAAGCTAAAAACAGTCTTCACATGGTTTTAGCTATGTCTCCAATCGGTGATGATTTCAAACGAAGACTTCGTATGTTCCCTTCATTGGTTAACTGCTGTGCTATTGATTGGTTCTTACCTTGGCCAAAAGAAGCTTTGGAAGATGTTGCAAATGTTTTCCTTTCCAATATTTAAGAATTACCCAGTCGTGAAGGTGTAGTAACGATCTGTGTAGATATGTAAACCAGAGTCTAAGAATTAACAAAGCGATATCAAGATGAGATGAGAAGATTTTATTATGTTACACCTACATCCTATTTAATTTTGATTAAGACTTTCTCAGGTATGCTTGACAAAAAGAGAAATTATATTGATACTCAAATTAAGAAGTTTGATAGAGGTCTCTAATAACTTGCAGCAGCCTCATCGGCTGTTGGTGAATTACAAGAGAAGCTTACTGCTTTAATTCCCGTTCTCGAAGTTAAAGCTGCCAACTCAGCAAAGATGTAGAAAGAAATTGAAGCTAAGAAAAAGATTGTTGATTAAACAGTGGCTGAGTGTAAAGTTGAAGAAGACTCAGCGAAACAACAAAAGAGTGTTGCTGAAGCAAAAAATGCTGAATGCGAATACGAGCTTGCTAAAGTTACTCCAATTTACGAAGCTGCAGTAAAGGCTGTTAACAGTTTATAGTCCAGTGATGTTGTTGAGTTAAAAGGTTTCAAGACTGTTACTGAACCTGTAAAACTTGTAGCCAAGACGCTTTGTATGTTCTTTAACACAAAACCAACAATGGTTGTTGGACCAGATGGTAAAACTAAGATTCCTGACTATTGGGCTCCTTGTAAATCAAACATTTTAAATGCTACTTTACTTAACTAGTTGAAAAACTATCCAAAGGACAATTTAGATGATGCTCTTGTTAATACAATTGCTCCAGTTCTTGAAGAAGAAATGTATTCTGAAAAAAATCTTGAAAAGGCTTCAAAAGCTGCTTTAGGTATTTCAAAATGGTGTCGTGCCATTGTTGGGTATCACGGAGCAATGAAAATTGTGGTCCCTAAGAAAATTGAGTTGGCTGCAGCAAAAGAAAGCTCAGCCGCTGCTTAAAAAGTTTGGGATGCAGCTAAAGAAAGACTAGCTGGTGTTCAAGCTGAAATGAAAAGACTGATTGATGATCTTGAAGCAACCTAGGCCGAAGAAAATAGATTGAGAGCCGAAAAAGACGATTGTGAACGTAAAGTGGAACTTGCAAAATCATTGATTGGTGGTTTAGCAAATGAAAGAGAAAGTTGGAAGATTGATCTTGCAAAAAATAAAGAAAATCGTGAAAATATTGTTGGTGATATGATTATTTCTGCTGGTGTCATTGCATATCTTGGTGTATTCGTTAAAAGTTACAGAGATGAATGCACAAAATCTTGGGCTGAGATGTTAATGTAATTCTAGATTAAATCAACAAAAAACGTTTCAGTTGAGACCGTGCTCGGAGATGCTGTTAAAATTAGATAATGGTAAATTTAAGGCCTTCCGTAAGATGCCTTTTCCACTGATAGTGCAATTATTAGTGAACAGTCAGAGAGATGGTGTTTATTTATTGATCCATAAATGCAAGCAAACATTTGGCTCAAAAATCGTCATAAAGAAGACGGTGTCAAAGTAATTAAGCCTACCAATGATGCAAATATAATTTCAAGAACTCTTGAAAATAGCATTACTTTAGGCATCCCGGTTATTTTAGAAGATGCTAATGAGACGTTTGATCCTCTTCTTGACCCTCTATTAGCAAAACAAGTTGAAAAAAAAGGTAATGATTGGTACATCAAGTTCGGTGACCAAGGCATATCTTTTAGCTAAGATTTTAAGTTCTATATCACAACAAAGATGTCACGACCTCATTACTCACCTGAAATTTGTGTCAAAGTA
>Ga0075464_10001480_pt1 | contig 10625 bp, 6 predicted proteins | sample DEB19_08_DNA_5_FD_75068 | JGI IMG/M metagenome (GOLD analysis project Ga0075464, IMG submission 75068) | Aqueous microbial communities from the Delaware River and Bay under freshwater to marine salinity gradient to study organic matter... | ecosystem: Environmental > Aquatic > Marine > Coastal ...
CATGGCGTCGCCCGTGCTGTAGCCCGGTGCTGCCGAGCCGCCAATACGCATCGCAGAGTAGCCGTTGTAGCGCACGGTCTGCATGGCGCCAGTGATCCACTGGGTGGTGGCGAAAGCGGACATCGGCACAGGCTGACCCTGGGCATTGCTGGCGTTGATCTTCATCAGATCATCAGGCTGCATGCGGGCGGGTGCATCGGCTTGCACCACCACACGCTGCAAACGTCCCTGGTTGGGAAAGTCATTGACGTAGCTCGATCCCAGCGCGGTGGACAGCGAACTGTTGATCGATTCAAACGTCACGCCCAGCGCATTGGCTTTTTCGCGGTCAATCACGATCTGCAGCTGCGGCGCATCCTCAAGACCGTCAGGCCTGATCTGCGTCAGGATCTTGCTTTTGGCAGCCGCGCCCAGCAACTGGTTACGCGCGGCCAGCAGCGCATCATGACCCGCGCCAGAACGATCCTGCAGACGGAATGTAAAGCCGCTGGCATTGCCCAGCTCAGGAATCGGCGGTGGGCTGAGCGGGAAGATAAACGCATCACGAATGCCCGACAGCGCGCCGAAGGCACGACCGGCAAGCGCTTGGGCTGAATTCTCCTTGCCGCTGCGCTGCGACCAGTCTTTCAGCGTCACGAAGGCAAGCGCCGCATTCTGGCCCTGGCCAGAAAAGCTAAAGCCCATCACACCCACCATGCTTTGCACCTCGGGCTGCTTGAGCATGAAGCTTTCAACCTGCTCCATGACATTGCCCGTGCGCTCCAGCGTCGCACCTGGCGGCAGTTGGATGTTGACCAGTATGCTGCCCTGGTCTTCACCAGGCAAAAAGGATGTGGGCAGACGCAGGTAAACAACCGCCACCACAGCCACGATGGCCGCCCAGATCACCATGTACCGCGCGGCGCGCTTGAGGATGCGGGCAACCAGGCTTTTATAGCCCTTGGCCATGCTTGCAAATTTGCGGTTAAACCAGCCAAAGAAACCGGTCTTGGCATGGGCATGCCCGGCTTCGACGGGTTTGAGCAGCGTGGCGCACAGTGCAGGCGTGAGAGACAACGCCAGGAAAGCAGAAAAGCTGATAGAGGCCACCATCACCGCAGAAAACTGCCGGTAAATATTGCCGACGGAACCCGAGAAGAAGGCCAGCGGCACAAACACCGAGATCAGCACCACCGTCACGCCGATGATGGCGCCCGAGATCTGGCCCATGGCTTTTTGGGTCGCTTCAAGTGGCGACAGGCCCTCTTCGCTCATGATGCGCTCGACGTTTTCAACCACCACAATCGCATCATCAACCACGATACCAATCACCAGCACCATGCCGAACATGGTCAGCACGTTGATGGAAAAGCCCAGGGCGAGCAAGGTAGCAAACGTGCCCAGCAGGGCCACCGGCACGACGATGGTCGGGATGATGGTGTAGCGCAAGTTTTGCAAAAACAAAAACATCACCAGGAACACCAGCACCACCGCTTCAAGCAGGGTCATGGCCACCTGGCGAATCGACAGGCTCACAAAACGCGAGCTGTCGTAGGGAATTTCATACTTGATACCCGCCGGGAACAAAGGCTTGAGCTCTTCCATCTTGGCCTTGACAGCCTTGGCCGCAGCCAGCGCATTGCCGCTCGATGCCAGTTGCACGCCAATACCGACAGCAGCCTTGCCGTTCAGGCGTGCCGATGTGGCGTAAGCCTGGCCGCCCAGCTCGATTCGGGCAACGTCTTTGAGTCGCACGGCAGAGCCATCGGTGTTGGCGCGCAGCATGATGTTGCCGAACTGCTCGACGTTTGAAAGTTGACCGTTCACGATCACCGTGGCAGCAATGCCCTGACCTGCAACATTGGGCAAATCGCCGATGGCGCCGGCCGACACCTGGGCGTTCTGCGCACGAATGGCATTGGTGACGTCAAGAGCAGACAGGCGCAAACCTGCCAATTTGGCCGGGTCAATCCAGATGCGCATCGCGCGTTCGCTGCCAAACAGCTGTGCCTGGCCGATACCGGGCAGGCGCTGCAGTTCAGGCAAGACGTTGCGTGAGGCAAAGTCGCCCAGTGCAATCGGGTCAATGGCCGGATTGTCCGACGACAGCATGGCAAAAAGAAGGAAATTCGAGTTCGATTTGTCGACACGCACGCCCTGCTGCGTCACGGCCTGCGGCAGGCGCGGCGTTGCCCGTGACAGCCTGTTCTGCACATCCACCTGAGCCAGATCGGCGTTGGTGCCGGGCTGAAAGCTCAGGGTCAGGTTACCGGTGCCGTTGGCCTGTGCCACGGCTTCCATGTAAATCAGGCCGGGCGAGCCGTTCATTTCGCGTTCAATCACGCTGATGACGCTGTCCTCAAGCACCTGGGCTGATGCACCCGGGTAGGCTACCGACACCACGATGGCGGGCGGTGCCACCGGCGGGTACTGGGAAATCGGCAACTGCGTGATCGCCACGCCGCCAATGACCAGAATAAAAAGCGCGATCACCCACGCAAAGATGGGGCGATCAATAAAAAACTTTGCCATCTGTCTGGCTCCTTACTTCGAAGCCGAAGAAGCTGCGGAGGCTGGCGCAGCAGGCGCCGATGCAGCAGCAGAGGCAGCGCCAGCAGGCGCGCCTGGGCCACCTGCTGGTTTTGCACCACCACTTTGCCATGGCACGGGCTTGACTGTTGCACCGGGCTGTAGCTTCTGGAAGCCGTCAACCATGACTTTTTCACCGGTCTTCAAACCACTGGTGACCACCCAGCTCGTGCCCTTGCCAGAACCGATCTTGACAGGACGCGAGCTGACCTTGCCGTCTTCACCCACCACCATGACACTGTCGCCCTGAGCGGTACGGGTGACGGCCTGCTGCGGCAGCGTCACGGCATTGCTGGCCTGGGCTTGCTCCAGTCGCACACGCACGTACAGGCCGGGCAGCAATTCACCGCCAGGGTTGGGGACTTCGGCGCGCAGGGTGATCTGGCCGGATGTTGCGTCTACCGTCAAATCAGAAAACAGCAGCTTGCCGGGCTTGGCGTATTCGGTGCCATCTTCCAGCATCACGCGCACGCTGGCAGCGCCAACCACATCGGCCTGCTTGTAAAGGCCGCTGGCCATGGCGCTGCGCAGCTTCATAACCTCAGCCGCCGACTGCGTGAAGTTGACATACATGGGGTTGATCTGTTGCACCACGGCCAGTTGCGTTGCTTCGCCCTGCCCGACCAATGCGCCTTCAGTGACCAGGGCCCGGCCAATGCGGCCCGATATAGGTGACGTCACGGCTGCGTAGCCCAGATTGATAGCTGCAGTCTGTACATTGGCCTTGGCAACTGCCACATCGGCTTCGGCCTGCTTTTGGGCCGCTACCGCATTGGCATAGTCCTGTTGACTCACCGCATTGGCCTGAACCAGGGTTTTGTAGCGGTCGGCCAAAGCCGTGGTTTGTGCCACGTTCGCCTCGGCCTTGGCCTGACTTGCCTTGGCACTGGCAGACAGTGCGGCGTACGGCGCGGCATCAATCTCGAACAAGGTCTGTCCCGCCTTGACATCGCTGCCTTCGCGAAATGTGCGTTTTTGCAAAATACCGGCAGCGCGTGCCCGCACCTGGGCTACGCGTGAGGCCTCAAGGCGGCCAGGCAGCTCTGTGACCAGCCCGACATCACCCAAACTGACGGTGACGACACCGACCTCAGCGAGCGGCCTGGCACCGCCTGCGCCTGGGCCGGCAACATCGCCACCGTTGCCGCAACTTGCGATAAAAATGGACAGCAAGGCGATGACCAGAATCTTCTGTCGACATGAGGGCCTTGGTGGCTGTTTTGCGGACAGAAAAGTCAGGTTGATGCGGGGCGTAGGCATACTGCGTCCTTGAAAAGAGTGAGGCTTCGGATGGAAGTGGAAATGTCGGGGAAATGTCAGAAAAATGCGCTGGCAAGCAGCGCAGCCCAACCATGGATAAGCACAAGGATTTTTACCAGCCGCCAGTATACATACATTCTTGAATGTATAATTATTTAACCCAATTTTATTGAAAGCCTGTTTTTGGTTCGCAGAACAAAAGAAGACGCTCTTGTCACCCGCCAGAGCCTGCTGGACGCAGCCGAGTTGCTGTTTCAGGCACAAGGCGTGTCACGCACATCGCTCAACGACATCGCTCGCCAGGCAGGCACCACGCGCGGCGCTATTTACTGGCATTTCAAAGACAAAGCCGATCTTTTTAACGCCATGATGCAGAGGGTTACCCTTCCGCTAGAGCAGGCGTTGCAGGACTTGAGCAAGGATTTGCCTAGCGATCCACTGGACCGCGTCCGGCAAGTCATGCGGCAAGCCATGCATCACATTGCGAACGACTCGCGCACACGCCGGGTATTTGAGGTCTGCACGCAAAAGGTGGAGTACGTGGATGAACTAGAGGCGGTAAGTACCCGCCACTTAACCATCCGCACCGATTTTTTGATGCAAGTAGAGCTTGGGTTAAAGCTGGCAGCCGCAAGGCGCGGTATGACACCGCCCATTTCATTCACCAATGCAGCCCAAGGCCTGCACGCCATGGTCGATGGATTGATTCAAAACTGGCTGCTGGATGTCGACGCTTTCGATTTACCCTCAACCAGCGAACAGGTGATTGATATTTACCTAATGGGACTGGGCTTCAGGCTAGAACCGGTCAAGCAGTCAGCTTAAAAGCCAACTTGCGCTGAGGCCGGTCTAATGAAGATGACGCGGCTTGCGACCACCGCCATGACCTGTACCGCCAGATGAGCCACCTGATCCGCGTGGGGGCTTGCCCAATTGCATGGAACTGACAATGGCGTCAAAGCGCTGCTCGAACAGCCTGTCAATGGCATCGACCACTTCGCCCAACTCAGAACCGTCAAAATGGCGTTCCATCAGGCCGATGGTGTCCTGTACCAGCAAGTCTCGCTGTACCTGCATGATGGCGGCTGGCGTAGGGCCCACAAAATACATGGCGAAGTCGTCACGCGCATCGCCCTCTTCGCTGTCATCGTCTTCGTCGTCAAAGTCAGCATCGTAAAAGGTGACTTCAATCGGCGCACCCGCTTCAGCCAGATCATTCAGGCCCATGCACATTTCGTCCAGCGCCTGGCGAAAGTCCTCGTCACCCGGAACCGTCCAGCACATTTGCAGCAAGTGCTTGTGTGCATCAAAGCGAATGCCGGGCTCTTCGGGGTAAGCGCTTTCAGCAGCTGAGGCCAGGGACTTGGCGCCAGAGTACTTCCACAGGGGCTTCAGAGCGTCCTGCAGTTGCTCAAAGGTCACGTTGTCACGCAGAGGCACTTCGCCGTGAACGTGGATTTCAAAAGGGGTGTTGTTGCTGGACATGAAAATATCTTAACCACTTAAGGATTGATGTCAAAACAGCGGGTGTGCAGTGATGTGTTGCCCGCAGTACTGGTGCCCGAGACCGGAATCGAACCGGTACGCCCGCTATTCACGAAGCGGCGGATTTTAAGTCCGCTGTGTCTACCGATTTCACCACTCGGGCCGAGCAAACAGGTGTTGGAGGCGCGGCCCGGAGTCGAACCGGGCTAGCCGGATTTGCAATCCGGTACATAACCGCTTTGTTACCGCGCCCTATCTGAAACAGAGATAAAACCAAAGCAAATTTCCCAATAGAAAAGGACAGCATTTTGAAGTGCTGCCCTTTAAATTGGAGCGGGAGAAGAGTCTCGAACTCTCGACCTCAACCTTGGCAAGGTTGCGCTCTACCAACTGAGCTACTCCCGCGTTGCAAGCCTCAAATTATAGCTTGTTTTTCACGCCTGTGCGAATTAAGAAAGAAAAAATTCATCAATGTTTGACCGTACCCGTCGTACCCGCCACATCCAGTGGCGGGACAACGATTGCCGCTGCCGCTGCCGCCGCAGGCAATGCCATTTCCTCATCGGTCAGAGGCACAGGCATCCGCTCAAGCGCCACCTTCAGAACCTGGTCAATCCATTTGACAGGAATGATCTCCAAACCATTTTTGACGTTGTCAGGAATTTCTTGCAAATCTTTGGTGTTTTCCTCAGGGATCAACACTGTCTTGATGCCACCGCGCAAGGCTGCCAGCAGCTTTTCTTTCAGCCCGCCAATGGCCGTGACTTCACCACGCAGCGTGATCTCGCCTGTCATGGCCACATCGCCACGCACGGGGATGCCCGTCAGCGCCGAGATGAAAGCGGTGGTCATGGCCGCGCCTGCGCTTGGCCCGTCTTTGGGGGTTGCGCCGTCAGGCACGTGAATGTGAATGTCACGCTTTTCAAACAGGTCGTCCTTGATGCCGAGCATGGCCGAGCGGCTGCGTACCACCGTGCGGGCTGCATCCACAGATTCCTTCATCACGTCACCGAGCGAACCGGTGCGGGTGATCACGCCCTTGCCAGGCATGATGGCGGCTTCAATGGTCAGCAGGTCGCCGCCGACTTCCGTCCAGGCCAGACCGACAACCTGGCCGATCTGGTTGTTTTTCTCGGCACGACCATAGTCAAACTTGCGCACACCCAAAAACTCGTTCAAATTGTCGGGCGTGACAAGAACCAGTCCCGTCATTTTTTTGAGCTGGATCCCTTTGACGACCTTACGGCAAATCTTGCCCAACTCGCGTTCCAGCGAACGTACACCCGCCTCACGCGTGTAGTAGCGCACGATGTCGCGCACGGCTTGCTCTTGCACCTCCAGTTCTTCAGCTTTCACGCCGTTGTTTTTGACCTGTTTGGGCAACAGGTAGCGCATCGCGATGCTGGTTTTTTCGTCTTCGGTGTAGCCTGACAGGCGAATCACTTCCATCCGGTCCAGCAGCGCGGGCGGGATGTTCATGGAATTGGACGTGGCGACAAACATCACGTCGCTCAGGTCAAAATCCACCTCGACATAGTGGTCGCCAAAGGTGTGGTTTTGCTCCGGGTCCAGGACCTCCAGCAACGCACTTGAGGGGTCGCCCCTGAAGTCGGTACCGAGCTTGTCGATTTCATCGAGCAAAAACAGCGGGTTGCGCGTACCGGCTTTGGACAGGCTTTGCAGCACTTTGCCAGGCAACGCGCCGATGTAGGTCCGGCGGTGGCCGCGAATTTCAGCCTCGTCCCGCATGCCGCCCAGCGCCATGCGCACATATTTGCGCCCCGTGGCTTTGGCAATCGATTGCCCGAGCGAGGTTTTACCAACGCCGGGGGGGCCCACCAGGCACAAAATGGGGGCCTTGAGTTTGTCAACCCTTTGCTGCACGGCAAGATATTCAACAATCCGGTCTTTGACTTTCTCAAGACCGTAATGGTCTTCGTTCAGCACGTTTTCGGCGTTGACCAGATCGTGCTTGATTTTGGTTTTTTTGCTCCAGGGCAAGGCGGTCAGCACATCGATGTAGTTGCGCACCACGGTGGCCTCGGCCGACATGGGCGACATGAGCTTGAGCTTTTTGAATTCAGCATCGGCTTTTTTGCGTGCTTCTTTGGGCATCTTGGCGGACTTGATCTTTTTCTCGATCTCGTCGACATCGGCTCCGTCTTCGCCGTCACCCAATTCTTTCTGAATCGCCTTGACCTGCTCGTTCAGATAAAAATCGCGTTGGTTTTTTTCCATCTGCCGCTTGACGCGACCACGGATTTTTTTATCCACATTCAAGATGTCGACTTCGCGCTCGAGCTGCTCGTACAGATTTTCCAGCCGCTCCTTGACGGGTGACAAATCCAGAATGACCTGTTTGGCATCCAGCTTGAGCGGCAGGTGCGCAGCAATCGTGTCGGCCAGGCGACCAGCATCGTCAATACTTGAAATGGACGTGAGAATTTCTGGCGGAATTTTCTTGTTCAGTTTGACGTAGTGATCAAACTGCTGCATCACCGCGCGGCGCAGGGCTTCAATTTCACTGGTTTTATCCAGCGCAATAGCCGCTGGCTCAATGGGGGTGACGTTGGCACTGAAGTGGTGTTCGCCGTCTTCGATGTTGTTGACTTTCGCGCGCTGCTGGCCTTCAACCAGCACCTTGACAGTGCCATCAGGCAGTTTGAGCAGCTGCAAAATGGTGGCAACACAACCCACATCAAACATGTCCTCGACAACGGGTTCATCTTTGGCCGCGGTTTTTTGTGCCACAAGCATGATGCGGCGCTCAGACTCCATGGCCGACTCCAGCGCCTTGATGCTTTTGGGTCGCCCCACGAACAAGGGGATCACCATGTGCGGAAACACCACCACGTCGCGCAGTGGCAACAGGGGCAGATCTATCGGGGCGGGAGGCAGGGTGGTGGTGGATGACATAGGTGCCTTAAAAGACCTTTAAATTGGGTACAGGACAAGTGCTACGTGGGGCCCAACCATCCGCTTTCAAGTTTCAGGCTTTTTTGGCGGCTTCGCGGTAAACCAGCAGTGGCGGCTTGTTTTCTTCAATCGTTGATTCGTCCACCACGACCTTGTCGACGTTATTGGTGGTCGGCAGGTCAAACATGGTGTCGATCAGGGACTGTTCCAGAATGGAGCGCAAGCCGCGCGCACCGGTCTTGCGGGCCAGTGCCTTGCGGGCAATGGCCTTGAGTGCCGATGGGCGAATTTCCAGGTCAACGCCTTCCATGGCCAGCAGCTTGCTGAACTGCTTGACCACCGCATTTTTGGGCTCGGTCAAAATTTGCACCAGCGCGTCTTCGCTCAGTTCAGCCAGCGTGGCGACGACGGGCATGCGGCCGACCAGTTCGGGAATCAAGCCAAATTTGATCAGGTCTTCCGGCTCGACGTCCTTGAAGGACTCTGTCAGGCTGCGGGTTTTTTTACTCTTTACAGAAGCACCAAAGCCGATTCCGGACGTCTCGGTACGGCTTTCAATGACTTTTTCAAGCCCGGAAAAGGCGCCACCACAAATGAACAAAATATTGGTGGTGTCGACCTGCAAAAAGTCCTGGTTGGGGTGCTTGCGTCCGCCTTGCGGGGGCACCGAGGCCATCGTGCCTTCGATCAACTTCAGCAGCGCCTGCTGCACGCCCTCACCGGACACATCACGCGTGATGGACGGGTTGTCTGACTTGCGCGAGATCTTGTCGATTTCGTCGATATAAACGATGCCCTGCTGTGCACGCTCAACCTCGTAGTTGCAGCTTTGCAGCAGCTTTTGAATGATGTTCTCAACGTCTTCGCCCACATAACCGGCTTCGGTCAGCGTGGTGGCATCAGCCATCACGAACGGCACGTTCAGCGTGCGCGCCAGCGTTTGTGCCAGCAGCGTTTTGCCTGAACCGGTGGGGCCAATCAGCAAGATGTTGCTTTTGGTCAGCTCCACATCGTCTTTTTTGGCTTTTTCCTTATGGCGCAGTCGCTTGTAATGGTTGTACACCGCTACCGCCAGCGTGCGCTTGGCAGGCTCCTGGCCAATCACATAGCCGTCAAGGGTGGTTTTGATTTCCAGCGGGGTGGGCAGGTCGCCACGGGTCTCGCGGCCCTCTTCACCAGCGGGCAACTCGTCTCGGATGATTTCGTTGCAAAGGTCTATGCATTCGTCACAGACAAAAACAGACGGTCCTGCGATCAGTTTTTTAACTTCGTGCTGACTTTTACCGCAAAACGAGCAGTACAAAGTTTTTTCGCTGGAGGAGCCTTTTTTTTCGGCCATTATGGAGATGCCTTATTCACATTAAGCAGGGTGGCTGTACAGGATTTACCAATGATAACCAAATAAAAACGGCGCTTCTTGTTACAAGAAACGCCGTTCCGCAGACAAGAAAGAGAATCTATGGGCGTTTGGAGATGACTTCGTCTACCAGGCCATACTCCTTGGCTTCGCTGGCTGACAGCCAGTAATCGCGTTCCATGTCCCGCGCGATCTTTTCCATCGGTTGGCCGGTGCGCTCTGACAGGATTTTGTTAAGCTGTTCGCGGGTTTTCAGAATTTCGCGTGCTGAAATCTCAATGTCACTGGCCATGCCGCGCGCGCCGCCTGAAGGCTGGTGAATCATGACGCTGGAATTGGGCAGTGCGAAACGCTTGCCTTTGGCACCAGCAGCCAGCAGGAAAGAGCCCATGCTGGCGGCCATGCCGGTGCACAGCGTTGACACGTCCGGCTTGATGAAATTCATGGTGTCAAAAATCGCCAGACCTGCGCTGACGGAGCCGCCAGGGGAGTTGATGTACAAGGAAATGTCCTTGTCAGGATTTTCACTTTCCAGGAAAAGCAGCTGGGCAACCACCAGGTTGGCCATGTAGTCTTCAACCGGTCCGACCAGGAAAATAACACGCTCCTTGAGCAGGCGCGAGTAGATGTCATAAGAGCGCTCACCACGGCCGGATTGCTCAATCACCATGGGCACAAGACCCAAACCCTCGGTTTGCATTGAATCGTACGCACCAAACGGGATGCTGTCAGTTGGGTTTTTGTACATGAGATAACTCCAAAGGTTGAATGGTATTACTTTACCCAAAACAAATGGGGCTGGTACGCAGGAGTTCAATCCACACACCAGCCCCACTGATTAAAAATTTGAAACGCTTTTGAAGCTGCTTCAGTTTTGCGCCATCAGTTCGTCAAATGACACGGCTTTTTCGATCACTTTGGCTTGCGACATCACAAAGTCAGTCACATTGTTTTCAATGACGACGGCTTCGACTTCCGCCATGCGGCGGTTGTCGCTCAGGTACCAGCGCACCACGTCTTGTGGCTTTTCGTAGCTGGC